>Ga0136600_1000752_pt1 | contig 16721 bp, 13 predicted proteins | sample AntRauMFilla2698_FD_104634 | JGI IMG/M metagenome (GOLD analysis project Ga0136600, IMG submission 104634) | Saline lake microbial communities from Rauer Islands, Antarctica - Metagenome Filla 2 #698 | ecosystem: Environmental > Aquatic > Non-marine Saline and Alkaline > Saline | place...
GACTGCCAAGGTTGCAAAAACCCCGATAAGAGCCAGCAACGGAGCCAAATTAAAAAGAGGCTTATCTGCATCTGCAGGGTAGATATCTTCTTTCATAATCATTTTCACACCATCAGCCAAAAACTGAAGGATGCCAAAAGGACCAACTCTATTTGGCCCTTGTCTCAGTTGAATATCTGCAGAAATTTTTCTTTCAGCATAAGTACCAAGCCCACCAACCAGTGCCATTACATTGACAACAAGGAAGGCACCCACTCCAAAAACAAGAAAGGTAAATAAGCCCGTGGCATCAAAACCCAAGATACTACTAGCAGTAGCAATTGCGTTTTGATGAGCCTCGAATTGGTTTAAGTATTCGTTAAGGGAAGTACTCATGAGTTCTCCTCCACACCCTTAAGCTGGTTGACCTGATCTTCACTAAGCTGAAAAGACCTTACCCAGTCAAGGTCGCCCTTACTCCAGCAGTAAATAATTCCAAAAACGAGAACCGCAATAAAGATAAGGAGTGATCCAACCAGAACCCCGCCCTCACCAATTGCAACAAACTTTCTAAATACTGATGCCACTGGAAACATAAGTGCTCCCTCAACATCAAAGACTATAAAAATAAGTGAGACAACGTAAAATCTAACGTTAAAGTTTGACCAAGCTGTTCCGACGGGATCTTCACCACACTCATAAGCCTGTTCTTTTAAACTCGAAGGTTTAAATGGTCTCAACACTTGTGCTACAAATACTGAGATTAAAACCAACCCAATTGCCAGTGAAATGAGTATAATTACTGGCATGTAAACGTCTAAGGTATAGGACTCCATCAGAGGATCTCCATTTTAATTAAGGTACTGAAATGCTTTTAAAAATTACACGAATCTTAACATATTGGAAACATTTTGAAATGGTTTTTATCTTTGACCAATCAAGGTGTAACTAAGTCTAAATACAAATCTTTGGTGAGGAAAACTTTTGGATTTTTTCAGTGCATTAAAAAAACGAATTAACGAATCGCAATACAGCAGCGAAGGCAACTTTAAAATTGGCGGCCTTGGTGCACCAAAGTACCTTTATTACTTATATCAAAATGAGTTAAAGGAAAGCTCTGCTCTAAGCGAGAACCAAAATGTCTTAATTTTTGCAGAGCAGGAAGATGCTGAAAATGCTTATGACACCCTAAAGAATCACGCCACAATACCCGTAATTCTTCTCCCCTCATTTGACCATAGTCCCTACGGTGGACACATTGCTTCTGAAAGAATTTTGTTTGATCGTTTCTCTGCACTAAGCCAAATGGCGCAACTCAACATACGTGGAGATTCTTATTTATTAATCTCAACCATGGAAGGTCTTCACGGAAAAGTTCCTGGTCCCAATGAATTCCTTGAAGCAAATTCAAAAATTGAAGTCAGTGATATTATTTCCCCCAATGAATTGAAAAGAAAACTAGTTGAACTTGGTTATCAGAGCTCTATTACAGTTGAAGAACCCGGATCTTTTAGCAGCAAGGGCGAAATCTTTGATATTTATCCTGTTGGTGCCAGGCCTATCAGGATTCATTACTTTGATGACATGATTGAAGAGATCTTTAAAGTCGACAAGCAAAGCCTCAAAACTCTCAGAGACTTTCCGCTGGAGAAAGTTACAATCTTTCCCACTCCGAGATACTTTTGTAGTGATAAATTTTCTCAAAACCTGAGAAGCAACATACCAATGCCACCCCCTGGACATAAAACTCGATTCGAAAAACGTAAAAATATCTTCTCTAACCTTCAAGAGGGCTTCCTCTTTGATGGATACGCAAGCTATCTTCCACTCTTCTTAGAATCACCAACATCTATTCTTAAGCACTTAAAAAACTCTAAAATAATTTTCCATATTTTTAATCAATTTAGGGTTTTAGAAAACTGGGAAGGCTTTCTAGAAAACCTTGAATATGAGCACGACCTTCAGAAAAATAATAATCAAAGCGATTGCCTTCTCCCTTCACCACAAAGTTTATTTTATTACGACCTTCTAAACGAAAAAGATATCACTTCTCAAAAAAGATTTATTAATGACATTGAGATAAGTACTGATCTCAATGAAGAACAAGAGATCATTACTGTACCACTGGTAAGCTTTAAGGACTTTTTAAAAAACGAAGGTATCTTTGAAAAGGATAAACGGCAGTTTCTAGAGGGCACCTTTAAACTCATTCGTAATTACTTTAAGTACTCTGGAAACATTCTCTTTTTTTACTCTAACGAAGCGGCTAGGAAAGAGTTTCTACACCTCTGTGAAATTTATGAAGTACCAAAAGAGATTTTAGAACGAGTTACCTTTGATACCTTTCCTATTGAAAATGGCTTTTTCTACACAAGCGAAAAGCTCTTGGCACTGACAGAGGGTGATCTCTTTTCGGTTAAAAAACAAAAGGTTAAACAGACTACTCAACAGGACCTTGACCTTTTTGCAGAACAGATTGCGACACTACAGGTTGGTGACTATGTTATCCATAATGATCACGGCATAGGGAAGTATCTTGGCATGAAGTCCCTAGATTTATCAGAAGATAAGTCAGACTTTCTCGTTATTGAATATACTGGAAAAGACAAGGTCTATGTTCCAGTTTATAAAATGAACCTCATTCAAAAGCATGCTAATAACAGTGCTAGCATCCGCCTGGATAGTTTAAGAACTAATAAGTTTGCGGCGCTGAAGAAGAGGGCTTCTCAATCAATAAAGAAGCTTGCCTTTGACTTACTTAAACTACAGGCTGAACGCGAATCTAGCCAAGCCTTTAGCTTTTCTCCTCCCGATCACTATTTTAAAGAGTTTGAATTAGCCTTTGAATTTCAGGAAACAAATGATCAAAGGGCTGCGATTCAAAACGTACTGAACGACATGCAAAAAGCAAAACCCATGGACCACCTTGTATGTGGTGATGTGGGTTTTGGTAAAACGGAAGTGGCAATAAGGGCTGCATTTAAGGCAGTGATTGATAAAAAGCAAGTTGCCGTCTTGGTTCCAACAACGATACTTGCCCTCCAACATTTTACCTCTTTTATAAAGCGATTAAAAAACTTTCCCGTAAATGTTGAATTTTTAAGTAGGTTTAAAACAGCAAAAGAAAGTAAAGAAATAATGGAAAAGCTTGAAAGAGGTGAAATTGACATCATTATTGGGACCCACAAGCTTTTGTCAGATAAGATAAAGTTTCAAGATCTTGGTCTTGTGGTTGTTGATGAGGAACAGAGGTTCGGTGTAAATCATAAAGAAAAGCTTAAACTACTTAAGGCAAATGTCGATTTTCTTACCCTAACAGCGACACCTATTCCTAGAACTTTACAGTTATCCTTCCTAGGATTAAGAGATCTCTCTCTTATAAAAACGCCTCCTCCTAAGAGGCAAAGTATTAAAACATACATTATTAAGGAAGATCCCCTTACTCTTCAGACGGCCATAAAAAAGGAACTAGGAAGGGGAGGACAAGTATTCATCGTACATAATAAAGTTAATGATATTGAAGATTATTCAAACAGTATTAGAGAATTGGTTCCAGACGCGAAGATAGTTATTGGCCATGGGCAACTTCCAGAGAAAGAACTCGAAAAAAGAATTACCGCCTTTTACAGGGGCGAATATCAGATTCTTATCGCAACAACTATTATAGAATCTGGAATCGACATTCCCAACGCTAATACTATGATCATTGATAGAGCGGATACATATGGGCTTAGTCAGCTACATCAACTCAGAGGTCGTATTGGCCGCTCTGACAAAAAAGCCTACGCCTACTTTATTATTCCAAACACTAAAATACTCTCAACAATAGCTGAGAAAAGGCTAAAAGCACTTCAAACTTACGCTGAAATGGGAAGTGGCTTTAATATTGCTTCGTGTGATCTCGAAATTAGAGGCGCTGGTGATATTCTTGGAGCTCATCAATCAGGGCATATTGAAGCCATCGGGCTCGAGCTTTACATGGAACTATTACAAGATGCTATTAAAGAATTGAAGGGGGAAAAAGCCACTTTCAATAAGAATATTGAGATCATAAGTCCTTTTCCAAGTTTTATACCCAATCACTATATTGAGGACAGCTCTGAAAGGCTGAAGCAATATAAGCGCCTTTCCAACGCTAGGTCTAAAGAACAGATTGAGGATGTTCTTGATGAACTCAACGATATATACGGACCAATAACGAAAGAAATATTAAATTTAAAAACTATCCTTCAAGCCAGAATTATTTTATCAAAATGTGCAGTTAACCATGTTCAACTTAATTCAAGCAGTATTAGCCTAAAGTTTGATAAAGAACTACTAGATAAAAATAGTGAGCTGGCAGGAAATATTGCTTCGACATTTCTAGCAAACCCAAAGGTCTATCATTTTAGTCCAGATTATAAAGTTCTATATAAGAGTAAAAATGAACTAAATCAGGAGGCTTTTTTAGAGTTTTGTCATAAAATTGCCGAGCAAATTGTTCCATGTTAGCGTTTTTACTCACCTTTATAAAAAATTTGATATAATTAATTAATCAATTTTAATCAGGGATAGATAGTATGTGCAAAAGAGTTGCGATAATTATTTTTTCGATATTGTTAGCCAATTCCATATATGGACAAGACCCAGTTGTAGCAACTGTTAACGGCGAAAAAATTAGAAAAAGTGAATTTGAAAAGGCATATACCCAAAACCTTTTATTTGTTTCCGACAAAGTGGTTACAAAGGAAAAGGTTATAAAGGATATGATTAATAAAATCCTAGGTGTCCAAAGAGCTAGGAAAGCCAAACTTCATGAAAACCCTGTTGTAAAAGAAAAGATGGAAGACGTCCTTTATCATGCTCAAATTAGCAAGGACCTTGAACCTGAACTCAAAAAGATCGTTGTTACTGATGAGGACGTTAAAAATTATTACAATAACCATCCAGAATACAGGACGTCTCATATTCTATTTAGGGTAAGAGCTGAGCCTGACAAAAACGAAGCCCTAGCGGCACAAAAACAAGCACTTAAAGTTTATGAAGGCCTTAAGCAAAACCCTGACAAGTTTGCTGAGCTTGCCAATCGCTACAGTCAAAGTAGTACTGCTCCTAACGGTGGCGATATGGGATTTCAACCTGCAGTTCGTATGGCCCCAGAGTACTTTCAAGCTATTAATGGTAAACCTAACGGATATGTCACTCCCCCAGTGAGAACTCAGTTCGGCTACCATATTGTTAAAATTCTCTCCAAAAAAGATTTTAGCTCAATCAATACGGCATTATACAAAAAGATTGTCTATGATAGAAAAAGGGATGAGATTCTTGAGAAGTACTTCAACAACCTGCAAAAGAATGCCTCAATTAAAATTATCAAGGACCAACTGAAGTACCAGCCACTAAAGTAGACACTTGGGCCCTTGTCCCTATGCAAAAAAATCTATAAAGTTAAGCCCTCCAGAGAGGGCTTTTTTATGATTAAAATTATACAGATAACACTTCTTATTCTTAGTACTTTTCAAGCCAAAGCTGAGCTGCTCGATAAAATTGTAGCTGTCGTAAACGATAACACTATTACGCTCTCACAAATTAACCGAGTTAAAACAAACCTTGCGGCCCGCCAAAATATCTCTCCTCAAATATTCAATCGCTCAAACTACAGCCAAAAGGAGCTTATTGAAATCGAGGTCCAAATCTCTCTGGTTAGAGCAAAACTTACGGAAATGGGCTACGTTATTAGTGATGATCAGGTTGAAGCTCAGGTGAAATCTACAGAGCAAAGGCTAGGACTCAACAGAGAAGCTCTTCTTAAATTTCTCAATTCAAACAACTTTAGTTTCGATGAATACTTCGAGCTTATTAGAAGTTCTATCGAATATAACCTTTTCTTAAGTAGAGTCATCCAGCCCCTCATTTCAATAACCGAACAAGATGTTAAAAATGCTTACTATAAAAAGTACTCAAACCAAAAGTCACTTAGCTTTAAATATGAACTAATCGATTTTTCATTAGAAAAAAGTCGATTTCGCAAGGGGATGCTAAAGGACTTCAAATCAGTACTTACTGAATATCAACAAAATGGTATTTTACCTCAAGCATTTTCCGAGCTCTCAACAAATGTTCTAAGTGACATTAGGGAGGGTGGTCTTACACAAAATCTAAAGAAAGCACTTAGTAGTGCGCAGGAAGGTGGCTTTACCACTCCTGTATTACTTGGCTCCAATTATCATGTCTTTTATATTAAGAAAAAAGATCTCGTAGAGTCCGAAGATTTTATCCAAAAGAGAAATCAAATAAAGGGCCAAATATTTCAAGACTCTATCATTTCTATGTCCAAAAACTGGCTTGAATCTGAGTCACAGAAAAACTATATAAAATATTTTCTCTAATGATTTATGTAAGCCAAGGCCATGAAAAAGGTATTAGTTTAGAAGTTTTCTTCAAGGCAGTACTTAGGCTTCCCACTGAAATTATTTCTTGTATAGAGCTTCATGCAAATAAAGATGAAGTTAAGAAAACGTTAACTGATCTAGACTTCCAATTTCAATTTTCCGACGAAAAAATCTTGATCTTTAATAAGATAGTAAAGATCAAGCCTTTAGATGGCAGTGATAATTTTCAATCCAGTGAAAGCTTAAAGAATATATTGAACGTTATTAAGCATAATGATGTACTCGTTACCCTTCCAACTTCTAAAGACCAACTTGTCCATAACGATATTAATTGTTCAGGCTATACAGAATTTTTAAGAAGTTACTTTAAAAACGATAACCTTTCGATGATCTTTAAAGGTATTGACGGGTATACTCTTTTATTAACCGACCACATACCCCTTAGCCAAGTACCTAAGTCGATTAAAAAGGAACTTGTGGTTGAAAAAATTCGTAATTCTATAATAGGTCTCACAAAGTACTTTAATGGCCCTGATAAGTTTATTTTTTCTGGCATCAATCCTCATGCCGGAGAAGGTGGTATTCTTGGCCAGGAAGACGAGGTTATAACAGAGAGCCTAATTGCTTTAAAAAAAGAATTTGATGGCATTAAATTTATAGGTCCAATACCAGGAGATACGCTGCATTTCCATGAGCGCCATAATTCCAAAGATGTTTTTGTCTATGCTTACCATGACCAAGGTCTACCAAGATTTAAGGACAACTCAGGTCTTTTTGGTATAAATATCACTTTAGGTTTACCCTTCATAAGGATGTCTGTAGATCATGGCACCGCTTTTTCTCTGTACGGAAAGAATACTGCCGATTGCTCCGGGTGCCTATATGTACTAAAAGAAGCCTACAAGGTAATGAAGCATGAGTATAAATGAAATAAGCGTAGTTAAGTCACGTGTACATAATTTGAAAGATGTAAGCGTAAAGATTCCTAAAAATAGCTTAACTGTAATAACTGGGCCAAGCGGCTCAGGAAAGTCATCTCTTGCATTTGATACCATTTACGTTGAAGGGCAACGGAGATACATCGAATCACTTTCTAGCTATGCTCGACAGTTCCTAGGACAATACCAACCGCCTGACGTCGAATCAATTTCAGGATTAAGTCCTGCAATTGCAATCGATCAAAAGTCTACGACAAAAAATCCTCGATCTACTGTAGGGACTATTACCGAAATTTATGATTACTTGCGAGTCTTATTTGCAAGGGTTGGTGATCTCTATGATCCAACGACTGGTAAAAAGCTACGGAAGTTTACGCCTCCTCAAGTAGTTCGTGAACTACTTAAGTATGAAGATAGAACAAAGATTCAGCTGCTAGCCCCTGTCTCTTCAAATAGCCTTAGTGAAGCTTCAAAAGAATTAAATAAGTTTATGGCGATGGGCTATTCCCGTATTAGACTTAATGGTGAAATTCTCAACCTTGATGACACAGTAAAGCTTAATAAAAAAAGTGGCTCCAACTTCGAAATTGTCGTGGACAGAGTACTGATCAAAGAGGGTGTTCAAAAACGCTTAACCGAAAGTGTAGAGCATGCACTTAAGCTCGGTTCTGGGAATATCATCGCACTTCTTAATGACCATGAAGAATTAAGTTTCTCTGAAAAGCTTGTTTCTCCTGACTCCGGAGAAAGCTTTCCTGATCTAGAGCCAAGACTTTTTTCTTTTAATAGCCCTATCGGCGCTTGCCAAAAGTGTAATGGCCTAGGTCAAAGCAAAGAATTTAATCAAGACTCCATGATTTTTGATGAATCCCTTCCTGTTTTGAAGGGAGCTATCGAACCACTCACAAAAAAGAATAATTTTTTACATAATATGGTTGATTGTTTCCTTAAAGCTGAGGGTTACTCGGGAGATGCACCCCTCAAAAGTCTCAACAAGAAGACCTCTTATTCTTTGTGGTACGGGACGGAGAAAACTTATACCTATAAATTTAAATCTGAAAACTCCAACTTTGAATTTAAGAAGCCTTTTCCTGGCATTTTGAACTGGTTTGACAAGAAATTTCTTGAAACCGGAAGTGAAAGAGTTAGAAAAAATCTCGAAAACTATATGCAGGTTCAGTCTTGCAATTCCTGTAAGGGACTAAGACTTAACCCTGCGGCACTGAATACTTTTATCAATGAAAAAAACATAATGGAGCTTAGCACACTTTCCATAGAGCACTGCTACGACTTTTTCTCGAGTGAATTCCTAACAGGAGAGAAAAAGGAAATCGGTGAAAAGGTTCTTAAGGAAATTAAAAGCCGGCTTAAGTTTCTAGTGGATGTTGGATTAGGTTATCTAAGTCTCAACAGGTCTGCTGCCACATTAAGTGGGGGAGAGAGTCAAAGAATACGGCTTGCAACCCAGATCGGATCGGCCCTCAGTGGAGTTCTCTATGTTCTTGATGAACCCTCCATTGGACTTCATCAACGAGACAACACGAAACTTATTAAAACACTAAAGTCACTTCGGGACTTAGGAAACACCGTTCTCGTTGTGGAGCATGATGAGGAAACGATGTTAGAGGCTGACTTTCTTATCGATCTTGGCCCAGGTGCTGGAAGGCATGGAGGCGAAATCGTTAATGTTGGAGACAAGAAAACATTTTTAAAAGATAAAAATTCTACAACCTCTAAATTTTTAAATAAAACTGAAGAAATACCTACCCCAAAAATTAGAAGAACATTGAATAAATCAATTAAGCTTAAAGGTGCTACCTATAATAATTTAGATAATGTAGACGCTGAAATACCACTTGAGGGACTTGTATGCATCACTGGTGTATCGGGGTCAGGAAAATCAACACTTCTCCATGAGGTTTTAGTTCCAGCTTGCAAAAACTACCTAACTCCTCGAGACGGTCTTTATAAAAGAAAAAATTACCAAAGTATTTCAGGCGTAGACCAAGTAAAACAAATTATAGAGCTTGACCAAAGTCCAATTGGACGAACACCTCACTCTAACCCCGCTACCTATACTGGTCTTTTTGATGAGATCAGAAAGCTATATTCAAAAACTCCCGAATCTCAGATCAGAGGGTACAAGCCAGGTCGTTTTAGCTTTAACGTAAAAGGTGGCCGTTGTGAGGAGTGCGAAGGAAATGGGGTAAAAAAGATAGAAATGCACTTTCTTCCAGATGTTTATATCACTTGCAGTGAGTGCAATGGCAGGCGGTACAATAATGAAACGTTGAGTGTTTTATACAAGGGTCAAAGCATAGCCGATGTTTTAGCAATGACAATTGAAGATGCTTGCGACTTTTTTAAAAATCATACAAAAATGTATCGCATACTCAGCACCTTAAATAATGTCGGTCTTGGGTATATGAAACTGGGACAACCTGCAACCACACTGAGTGGGGGAGAAGCCCAAAGATTAAAGCTCTCTCGTGAACTTGCCAAAAAAACAAAAGGCCAAACTCTCTACATTCTAGACGAACCAACCACAGGCTTACACTTTTATGATATTAAGATTTTAATAAAGGCTCTCAACAAGCTTACCGACCAGGGTCATTCAGTGATCATTATTGAACATAATCTGGATATAATTAAGAGTTCAGATTACATAATAGACCTAGGTCCAGAAGGTGGTGATCTTGGTGGTCAAATTATCGGAAAAGGAACTCCCGAAGAAATCTCTAAAATAAAAAAATCTTATACCGGTCTTTATCTAAAAAAAGCTTTAAAGTAGTATGGAATTAGACTTAGATAGTTTTTTCTCTCTACGAGAATCTGACGATTTTGTTATAGCTGACTCAGAGAAAGTAATCTTAAAGTTTTTAAAGTTTTCTAAATTAAAACCTATCTCTATTTTAATTAGTCAGTCCCTTCGCTCTAAGAGAGAATTGTTTACAGCTTTTGACACTGTCCATTTTGTTGATGACATCATATTCAAAGAACGACCTGGCCTTAAGTTTCATAAAGGTATTATCGCTAAGTTTAGCAAACCTAAAATTTTAGATGTAAAAGATTTAAATGAGTCTTTTTTCTTTCTTAATGGTCTCACCAGTCCAGAGAACGTTGGTAGCATTATCAGAACTCTAGCAGGTCTTGGGATAAAAAATATTGTGTTTGATAGTAAGACCTGCAACCCATTTTTAAGACGCTGCATTAGAGTATCTATGGGTAATATAGTATTCCTAAATGTTTTCAAAGTTCGTAGCTTTGAAGACATGTCTTTTGATCAGTTTGAAATCTACTCTACCGGTAATGAACAACGTTCAATTTTAATAAATGATTGGAAACCGCGCCTTCCATTTGGTGTAGTCATCGGAAGCGAGGGGCATGGAGTAGATAAGGAATTCGCAACAAAATGCTTTGGTAATATCAAAATTCCGATTCTCGAAAATGTTCAACATTTAAACGCATCCAATGCAGCGTCTATTTTAGCATTCAAATCTAGCGAGTTACTTAATCTCTTTTAGAACAGCCGCCATTTCGATGGCCGACATTGCAGCATCCCAGCCCTTGTTGCCAGCTTTTGTTCCTGCTCTTTCTATAGCCTGCTCAAGTGTATCAGTAGTAATGACACCAAAAATAATAGGCAGGCTTGTATCTAATGATACTCTGGATATACCCTTTGCAACCTCACTAGATACATAATCAAAATGAGGCGTAGAACCTCTTATGACTGCACCTAAACAAATGACTCCATCGTAATTATTTGTTTCCGCTAGTTTCTTAGCAACCAATGGTATTTCATAGGCACCTGGTACAAATGTTACGGTTACATCATCTGGATTTCCTTGGTGTCTCTTTAGACAATCTAAAGCTCCGCCCAATAACTTACTTGAAATAAATTCATTAAAGCGGCTAACAACAATTGCAAACTTTCTTCCTTCTGCGCTTAAGTGGCCTTCGATATACTTTGTCATAAATCCTCCTTAGATATCTTTCTCTAAATTATTAAGAAGATGTCCAAGCTTCTCTTTTTTAGCTTTTAAATATTCTATATTTTCACTGTTTGCTTTTATTTCAAGTGGAATTCTCTCAACAAGTTCCAAGTCAAATCCCTTAAGTCCTACAATCTTTCTAGGGTTATTTGTTAGAAGCTTCATTTTTTTAACACCTAAATCTTTTAAAATTTGAGCGCCAACGCCATACTCACGTAGATCATCTTTAAAGCCAAGTTTCTTATTCGCCTCTACAGTGTCATAGCCTTGGTCTTGTAGCTCATAGGCTTTTATTTTGTTAGGTAAGCCTATTCCTCTACCTTCTTGTCTGAGGTAGACAAGAACGCCATTGCCCTCTTTTTCAATAAGATTCATGGCTGTTTCAAGCTGCATTCCACATTCACACCTGAGAGAACCAAAGATATCCCCTGTTAGGCACTCTGAATGAACCCTTACAAGTGTTGCTTTTTCTGGATCTATTTTACCTTTCGTTAAGGCTATATGATGAGTTTGAGAACCAAGTTCTGTTTCGAACAAGTGTAAGTCGAAGTCTCCATATTTATTTTTAAAATCAATTTTAGCAGTCTTCTTAATTATCTTTTCAGTTTCATATGTACTTTTATGCTGCTTTTCTACCCGGTATTCTATCAGTGCTTTTATCGTAATTATTTTTAGGTCCCACTCCTTTGCCAACTCTATTAAGCGATCTCTTCTCGCCATGGTTCCATCGTCATCCATTATCTCGCAAATCACACCGACTGGTGGACATTCTGCTAAGGTTGCGAGGTCAACAGCCGCTTCAGTATGCCCAGCTCTTTGAAGAACACCACCGGGCTTAGCGATAAGGGGAAAGATGTGTCCTGGTCTTACGAGGTCAGCAGGTGTTGATTCTTTATTTACTAAAATATCAATCGTTTCGGATCTATCCTTAGCACTTATGCCAGTACCACCATTGGCACTATCTACAGAAACAGTAAAAGCTGTCTCGTGCATTGAATCGTTTTGATTTACCATTAGGTTTAGATTGAGTTCGCCGGCCCTACCTCTGGTTATGGGAGTACAAATAATACCCCGGCCTTTTGTGGCCATAAAATTTACTGCTTCAGGAGTTATTTTACTTGCTGCCATGACGAAGTCGCCTTCGTTCTCACGGTCCTCATCATCGACAACAATAACCATTCTTCCAGCTTTTATATCTTCAATGGCATCTTCAATTTTATCGAACATTTACTTACCAAAACCCTTTTTCACTCAGCCAATCTTCACTAATTTTTGATTTTTCTGGTTTTTCCACACTTAGCGCCCTTTTTCCACCAGCAAAGAGCAAGTTTTCAACATATTTAGCGAGGATATCCACTTCGATATTAATCTTATCCCCATTCTTAGTACCTTTAAATATTGTATTATCCCAAGTGTGAGGAATAATTGAGACAACCGCCTCACAGCGCTTTAAATCAATATCATAGACAGTAAGACTTACGCCATTAAGAGTGATTGATCCCTCCTTTACAACGTAACGCATAAGGGTCTCCGGAATAGAGAATCTTAAGACCCAATTATTCCCATAGTTTTTAAAATCCAAAATCTTCCCAACACCATTTACGTGACCTTGAACCAAATGTCCGCCCAGCCTATCACTAAGTCTTAGGGCCAACTCTAAGTTAACCTTACTGCCAAGCTTTAGTTCGCTTAATGTTGTTTTTTCCAAAGTTCCGTGAACTACTTGAACCTGGAAGCCATAAGTATCAAACCAGGTTATTGTCTGACATACTCCATTTATAGAGACTGAGTCATCAATGGAGACTTCTTTAGAGATCTTTTCACACTTAACCTTAAGCGACATGCCTGAACCATTCTTAGTTAAGCCTGAAATTTGCCCTAGTTCCTTTACCAATCCAGTAAACATTACTTTTCAACCTCATAAATAGCTTCGTTGGACTTACCAATTCTCCATTGTCCATCCAAGTTCAAAGCATTTTCCATTTCTTGAACTTCGTTAGACATATACACCGAAGATCCATTACCTATAAGCTTTGGGCTTATAAAAAATGTTATACAATCGTAAATATCCTCTCTTATAAAAGTAGATATTGTTCTTGGACCACCTTCCACCAAAATAGAGAGAATACCCCTCTTGGCAATCTCAGTTAAGGCTGCCGTAATATCATTGCCTAAGGAGTGTACATTTTCCTTGGGAATTTCTAAGTCACCCCAAGAGCTTTGATCATTCGTTATGACATGCACTTTTGAAGTATCTCTAAAAATGTTTAAACTATCACTTATGCCTTTTCCTGAACCCAAAATAATTTTGTAGTTTTCCTTTATAACCTTATTACCGCTTCGAGTATTTAAGGATGGGTTATCACTTAAGAGCGTCTGTCTTCCAATCAAAACTGCATCATATTTTTTTCTGAGGTCGTGTACTTCAGACCTTGCATATTCAGACGTTATCCATTTTGAACTATTAGAATCAGTTGCCATTCTCCCATCCAGGGTCATTGCCACCTTTAAATGAATAAACGGGTTTCCTGTTTTCATAAATTTATTAAATGGTTTGTTGAGATGAGTGCACTCATTCTCTAAAACACCCGAGATAACTTCTATTCCAGCACTTTTTAATAACTCAATGCCTTTCCCTGATACTTCAGGGTTAACGTCTTTAGAACCAATGACCACCTTACTTATTCCACTTCCAATAATTAATTCTGTGCAGGGCGGAGTAAGCTTTTTAGTGTGACAGCAAGGCTCAAGTGTACAAAATAGGGTTGCTCCAGAAACACTTTCAGTTGCACTCCTTATTGCTACCACCTCAGCATGATCTTCACCTCGCTTTAAGTGAAAACCCTCGCCTATGACAAAATTATTTTTAACAACCACTGCACCAACAATAGGATTAGGAGAAGCCGTACCTTGCCCCCTTTTTGCTAACTGAATGGCTCTTTTCATATAAGAAGCATTAATAAGTATTCACCTAAGTTATTGAAATTTATAATTGACATACCTCGTCTAAACCACAAAGGCAAGTTAGACCTTTAGAGCTTGTAGATGCCAAAATGACACCACTTGTTTAAAAAAACTTACAACCTAGTAAAAGGCAAAGTATTTCAATGATTTACCAGACTTGTTAGAACGGTGCAAAATGCAAAATGAGTCAAAAGACTGCTAAATAATCTTTATAACCTGTAATTTTTATCTGTAATAATTAAGGAGAGCCCATGAATCATCTTTTAAAAATAGTGCTACTCGCCATATGGTGCATTGGCGCTTACGCATCACCGACTAAGACGATCACTTTTGATGGTCAAAATGAAGACTCATTTTCACTTGATACTATTAATACAATCACTCGCTATAAGGAAGAAGAGAGAGATACCACATGTACTCGCCAAATTCCTTACCAAACAGAAGAGTGCGGTAATGAAACGAGATATAGACAAGAATGTCGCTGGCAGCCAGGTAGAAATGTCTGTCGTACAGAATATGATACACGCTGCAGGACAGTTACAAGATACCGTCAAGAATGTAGAACTGAGCCAGGAAGACAAGTTTGCCGTAACGCTCCACCAAGGCAAATTTGCCGAAATGGTACCTGCAGAACCGAACCTGGGCGTAGAATTTGTGATAACAAGCCAGGCAGAAGAGTATGTAGACAAGTTCCTTACCAAGATCGTCAGTGTGACAGAGTTCCAAGGCAAGTGTGCCGAAACGAGCCAGGACGAAATGTCTGTAGCCAAGTTCCTTATCAAGAATGGGTGTGTAGAACAGTAACAAGATATAGAGATGAAACCTATGCTTGTAGAAGAACTGTTAGGATTCCCTACAGCTTTGATCGTAAAATTGAAGGTGAAGTTAACGTTTCTTATAAAGATATTAGTAATGATGCCCTTGTAGAATTAATTTTTAACTTAAAGGAAAATGGCAATATCACTGCTAATGCCGTTGATAAATCAAACAAGCCATTACTTATTAGTTTAAAGAAAGATGTTCAACAAGACGTTCAAGATGACTTTACCAAAAGTAATGGTGTTTTTCACCTCAACTTCTACGATAAAGAAACTGAACTTGCCCCGATAAAGGAAAATATCCATAGCGTGGGCCTATCTCGAACTGGTGCTTGGCTCTCCATTGGAAAAGTTTCAAAGCCTGAAAGACTTCAGGTTTACATGAAAATTGTTAGAGATGGACTTTTCTCAGGACCTAAAACTAAGTTCGAAAAGACACTCAATAGTAATGAGTTTAATCTTGTAAGCAATGGAACTAGCACTAAAGTTCAAATTGACCTTACTAAGTATGGTGTTGAACTTGATGATAAAAAGCACGATGTCGTTATTGAAGTTTCTCTAAAGTTCGAGGATGAGATAATCAACCTTACACGTGAGCAATTTAAGAGAAAGCAAGACTTTGAAATTAAAGTAAACTAATTGATAAGAATAATTTGTAATAAAAAAGGGGCCAATTCTGGCCCCTTATTTTTCTGGATACTTTCTAATTGATATTACACAAGAAAGATTGTGATAAGAGTAAAAATCACAAGTGATTCCATAAGTGCAAGACCTAGAATCATTGGAACGAAAAGCTTATCAGCTGCAGCTGGGTTTCTTGCCATACCTTCTAGTGCTACAGAAGCAGCAGCAGATTGAGCACGTGTACCAGCATAAGCTGCGAATGCTACAGCAAGAAAATACATAGGTATTTTTGTGTATTCATTCATTTGAATAAGTGTAGTTGTACCTTCTGCAAGTGCTGCACCAGATACTAGGATTGCTAAAAGAGCTACTAAAAATTTGTTCATAACCATCTCCTATAAATTTGGTTAAATGTTTAAGTCTATAATTCTAATGGTGATCTTCATCATGATCGTGGTGAGAGACCGCCATTTGAATATAAACCATAGTTAATACTGTAAAAACATAAGCCTGAATTAAAGAAACGAGAATTCCCAAAATCATAAAAATGATAGGAACTATAATCGGTGCAAGACTCGAAAATTGAGAGAGAACAATATGATCACCCATCATGTTTGATCTAAGTCTCAGTGCTAGCGATAAAGGCCTAATAAAGTTAGAGATGATCTCAATCGGAAAAATTAAAAAGGCTAGATACCAAAGAGGACCGGCAAAATGCTTTATATAATTCAAAGTTCCTTGTTCTTTACAGCCTTGAATATTGTAGTAAATGAAAACAAAAGCGCCCAATGCAAGAGTTGTAGATAAATATTCAGTTGGTGGTAAAAAACCCGGAATTAAGCCTATTAAGTTTGAAATAAGAATAAGAAGGAAAGTTGTCGATATAAAAGAGAAGTAATTTGGGCCTTGTTCTTCACCAATTATGCTTTTGCATTGACCATAAATAAAGTTACCGTAAAGTTCTATTACATTTCTAAATGTAATCCCTCTATCAGGTATAACAACGTTTGAAACTTTAGCTATCTTGGATCTATA
>Ga0136600_1000754_pt1 | contig 16688 bp, 13 predicted proteins | sample AntRauMFilla2698_FD_104634 | JGI IMG/M metagenome (GOLD analysis project Ga0136600, IMG submission 104634) | Saline lake microbial communities from Rauer Islands, Antarctica - Metagenome Filla 2 #698 | ecosystem: Environmental > Aquatic > Non-marine Saline and Alkaline > Saline | place...
CATTAATGGCAACGTCTGAAATGGTCGGTACAATCGGCTGCAAGGCTTCGGCTTCCTCAAGCTCGGCGCGGAGTTCGGTTAACTTTTGCACCTGTATCGTCACATATAATCCAAGTGCCCCCGCGCTACCCCATGCCACGGCGGCAACAATAAGCATGGTCTGACCGACATTGGTCGGCATTTTTTCCAGAAATTTGTTTAAATCTTCGGATGATTGCGGCGAGGCGTATTTTTTAAGGCTGCGCCAATCGAAATTTTGCAGTTTTTTGAAATCAAACTGCGGCAGATTCATCTTTGAAATGGGTGGCTTAGCGGCCATTTTACTATCTATCCCTAACTTTTATCGTACAATTGTACATACTTTATTATAAATGCGAAGTATTAATACAGCCTTAACCCTACAAAATTTAGGTCTACGGCCTTATCTATTCCCTTTAACGCGAATGCGGTTTCTTTGATCTTTCTCATCAATGCCAATCGGGGTCCCGAATTTGGTGGCAAAAGCCTCCGGAATTAGAGCCTCCCATTCGGCCTGACCATTTTTCACTTCATAGCGCACTAACGTGCCGTCCACCTGCGCCAAACTATCCAGAAGCTCCTGAATGCGCACCATATGTTTGATCGTATCACTCTGCATCGCATTGTAAGCGTTGAGCATCAGGTCATTCGAGGCGCGGGAGGTTTCTGATTTCACCACATCCAGATTGCGCTCAATCAAATTAATCGCAATGAAATTATAAAACAGGATGATAACGGCGAAAAGATTGATAAATAAACCGACAATCACCAACATCCGCGCTGTGGCACGGGAGAGCTTCTCTGTTTTCAGGTTTTTATTACGCCATGGCACAATATCGGCCACAACCGGATTGATGGTCACAAAATTAGCATCCATGGACTGAATACGCGGCAAAATAGTACGGGATGCGCCTAAAAACACTTGCATACGGTTCGTTTCAGGGTCCCAGCGCAAAGCCGAAGCAATACCTTCTTGCTCGTAGAGATAAACGGTTTCCCTGTCCCAATACTCGCTGTTACCGGGCAGAGCGGCGGCCAATGGGCACCAACTGTCCGGGTTGGATGCCATCATAGAAGACGGGCAAGCCAGATAAAAAACACGCCCCTCATCTACGGAATAACAAAAATGAACCTTTTCCGTCCCGCACGCCTGAGAGGCGGCATTCCAAACGGCTTCTTCTTCCGTTCCCGGAATATGGGGTATAGAGCCTCCGACCATTTCTTGGGGCAAATAAGGCTTCAGATCACGAATAAAGTCGGACGTTTCGCCGGCCATAGCATCGGCCATACCGGGCCGTGGGCGGGAGACGCCAGCGCCTTCGGATCGTTTCGGATCGACCAAGCCCTTATCATGTATATCTGTATCTTTAATAATCGCCACGAATGTGCCTTTCTACATAGCGCCGTCCATAAGGCCGCCCATCATTGAATCCATACTCATATTCATCACAGTCAGCGCGTAAATCGCCGAGCCGAATGCCAGCACCAAAAACAGACCCGTAATAGCAAAAGCGAGCCACACGATTAAACTATGCTTGGTTTTTGCCGCCGCAGAACGCATTTCGGCAATAGACTCCATTACTGTAGCAACTTGCCCCAGATCAGACAAGCTTGCCAGCTCCAAACGTTCATTGCGGCGCAAAGGGGCACGGTCAAGCGCCGAGCCTAAAGACACACCGCGATTAAGATCGCTCATCGAGTCTTCCCAATACATGGCCACATCGGGCGCCGAAGATGCCTCGGCTGATTGCGCCAAAGTCTCGCCGATCGGAACGCGCCCGCGCAGCATCCGCGATGCCGCCGCCATAGAATCCGAAAAAGCCAAATCCCGCAAATACCCGCCAATAAGGGGAATAGAGCGCACGATGCGCGCTGTCGGCCAATCCTTTTTACCTTTATTTACCCAATATGAAAAAATCACCCACGCCATAAACACACCCAGCGCCAGCGAGGAAAAAATCAACACGTCCCATGTTAGCTCCAAGCTGCCAACAACGTCGTTATATTCAGCAAGCGCGTCCGGCTCGGTGGGCGGGTTTTCACGAAACCATCCCAAAACCATGTCTTTCCCGGCCCAAAGAGATGTGACAATCGAAAACACATCAAAGCTGAGCCACCCCAATGTTCCCATGATTGCACGCGTATTTTTACGCTTTTGGGTAATCGAGCTAATCGCATGGGGGATTCCCTCAATAAGCTTATTGGCGCGCTCCGAGCCCGCCAAAATCGCCAATGTCCCGTGATCGAATACATTCAGCGCCTTTAGTGCGTCAATAATGCCCAACCCCCGCGCCAAAGCCTCGCGCGCCGGAGCCAAAATATTTTGCCGCCGCGGGTTTGTCTCGGCCTCGATAATTTTCCAAAGCGCAACGCCGGGCGATGTCGAGGTCGCACGAAACTGAATGCCGCGCAAAAGCTGTACTTGCCACCAGCTAGAGCGCGCCAGCATACGCTCTAACGGCGAGCGCTCATGCGCGCGGATGCTCAGAACATAACCGCCCTTTTTATTTATGATCTGCCGCACATCATCTTCTGATGGCAAATAAAACGACTCCTCGACCTTTTTGGGGCCGGACGTAGTTTCATAGGCAATATTGGCAATCCATTGTTGCATGTTGTCGCTACCTTAATCTTCCAGATAAGAAAGGGCCGATTTAGGATCAACCAGACCGGATGTCACCAAATCAATGAGCCCTTCTTTACGTGTATGAACAATAACATCTTTTTGTTTAAGCACGTCATTCACATTACCCAATAAGGCTTCATAGATATCATTCCGCTCGGCGGGGCCGACGGTAATCATCAACGTATCAAGCAATAATGTACGGCCGGAAATGCCGGTTCTGTTACATAAATCACAGCCGCTCGTATTATGGCGGCGCACCTTTGTATCGGGCTGGATATGCAAGCGCTCCATTTCGCTATGCTCAAGCACCGCATCAGCCCTGCCCGTATGCGCGCAGCCCTGACAAAGTGTGCGAACAAGGCGCTGGTTCAAAATCGCACGCACTTGCTGCGCCAATGTAAATGTCGATGAACGCTCGCGCTCTGCGGGCATCAAAGACCGCAGCCGCTCGAAAGTTTGCAGCGCCGTATCTGCGTGAATAGTCGAGATCACCGTGTGACCGGATTCGGCGGCCTTCAGCGCGGTTTCCACCGTATCGCCATCACGCATCTCTCCGATAATAATATAATCGGGGTCATGACGCATCGAGGCACGAATCAAATCGGCAAACGAGCCACCGGGCATAGAGGGCCTGACCTGCCACTGTGTCGCGTAACGTAGTTCATATTCAATCGGGTCTTCAATCGTCAGAACATGTCTGCGGCGCCTGTCAATTTGCTGCACGCACGCATAAAGAGTAGTTGTTTTACCAGAGCCCGTTGGCCCCGAGAGCAAAATCAGCCCGCCGCCCCCTTTAATTTCCGGTGAGAGCAATCTAGCCAAATGCTCGCCAACATCGGGGTGGCGGCGAAATAATTCATCAAAACCCTTGAGCGCCGCACTATCGAGCAAACGCATTGTGATCTTCTCGCCATCTTGCGCTTGCGGCCCTGCGGCAACACGAACATCAATCACCCGCCCCTGCCATGTGAAACCAAAGCGTCCATCTTTGGGCGTAGTTCGGTCACCAAAGTTCAGCCCCGCATCACGTTTCAGCAACGTCGTTAAACGCGCCATCGCCTCGGGCGGCAATAAATGCATCGGGATCATGTCGCCATCAATCCGGTATTTGATCCAGTTTGGCGCCTCCACATTATTATCCTGCACAAGGTGAATATCAGAGGCGCGCATTTGCAAAGCTTCGGCAAGCATATCGCGCTGAAACTGGTTCAGCAGCAAGCCGTTATCCGTATCCAGCAGCCATAAAGAAAGTGTTTTTTCGCAGCGATCCGCCGATAAATCATGAACAGAGCGCAGCGTTTGAATCAGCTCGGCGCGGTCCCACATTTCAATTTCAACGCGGTCAACATTGAACCCGCTGCGCCGCGTTGTTGAAATCAGCGCATCAACCTGCCGGTCATTCAAATCATGAAGCGGTGCAATCCGCAGCACGGAATCGCGCAGGCCAATCAAATGAATGCTAAGCGGCAACCATGATTGTACGGGCAACACGGTTCTGAGTTGGTCACCCGTTGCATGTTCCTTGATAACTTCGTCTTCTTCTTGCTGGTCAGAGGCCGTTATAGCGCCCGCCATATCCAGCAATTGCTCGGTCGAGCGCGAAATCCCCTGATCCAGCATCATTGCGCGTTCGCGCTGCACCATATCCAGATAACGCTCGCGGCCTTCGGATGTTTTTATAAAACGCTCTTTTTTTGAATCGGTCTTTTGCGGCTTGTCTTTTTGGATTACATCGCCTTCATCAGGCGCGACATCTTGAATAACGCCGCCATCCGCATCAATCGGGCTGTCCACATTCTCGCCCAAAGGCGGTGCGGGAATAATTTGTTCATCATCGGGTATTTTATCGTCGTCACTCATGTCCGGCTCCAAAGTTAATTATAACATGAGTAGAAAGTTTCTTCACGCCAAACTCCGCTATATTCGCCATTTGCAAACTCGCCGCTTAGCCGCCATCGGCTGAAACGCCGCTGCCCGAAGATGATGAGGACGATGTCGAGCCGGTTATTGACCGTGTTGCCGAGAGTGAGCGATCAAAGAGCAGCAATACACGTTGCCCTTGATGGCTGAACTCGATGCCATTGCGCTGAATATTCACGCCCCAGGCAATACCGCCCAGCACGACATCCTCATTATCAAAGACAATGCGGCTGCCGCCCGGCCCCGCAATAATGGCGCGCCGGGGAGAAAATGATGTGATCTTTAAACCATCCAAAACACTGGCGGGATTAGCCATTGTCGGCCCCGAGTAAGCTGCTTGCTGCACGCCTGCGCGATTTTGTGCGGCGGCGCGTTGCTGCGCGGTATCAACGCCCTCGTCATCCTTTTGCGGATCGTAAGAAGGATCATTATTTTGGCTGCCAACAATAGAGGTTGGTGCGTTATTGCTGAGCATAACAGTGCCCTGATCCTGACTAACCGACGCCTCGGCTTCGCCGCGAACGGGCAGCACCAAAATACCGCGCACGCCGTTATGCACGATTTGAATATCATCAACCAGCGCGCCTATACGCGTTGGCGACCATGAAATTGTCAGCGGACAAGCCTCGATCGGGCTTAGCACCATTTCGGTTTTACAGCCGCCCGGCTTAAGGCTCAGCCCGCTATCGGCGCCCGCAATGCGAATATCACGCAGCGTCAGCGCCGCATCGCCCGAATTAACCAAGGATACGGTAATTGTCGAGGACGAATCTACGCCTGTTCCAAAGTCCACTTCCGTCTGCGAGGAGACGAGCAACCCCTTACCCGGAACGGCTTCGGGGAAAAAATCTGCTTCATTGACGCTATCGGGCTCATACTCGCCCCTAATCGCAACGCTTGCCAAGCCAGTGGGGCCGCTATGTTTTACAACCAAGACACCCGATGAAGGGCCGGGCAATTTAGGTGACCACGCTATCGTTACGATACAGGCCTGCCCCGGCGCCAATTTGTCACATTCGGTTTTCATGGAAAAACCGGAATTGGCACTGGCATCGATATACATATCTTCAACGCTAACCGTCGTGGATGTTATATTGCGCAAAACAATCGGCTCAACCATGGTTTGGCTTTTATTGAGCGTTTCAAAATCCAGAACAGCCGGAATGGCCTCAACATCGTTTCCAAGGCTATCTGCGCCCTCTCCCTGCTCAACCGTGCCCGATAAAGTTGTTGTAACAAGGCGCGCCTTACCGCTATGGGACATAAGCATTTCAACGCGCCATGATCCGGGCTGCAGCCCTTTTACCGATAGCGCAATCGCACATTCCGCGCCTGCGGCTAGCGGCTCATCCTCACACTGATTAAGCGTTACATCTGCCGACACATTGGAAGAGGGGTAGAGGCGAATAAGGCCGGTCTCTACTGGCGTGCCGTTTTCATTACGAAAGCGCACAACGACCTGCGCCGTCGCGCCCAAAGGCACTGTGCCGCCATCAACCGAATCCGCAACCGCGATTAAATCAATACCGCTAGTATTAAGGTCGCGCGCGCTGGGGTCGGAAAACGCATTATGCTGCGCCATAGCGGGCGATACGATAAACGCCACACAAACAAACATCCCGAGCATCAATAGATTCAAGGGCGTATAAAAAGCTTTCAAAGACATAAAATGCGAACGCATATCTTTAGAATATCACAAAATTGATAAAGAAACCCACGCAAGAAAGCGCAGGGTCGTGCGAAGTACACTATAGCATATTTGCACGAATCGGCGTCACGGGAAAGACACTTTACAAAAAAATCAATTATTCACTAGCGGGATTAAGCGCGGCTGGGGATAAGCTTCCGCCTATTTCAGCCTCAAGCGCCGTTTCAAAATCAGACAGATTGTAAGATTCCAATAGATCCTTGAGGCCTTTTTGGCTCATAACCTTGTGATTATCCGCAGTATAAACAATCACCCGCGGACGCAGTAAAAATACAAGCTCTGTGTTGCTAACGCTTTGCCCGCGTGAGGTCGGGAATAAAGGCTGGTTAAAGCCGGGGCCTTCTTTGTTGTAATTATCGCTCTCTCGCACCAAACCGGCAATCAGCAAGCTATCGCCCGGACGAATACGAATTTGCGTAGACAGCTCGCGCTCGGTTGTACGCGGCAAACGCAGCGTCGTTCCTGCGGCATCAAAATTATCGAAGCTCTGGAATTCCTGCAGCTCGATATCAATCGTGCCGTATATCGTTGATTTATCCCATGCGCTGGCGATTGTCAGCGTAAAGCCTGTATCAACAGAATCTGTCTCGGTTGAAACGCTTTCCTCACCATTATCAATCGTCCGCGTCAGCGATGACACATAATTGACCGTATCGGCGGCGCGCAAAGTCGCCTCGGCGCCGGAAAGAACCGTAATTTGCGGCTGTGAAATTGTTTTCACCGCGCCGTAAGACGAGATAAAGCGAAGCACATCATCTGTACCAAAGGCAACATTGCCCGTGGTTGGCAGACCAATGCTGATCGGCGCAGCCTCGGTATTAAGCAAGGCCGTGGGGCCGGCAATGCTTATGCCGGTCGAAAACTTGCCGAAGACATCAATGCTTTCCCAATCAATGCCCATTGCATTATCAGAATCCAGCGTGACCTCCCAGATATACACCTCAAAGACGATCAGAGCCGTATTGGCACGCAGGCGCTGAAAATAGCGCTCGACCATTTCCGATGTCCGGTTGGTGGCCTCGTAAATAATTGTGCGCGTTGCAGATTCTGTAATTGTTGTGCCGCCCGTAATAGCCGCCACACCGCTTGATACCGCGCTTAAAATATCGGTATCGCCGCCAATGGGCGGGATTGCCACCGTGAATGTCTGTGTGTCCTTAACAACGATAATACCATCCTCGAAGGAGCAATATAAATCGGCCAAAGAACAAACTTTTTGCACAACGCGATCAAGCGGCCCGCGCAAATTCGCAACGGTAATGCGGCGGTTAAGCCCCTCTTCCGTTTCAAAGGCAAGGGGCAAATCATAATCGGCCATAATAAGCTGTAGCGCGCCCGCCAATGTTTCCGAGCGCAATTCGAACGGCCCGACCATCTCGCCGGGCAACCCCTCGCCGCCTTGGGCTTGCGGCACCAAAACATCGCTACCCAGCGGAAGATATAAAACGCTGTCAGGGCGCTCGTTAATAGCCTCCTGACGCTCTTTGGCCATTGCCGGAGAGGGTATCTTGGCCGCGCGCGCTGCAGGAGAATCCGGCTGCGCGCATGATGCCAAAATTATAGATGACAATAAAAGGCAAAACCCAACCGTCAAAAGGAAAAAAGGACGCAAGAAACGTTGCACAGAAAGACCTACAGAGCTATTTTGATTTGTATTCATGAATATTCCACGGGTTAGACCCAAGCCTCACTCTAACGCACTTTTAGCGTTCGCGCTATAGTTTGGATTAATCTATCCTTTTGAACCGGCTTCATAAGCACTGCGGCAACGCCCCACTTATTAGCCTCGCTTAAAAGATCGGGGTTTTGATCGCCCGTTACCAAAATAACCGGCGTTTTTATTTCAGCGCCTCGTAATGATCGTAAAAACTCGAACCCGTCAATCGGCTCCATACGGACATCGACAATCGCCAGAGAGTAACCGCCATTCTCGCTGATCTCCGCCAGAGCCTCGCGCCCGTCAGTCGCCTCGGCAACCTCATAGCTTTCCTGCTTAAGAAACTGCACGATTTGCATCCGCACGAAATCGTTATCCTCAACCACCAAAATTTTATGTTCTGCCGACATGAACTTCCTGCCTAGATTTTTTTATCATTCAAAACCAAATAGGTTTCATTCACAAGGTTAGCTTTAAAATATGCACAAAACCAATCGATATCTTGCGCTTCGCCCGAATTATTCATACTGTTTTTAACAGATTTCATCGGGAGAATAAAAAGATAATGCTCGAAGTGCTTGCAATTTTATGTGTCTTGGCCGCCCTTGGCTTTTTGATCTTTCTTTCATTGATTGATTTAAAAGAACGCATTTTGCCCAACGAACTTGTACTGGGCTTTGCCGTATGCGGCCTGGTTTTTCATGTGGCAACGCTTTTCGGATATAGCAGCTTTCTGCTCATGGGCATCGGCGCGCTGCTTGGCGGCGGCATGTTATTCGCAATACGCGCCGTTGCGAATTTTTTCTACAAAGAAGACACGCTGGGTCTTGGTGATGTAAAATTAATGGCGGCGGCCGGGCTATGGCTGGGGCCGGAAGATGTTTTGCTTGCCCTGACATTGGGCGCCTTTGCCGGGTTGGTTCACGGCTCGGTCGTGGCATGGATGACCATGCGTAACACCAAATTGAAAATACAAATTCACAAAATTGCCGTACCTGCGGGGCCGGGCTTTGCCGTGGGAATATTCATTGCGGGCGTGGTAAAATATTGGACGTTGCCCGCCTTCATCTGGCAGCTATGGGGGATTTAAAATGAACGGCGCCCTTGGGAATATCCGCGTTATTGACCTCTCGCGCATTTTGGCCGGCCCCTTTTGCACGCAAATGCTGGGCGATATGGGCGCGGAAATAATCAAGATTGAAAAACCCGCCAAAGACGGCGCTGTGGGCGGCGATGATACGCGCGGCTGGGGCCCGCCATATCTGCAAGATAATGAGGGTAATGATACAAGCGAGAGCGCCTATTACCTCTCGGCAAACCGCAATAAACGCTCGCTGGCGCTGGATATCACATCTGAAAAAGGGCAAGAGATCATCCACGGGCTTCTCGCCAAATCCGATGTGATGATCGAGAATTTCAAAGCGGGCGGCCTGAAGAAATACGGCCTTGGCTTCGACCAAATAAAGGAGCGCCACCCGCATTTAATATATGCCTCGATCACCGGATTTGGGCAAAACGGGCCGCTATCCACCGAGCCGGGTTATGATTTTCTCGCGCAAGGCTTAAGCGGCCTGATGGCCTGCACGGGCGAGCCGGATGCCCAGCCCATGAAAGTCGGCGTCGCGCTCAGCGATGTGATTACCGGCCTCAATGCCGCGATTGGTATTTTGGCCGCCATTCACCACCGCCGTGAAACCGGCAAGGGCCAGCATATCGATCTGTCTTTGCTGGATTGCTCGGTGGCCGCCATGGTCAATATCGCGCAATATTATCTTACGACGAAAAGAAATGCGCCGCGCCTTGGCAATGCCCACTCCGCCATTGTGCCCTATCAAGTGTTCGAGGCCGCCGATGGCCATGTCATTCTCGCCGTGGGTAATGACGGGCAATTCCGGCGCTTCTGCGAGTTTACGGGCAAAGACTGGCATGAGGATGAACGCTTCAAAACTAACAAAGCGCGCGTGAATAACCGCGATATAATCGTACCGCTTATCAATGACGTATTCACCGCCCACCCTGTTACCTACTGGACGGATAATCTGCCCGATCATGGCGTGCCATGTTCGCCGGTCAATACAATGGATCAGGTCTTTGCGATGCAGCAGATCGCAGCGCGCGACATGAAAATCGAAATGCCGCACGAGGCCAGCGGTCAAAATATCGATCTGGTCGGCAGCCCCCTGAAATTCAGCGACACGCCGCCCGCTTATAACCACGCCCCGCCCGTTTGCGGCCAACATAGCTTTGAAATTTTGCGCGAGCTTGCGGGTATGAATGAAGACGAAATTGCCGCATTGGAAGATCAGGGCATAGTTGAACAACGCAACAAAAAAGTGTAGATACGGGCGGATATGAAGAATTTACTCGGCATTGATGAGCTTGCGCCAGACCAAATCACCGCTATTTTGGAGCGCGCACAATATTATGCCGAAGCTTTGGAAACCGGAGACTGGAACCGCGAAACATTAAGCGGGAAAATCATCCTTAATCTATTTTTTGAAAACTCAACCCGCACGCTGACATCCTTTGAAATGGCCGCCAAGAAACTCGGCGCCAGCGTGATTAACTGGAATATGCAGACCAGCTCGCTGGCCAAGGGCGAGAGCTTTAGCGATACGATCGATACGCTGGATGCCATGCATCCCGACGCGGTTGTCCTGCGCCACAGCGAATATGGCGCGCCGCTTTTCGTGTCTAAACGCATGAGCTGCCCCGTTGTGAATGGCGGCGATAGCTGGCGGGAACACCCCACGCAAGCCTTATTGGATGCGCTCACCATGCGCCAACATTTCGGCAAGCTGGAGGGGCTGAACGTGGCGATAATCGGCGATATCGCCCATAGCCGCGTCGCCGCGTCGAATATGATCCTACTCACCAAAATGGGCGCGAATGTGCGCGTCATTGCGCCGGAAATGCTGATGCCGGAAAAATTTCCCGCCGAGGGCATACAGCGCTTTACCGACCTCATAGAGGGCATCAAAGATTGCGATGCGGTCATGACCATTCGCCTGCAACGCGAGCGCATGGAAAGCGTGATGATTAATGATGCGACTTATTATAAAGATTACGGCCTGACCCATGAAAAACTCGAGGCGGCCTGTTGCAATGGCATTGTGCTCGATCCGGGGCCGTTCCTGCGCGGCGTACAAATTTCGGATAATCTGGCCGATGATCACGAACGCTTCCTCTACCGCAAACAAGTCTCCAACGGCATCCCCACCCGCATGGCGGTGCTGGAGATGGTGATGGGCGCATAAATGGTCTTCGCCCCCGACATTGTTGTCATCATGGCCTTGGGCTATTTAATTGGCTCTATCCCCTTCGGCCTGGTCCTCACCCGCATGGCGGGTTTAGGTGATATCCGCACAATCGGCTCGGGCAATATCGGCGCCACAAATGTGCTACGTACGGGCAGCAAATCTCTGGCGTTGCTTACGCTCATACTGGATATCGGCAAAGGCGCCGCTGTAGTTATCGCCGTGTCTTATTATATGGGTGAATATGCATTTGCCGCTGGTCTGGCAACAATTCTGGGCCATTGCTTTCCTCTCTGGCTGGGCTTTAAGGGTGGCAAGGGCGTTGCCACAACGCTGGGCACATTACTCGCCGCCGTGCCTTTAACGGGGCTATTCGCTATTGCCTTTTGGCTAATCACGGCAGGGCTATTTAAAATTTCATCACTTGCTGCTTTGGTGGCCTTGGCCAGCGCGCCTGTCACCGCCTATGTTTTATATGGGCAAACACCGGCGCTTATCGCCGCCGCGCTCGCCGCGCTCGTTTTTTACCGTCACAAAGATAATATCCAGCGTCTTGCAAGTGGCACAGAACCCAAAATCGGGACTAAATAATTTTTGAACCACGAAGGTCACAAAGAACACAAAGAAATTGCAAAAAAGACAAATTTAAAAAAACAACTGGTGTTTTTTCAAAATTAAGCCGGATATTTTTTATTTTATTAGGTTCTTCGTGACCTTCGTGATCTTCGTGATCTTCGTGGTTAAATAAAAAGCAAAAGTCATATGATGTTTAAATTTAAAGAAAAACCGCAGGGCCAATTTAACGAGAGCGAACAGCTTGATTGGCTGCGCCTTACCCGCGCAGAAAATGTCGGGCCGATTACCTTCTACCGTTTGATTGATGCTTACGGCAGCGCCGCCCGCGCCCTCGAAGCCTTGCCCGAACTCTCCAAGCGCGGCGGGCGCAAAAAGCCACTCACCGCGCCGCCTGTTGGCGCAGCCGAGAAAGAATTAAACGCGCTGCATAAGCTTGGCGGGCAGATTATCACCGCCGCCGATGATCAATACCCGCTCGCGCTGTCTTCCATGGATGACGCGCCGCCCGTCCTCTCATTATTGGGCAATCCGCAGCTCATGAGTAAATCATGTGTGGCCATGGTCGGCGCGCGTAATGCCTCGCTGAACGGGCGTAAGCTTGCCGAAAAACTCGCGCGTGATTTGGGTCAGCGCGAGACCATTATTGTCTCCGGCCTTGCGCGGGGCATCGACACCGCGGCGCATCAAGGCTCACTTCAAACCGGCACTATCGCCGTTGTGGCGGGCGGCATTGATGTAGTCTATCCCGAGGAAAACCAGGCGCTTTATGACCAGATTAAAGACACCGGCCTGATTATCGCCGAGAGCCCATTAGGGCAAAAGCCATTCCCGCAAAGCTTCCCGCGCCGCAACCGCATTGTCTCGGGCCTGTCGCAAAGCGTCATTGTTGTCGAGGCCACGATGCGCTCGGGCTCGCTCATTACCGCGCGATTGGCGGGCGAGCAAGGGCGCGATGTCATGGCCGTGCCCGGCTCGCCGATGGATCCGCGCGCATCGGGGCCTAACCATCTTATTCGCGAAGGCGCCACGCTTATACGCTCCGCTGATGATGTGATGGAAACCCTGCAAAATTTTTCCGGTCAGGCTTTATTCGATATTCATGCGCCGCAAAAACCGTTCTCACCCGCCTTTGTGGCCGAAGACGATATCACCGAAACCCAGCGCGAAAATCTTGTGGCGCAGCTTTCCTTCACGCCATGCGCCGTTGACGAACTCATCCGAACCTGTCATATGAGCGTATCGGCGGCTCAAACAATTCTGCTTGAATTAGAATTAGCGGGCCGCATAAAACGCCTACCGGGAAACCGTGTAACATTGATCGAATAAGGAATAAAAACCGCACATGGACGCGGGTAAAAAATTTAAACCACGAAGACACTAAGTTTAAAAATAAGAAAAATTTAAAAAACTTAGTGTTCCTTAGTGACTTAGTGGTGAAATAAAAATCCGTGTGAATCAGCGTCCACCGGCAGTTTAAAAAAGGAATTTTAATTTGAGCGCCCCTAATTTAGTCATTGTCGAATCGCCCGCTAAAGCCAAAACCATCGAGAAATATCTCGGGAAGGATTACACCGTGCTGGCCTCATACGGCCATGTGCGTGATCTGGTCAATAAAGACGGCTCTGTCCTGCCCGATGAAGATTTCGCGATGAAATGGCAGCTCAGCGAGCGCGCCGATAAGAATGTCCGCGAAATTAAATCCGCCGTTAAAAAAGCCACCGCCGTCTACCTCGCGACTGACCCCGACCGCGAAGGGGAGGCCATTTCATGGCATATTAAAGAGCTTTTGAATGATGCTGGTATGCTTGATAACGTGCAGCTTCACCGCGTCACCTTTAACGAGATCACCAAAAAGGCCGTGCAAGAGGCTTTTAATAATGCCCGCGACCTTGACCATCCTTTGATTGAGGCCTATCTAGCGCGCCGCGCGCTTGATTATCTGGTAGGCTTTAATCTCTCGCCCGTTTTGTGGCGTAAGTTGCCCGGCAGTAAATCCGCAGGCCGCGTGCAATCCGTTGCGCTGCGCCTTATATGTGAGCGCGAAGCCGAGATTGAAATTTTCAACCCGCAGGAATATTGGTCAATCACCACCCGCCTGCATACGCCCGAGGGCGCGCCCTTTATTGCGCGTCTGACGCATCTGGCCGGAAACAAGCTGGGTAAATACGATATCCCCAGCGAAAATGACGCGACAAAAGCGATTGAGCGCATCCGCAACAAACCTCTTGCCGTTCAAAATATCGAGAAAAAGCAGGTTCGCCGCAGCCCCTCCCCGCCCTTCATTACCTCGACCCTGCAAATGGAAGCCTCGCGCAAATTGGGCTTTTCCGCCTCCAAAACCATGCGCAGCGCGCAAGGTCTGTATGAGGCCGGGTTCATCACCTATATGCGTACCGATGGCACGACATTATCCGGCGATGCCGTCAACCAAAGCCGCAGCGTGATTAAGAAAGAATATGGCGATAAATATGTGCCCGATGCGCCGCGCCTTTATAAATCCAAAGCCAAAAATGCGCAGGAAGCCCACGAGGCAATCCGCCCGACTGATCTGTCCAAATTGCCGGGCCGCACTGGCTCGCCGATGAAAGATAACGACCAGCGCCGCCTGTACGAGCTGATCTGGAAACGCACAATCGCCAGCCAGATGGAAAATGCCGTCATGGATCAAATGGCGATTGATATTTCCGATGGCACCGATGATGCCGTGCTGCGCGCGAATGGCTCGGTCGTGGCCTTTGATGGTTTCCTGACGCTTTACATCGAAGACACTGATGACGAGCCGGATGAAAATACTTCCGAAAAAGACCGCCGCTTGCCGCCCATGGACCAAGGCGATGCAACCAAGCTTGTCGATGTAACGCCCAACCAGCATTTCACCCAGCCGCCACCGCGCTATACCGAAGCGACCTTGGTCAAGGTGCTGGAAGAAAAAGGCATTGGCCGCCCCTCCACTTACGCCTCGATCATGCAGGTTTTGCGTGACCGTAATTATGTGAGCATGGATCAACGCCGCTTTGTGCCCGAAGATCGCGGCCGCGTTGTTACAACATTTTTGGCCAATTTCTTCACGCGCTATGTTGATTATGATTTCACCGCCAATATGGAAGAAGAGCTGGACGCTATCGCCAGTGGCCATGTTGCATGGAAAGAGACGCTGCGCCTGTTCTGGGTTGATTTCAAAAAAGCCATCGATGACACCAAAGAGCTCACCATCACCGATGTGATTAATCATCTGGATGAGGAGCTTGGCCCGCACTTTTTCCCCGAAGGCGACGAAAGCCGAAAATGCGGAGCGTGTGGGAATGGCCGCCTTGGATTAAAGCTCGGCAAATTCGGCGCCTTTATCGGTTGTTCGAATTACCCCGATTGTAAATTTACCAAGCCCTTGGTCGTGCCCGATAAGGATGAAGATCAAGACGAGGCCGCGCTTGCAAATGAGCCGAAAATTCTCGGTCCCGAGCCCGGAACGGGACGCACCGTATCGCTGCGCAAAGGCCCGTATGGCCCCTATGTGCAGATTGACCCCGCCCCCGAAGAAGAGCCGGATTTGAGCGAATATGAAGCCAAGCTCAAGGCCTGGGAAGAAAAGAAAAAAGCCGCGCAGGAGGCCGGAAAACGTGCCCCCGCCAAGCCGAAAAAACCGGTCGGCCCCAAGCCAAAACGACAAGGATTGCCCAAAGGGTTAAGCGTCGCCGATGTTGATTTGGAAAAGGCTTTATCGTTGCTGGCTCTGCCGCGCGATATTGGCGAACATCCCGAAACCGGAAAAATGATCAAGGGCGGCATCGGGCGTTTCGGCCCCTTTGTGCAGCATGACGGCAAATATGCCTCCATCCCCAAAGATGAAGATGTCATGACAATCGGCATGAATCGCGCCGTGGATTTGATCGCCGAAAAAGCCAAACGCGACGAAGCCAAGGCCGCAAAACAGGCCGAACAAGGCACGGGCAAAAGCACCGCAAAAAAGAAACCGGCTGCGAAGAAGAAAAAGGCGAAGAAAAAAGCGACTGCGAAAAAGAAAACAGCCGCTAAGAAATAATCCTAACCTCGCGCTGACTCAGGCTTTTCTTGCGCGCCCCGCTCCACCAGAAACTGTTCGCGCATTTGATCAGGATCGCGGTGATCTGGCATCCCTCCCCGAATGGTGGATGCTTTTTCAATGATTTGTGCGATAGCGGCATCATCTTTATTTTCTACCGCTTCCATTATATGCGCAAATTTCCCTTCAAACCGCGCCAGTTTTTCAAGCAAGATCTCCTTGTTATAGTATAGCAAATTCGCCACATATTCAGGATCGGAAAGCATTGCCGCCGAGCCATCCTTAAAGCTGGGATTGGCTTTATCGGCAATAGTGATGCCGGAAAATTCTTTTTGAATTTCTATCGCATTCAATGTCAGAGCTGCCGACACCATTGTGGGAACCATTGTGCGGGTCGCCAATGAAGCAAGCGCTTCTTCATTAAACTTTGTGGCCAGGCTATCGGGGCGGGCATTGATTGCCTCTTTCTCACCTGCGCCAGATTGTCTTGCCCAATCGTAAACCTCGCCATTTATAGCCTCGCGGGGACGAGCCTCTTCAATACCAGAGCGAAAGTCATGCGCTTTTCGCAAGTAGTTTTGCAAAGCTCCTCTATCATTAGATTCCAATGCCCCCTTCAGAGTCTGTATCTGCGTTTTAAAACCCTGCGCGGCCTGTAAAATCGAGCCATTATTGTCACGAAAAATGGCCTGCCACATCGGGATAGAGGCTTGTGCAATGCGCGTTGTATCCAAAAGCGTGTTGCCGCCCGCCTTATAATCTTCACTAAATAGTGTAGTCACGAGTTAAATAATATGAGATTCTATTTGTAACGAAAGGATCTTACATGACACATTCACACCGCAGGCACGATATTTCAGACACAACATGGGCATTATTGGAACCCC
>Ga0136600_1000757_pt1 | contig 16604 bp, 12 predicted proteins | sample AntRauMFilla2698_FD_104634 | JGI IMG/M metagenome (GOLD analysis project Ga0136600, IMG submission 104634) | Saline lake microbial communities from Rauer Islands, Antarctica - Metagenome Filla 2 #698 | ecosystem: Environmental > Aquatic > Non-marine Saline and Alkaline > Saline | place...
TCAAAAGAGTATCCAGATCATCAACAACTTTCAAAACAGAGTTTTCTGCCCACTCATACATGTCCTCGGCAAGGCCGGCTGGCATATCGTAACGCACGCCGCCCGGACGGAAGTAATTCGAGTGAAGCCGCGCGCCGCAGACACGGTCATAAAATTCCATACCCTTCTCGCGTTCTTCAAAGCCCCAAAGCGCAGGTGTGATCGCGCCAACATCGAGCGCAAATGTCGTAATATTCAATAGATGGTTCAAAATACGTGTGCATTCGGAAAATAAAACGCGAATATATTGCGCGCGATCAGGCACCGTAATACCAAGCAGTTTTTCAACCCCGAGCGCAAAGGCATGCTCCTGATTCATCGTGCTCACATAATCCAGACGGTCAAAATACGGAATGGCCTGCGTGTAGGTTTTATATTCAATCAGTTTTTCTGTGCCGCGATGCAAAAGCCCGATATGAGGATCCGCGCGTTCAATAACTTCGCCCTCCATCTCCAGAACTAGACGCAATACACCGTGCGCCGCAGGGTGCTGCGGACCAAAATTCATAGTGAATGGTTTGATCTGGGTTTCTTCGGTTATTTCTGTCTTGGCAATCGCGCCGGATGTCTTCGCCATTATTCTTGCTCCTGCCCGTCTTGTGATTCGCCATCGGCTGATGCGGACTGTACTGCTGCTTCTTTGTTTAAAATCTCTTGCGCAAATGCATTATAACCTTCTTTGCCGAAGGCTGATTTTTCATCCCCCGGAAGCTGAACATCTGTCATGCCTTCCCAAGGGCTGAGGAAATCAAAACGGCGAAAATCCTGTGTCAACTCGACAGGCTCGTATACAACGCGCTTAAGCTCATTGTCATAACGAAGCTCAACATAGCCTGTCAGCGGAAAATCTTTGCGTAAAGGATGCCCTTCAAAACCGTAATCGGTTAAAATGCGGCGCAGATCGGGGTTATCATTAAAATAAATACCATACATATCCCACGCTTCGCGTTCATACCACCCGGCAGCATTATAAACCTCAATAACGGAATCAATCGCCTGATCTTCGGCTAATGCGACCTTGATTTGGATGCGCTGATTTTCACTCAAGGACAACAGATTATAAATAACTTCGAAACGCGCAGCACGATCCGGATAATCCACCCCGAAAAGATCAATCATGATCTTAAAACCACATTGCTGGTCATCGCGTAAAAACTGTAGCAAATCAACAATATTATCCGGCTTTGCGGTCAATAGAATGTCATCCCCCACCAGTTTAAATGAAAGAACATCATCGCTGCGCTCTTCCTGAATATACTCGGCTAAATCTACAATTATTTCTTGTGACATCTATTTATACTCGTTTTCTATCTGACAATCCGCGTATCTTCGCGCTGCATCTTTTTCTGGAGCTGTAATAAGCCGTAAACCAAAGCCTCGGCCGTTGGCGGACACCCAGGGACATAAATATCAACAGGAACAATTCGATCACAGCCACGAACTACAGAATATGAATAATGGTAATAGCCGCCGCCATTTGCGCAAGAACCCATGGAAATGACCCAGCGTGGTTCCGGCATCTGGTCATAAACGCGGCGCAGCGCAGGTGCCATTTTATTACAAAGCGTGCCTGCAACGATCATCACATCGGATTGGCGCGGGCTTGGGCGCGGGATAATACCAAAGCGGTCAAGGTCATAACGGCTCATGTAAGAATGAATCATCTCAACTGCGCAGCACGCCAGACCAAATGTCATTGGCCACATAGAGCCAGTTCTTGCCCAATCAAACAGTTTATCGGTCTGTGTTAAAAGATAGCCCTTTTCTTTGACATGCGTACCAATCGCAGCGGCCATAACATCTTGCGCTTCGGGCTTTGGAAAGGAGACATCCTTTGCAATCTTGGCATCAGGCGCTTTTATAATTTTTCGGTCATGTGACATTTAAAATCCTTCACGAATCCTGAGAACTACTCCCAGTCAAGCGCTCCTTTTTTCCATTCATAAATAAAGCCCACGGTCAAAATACCCAAAAAGATCATCATTGACCAAAAGCCGAGCATTCCGATATCACCAAGCGCAATGGCCCACGGGAACAAAAATGCGACCTCAAGATCAAAAATAATAAACAGGATAGCAACAAGATAAAAACGAACATCAAACTTACCGCGCGTATCGTCAAATGCATCGAAACCGCACTCATAGGCGCTCAGTTTCTCTTTGTCCGGATTTTTTGTGCTCACGAGCAATGATGCGACAATCATCATCACCGACATGCCTGCCGCAACAAAGATGAAAATCAATATAGGTAAATACTCGGATAGAAGCTCTGTAGGCGCCATTTTTACTCTCTTAAAGACTTGTGATATTTAAAGACTCACAGCTTATATTTTTATCATTGAATAACGCCAAGTAAAAGGCCTAATAACAAAAAAACCTGCATAAGCAGGCTTTTTGTATACAGTTTTCTGTATCAAGTTCTTTCGAACAAGTGGCGCGAGCGACGGGACTTGAACCCGCGACCTCTGGCGTGACAGGCCAGCGTTCTAACCAACTGAACTACGCCCGCATTGCGTGTTCGAAGAACAGGTCGTATGTTTAAACATAAAACATCACTGTTTCAAGAGCTTTTTTGAAAAAAAACAAATTATTGTGAGTATTGTTTGAAATCCACGCCCAGAGCGGCGGCAACTTCGCGGTGATTTACATCACCAAATGATACATTTAATCCGTTGGCAAGCCCTTGATCGCGTGCACAAGCGTCTTTCCAACCATGATTTGCAATATTAACTGCATAGGGCAAAATAGCATGATTAAGCGCCAAGGCAGATGAAAGCGGCACAGCGCCCGGCATATTCGCCACGCAATAATGAAGTTTTCCATCCACATCATACACGGGGTCTTCATGCGTTGTCGGTTTGCTGGTTTCAAAGCACCCGCCCTGGTCAATCGCAATATCAACCATTACCGTTCCGTTTTGCATAGCAGGCAGCATATCCTGCGTAATAAGTTTTGGCGCAGTGCCGCCCGGAATTAAAACCGCGCCGATCACCACATCTGATTCGGCAGCAAAACGCTCCATGATATCCAGATTCGAATAAATAACCCGCGCCTGACCATGGAAATAATTATCAAGATATCGCAAGCGATCCGGATGTTTTTCGAGGATGGTTACATCTGCGCCCATACCGACGGCTACGCGCGCCGCATTAAATCCGGAAACGCCGCCGCCGATTATAAGAAATTTGGCGGGCAAAACGCCGGGTACGCCGCAAACTAAGCGCCCATTTCCGCCATGATGTTTTTGCAGGTAATTTGCGCCCATCAAAGATGATAAACGTCCCGCCACCTCGCTCATCGGTGCAAGAAGCAGCAGATCTTTTCCATCAGGATTTGTAACAGTTTCATACGCGATAGCAACGCAACCCGAATCGATAAGCCCCTGCGCTTGCTTAGGATCAGGGGCCAGATGGAGATAGGTAAATAAGATCTGGCCTTCGCGCAATTGTGTATACTCGGATTTTTGCGGTTCCTTAACCTTGATAATCATATCGGCGCGCTCGAAAATATCGCTTGCTGAACTGCAAATTTCCGCCCCTGCTGCTATGTAATGATCATCGGTAAAGTTAATGCCGGCGCCAGCATTTGTTTCAACAACCACACTGTGCCCATGCGCAATTAATTCAGCGACAGAACTTGGCACAAGGCCCACGCGGTGTTCTTGCGATTTAATTTCTCTCGGGCAGCCTATTAGCATGATTTTCCTCATTAATTTCAATGATTAAACAGAAAATAGATTATAGCCCGAAACAATACCAAGAAAAACCCCAAATCAATCATGCAGCACAGCAACTCGTCTAAAGAATAGCTATGACGCGGGGAAAATATAGCCTCAATTATTCAGCATATATTATCTGGAAAACAGTGGATTTAGAAAAAATGGTGGGCGATGACAGGCTCGAACTGCCGACCCCCTCGGTGTAAACGAGGTGCTCTCCCAACTGAGCTAATCGCCCTGACACGTAAACGTGCAGATGAACTTAATGTTCATTAGGATGCATATCTTTAATCATTTATAATCATAAATGCAAGCCCTGCATTAAAAAAAGTACAAAAAAATTCGGCCACACAAATATGTATGGCCGAACCTACAGAATAAACTGTCAAAAAGCTATTAGTTTACAGCTTCTTTAAGTTCTTTACCTGCTTTGAATTTAGGTTGCTTAGACGCAGCAATGTTGATTTTCTCGCCTGTGCGTGGGTTACGACCTGTTGTCGCTGCACGTTGTGCTACTGTGAATGTACCAAAACCTACTAGACGAACTTCTCCGCCGCCCTGAAGAGTTGTTTTGATGCTTTCGATTACAGCTTCAACTGCACTCTGTGCTTTTGTTTTAGGCAGATCAGTTAATTTAGCTACTTCGCTTACGAGTTCTTGTTTGTTCACGGGAATCCCCTTTTGTGTTTAGTTAAGTTAAAAAATTATTTTATAATCTGAATATTAAAAATAAAGACAGAAAATAAAACATCACATTACGCTGCCAAGCACTATAAAAAATTAGTAAATGTTATAGCTAGCAACGCTTTGCGAGAATCATTTATACGCCTTTTACAAAGGAGACTCAATGGTGAATCACATCTTTTTCCTTGTTTTCCGCACTTTTCCCGCCTATTTCGTCGATTTTTCCGTCTTTTTTCTCTGAAATTGGCTCTGGCAGCCTAATCAAGGCATGTGAAAGCACTTCTTCGATCGTATTGACCGGAATAATTTCAAGCGCTTTTTTGATGTTATCAGGAATATCGGCCAAGTCTTTTTCATTGTCTTTGGGAATAAGAACCGTTTTGATCCCGCCGCGAATAGCGCCAAGAAACTTTTCTTTTACCCCGCCAATGGCCGTAACATAGCCGCGAAGATTAACTTCACCGGTCATCGCAAGATCACGACGTACTTCGATGCCGCTTAATGTCGATATAATAGCTGTGACCATCGCGGCGCCTGCGGAGGGTCCATCTTTGGGAACAGCCCCTTCAGGCACGTGAACATGAATGTTTTTGGTTTTCAAATCCTCGTAATCAATACCGAACTGCGCAGCGCGCGATTTCATCAACATTTCAGCAACCGTAATAGATTCTTTCATCACATCCTTGATATTACCAGTCGTGCTGACTTTGCCGTCTTTACCCGGGGTTGTCACAGCCTCAATAGGAAGAAGGTCGCCGCCAGTTGACGTGTATGCCAAGCCATTCACAACACCAATGCGATCCTGCTTTTCGATTTCACCATAGCGATATTTGCGAACGCCTGCATATTTTTCAAGACTACGCGGCGTAATCCGTACGGATTTCTTGCCATCCATTAAAATATCCTTGATCGCCTTACGGCAGAGATTTGCAAGCTCGCGCTCAAGATTACGCACGCCCGCTTCTTTCGTGTAATAACGGATAAGGTCTCTGATGGCTTTGTCATTGACCGAAAATTCATCTTTTTTCAAACCCGCCATTTTAATCTGTCTCTTGAGTAAATGACGTTTTACAATTTCAATCTTTTCATCTTCGGTGTAGCCAGACAGACGTATGATTTCCATACGATCAAGCAAAGGCCGCGGCATTGTGCTCAGATCATTTGCCGTACAGACAAACATCACGTCCGACAAATCATAATCAACCTCAAGATAGTGGTCCTGAAATTTATCATTTTGCTCCGGATCCAGTACTTCCAATAACGCAGAGCTAGGATCGCCGCGCCAATCAGAACCGAGCTTATCAATTTCATCCAGAAGAAAGAACGGATTGACTGTTTCGGCTTTTTTCATGCCTTGAATGATTTTACCCGGCATTGCGCCAATATACGTGCGACGATGACCGCGAATTTCACTTTCATCACGCACGCCGCCAAGGGACATACGCACAAATTTACGGTTTGTCGCAGAAGCAATAGATTTACCAAGTGAGGTTTTACCAACGCCCGGCGGTCCAACAAGACAAAGGATCGGTCCTTTTACTTTTGAGGTACGCTGCTGCACGGCTAAATATTCCAAAATACGTTCTTTAACTTTTTTCAGACCGTAATGATCTTTGTCCAAAATGCTTTTGGCGCTTTTAATGTCTTTTTTAACGCGGTTCTTTTTGCTCCATGGCACGGACAATATCCAGTCCAGATAGTTACGCACAACAGTCGCCTCGGCAGACATCGGCGACATTTGCTTTAACTTCTTAAGCTCAACGCCCGCGCGCTTTTCTGCATCTTTGGATAATTTTGTATCCTCTATCTTTTTCTCAAGCTGCTTCAGCTCGTCATAATTTTCATCACCATCGCTCAGTTCTTTCTGAATCGCTTTCATCTGTTCGTTCAGATAATAGTCGCGCTGCGTTTTTTCCATTTGACGTTTTACGCGGTTGCGAACACGCTTTTCAATCTGAAGAACACCAATCTCGCCTTCCATATGGCTGTAGATTTTTTCCAGACGCTCCAAAGTATTCGCAAGCTCAAGCAGCTCTTGCTTCTCTTCTATTTTCAATGCCAAATGCGCAGCGATCGTATCGCTAAGCTTTGCGGGCTCTTCGATTTGATTGATTGATACAATGACCTCTGGCGGTATCTTTTTATTCAGCTTCACATATTGTTCAAAATGAGATGATACAGCGCGCGCGAGTGCGTCCAATTCTTCGTCAGTCTTCGCAGCATCTTCAAGCTCTACATATGCGGCTTGAATAAAATCTGGTTTTTCTGAAAATTCTTTGATTTCGACGCGCTTTACGCCCTCAACCAATACTTTGACCGTTCCATCCGGTAATTTCAAAAGATGGGAGATGCGGCCTATGGTTCCGATTTTGTACAAATCCTTGTCGCCCGGATCATCAACGGTTGATTTATGCTGGGTAACGAGAAGAATTTCTTTTTCTTCCTGCACAATATTCTCGAGCGCTTTTACTGATTTCTCGCGTCCCACAAAAAGCGGCACAATCATGTGCGGAAATACAACTGTATCCCGAAGCGGCAGAACCGGAAGAACATTATTTTTTGAAGATGATAAACCTATCATACAAGACCCTCTAACCTTTGAAGAAAACCACACGAAACATGGGCTATTTTAAACAGTTTCACGATTATTTATATAGCATAGCTATGAACAATATCTTAACAAAACACTGATCTTTTTTGATACGCGCTATAAATATAAAGATATTCCGCTTGAAAACAGATTCAAGACCCATGACAAATCAAATGCCGCTTATTTTTTGTCTTTTTTGTCTTCTTTACCAATCACAACAGAGCGATCCGTTACAACTTGGTCAATCAAGCCAAACTTTTTAGCCTCTTCTGCAGACATAAAGTTATCGCGCTCCATGCCTTTTTCAATATCGGAAAGCTTTGTGCCACTGTGCTTGACGTATAAATTATTCAGAATTGAACGCAAACGCAGAATTTCTTTTGCCTGAATTTCAATATCTGTGGCTTGTCCTTGTGCGCCGCCGCTTGGCTGGTGAATCATGATACGGGAATTCGGCAGAGAATAACGCTGCCCTGCTTCGCCCGCCATCAAAAGCAATGAACCCGCAGATGCAGCCTGACCGATACAAACCGTTGATACCTTAGCCTTGATATACTGCATTGTGTCATACATCGCCAAGGCTGCGGTTACAACGCCGCCCGGTGAATTGATGTAAAAGGAAATATCTTTATCAGGATTTTCAGCTTCCAAAAACAAAAGCTGCGCACAAATTAAGCTGGATACTGTGTCATTTACGCCGCCTGTCAAAAAGATAATACGCTCTTTTAATAGCCGTGAAAAAATGTCATAGGAACGTTCCCCGCGGTTAGTTTGCTCAACAACCATAGGAACAAGTGTGTTGTTATATACTTCAAGAGGATCACGTTCATTCATTTTTTTATCACTTTTATCGTTTAAGGGTTATCAGAAATGATTCTTATATCTGATATCAAACTTAGCGTTTGATGCATCCCAGTGCAAGAGACAATCATCTATTTTATACGTTCTGTGTACACACTTAATTTTTAATCGGGTACAAAAGAAAAAGCCCCTGATTAAAATCAAGGGCTTTATAATTCTTTGTAAATAGAGAAGCGCGCTTACTTTTTAGCGGCGGTTTTCTTTGGCGCTGCTTTTTTCGCTGCGGGCTTCTTTTTGGCAGCAGGCTTTTTTTCTTCGTCTTTTTTCGCCGCTGGCTTTTTCTTTGCTGCTGTGCCAGTTTTCTCTTTTTTCTGATCCAGATAAGATTCGTCATCTTCCTGTGTCAGTTCATCAAGAGAAACTTCTTTTTCTGTGACTTCTGCCAGCTCTGTAATATACGCAATCACCTTATCTTCAAAAACAGGCGCGCGTAACGCTTCCAGAGCTTGCTGGTTTGATTTGTAATACTCAAATACTTGCGCTTCTTGTCCTGGATATTTCTGCGCTTCCTGGATTACAGCGCGCTGTAATTCCTGATCCGCAACCTGAATATTATTATTTGTACCAATCTCTGACAAAACAATCCCGAGCTTAACGCGGCGTTCGGCAATCGCTTCCAGCTCTTCCTGCTCTTCATCAGATACCTGAAGTTCGCCATCTTTGACTTGGTCAGGGCTTTCAATAGATATTTGCTGTCTGATATTAGACAATTCCATATCCTTCATTCCCGAAGGAACTGGTGAATCGTGGTTTTCGTCAAGAATATCAAGCAATGCACGCTTAAGCTTCATTTGGCTCATATTGTCATACTCAGACTGGATCTGTGTTCTGATAGCATCTTTCAAAGCATCCATTGATTCCATACCGAGCTTCTTGGCGAATTCATCATCCAGCTTGGCATCTGTGTATTCAAGAATCTCGTGGATTTCGACATCGAATATTGCCTCGCGGCCAGCAAGGTCTGTTGCGTGGTATGTTTCAGGGAAACCGACCTTAACTTCGATCTTATCGCCGGCTTTTTTACCAATCAGCTGTTCTTCAAAGCCCGGGATAAACTGTCCGCCGCCAAGTTCAAGCTGATGTCCTTGTGCCTGCATGCCTTCATGTTCGACATTATCGTCGGCTGTGCGGCCAAAGAAATCCATCTTAACGAGATCTCCATTTTTTGTTGCGCGCTTTGTTTCAACCACTTTTGTATCGCGGCTGTGCTGCGCAATGTTCGTAAGCGCATCTTCAACGGCTTTATCATCCGGCTTTGCAACAGGCTTCTCAAGTTTGATTTTCTTAAGATCCATAAGCTTGATTTCCGGAATGGTTTCAACAGCCATTGTGTAAACAAGATCTTTGCCTTCATCATATTCTTTGACTTCAATCTTCGGCTGCGCTGCCGGGCGAATGCCTTTTTCCTGCATTGCCTTGGTTGAAGAATCATTCACCGCATGCTCGAGAACTTCGCCCATAACGGCTTGCCCATAGCGCTGCTGTACAACTTGCATCGGTACTTTCCCCGGACGAAAGCCGGGTACTTTTAATGTTTTTGCGTATTCTTTCAAACGGCTTTCACGTTGAGTTTGTAATTCTGTTTGCTCAACCTTGACTTCAAATTCGTAGTTTAAGCCATCATGTTTTAATTCTTTTACTTGCATCTAATTTCTCTTGTTCCAGTTTTTTTTAATTCTTTTTGATTAAAAACAGTACATTCTAATCTTGAAAAGTGGTGCGGATGGAGGGACTTGAACCCCCACGGGTCACCCCGCCAGAACCTAAATCTGGTGCGTCTACCAATTTCGCCACATCCGCATTTTCAACCTAACTAAGGTCATTTGTGAAATTTAGGTGCTTTCTAATAGCCAATATTTGCACCATCAATCAAGCCTTTTCGTAAATTTTCTTCATTTTTCTGCAAAAACCACCCAAAAAAGGGCGAAAATCACTAAATCCTTAGTAAAACTCTTTACTCAGGTGCAAATCTTTCAGCACAGATGGGATCTGATCAATAATGTCCGGCGCGGTTAAACCTGCGCCAAAACGAACAGACGCTTCGCCATACATCCATGCGCCCATACAAGCCGCATCATAAGGTGCAACATGTTGTCCGAGTAAGCCCGCTATTATGCCCGCAAGCACATCGCCCGCTCCCGCAGTTGATAGCCACGATGATGCGTGCGTATGCAAAGCAGGCTTGTTATTATTCTGCGCAATAATCGTATCTGCGCCCTTGTGCACAATAACCGCAGATGTCATTTGCGCGGCATTTAACGTGCGGTCAAATTTTGTATCACCATCAATGTTAGGGAAAAGACGCTTAAACTCCCCTTCGTGAGGTGTGATAACGCATTTTTCATGCAGCGCGTCTGTAAGCGCCGAGGGATTATCTTCAAAGCAGCTCAGCGCATCTGCATCAAGAACGGCAGGCTTGTTAAGCGCGAGGCAATCCAAAACAAGCTGTTTTAACATTTCATCATCTGCGCGGCCAAATCCGGGCCCTAGCAATAATATATGCTTCTTGTCCTGCTTGGCCTGCGCTACGTAATCTTCGAAACGGGATAGCTTTTGAAACATTAAGTGCGGCATATCTTCTTTATAATCATGCGCGGCGCTATCCAAAGAATGAATTGTGCACATCCCTGCCCCTGCCCGCATACTGGCCTGTGCCGCCATCCGAATCGCGCCCGTCATCTCTGCGCCGCCAAGCATCGCAATATGTCCGCGATTATATTTATGATCTTCTTTTTTAATTTCGGGCAATTTTTCAATCCAGAGCTTTTGAACGTTTTCTATGGCAGCAAAACCATGCTTGTCCAAAAGATTATCATGAATGCCGATAGCATGAACGTATATAGTTCCGCATTTTGCCATGGCTGGCATCAGGCAATGCGCTTTTTTCTTTCTAAAGAATGTAACTGTGTGGTCGGCATCAAGAGTATGACCCGCAGCCTGTGCCGTTGATCCATTAACGCCGCTGGGCACATCAACCGCCAGCACCGGTATTTTAAGCCGTGTGATTATCTTAGATATAGTTATGAGATCTTTGGGCAAATCACCGTGAAAACCCGTGCCAAAAACCGCATCAATGAAAAGATAGCCTTTCGCTTGCTCTGCATCTGCGTTTTTAAACTCTTTTATAAGCTGCGCGGTTTTGTAAACATCACCGCCAAAATGTTTATAGGCTTTTTTCGTATCACCTTTAAGCTTACGCGTAGATTGCAGCGAAAACACAAAAATTTCTGCACCTAAATCCCGTAGAAATTCGGCGGCAACATAACCATCGCCGCCATTATTACCCGGGCCGCAAAGAATAATAATTTTATGACCTGCGTAATGCTCATGCGCGTAATTGGCCACGGCCTGACCCGCAGTTAACATTAAATCAAAGCCATCAACACCATCTTCAATCGTAAGGCGATCAGCCGTGCGCATCTGTTCGTTATCCAGCACTGCATAGGGCGGAATATGAAATTGCCGTGTTTTTTCTTTGGATTCAAAGCCTAATAACATGTGACAACACTATGGGATTAGCAAAAGAGAATAAAGGGAAAAAGTGGGGCGGCTGACGGGATTTGAACCCGCGACGACTCGGATCACAACCGAGCGCTCTACCCCTGAGCTACAGCCGCCATAAAAGAGGTTTTGGCATATTTGCCAAATTAGAGGTCTATCTTTTGCCATTTAAAGGCGTAATACGTCAAGATGTTTCGCAAAAAAATGTCGTCATAACTTTCTTTTTTGCTCGATATGACCTAGACCTCCAAAAGAAAGGATGTTATCTTCCGCCACATATCAGACATGCTATTTTCGCATAGCAATAATTATTGAGACCAAAAGTAACAAACAATTAATTATATAAAGAGGGAACGATGTCAGACAAAACATTCAAAATTAAAAATGTAGCAGACTTTGTTAAAACAGTGCACGACATGGATATTCAATATGTCGATTTTAACTTTTCGGATTTACGCGGCAAAATGCACCGCATCACACAGCACATTAACACAATTGATAAAGATTTAATGGAAGAAGGCATCTATTTTGACGGCTCATCCATTTCCGGATGGAAAGCGATTAATGAGTCCGACATGCTTTTAAAACCTGATGTGACAACAGCAACGCTAGATCCGTTTGCCACCCAACCTACGGTAAAAGTATTCTGTGTGGTCATTGAACCGACCACCGACGAAAATTACACTTGCGATCCACGCTCCATTGCGCTGGCGGCCGAGAAATACATGAAATCGACGGGTATTGCAGACACAATCAACGTAGGTCCTGAAGCCGAGTTCTTTGTATTTGATGATGTTAAAATCAATGTAGATATGAATCATGTCGGCTATAAAATAGACAGTCAGGAAGGCCCTTATAATTCCGGCACAGATTATGAACGCGGTAATATGGGACATCGCCCCGGCGTTAAAGGCGGCTACGTTCCAGAAGCGCCCGTGGATCAACTCGGCGAACTTCGCTCTGAAATGGTAACAGTTTTGGATCAAATGGGCGTGCCGGTTGAAAAGCACCACCATGAAGTTGCGCCAAGTCAGTGCGAACTGGGTATTAAATATGCAACATTGACGGAAAGCGCGGACAATCTGCAGCTTTACAAGCATGTTGTTCATAATGTTGCAGCGGCATTTGGATACACTGCTACATTCCTGCCCAAGCCTGTTTTTGGCGATAATGGCTCAGGCATGCATTGTCACCAGTCATTATTCAAAGACGGCAAGCCTGTTTTTGCAGGTGATGAATATGCAGGATTATCCGAAACATGCCTGTATTACATCGGCGGTATCATCAAACATGCCCGCAGCCTGAATGCGTTTACAAACCCATCTACAAACAGTTATAAACGCCTCGTTCCGGGGTACGAAGCCCCTGTCCTTTTGGCCTACTCACAGCGTAACCGCTCTGCCTCTTGCCGTATTCCTATGGCGAAAATACCGCAAGCAAAGCGCGTGGAAATTCGCTTCCCTGACGCAATGGCTAATCCTTATCTTTGCTTTTCTGCAATGTTAATGGCCGGGCTTGACGGTATTGAAAATAAAATTCACCCCGGCGATGCTATGGATCATGATTTATATGAATTACCAAAAGATCAACTGGCAGAAATCCCAACAGTATGCCGTAGCTTGCGTGAAGCACTTGAAGCATTGGAAAAAGACCATGATTATCTGCTCAAAGGCGACGTCTTTAGCAAAGAAATGATAGAAGGTTTTATTGATCTGAAGATGGAAGAAGTAGAGGCTTATGAAACGATGCCACACCCAATTGAATTTCAAATGTATTATTCAACATAATCTATTGTCGAAAAGTATGCTTTGATACAAAAACCAACGCCCGCGCTACTGTCTAGCGCGGGCGTTTTTTATACCTTCAATATAAATTTACAAAGTCTTATGGGCGTATGGTTTCTGCAATGGTTTCAAAAACTTCTTTATTTCTAGCCCATGTTAAGAGATCATTACCACGCCTTGGCGTAATCATTTTAACAATATAAACAAAATCAGAATCAGCTAAGACCGCAAACCAAAGTTCGGCTGGCACCTCTTTACGGCTTGATGTGTTATTGACCGTATAATGATCCACGCGTTTAAAATGCATTTCATCGTTAAATTTATACTTTTGCGTTGGAGTCCCAATAAGCCCTTCTATTTCCCAGCCGTCAGCGGCCATAAATTTTTGAATTAATCCAATTTCCGCAGCCAGCGTATCTACAATACTAACGGACTTGATAAACACCTCAATCCCGCCTCTGGAATAATCATTTTTATTGCGTGCGTCGCCTGGCAAAAAACGCAGATATGCATTTTCAATATTGGTTGTCTGGGATAAGACCTGATCCCACGATTGAGGATATTCAAACTGGACCATATCTAAAAAATTATACCTCAGAAGCGGCTCGCCTTTTGGAGGCTCAGGATCGCTGAATTTAAATGATTTAACAGCCATGTCTTGCATTGCACGTTCTGCCATCCATCGTGTATCCGGTACGGCATAAGACACCATTACAATGCGCTCCCCGTTAAGAAAGACTTTACTGCGAACTGTGAAGGTATTGTTTCCGATTGCGCGCACGTAAAGCCCTTCGGCGCTACGATTATTAATATCTGAAAGCCCCTGGAGCGTATAAGCATTTTCGACAATATTATTTAAAAACCAAAAATACGGAGAAATATTATATTTCATATCAATCATGTCAACGCTGACATAGCTGTGAGGATAAGGCGTTGCAGGACCTGAAAACCTGGCTGATTCAAACAAAATATTACTTTGCGGTATGCGATCACCTTCTGATGCCTTGGTTACAACTTGAAAATCTTGTGGCAGACGAAGATTAAAAGCCAGAGAATCAATACCATAGGGAACAGCATCATGAGATGTGCTTTGTGCATAGAATTCATCTTGACTAAGGTCTGTGTAATGAGGGGCCTCTTTTAATGTGTCAGGATTAAACAATTGAGCACTGGCATCTTTGGGCTGGAAAGCAATGATATAGACACATAAAATAAACGCGAAAATTATATAACGTATCATTTCTTATCCTTATCATTGTTAATCTGATCATTGTTAATCTGATCGCTGTTAATTTGTATCGGCTGACGTTCATCATTTATGGCAACGTAGCTGAAATACCCTTCTGTCAGTTTATAGTATTTTTCTTCATGAGGTCTTAAGATACGGCTTTCAACTTTCAAAGTAATTGATGTTTTGCCAATTTTATGGACTTTGGTGTAAAAACTGACTTCGTCTCTGATATATAAAGGCAAATGAAAAGACATGGCCCGAACACCAACCGTTACAACCTTGTCACCAACATAGCGCTCAGCTTCTTTGAGGCAAGACAAGTCCATTTGCGCCAAAATCCAGCCGCCAAAAATATCGCCCATGTAATTGGTATCACGCGGCATCGGACAGGCGCGCAGCGATAGCTTAAAGCCGCGCTCCTGCATTAATGCGTTAAGCTCTTTCTCATCGAATCCGTCATCCATATCATAATTGGCATGCTTGGCCTTATGAAGTTGCCCCTCATATTTATGCGCCGCAATTTGGGCTGCTTTGGCATCACGATCTGGAATGGGCGCGGGTTTTCGATTATCGTCCGTATGAACAAATTTGAAGAAACCCTCGGTTACTTTGACAAGCTTCGATTTCAAGCTTCGGCGAGAGGCATAGGTTATAATTTTAATTGTTAATGACGTCGTGCCTATTTCGCATGGATAAACATAACAGCTAACCTCATCGCCAACATAGACGGGCTCATGGAAGGACATCGTGTCAACCGACACGGTTACCGCGCGGCCACCTATGAATGTGTATGCGAATTTTCCACCCGCCAAATCCATCTGTGACAGGATCCAGCCTGCACTTACGTAATTATCCGCGATTGTATCTGCTGGCATGGGAAAGTTACGAAGCATCGGGTCTTCGCCTGCCAACACTTCCAAAAAGTCTGTTGTCAACTCGCTGTTCATAAAGGTTTTCGCTTTCAATGGGCTGAATGGTTCGTTATGAATATAGTCTTATACAGTTGAGACTCTAACAGAAAATAACAAAGATAGAAACGTCAATATGTCTGATTTATTTGCAGGTAATTCAAAAGAAACATCTTCTTACGGCGCAGAGGACATTGAAGTCCTCGAGGGACTGGAGCCCGTTCGTCAAAGGCCCGGCATGTATATTGGCGGCACTGATGAAAAAGCACTGCATCATCTTGTCGGCGAAGTTCTGGACAATTCCATGGACGAAGCCGTTGCAGGACACGCAAGCCGCATCGAAATAGAACTTGGCGCAAATAATACAATTACCATCAGCGATAACGGACGCGGTATCCCCACGGATGAACACCCTAAATATCCGGGAAAATCGGCTCTGGAGGTCATTTTAACAACCCTGCACTCCGGCGGTAAGTTTAACAGCAAAGCGTACGAGACATCCGGCGGTCTTCATGGCGTTGGTATTTCGGTTGTGAACGCACTGTCCGATGAAATGTGGGTCGAAGTTGCACGCGATAAAACACTTTACAAACAGAGCTTCTCAAAAGGCCATGCACAAGGCAAGCTCGAAAACCTTGGTACAGTAAGTAACCGCCGCGGCACAACTGTATTTTTCCACCCCGATCCCGAAATTTTTGGCACAGAAGCCAACTTCAAGGCTTCTTGGCTGTATCAGATGGCACGATCAAAAGCATATCTATTTCGCGGCGTTGAAATACGCTGGAAATGTGATCCGTCACTTATTAAACCGGACAGCAAAGTAAAAGAAGAAAAAACATTTCATTTCCCCAATGGCTTACTCGACTTTCTTAATGCATCACTTCATGGCAAACAAACCGTTATGCCGACCCCTTTCCATGGGCATATCAATTTACCGGACGATAACGGCAAGGTTGAATTTGCAATACAGTGGCCTGAATTTGGCGACGGGTTTTCGCATTCTTATTGTAATACCATTCCGACATCACAAGGCGGAACACATGAACAAGGGCTTCGCTCGGCGCTTTTACGTGGGCTTAAGGCTTATGGCGAACTAACAGGCAATAAAAAAGCGTCCTCTATTATTTCGGAAGATATCTTCAGCGGTGCTGCCGTTTTACTCTCTGTCTTTGTCAAAGAGCCTCAATTTCAGGGGCAAACAAAAGAAAAACTCGTGAGTGCGCCTGTATCTCGCTGGGTAGATCACGCCATTAAAGATTATTTTGATCACTGGCTTACCAGTGATCCGA
>Ga0136600_1000760_pt1 | contig 16559 bp, 22 predicted proteins | sample AntRauMFilla2698_FD_104634 | JGI IMG/M metagenome (GOLD analysis project Ga0136600, IMG submission 104634) | Saline lake microbial communities from Rauer Islands, Antarctica - Metagenome Filla 2 #698 | ecosystem: Environmental > Aquatic > Non-marine Saline and Alkaline > Saline | place...
CCTGATCGAGGCGGCCATGCGCCGTCGTCCGGCGGAGGCCAACCCCTGGGGCGAAGGCGCCACCACGCTGGAGTGGACCCTGTCCTCTCCGCCGCCCTTCCACCAGTTCAACGAGCTGCCGAAGATCAAGTAAGCGCTTGCAGTGCGCAGGGCAGAGATGCCCGTCGCTGCATATTCTGCCAGGATCGTGTAAGGCGGCGCCGTGAAAACGGCGTCGCCTTACACTCTTATCGGTCCTATAAGTCAGCGCCTAAGCTCGCCTTTTTGAGTCGAAGAAGGAGACAAGGCCGAATGGTTTGGGATGAGTATTTCGCCGATGAACAGGAAGCGCGAAGCGCGGAGAGCGATCGCGGAAAAAAACGAACCGTAACGGTTGGCTGGATGCTGCGCGCGCCGAAGACATCGGTGATCTTTTCGCCGCCTGAACCGTTTTCGCGCGACGACCCCAAGCCGATTTCGTCAAAGTCGATCCAGCATTGCCCGGCCGCGATTGATTTTGACCGCCGGCACTTCGTCATTCCGGCACCGATTGATGTGACCTTGAATTTTCAGCGGCAACCGGATGGCTCGCTTGGGTTAAAGGATGCCAACGGCGAGCGATCAAACATCCGCGAAAGCGGGCTCCAGAGCATGCTGATGCTCGGCCCGCAAAGCGAATGGCGCCATCCGGACAGGCCGCTGATTCAGTTCATCTCGCCGTATATATTCGTTGCCGACGAGCCCTGCTTTGTCGTTCAGACCGCGCCCTATCTTCATTACTTCCCCGAGCCGCGGCCAGGCGTTCAGATGGGCGGGCGCTTCCCCATCCATATCTGGCCGCGCCCGTTAAGCTGGGCGTTTGAATGGCACGATATTTCCAAACCGCTGACGCTCAAACGCGGCGAACCCTGGTTCTATGTCCGGTTCGAAACCGAGAACCCATCGGCCCGCGTCAGGCTGGTCGAACAGGAAGAAACCAAGGAGCTTGGCGAGTATATTGATTGCATTTCCGACGTCTCGAAATATGTCAATCAAACCTACTCGTTGTTTTCTGATGCACAAAGACGACGTCCGGAAACGCTTGTGAAAGCCAAGAAAACTAAAGGCACCCGAAGCACGGCATGAGCGAAAACGCTGTAAAACCAGAGTCGTACCCGACAGCCGGCCCGCGCAGCGCGGCCGAGGCGTCCTGGCGCGACTATTTCGACCTGATGAAGCCGCGGGTGATGTCGCTTGTGGTGTTCACGGGTCTGGCCGGCCTTGTGGCTGCGCCGGGTGGTATGAACCCTCTGGCCGCTGCCATCGCTATTTTCGCCATTGCTGTAGGCGCTGGCGCGGCGGGCGCGTTCAACATGGCCTATGACGCCGATATTGACGCGGTGATGAAGCGCACCCGGCGCCGGCCTGTGCCCACCGGGCGCGTTCCGGCCGACGAGGCCTATATCTTTGCTGGTGTGCTGAGTCTGGGTTCGGTGCTGCTCCTGGCGCTGATCACCAATTATGTGGCCGCCGGGCTGCTCGCGTTCTCCATCCTGTTCTACGCCGTGGTCTACACCATGTGGCTGAAGCGCTCGACGCCGCAGAATATCGTCATTGGCGGCGCGGCCGGCGCATTTCCGCCGATGATCGGCTGGGCTGCGGCGACGGGCACGGTGAGCGTGGACGCGGTCATCCTGTTTGCCATCATCTTCCTGTGGACGCCGCCCCATTCCTGGGCGCTGGCGCTCTACAAATCCGGCGACTACGCCGCCGCCGCCGTGCCCATGATGCCGGTGGCCAAGGGGGCCAAGTCGACGCGGGTGCAGATCGTTGTCTATACCGCGCTTTATCTGGCCGCGACGGCCGGGCCGGTGATCACCGGGCTTGGCGGTGTGGTGTATGCGCTTGCGGCCGGGTTTGGCGGGGTGCTGTTTGCTATTCTGGCGCTGCGCGTCCTCAATTCACGCGCTGGCGACGTGCAGGGTGCCGAAGACGAGCTTTACGCGGTGCGTACCGGCGACAAGGCCGCCCGGGATCTGTTTGCGTATTCCATCGCCCACTTGTCGCTGCTTTTCGCCGCACTGCTGGCCGAGCACGGTGCCGGAGCGCATATCGCACTGGGACAGCTGTTTTAAGGAGCGATGATGACTCGCGAGATCTTGAGAGACGAGCCGCCCGCACCCGGCGGCGATCCGTTGCGCGACGACAAGCTGCGCGACGCTCATGGCCGGATCATCGAGACGGTCAAGCTCACCCCCGAGGAGGAAGCGGCACGAAAGCGCCGCAATGGTGCCATCGCGCTTGGCCTGGTGGTGTTCATGGCCTTGATCTTCATCGTCACCGTGGTGCGTATGACATCTAACTATAATTCAGGAGCCTGAGATGATCCGACGCTGGCTGAAAACGCTGGACCGCAATACGAAGGTGGTTTCTGCGTGCGCTGTCGTTGTTACGGGCATGGTTGGCATGGCCTACGCCGCGGTCCCGCTCTACGACCTGTTCTGCTCGGTCACTGGCTATGGTGGCACCACGCGGATCGCCCAGTATGATCCGGGGCAGATACTCGAGCGCGAAGTGACCGTGCGTTTCGACGCCTCGGTCAATCGCGACTTTCCCTGGACGTTCCAGCCTCTGCAGCGCGAAATGACTGTGCGCGTCGGCGAGACCGCGCTGGCGTTCTACCGGGCCACCAACACCACCGACCGGCCAGTCACGGGCGTGGCCAGTTATAACGTCACCCCGTTCAAGATGGGGCCGTATTTCTCCAAGCTTGAATGCTTCTGCTTCAATGAGCAGACGCTTCAACCGGGCGAATCGATGGATATGCCAGTGATCTTCTTCGTCGATCCCTTGATGGACGAGGAGGAGCGCCTGGATGACGTTCGCACCGTGACGCTGTCCTATACCTTCTTTACGGCAGGTGAGGCGGAGCTCTACGAGACCGCCCGCGCCCCGCTGGAGGACGCGGAAGCGTCATAACAGCGCGCGCCCGCCTTCCAGGCGCGCATCGCAATTGATGGCGGGTTCAAGCGGGTCTATACACGCGCCCGACCCAGGCAGAATTGAAAAAGACTGGCAGGAGACGATTTATGGCCGGCGGCGCCGTCAAACACGATTATCACCTCGTCAATCCGAGCCCGTGGCCCTTCGTAGCCTCGCTCGGTGCGTTCACGCTGTGCTTTGGCCTCGTGGTGTTTATGAAGGGGCTCGTCTTTGATGAGGCGAGCTGGGCCTATTTCTTCATGGCAAAGGGTGCGCCCTGGATCATGCTATTGGGCGTAGGCCTTGTTCTTTATGTGATGTTTGGCTGGTGGTCTGACGTCATCAAGGAAAGCCGCGCAGGCGATCACACGCCGGTGGTGGATCTGGGCCTTCGCTACGGCATGATCCTGTTCATTGTTTCGGAGATCATGTTCTTTGCGGCATGGTTCTGGATCTTCTTTGAAATGGCGATTTTCCACGGCGTGCGGGCCGGACCGGAATGGTACGGGCCGGCGATCGGCGCGGACTTCTCTGGCTGGGCCGATGGCGTGCCGGGCGTGGAGACGTTTGATCCCTTCCACCTGCCGCTGATCAACACGCTGATCCTTTTGCTCTCTGGTACCACGGTGACCTGGGCGCACCATGCGCTGCAGCACGGTGACCGCAAGGGTGCCAAGCTGGGCTTGCTGTTCACGGTCGTTCTGGGCCTCTGCTTCACCGCGATGCAGATTTATGAGTACACCCACGCCCACTTCGATTTCGCGGGCAATCTTTACGGCGCGTCCTTCTTCATGGCGACGGGCTTTCACGGCGCCCACGTGGTGATCGGGACGATCTTCCTGGCGATCTGCCTCCTGCGCCTTCTGGCCGGGCACTGGACCAGCGAGAAGCATTTCGGCTTCGAAGCGGCCGCGTGGTACTGGCATTTCGTGGACGTGGTCTGGCTGTTCCTGTTCGTCTTTGTCTACGTGGCCTTCCAGGGCCTCGGGACCTGACCGGGCGCGCACGCACGCTTTGACCGGCAAACCCAACCCCGTCTCCGCAGGACTTACCGGGCGCTGCCCGGCCTGCGGCGGCGGGCGTTTGTTTTCCGGCTATATTAAAATTGTTGATCGTTGCGCGGCCTGCGGTGCCGATTTCAGCAATGAGGACGCGGGCGATGGCCCGGCCGTTTTCATCATGTTCGCAGTGGGCATGCTCGTGATCCCGCTGGTTCTGGTGGTGGAGGTCGCCTACACACCGCCCATGTGGGTGCACATCGCACTCTGGTTCCCGCTGCCGGCCCTGTTGATCGGTGCGCTGCTTCGTCCCTTCAAGGGTGTGATGTTCGCGCTGCAATTCCAGACCAAGGCACAGGAAGCACGGCTGGACGAGGATGATGGTCCCAAAGATCGCCCTGGCGGCGACGACAGCTGAGCGGTGTGCCGCTATCCTTTGGTACAAGGAGGACGCGGTGACCGATAACAAGACCCGGCCCACTGACATGCCCGTCGAGGCCTTCCTCGATAGCGTCGAGCCCGATCGAAAGCGCGAGGAGGCAAAGACGCTGGACGCTCTGTTTCGCCGCGTCACCGGGTGGGTGCCGGTAATGTGGGGCCCGTCGATGATCGGCTATGGCGCGTATCACTACCGGTATGAGAGCGGGCGCGAGGGCGACATGTTCGCCACCGGCTTTTCGCCGCGCAAGGCCAGGCACTCGATTTACATCCTGCCGGGCTATGCCGATTACAGCGCGATCCTGTCGCGCCTGGGCAAGCATGCCACGGCAAAGAGCTGCCTTTACGTCAATAAGCTGGCCGATATCGATCTGGACGTGCTGGCCGAACTGATCGACACCGGCGTGAAGGATTTGTCGCTGCGCTGGCCGGTCCAGCCAAACTAGCCGTGCGAGGGCCCGCTGCCATGACCAAGACCGTCGTCATTCATACTGACGGGGCGTGTTCGGGCAATCCGGGGCCTGGTGGCTGGGGCGCGATCCTGGAATATGCCGGCAAGGAGAGAGAGCTCTCCGGCGCCGAAGGCGAAACCACCAATAACCGCATGGAGCTCATGGCAGCCATCGTGGCGCTGGAGACGTTGAAGCGGCCGTGCGTGGTCCGGCTGGTGACCGATTCCACCTATGTGCGCGACGGCGTCACCAAATGGGTCCATGGCTGGAAGAAAAATGGCTGGAAAACCGCCGCAAAGAAGCCGGTGAAGAACGAGGATTTGTGGCGCCGGCTGGATACGGCCAACCAGCGCCATGACGTGACATGGGAGTGGGTGAAGGGCCATGCCGGCCACCCGGAGAATGAGCGCGCCGACCAGCTTGCAAGAGAGGCGATTTCCACGCTGAACGGCTAGGGGGCGTCGTGCCTTGAGCGGCTGGTTTATCTCTACATTGCCCTCAGGCGTGGCCGCTGGCGGCGGTGAGAAATTCCGGTGTCACGCCCAGAAGGCCCAGGGCGCGCGCCCACTTTGTGTCGTATGCGCCGCTGTACAAAAGATCTTCGTCCGCGTCGGCGACGAGCCAGGCGTTGGCGGCGATCTCGTCCTCCAGCTGACCGGCGTCCCATCCTGAATAGCCCAGCGCCATGAGGGCGCGCCGCGGAGGCGTTTCACTGGCCAGGCAATCAAGGATCTCGCGCGTGGCGGTCAGGGCGGTGTTATCAGCAATGATCAGGCTGCCTGGCCCGCAGCCGGCGTCTGTGGTGTGCAGGACGAAACCGCGATCGCGATCCATCGGTCCACCGTCCAGGACGAGCTCGTCTGCTGCGCCCCCGGCGCCGGGCACATCCAGCTGATCGAGCAATTCAGGCAGGCGCAAATCACCCAGGGGCCGGTTTACGATCAGCCCCATGGCCTGATCTTCATCATGGCTGCACATGAACACGACGGCGCGCTCAAAGCGCGGGTCGTCGATGATCGGGCTGGCGATCAGGAGCTTTCCGCCCAGATAGCCAGACTGTGAAAAAGGCTGGGTCATAGCGCAAGCTTCAGCCCTTACGCAGCGCCTGTCCAGTGCCGCGGGTTCATCGCGACGCCTTGCAGCAGGGGGGCGGCGGGTCTAAGTGCTGACTTCGGTTTTCAAAAGAAAGGCCTTCAGCCATGACCATCAAAGTCGGCGACACCCTGCCTGACGTCACCTTCATGACCATGACCGCAGACGGCCCTGCGCCGGTCTCCACGGATGAGGCTTTCGGCGGCAAGCGCGTGGCGCTGTTCGCAGTACCGGGCGCGTTCACGCCCACCTGCTCGGCGCGCCATCTGCCCGGCTTCGTGGAGAAAGCGGGCGAGCTCAAGGCCAAGGGCGTTGACCGGATCGCCTGCACCTCGGTCAACGATGTGTTCGTCATGGCTGCCTGGGCCAAGGACCAGAAAGCCGGCGATCAGGTGATGATGCTGGCCGACGGCAATGCCGATTTTGCCGCCGCGGTTGGTCTTGAGATGGACGGCTCGAAATTCGGCATGGGCAAGCGCTCGCAGCGCTACGCCGTTGTGGTCAATGACAAAAAGGTCGAGCACCTCTTCGTCGAAGACGCCGGTGGGTTCGAAGTCTCCAGCGCCGAGTACATGCTCAGCAAGCTGTAAGGGCGCAGTGCGACCGCCGCGCCTCTCCTTTCCGGCCATGCCGGGAGCGAGAGGCGCGCGCCTCGCGCTGTTGAAGACAGATCGTCAGGCTTGCGCCGGAGTGAAGCGATCCTCGACTCCGCTGCGCACCGCGATGGCCGCATCTTCGGGCTTCAGGGCGCGCGAAAACCGCCAGCCCTGGCCAAAATCACACCCCAGATCGGTGCACATGACGGCGGCAGTCTCGGTCTCCACGCCCTCGGCCACGATGGTCATGGCATAGCTGCGGGCAATGGTGACGACGCTTTTCACGATGGCGCGGGCCGCAGGGTCGGCCAGGGCGGCGCGCACGAAATACTGGTCGATCTTCACGGTATCAAACGGGAAGCGATCCAGGCGCGAAAGCGACGAATATCCGGTCCCAAAATCATCCAGCGCCAGCGATACCCCCGCGCCGCGGATCGCTTTCATTGCGGCCTCGGCGGCTTCGGGGTCGCGCATCACCTCGCTCTCGCTCAGCTCCAGCTTGAAGCGGTGCGGGGGCAGGCCGGTTTCGCTCAACATGGCCAGAAGCGTGTCGGCAAAGCCGGGCATGCAGATCTCGCCCGCCGTGGCGTTCGCCGCGACGAACAGCGGTTCGGCAACGCTCTCGCCCGAAAGGCGCGCGCCTTCGCGCCAGGCCGCAGCGTCGCTGGCGGCGGCGCGGCGCACGGCCTGTCCCAGCGTCGCAGTAAGGCCCTGTTCGGCCGCCAGGGGCAGAAAATCGTCCGGAGCCGTGATCTCTCCATCGGGGCGGACCCAGCGCGCCAGCGCCTCGAACCCGGCCAGACGCCGGGTCGACAGAGAGACGATGGGCTGGTGATAGGCCACCACGTCGCCGGCGCTCAACGCTTCGGCCAGCGCCGCTTCAAGATCCATCCTCGCGCGCCCGCCGGCAGGCCCGGCGCCGGCCGGGATCAGCAGGCCGCGCCACACGCCGGCCTCGCCTGATCCCACCAGCCGCGCATAACGCACATGGCCGTCCGTACCGATCAGGCGCAGGCGTACGTCCAGCGGTGCCGTTTCGCCAAGCGCATCCAGAAGCGCGCGGTCGCCCGGGGCGGCGCAGGCTTTCAGCGTGGCAAGATCGGCGCACGTTTGGGGAAGGTGCAGCGCCGCCTTGTCACCCGCGATCACAAGCCTGTCCGTGGCTGAGTCAAACGACAGGGCCAGCGCGCCGGCGGCGCCGGCCGCCGAGGTGAACAGAGACTCGCTCATCTCAGCGGATCGGATCGTCGCGCAGGATCGCGAATTTAAGGTGGTCGCGCCAGCGCCCGTTGATCTTGAGATAGCGCCGCGCCATGCCCTCGGGGGTGAAGCCGGTGGCAAGGAGAAGCTGGCGCGAGGGCTCATTGTCCAGGCGCGTGGCGGCCTCGACGCGGTTCAGGCGCAGCGGTCCGAACCCGAATGACAAGACCCTGCGCAGCGCAGCCCTCGCGTGGCCCTTGCGCACATAGGGCGCGCCAATCCAGTACCCGATATCGGCTGATTGCAGCACACCGCGGCGCACATTGTTCAGATTGCAGGCGCCCACCAGCACGTCATCGCTGGCCCGGAAGATGAAGAAGGGATAGCCCGATCCCGCCTCCACATCGCTTTGATAGCGGCGCAGCCGGCGCTTGAAGGCCGAGCGCGTCAGCTCGTCTTCCGCCCAGCTGGGCTCAAATGGTTCGGTATGGGCGCGGCTGGCATAGCGCAGCTTTGCCCAGGCGTCGTAATCGTCAAGGCACGGGTGACGCAGGCGAATGCCTTCGCCCCACAGCACCTGATCCTGTGTGTCTTCACGCCAAAGCGCCATGGGCCCGCCTGGCCTCCCGCCGTCAATTTGCCAGTCTAATAGACGGCGGCCCGGCCTGTGAGGCAAGGACTGAGGGCAGGGGTGGTTAAGGGCGATTGAGCGTCAAGCGCCCCGCGCGCGCATGGAACGCGAGGTAAACTGCGATCAGCGCCAGCGCCATGGCAAACCAGGTGATGGCGTAGGCCATATGGCGCTCTGGCGGGGTCTGGGTGAGAAAAGTGGGCGCTGCGCCGGTGTCGCGGGCAAGCCACCAGTCAGGCGAAAGCGCCCCGGGCCTGAGGCCCAGCGCTTCGCCCATGGCGTCCGGTGTATAGGCGTAAAATCCGTCCGGAGCACTTGGAGGGGTGAACACACCCTCGCCCAGGGGCCGCTCAAAGCGCAGATCGGTCACCGGCTCTGCGCTGGCGGGAAGGCCCGAGGCACCGGCGCGCGCAGTATCCAGCGGCTCAAACCGGATCTCGGCCAGAAGCACCGTGCCTGGATCACACTCCGGCGCTGCGATTGGCGCGAAAATCCGCCAGCCCGGCCCGCCTTCAGGGCCGATGCCATAGACTCGCACGCCGGTCTCGCCCGGGCGCGCGTCAGCGTCAGCGAAGGCACGCCCCGGCGAGGCAGCACCCTCGCACAGCCCCTGGCGCAGGGTAATGGGGTCTGCCTCGCTCACCGCCTCGAAATCAGCCAGCAGATCCTGCTTCCAGGCGCGCCGGTCCAGCTGCCAGCTTCCCAGCCACAGCAGCAGGGCGAGCGCAGCAAGGGTGAATACCGAGAGGATCGGAAACGGGCGGAAGGTCATGGATGGGATATAGGGCGTGCGCCGCGCCGCTGTCACCTGTGCGGCGCCTGGCCAAGTGTCGCGGCGCGCATCACCCGCGGCTTCACGGCGTCAGGGTCTGAAGCGCCAGACCTTGGCCAGTGCGACGTCCTTGTCTTCCAGCTCGCGGTCGGTTTCGGCGTCGAAGCGGGCGACGATCTCCAGACGGTCGCGGGGCAGGAAATGACGGCCCGGATCACCGATCAGCACCGTCGCGCCGCGTTTCGCCAGGCCGTGCAGCCAGCTGGCGATGCGCGATCCCGGCCCGGCCTCGTAGAAGACATCGCCGGCCAGCACCAGATCCCAGCCGCGATCCTCGCCGATGATATCGGCTTCGATCACCTCCATGGACACGCCGTTGAGGGCCGCATTCGTCTGCGCTGCTGCCACGGCGAAGGCATCGATTTCAGTGGCGAGAACATGGGCGGCCCCGGCTTTCGCCGCAGCGATCCCGGCGACGGCACAGCCGCAGCCAAAATCGAGCACCTGCTTGCCTTGCGCGACTTTGGGGTGATCCAGCAGATAACGCCCCAGGGCCTGCCCGCCGCCCCAGGCAAACGCCCAGAACGGGGGCGGCAAGCCCTGTTCGCCCAGCGCCTCCTCGCTCTCCTCCCAGACGTCATAGGCGTCGTCCGCCAGATGAAAGCGCAGTTCTGGAACCAGAGGCGTCGAGCCGATCCTTGTGTGCGCGGCGATAAAGCGGGCGGGATCAAGCATCATGGACGGGCCTTAGACCCCGCCGGTGTGGCGCGATAGTGGGAAACACACGGGGCAGCTGCCAAGCGCGACAGCCAGCACGGTTCTCCCCACCCATCACTGGAGGAGCCTTTGGGGCCTTTGCCTGTAGAGCCATCGCTCTGGAAGCGGAAGAGCGCTTTACGCACCAGCCTTGGAGGCGGCTTCGATCTCGTGCAGGCGCCCGGTATCCACATCGTACATGAAGCCATAGATCGGGATGGAGGCGGGTACGAGCGGGTGTGCGCGGATCGCGCGGACATCCGCGGTAACCGCGTCTGCGGCGTCTTTGAAAGTGAGCCAGTCCACATCCGCGCCCTTCGGCGAGCCGTCATCTCCGCCCGGATCCGTCCAGCCGTCAGGGCCAGGGCTTGCGGTTTTCAGGCTGGAGGCCAGAAGCCGCTCCATGGTGGGCTGATCAAACAGGGCCATGCCGCAATCGGTGTGGTGGATCACGAAGAATTCCTTCGTGCCCAGAAGCTTGTAGGAAATCACCAGCGAGCGGATCGCGTCGTCGCTGGCGCGGCCGCCAGCGTTGCGGATCACGTGCACATCGCCAAGATCATAGCCCAGCGCCTCGGCCGGCATGATGCGCGCATCCATGCAGGTGAGGACTGCGGCCTGCCTGGCTGGCGGGATCGGCTTGCCGCCCTTGTCAAAGGACTGGGCGTAGCGTGCATTGGCGTCCACGGCGTGGCGGTAATTGTCAGTCATGGGTATTTCCTGATCCTAGGCTTCACTGGGGTGCGGGACGAAGGCCAGCGCGACGCCGTTATTGCACCAGCGCTGGCCGGTGGGGCGCGGCCCGTCTTCAAAGACATGGCCCTGATGGCCTTTGCAGCGTGTGCAATGGTATTCGGTACGCGGGGTCCAGAGCCGGTAATCGGTCTTGGTCTCCATCGCGCCCTCCAGCGGCGCCCAGAAGCTGGGCCAGCCAGTGCCGCTTTCATACTTGGTTTGCGAGGAAAACAGCGGCAGTGCGCACCCTGCGCAGACGAACACGCCGCGCCGGCTTTCCTGGTTCAGCGGGCTTGTGCCCGGGCGCTCGGTACCTTCTTCGCGCAACACACGGAAGGCTTCACCGCTCAGCCGGTCGCGCCACCACGCTTCAGCTTGCGCTCCAAAATCGATCTCGGCTTCGCCCATGGGAATGATGCGCGGATCGGCGAACAGGTCTGCCTCCATGGCGGTTGCCGTCGCGTTCGTGCCGTTTTCAGCGGCTTGGGCCCCCTGGGCGCCCTGAGCGTCTGTGCGGGCACCGCACGCGGTAAGCGCGGCGGTGGAAACCAGAAACAGGCGTCGATCAATGTGCATCATGGCGAACCTCGTAAAATCGCTCCTGAGATAACGTATGCGCCTTGAAGCGGTTCGCCAGTCACGAGGTGGTGATAGCCGCAAGTTGAAAAGGGCGGTGCCGGGACAAAACGCAAAAAAGGCGGACCCATGGAGCCCGCCTTCTTTTCTCAGACCGGTTGAGACCGGACCTAATTCTTCGACATGAAGGGGTCGCCGCCCGAGGCCGCTTTGGGCGGTTCGGATTTGGCCGCGCTGGGCGGTGCGGCGGGGGCGGCAGAGGCGGCAGGCGCGGGCACCGGCTTGGGCGCCTCGTTGCGCGCTTCGGGTTTCGCCACCGGCTTGGCGTCGCTCAGCGGATCTGAGGAGCGTTTGCAATGGCCGTCGAAATAGGCGCCGCTTTCAATGGAAAGCGAAGCGTGAATGACGTCGCCCTCAACCCGGGCCGTGGCAGCAAGCTGAACCTGGCGGGCCCGCACCGAGCCTTCGACGCGGCCGCGGATCACGACGGTTTCACAAACGATCTCGCCCTTCACCGTGGCGTCTTCGCCCACGGTAAGCGAGGCAGCGCGCACATCGCCCTCTACGATCCCGTCCAGCTGCACTTCGCCGTCGGACAAGATCGAGCCGGTGACCGTCAGGTCGGCGCTCAGGATTGAGGGGGCTTTGGATTTCATGGCGGACCTCTTCGACGGGGCAGGGGCGGGCGCCGAAGCGTCGGCGGCGGCGGTGGTATCTTTTTTAGTGAACATAGCGTCCAGCTCTGATGAAGCTTTCAGGATTAATGTGGTCCCCTTGGAACCACACCTCGTAGTGCAAGTGGGTCGCTGTGGACCGGCCGGTCGAACCCATGCCGCCAACGCGGTGGCCCAGCTCAACCATATCCCCCCGCCTCACGTCTACAGAATGAAGATGACCGAACCGTGTCCGGAAGCCATAACCGTGATCGATTTCCACAGTCCGACCATAACCCGCGCGCCAGCCGGCGTACACCACGCGGCCCGCAGCGGGCGCAATAATGGGCGCATTGCGAAACGCGCCAAAATCCATGCCCGCATGCATGGCCAGGCGCCGGGTAAACGGGTCGATGCGCGTGCCATAGGGTGATGTTTCGCGGTAGTCGCCGCTCACCGGCACGCCCAGCGGTGCTGCCACCAACAATCCCTGCAGCTGATCGGCCTCGGCCAGCCTGGACGCAATGCGGGCAATGCGGGCGTTGAACGGGTCTTCAAGGTTCAGGCCCTGAGAAAATAGCGGTGCCTGGTCCAGCGCGATCAACGGACCGCCGGTTCCGCCTTCTCCGTCCAGCGGGCCGTCCTCCATGGCTTCATCTACGCGCATGCCGGTCAGGCGCAGCACCGCACGCAAATTGTCCAGCCGGCGCTGGGCGCCGTCTTCGGCCTGTGCCAGGGCGGCGTCCTGATCGGAGAGCATTGCGGCGACGCGCTCTTCGGCGAGGCCGTCCGCAGAATATGTTGCGGAGACTTCGATCAGGGCGCTGCGCGGATCTGGATCGGACGGCGTCGCCGCCATGAGGATGCGGCCTTCGTCCACGGACGGGCTTTCAAGATCCTGGCTGATGGAAAGATCATCGGCAAAATCGAGCAGGCGGCGCAGCGTATCGTGGCGCAGCTGAAACTCGCCAGCGGTGCGGTCAAACGCGTTGGTGCGCGATTCCACATAGGCGATTGCCGCGGCCTCGGACGCGCGCGCTTCCTCCAGCTCTTCTTCAAAGCGCTCGGCGTCGGCGACCATGCGGTCGCGAAGGCGGTCTTTGGCGCTGTCGTTGAGGATCATGTTTACAGACGTCAGCGCCAGCCACACGGCAAGCACGCACACGCTGCCGACGACAGCGAGCTGCATCTCGGTGGTAACGGCGAAATACCGTACCTGCCCCTCGGTGCGGTGATAGATCTGACGCGTTGGAAACCGCGCCTTGATCTGCTCCCACGGACCCGCAAGAAGTCGCTTGACCATATTCGACCGTCAGCCTTGTTCTTCGCCCTCACGAGGGAAGGTGGCACGAAAGCGCGACCATATTCAACACGCGTTTGAACCAAGCGAGGCACCGGGCCTTTCTGTCAAGATCATGCATTTGCTGAATGGCTCTGCTGAATCGATGCCAGTTTTCAGCTGGATAAAGGCTTTAACCGCTTGAAACGCCCAAGCCGGATGTAATTTCGTTCAATGTAACAGGTGCTTAAATCGGGCCCGGTGCCCGCCCGATACTGCCCTGCGCCACGTCGCGGCACAGGATCACAAGGCAATTTAAAACTTTTTATGCCGAGAGAATTCGCAGACCCCCTGTTCATTTGCGCGGCACGCGGGGCATATACTCCGGTGTGAACGATCATGTGCCGCCAGAACGTGACACCGCGCGGGCCGGGAGGCCGAGATGACCCAAAGCGACCCGCAGGACAAAGCCGCCAATCCCGGACAGAGTGGACCTGAGCCGGCGCGCAGCCGGGTAACGCTGCTCCGGCTGATCGTGTGGGCGCTGCCTTTCCTGGCATCGCTGGGGGTGCTGGCAGCGACCTTCGCGTTGAACTGGGAGCCCTGGTTTGGCTATGCCAGCGTCATTGCCGGCGCGCTTGGAACACTCATGCTCGCGGGCGAGGCGCTGGGTTCAAAGGGCGGCTAGCGCGTGAGCGCGTTCCGCGCGCTGCGGTTGGAACCCGCTCTGCTTACCGACTACGCGCGCGGCTTCATCGTCACCAGCGACCAGACATGGCCAAAGGGGTCGCGCACCTTGCCGTGCCGGCCAAAAAATTCCTCGGTGACTTCGCGGATCGGCGTGCAGCCGGCTTTTATCGCCCGGTCAAACCAGGCATCTGCGTCATCCACATTGAGATTAATGGTCATGGTGGTCCGCCCGCCCAGCGTTTGCGGGGCGACATTGCCGGTCATCGCTTCATGTTCGGGAAACTCATCGGCCAGATAGACCGCGCCGCCGTTCAGTTTCAGCGCCGCATGGCCCAGCTTGCCTTCATGCTCATAGACATCGCCGCGCTCGGCGCCGAAGGCGGTTTCGTAGAACGCCACGGCGTCTAGCCCGCCGCGGACGCAGAGATAGGGGACCACGCGGCTTAGGCCGGCACCGGCCGCCGGGCTTTCCTTGCCGGGTTGATCATGCGATCCCATACCGCTCTCCCATCGCCGTTTCACGCCTTCGTGGAGCTTGCCCTCGAATGAGCCTGTTTGATAGCGCCGGTCTTGAAGGCGATGCGCCGCGGCCCCTGGCCGACCGGCTGCGTCCGCAAACCCTGAATGACGTGGTGGGCCAGGATCACATCCTGGGTCCGCAGGCGCCACTGGGGCGGATGCTGGCGAAGAACCGGCTGTCCTCCATCATCCTCTGGGGGCCGCCGGGGGTGGGCAAGACCACCATCGCTCGGCTTCTCTCCGAGGCGTCGGGTCTGGAGTTCGACGCCATCAGCGCGGTGTTCTCCGGGGTTGCCGATCTGAAGAAGGCGTTTGAACGCGCCCGCCATCGCCGCACCACGGGCACGGGCACGCTTTTGTTCGTGGACGAGATCCACCGCTTTAACCGCGCCCAGCAGGATGGCTTCCTGCCGGTGGTGGAGGAGGGGGTGGTCACGCTTGTGGGCGCCACCACCGAAAACCCGAGCTTTGAGCTGAACGCGGCTTTGCTGTCGCGCTGTCAGGTGATGGTGCTCAAACGCCTCGACGCCGAGGCGCTGGAAAAGCTGCTGGCGCGCGCCGAGGGGCTGGAGGGCCGCGATCTGCCACTCACCCCGGATGCGCGCGAGGGTCTGGTAGCCATGGCCGACGGGGATGGGCGCTACATGCTCAACCTGGCTGAAGAGGTGCTCAATCTGGAGCCGGATGCGCCGCTGGCGCTGGCCGATCTCGCCGGGGTGCTGCAGCGCCGCGCGCCCGCCTACGACAAGGACCGCGACGAGCACTACAATCTCATCAGCGCGCTGCATAAGAGCGTGCGCGGCTCGGACCCGGATGCGGCGCTCTACTGGCTGGCGCGCATTCTCAACGCCGGGGAGGATCCGCTCTATCTGGCCCGGCGTATCGTGCGCATGGCCAACGAAGATATCGGCCTTGCCGATCCTGGCGCCGTGCACGCCGCGCTGGCGGCCAAGGACGTCTATGACTTTCTGGGCAGTCCCGAGGGCGATCTGGCGCTGGCCCAGGCGGTCATTCATCTGGCCTGCGCGCCCAAATCCAACGCCGTCTACAAAGCGTGGAAAGGCGCGCTGCGAACCGCCAAAGCCACCGGCAGCTTGAGCCCGCCCAAGCACATCCTTAACGCCCCGACCAAGCTCATGAAGGGCGAAGGCTACGGCAAGGGCTATGAATACGATCACGATGCTGAAGGCGGGGTCTCCGGCCAGGACTATTTCCCCGACGAGATGGCCGAGCGCCCGGTCTTCTACGAACCCAGGGACGGCGGCCGCGAAGCCCAGCTGAAAGAACGCCTGGACCGCTGGCGCGCGCTGCGGCGGGAGCGGCGGGGCGGTTAGGCGGCCGGGGCGCGCCTTACGAGAACACCGCCTTATCCAAACACCGCCGCGAACGGAAACAGGAAGAGAATTGCAAGCGACCAGACCGTGAAGAGGATCGTCATGAACAGCAGCGCGGTCTCGCGCTTGCCGGTGAGGATGGCGGGAACGGCGCCGGCGGCAACCCACAGCGCCATGGCGGCCAGCTGCACCAGCAGGATCGACGCCATGGCCACCGGCCGTGCCAGCCCGACCACCGCCATGAGGCCCAGCGACAGCTGAAACGCGCCCAGCAGGCGCAAATACACATTCATCTCCACCGCGCCGTAATAAATCCGGCGCGCGGCGAGATTTGGCGTGAACATTGTGAGCAGGCCCGCCCCGCCCATGCCGAGGGCGGCGGCGAGGTAAAGCGCTCTCAGGGCGACGGAGTCAGCAAGGGTGAGCATGGCGGTCTCCTGTTGCGATGCTGGTTTAACGCACGGCGCCCCGCTTGTGCTCCGTTCTGTGATGATCGCGCACACGGTGATCGCGCGCACGTCGCATTCGTTGCCAGGGCGCTGCACCCTTGCCTCGCACGGGGGTGCGCCCTAACCCTTTCCTCATGCCTCACCTGCTTCTCATCGCGTTTGGCGGCGCGCTCGGCGCGGTTTCGCGTCATTTCGTCAATCAGGGCGCGATGCGCTTTATCGGGCCGGGATTTCCCTATGGCACGCTGATGGTGAACGTTGCCGGCAGTCTGGCGCTTGGCGTTCTGGTGGGATGGCTGGCCTTTGCCGGTCGGTCCGACGGCACCGAGCTGCGCTTTGCGCTGGGGGTGGGGTTTCTGGGCGCCTTCACCACCATGAGTGCATTTTCACTGGATGTGGTTCTCTTCATCGAGAGAAAGGCTTATGTGAGCGCCGCCGCCTACGGGCTC
>Ga0136600_1000763_pt1 | contig 16528 bp, 17 predicted proteins | sample AntRauMFilla2698_FD_104634 | JGI IMG/M metagenome (GOLD analysis project Ga0136600, IMG submission 104634) | Saline lake microbial communities from Rauer Islands, Antarctica - Metagenome Filla 2 #698 | ecosystem: Environmental > Aquatic > Non-marine Saline and Alkaline > Saline | place...
GCGCCCCATGAGCGCATTGCGCACGCAGCCCCCGACAAAGCGGGCCCGGTCGCTGTCGCCCGGGCTCAGCGCCTCCATGACACGGCGCGTATCCGGCGCCGTGAGCCAGGGATGCTCAGCCGGATCAAGGCGCAGGGTCATCGCGCCGGATCGGTGGACGGCTCGCGCTCGCGCTCCTCAAAGCTTCCGGGGCGAATCTGTCCGTCCTGAAGGCTGGGCGGGGTGTAGGCGCCGTCATTGGGGCCCTGGCCGATTTCAAGCACCGCCATGGTCAGCAGCGCAGCCACCGAGCAGGCAAACCCCGCGCCAAGTAGAATCGGCGTCGGTGCCGACACTGCGGGGCGTCCCTTGATCATCGACCACACGGTCCACACGATGAACGGGATCGCGAAGACCACCAGTAAGATCACTGCAAAGCGTAGCATTCACTTCTCCTTGCCGGCGCCGTCATCCCGGCCGCCGGCCCGCCGCATAGCGCGCCGAGAGCGCCTTGAGCATGCCCGCCGTCGCGCCCCAGATATAGCGCCCCTTCCAGGGCATCGCGTAATATCGCCGGAGCATGCCGCGAAATTCGCGCTCCTCCAGGCGATGGTTAGCTGGATTCATCAGGAAGTCGAACGGCGTCTGAAAGATCTCCGCCACCTCGCCGGGATCAGGATTGAACGCCAGCGGGCCTTCGGCGAGCCCCAGAAACGGCGTCACCTCATAGCCGGTGACCGTTTCATAAGCCTCCCATCGGCCCAGCAAGGTGATCTGCGACGGATCGACGCCGATCTCTTCCTGGGTTTCGCGCACGGCGCATTCGGCCAGCGTTTCACGCCCGGCCATCTGGCGCCCGCCGGGAAAGCTCACCTGGCCGGCATGGGCCTGCAAATGGTCGGCGCGCCGCGTCAGGACCAGGCGCAGGGTCTCGCCCTCGCGCTCCAGCAGCGCCAGTACGGCGGCGGGCCGCAGACTGCGCCCCGTGGGAGACGGCGCGCCATTGAGATCGCCATCACCGACGGCTGGCGGGCGGGTGCGCGCATTCACCGGATCCAGCGCCGCTGACAGCCGCTTGATCACGGCGTCCGCGCTCTTTGTCTCCGCCGGCCGCACGCTCACGCTTTGGGACCCAGCGCGAAGAACACACCCCGGCTCCACACGCCCATCATGGTCTCGCCGCTCTCGGTCTCACCCTCCACGGCCAGTTCGGCCAGATCATAGAAGGCCGCGCGCGTGATCAGCGCCTCCAGCCGGCCGCGCACATGCACGAAGGGCTCCGGTACGCCGTCCTCGCCCAGCTCAACGCGAAGCGGATGCTCGGGCCCCGCAACGATCAGATCATCCATATTGGTGGCAAAGGCGATGCGCTGCTCGCGCCCGTCTCCTGCTGCGTCAACGCGCACCGCCAGGAAGGGCGCCGCCTCCACCTTGATGCGGATCTTCTCCACCGGGGTCACAAGATAGGTCTCGCCGTCCGCGTCCTTCCTGAGGATTCGCGCAAACAGGCGGACCAGCTTCTCGCGTCCGATACGGGTTCCCTCATGCCACCAGGAGCCGTCGCGGCGGATCACCATATCCATCTCGCCGCAGTAATCGGGCTCCCAGCGCTCCACCGGCGGATAGCCGCCTTCGCCCTTGGTACTCTCGGCGGCGGAGAGCAGCGACTGCATTGCATTTTGGTCAGGTTGGGGTCCGGCCATGGACACCTCTCCTGGCTGCGGCCATGTTTGGCCAAGATCAGATCAGTGATGGATGTAAGCCGATGAGCGCCGAGAAGAAAGCCGACACCGCTATTCAAGCGCGCGCCGACGCTGCGGCCGAACGGCTGCAGACGGTCAAGACCTCGCTGGCGCGCGAGATCATCGGGCTGGACGAGGTGATCGAGCAGACCCTCGCCGTGGTGCTGTCGGGCGGGCACGCCCTTCTGGTGGGCGCGCCGGGCCTGGCCAAGACCCGCCTGGTGCACGCCATCGCCAAGGTTACCGGCCTGGATGACAAGCGCGTTCAGTTTACCCCCGACCTCATGCCGGCGGACATTCTCGGCTCCGAAGTGCTGGAAGAAAGCTCCGGCGGCGAACGCAGCTTCCGCTTCATTCCCGGCCCCGTCTTTTGCCGGCTGCTCATGGCCGACGAAATCAACCGGGCGAGCCCGCGCACCCAGGCCGCCCTGCTGCAGGCCATGCAGGAAGGCTTCGTCACTGTCGCCGGCCAGCGCCATGATCTGCCCAAGCCCTTCCACGTGCTGGCCACCCAGAACCCCATCGAGCAGGAAGGCACCTATCCCCTGCCCGAAGCCCAGCTTGACCGCTTCTTGATGCAGATCGACGTGCCCTACCCGACGCGCGATGAGGAGAAGGCGATCCTGCTGGCCACCACCGGGACACAGGACGCCAGCGCCGAAACGATCCTCTCGCCCGACGAGGTCGCCGATCTGCAACAGCTGGTGCGCGCCATGCCGGTGGGCGAGGAAGTCCTCTCCGCCGTGCTCGATCTGCTGGAACGCGCCCGCCCCGACCGCTCACAGGACGCCGAAGTGCGAGACGCCGTTGCCTGGGGGCCCGGCCCCCGCGCCGGTCAGGCGCTGGTGCTCGCGGTGCGCGCCCGCGCGTTGCTTCAGGGCCGGCTGGCACCCTCCACCGAGGACGTGGCCGCTCTGGCCGGTCCGGTGCTCAAACATCGCATGGCAGTGACGTTTGCCGCCAGAGCCGACGGCTTGTCGGTGGAATCCCTCATCGCGCGGCTGGCTGGCGAGGCGGCGTGATCTTGAAAGGCACCCGCCTGACGCCGTGCACCGATCGATGTCTCCCCCCGTTCACGGGGGGAGTGGGCCGGACGCAGTCCGGGTCGAGGGGGGCAGAGGCCGCAATCTCCCCCTCGTCGCTGCGTGACACTCCCCCCGCAGGCGGGCGGAGACACCGGTCGCGGTCGGCGGAGCGCCCCCATGGCTGAGCCCCGCTTCACGCGTCTGCGGCGCAGCGCCGAACAGGCCGCGTCGCGCTTTCCTGCGCTGCTGGCAGAATCAGAGCGCATCGCCGCGAGCGTGGCTCATGGCGTTCATGGACGCCGCAAATCAGGGTCCGGCGAGACCTTCTGGGAATATCGCCACCACCGGCCCGAAGACGGCGCGCGCGGCGTCGACTGGCGCCGGTCGGCGCGCGGCGATCAGCTTTTCGTGCGCGAGACCGAATGGGAGGCGGCCAACGCCGTCCATCTGTGGCGCGACGGCGGGGCTGGCATGGAGGCGGGCTCGCCGGGTCTTGCCTCCAAGCGTGACCGGGCGGCGGTCTGCCTCATCGCGGCGGCGAGCCTTCTGATTCGCGGCGGCGAGCGTGTCGCAGCGCTTGGCGAAACCGGGCGTGCGCGCGCTGGCCGGGTCGGTCTGGAGCTTGCCGGACGCGCGCTGGCCGACGGGCCGGGTACAGTGAGCCATGTGGAGGCGCCGAACCTGCCGCGCCATGCCCGCGTGATTCTCGCCAGTGATTTTCTCGATCCGCCCGAAACCTGGGCCGCGCGCCTTTCTGCGCTCACCAGTGTCGGAGCAGGCGGCGCGCTATTGCGCGTCATCGACCCCGCCGAGGAAGACTTTCCGTTTGAGGGCCGGACCCGGTTCAAGTCGGCGGCCGGCGGTGGACCGCTGCTGTTTGGCCGCGCCCAGGACGCCCGTACCGCCTATCGTCAAGCCTGGACCGAGCATGGCGGCGCGCTCGCCACCATCGCCCGGCGGTCCGGCTTCCAGCTAGTCACCCACCGCACAGACCGCCCGGCGGCCAGCGCGGTGATGGCTCTCTACCAGGCGATCGCGGGAACACGCTGAGATGCTGAGATTGCCATGCTGAGTCTGGGGCCGCTCGCCTTCGCCGCGCCGTTCGCGCTCGCGGCGCTTCTGGCATTGCCGCTTTTGTGGATGGTGCTGCGCGCTACGCCGCCGGCCCCGCGCGAAGTGATCTTCGCGCCGATCCGCCTGTTGCAGCGCATCGCCAAGACGCCCGAAAGCCCGGACACCACGCCGTGGTGGGTGATCGTCCTGCGCCTTCTCATGGCCGCGCTCGCCGTGCTGGCCCTGTCGCGCCCGGTCTGGCGTCCCGACCCGGCCAGCCTCACCGATGCACCGCTTCTGGTGATCGCCGATGACAGCTGGGCGGGGGCACAGGCCTGGCCCGCCATCGAAGACGCCGCCCGCACACGCCTGGAGGCAGCGCGCGCCGACGGGCGCGACGCGGCCCTTCTGCTCACCGCCGCCGCGCCAGACGCCGCGCCGCTACGCTTTGAAGACGCCAGCGAGGCGCTTGCCCGCCTCGCCGCCCACCAGCCCCGCAGCTGGGCTGCGGACCGCAGTCGCGCCGCCCAGCGCCTGGACGCCGCGATGGCCGATGACGGCGCGCCCCGGCGCCTCGATACAGTCTGGATCGCTGACGGGCTTGCCGGTGACGGCGATGAAGCGCTCGCAAGAGCTGCATCGGGCTATGGCGCCGTGCGCCTGCTTCTGCCGCCTGAGCAGGAAAGCGTGCGGGCGCTGGCCGGGATCGAAGCGGTCCCGGACGGCTTCACCGCTATTGTCCGCCGCTCAGAAGGCGGACAAGCCGCACCGGTGTCTGTGACCGCGCTGGCTGCTGACGGGCGCGCTATTGCGCGCGCTGAAGGCCTGTTCGAAGCGGGCGCGGTGGAGGCACGCCTGACCGCCCGCCTGCCGCTGGACCTTCGAAACCGGATTTCGCGCGTCGCCATTGACGGGCCAGCCTCGGCGGGCGCGGTGCATCTGACCGGCGGCGGCTGGGCGCGGCCCCGCGTCGGCCTTGTGGACCCTGAAGGCGGGCGCGAGGGCCAGCCGCTATTGTCGGATCAGCACTATGCCCGCGAAGCGCTGATCGGCGCGGCAGAAATCGTCACCGGCGATCTTGCAAGCCTTCTGGAGACCGCCCCGGCTGCGCTGGTGCTCACCGATTCGGCGAACGCCAGTGATCCGGCGCTGGAGACCTTTGTGCAGGAGGGCGGACTGATCGTGCGCTTTGCCGGGCCGCGCCTTGCCGCAGGACCAAGCGGCATGCTGCCCGTGCGCCTGCGCCAGGGCGGACGCCTGTTCGGCGGTGCCATGGCCTGGGACGCGCCCCAGGGCCTCGCCCCCTTCCCTGACGACAGCCCGTTTGCCGGCCTCACAGCGCCTGAAGAAGCCCAGGTGGAGCGCCAGGTGCTGGCCGAGCCCGGCCCGGCGCTGGACGCCCGCGTCTGGGCGCGGCTGGAAGATGGCACGCCGCTGGTGACCGCCGAGCGGCGCGGCAATGGCTGGGTGGTGCTCTATCACGTCACCGCCGGGCCGAGTTGGTCGTCCCTGCCGCTTTCCGGCCTCTTCCCGGCCATGCTGAAGCGCACGCTGGCACTGGCCGGCGGGTCCAGCCCGCCCGCGCCATCGGCTGGCGCCTGGCGCCTGGAGCAGCTGTTGAGCGGCGATGGAACGCTGGTGGATTTCAACGGTGAGGCTGACGCCATCCCCGCCGATACGTTCGCCCAGGCGCGCGCATCCGCCACAACGCCGCCGGGGCTGTGGAGCCTTGGCGCGGCCAGCGCGGCGCTGAACGCCGTTCAGCCCGGCGATACACTTCAGCCCATCAGCCGCAGCCTGCCCGGCGCGGTCGTCGAGCGGCGCGGCGACAGCCGCGAGGTCCGCTTTGCCGGGCCGCTTCTGGCCGCTGCGCTGATCCTTTTGATCGCCGACACATTGGTCGCCCTGATGCTCGCCGGACGCATGCCGCGCTTTACGCGCTCGGCCGGCTCAGGCGCGGCCGGACTTCTGGCGGCAGTGCTGGGCGCGAGCCTGTTGAATGGGGGCGCGCACGCTCAGGAGGGCGAGACCGTCGCCTATGCGTTGGAGGTGCGCCTGGCCTATGTCCTTACCGGCGATGCGCGCACCGACGCCCTGTCTCGGGCGGGGCTCGCCGGATTGTCACGCGAAAGCACGCGGCGCAGCGCGGTAGAGCCGGCCGAGCCAGTGGGCGTAAGCATCGAGCGCGACGAAATCCTGTTCTTCCCCATGCTGTACTGGCCGGTGAGCGAAGACGCGCCAGCCCTCACCGAAGAGTCGGCGGAGAAGGTCTCGGCCTATCTGCAGGCGGGCGGGCTGATCGTCTTCGACACCCGCGACGGACGCCTGGAGCGCCCCGGCGGCACCCCGCATCCGGGGCTGGTGCGCATTCTGGATGCCATCAGCCCACCGCCGCTTCAGCCGATCCCGAACGACCATGTGCTGGGCCGCACGTTTTATCTGCTCGACGATTTTCCAGGCCGCTATCCCGGCGGCGATGTCTGGGTGGAAGCAACACCCGAAGGCAGTGCCCGCGACGGCGTATCCGGCATTGTGATCGGATCGGCCGACTGGGCCTCGGCCTGGGCGGTGGATGAAACCGGGCGCGCCCTCGCGCCGGTGGAGGGCGGCGAGTTCCAGCGCGAGCTGGCGATCCGCTTCGGGGTCAATCTGGCCATGTACGCGCTTACCGGAAACTACAAGGCTGATCAGGTCCATGTACCGGCCATTCTTGAACGCCTGGGTGAAGATCAATGAATGCGGCGAGCCTTGATCTTTCCCCGCTGATCGCGCCGGGGCTGATCGCCGCGCTGGCGATCCTGGCCGCTTTGGCCGGCGGGTTTGCCGCTGCGCGCGGCGGGCGCGGCTGGATCTTTCGCGGCCTCGCCGCGCTTCTGGGCCTGGCCGCGCTGTTAAACCCCGCCCTTGTGCGCGAGCAGCGCGAGGCCCTGTCCGACATTGCACTGGTGATCCGCGATAACAGCGCCTCCATGCAGATCGGCGCGCGCTCCGAGCAGGCCGACGCCGCGCTGGACACCCTGCGCAGCGCCGCCGCCGGCGATCCCTCGCTGGAGCTGGTGGAAGTCGTTGGCGGGCGCGCCGAGGACGGCACCCGCCTCACCGATCCCTTGCGCGAAGGCCTTGGCCGTATCCCGCGTGAGCGGCTGGCCGGTGTGGTCGCCATCAGTGACGGGCAGATCCATGACGGCCCCCACCAGGCCAGTGATTACGGTCTGGACGCCCCGGTCCATCACCTTCTAACCGGCGATCCCGAGGCGGGCGACCGCCGCCTCGTGGTCACTGAAGCACCCCGCTACGGGCTTGTGGGCGAGCCGGTGAGCTTCACCCTGCGCGTGGTGGACGAGACCGCGCCGGTGGGCACCGCGGAAGTGACACTTTCAGTGGACGGCGGAGCGCCCATCACCAGCCGGGTGCGCATCGGCGAAGACGTGACGGTGCGTGCGCCGCTGACCAATCGCGGACCCAATACCATCCAGCTGGAAGTGGAGCCCGGCCGCAACGAGCTGTCGCTGATCAATAACCGTGCCGCAGTGAGCGTCACTGGCGTTCGCGACCGCCTGCGGGTCCTGCTGATCACGGGCGAGCCCCATAACGGCGCGCGCGCCTGGCGCAATCTTCTAAAGTCCGATCCCAGCGTGGATCTGGTGCACTTCACCATTTTGCGCCCCCTCAACAAGGACGATAGCGTGCCCGCCGACGAGCTGGCCCTGATCGCGTTTCCCACCTTCGAATTGTTCCAGCTGCGCCTGAACGAATTTGATCTGGTGATCTTCGACCGCTACCGGCGCCGGGGCATTCTGCGCCCGCTCTATTTTGATAACATTGCCCGCTATGTGGAAGGCGGCGGCGCGCTGATGGTGACCACCGGCCCGCCCTTTGCCGGGCTTGAAAGCGTGGCGCGATCCCCGCTGGCGGCCGTGCTGCCTGCCACGCCGGACGGGACGATCCTTGAAGGTGCCTTCACGCCGCAGATCAGCGAAGTGGGCGCGCGCCACCCGGTCACCGCACCCATGGTCGGTAGCGAAGCCGGCTGGGGTCCCTGGTACCGGCGCATCGGCGCGCGGGCGGTGGCCGGTGAGACCCTGCTGGAAAGCCCGGACGGTGAGCCGCTGCTCACCCTGGCCCGCGCTGGCGAAGGACGCGCCGCGATCCTGCTGTCAGATCAGGCCTGGCTGTGGGCGCGAGGCCATGACGGCGGCGGACCCCATGACGAGCTGTTTCGACGGGTTGCCCATTGGCTCATGGGCGAACCGGAACTGGACGAGGAACGCCTCTCGGCAACGGTTTCTGATGGCGAATTGGAAGTGGTGCGCACCACCCTGGCCGACGACGCACCGCCGCTGGAGATCGAGTGGCCAAGCGGGCGCGCCGAGACTCTGGAGATGAACGCGTTGAGCACAGGGCGCTTCGTTTCCACGACAAATTCAAACGAGCTCGGCCTCATCCGGCTACGCTCGGGCAACCTCACCGCCGTGGTCAGCTCCGGGCCTTTGAACCCGCGCGAATTTGCGGATTTGCGCCCGGACCCGGATGGGCTTTCAGGCCTGGTGGACGAGACCGGCGGCGGTGTTTTCCTGTTGAATAACAACGCATCACCGTCGGTGCGCCGGATATCCGAAGGGTCGTATGCCGCCGGAAGCGACTGGCTGGGACTGGAGCGGAGGAGTGCCTACCGGGTGATCGACGCAGAGCGCACGCCTCTGGCGCCGGGCCTGCTCATCGCCGCCCTCCTCATGGCTCTCCTCGCAGGCGCCTGGCGCCGGGAGGGGCGCTGAGCGTTTCCCTATTGGAATAACTCAACAGTCATCGCCTGCGCTTATACCCGGGCCTCTCCCCGCTTAGATCCTGTCCCAACACAGCAAACAAACGGGAGAGCGACATGATTGATCTACGCCCCTTTGACAGCCTCGGCGCCTTTCGCACCGACTGGCTGAACGCAAAGCACCATTTCAGCTTCGGCGGCTATCACGATCCGGCGCGCATGGGATGGGGTAATCTAAGGGTCTGGAATGACGATGAAATCCAGCCCCAGACCGGGTTCCCAACCCATCCGCACCAGGAGATGGAGATCATCACCTATGTGCGTGACGGTGCCATCAGCCATGAAGACAGCATGGGCAATAAGGGCCGCACGCTGGCTGGCGACGTGCAGGTGATGAGCGCAGGATCCGGCGTGCGCCATGCCGAGTTCAACAAGGAAGACGCGCTCACACGGATCTTCCAGATCTGGATCCTGCCCGACGAGCGCGGCGGCAAACCGTCCTGGGACGCCAGGGAATTTCCCAAGACTGGGCGGGAGAACGAGATGGTGGTCCTCGCCTCCGGCCAACCCGCAGACAAAGACGCCCTGCCCATCCGCGCCGATGCGCGCGTGCTTGGTGCCACGGTCACCGCAGGCTCAAAGGTCATCTACGAGCTGGCACCGGGCCGCCACGCCTATCTGGGGCTGGCGAAGGGCTCGGTGACGGTCAACGGCATTGCCCTGAACGCCCGCGACGGCGCGGCGATCAAGGACGAGGCGGTGCTCACCATCACCGCCAGCGAGGATGCTGAAATCGTGCTGGTGGATACCAGATAAGGCACCCTCGTTAAGCGGGTGTTCAAGCCCGCCGCGTTAGCTCGCGGCGGGCTTTTGCTTTTACTGACCGGAGAAACGCCATGGACCGCCTCGCCACCCTGTTCGCCGCGCTGATTGCGCTTATCGCCCTGCAGGGCTGCCTGGCCGCCACGGCGGTGGGCGCCGCCGCCGGTGCCACGATCGGCGTCGCGGGCGCCACGATCGGGGTGGCCGGTGATGTGGCCGAGGGCGCAGTGAAGATCGTCACCCCCGGCGGTGATGATGATGACGAGGATGAAGACGGCGAGCGCCGCGACTGACACACCGGGAGCCGTCGCGTCAGGGTGCGCCGATCCATTTATGGGTTTGCAGGCTGAGGCTCCATTTGGGATGTCGCAGACAATAATCGAACGCGGCTTTGGCGTTCTCCATCTGGTTCGGCCCGTCCATGGGCTGCAGGCGGAACTCGCGAAAGTCCAGATGCTCGAACGCATCAGGCATCGCGTCGGCCTGGGGATAGACCAGCTTCAGCTCATGGCCTGCGGTCTGTTTCAGCGGCGCGCTGGATTTGGGACTGACGCAGATCCAGTCAATCCCTGCCGGTGCCTCGATTGTGCCATTGGTCTCCACCGCGATCTCGAAGCCTTCGCGGTGGAACGCCTCGATCAGCGGTGCATCGAGCTGCAGCAGCGGTTCGCCGCCCGTGCACACCACATAGGGCCGCCCGCCGCCGGGCCAGAGCGCAATAGCCGCCCTGGCCAGATCATCCGCCTGGCGAAACTTGGCGCCGTTCACGCCGTCGGTTCCCACAAAATCGGTGTCGCAGAACGTGCAGACAGCGGTCGCCCGGTCCCGCTCCAGCCCGCTCCAGAGATTGCAGCCGGCAAAGCGCACGAAGACCGCAGGCCGGCCCGCCTGGCCGCCCTCACCCTGTACGGTGAGAAACATTTCCTTGACCGAATAGGTCATGCCCTGCCCCGCCATTCAGCCCAGCCAGAAGCGCGCAGATCGCAGGCCGGACAGTCGCCGCAGCCATAGCCCCAGGACTGGCGATGCTCGCGGTCGCCGCGATAGCAGGTGTGGCTCTCCTCCACGATGATATCCACCAGCGCGTCGCCGCCCAGCGTGTGGGCCAGCGCCCAGGTCTCGGCTTTGGTCAGGTGCATGAGCGGGGTGTCGATCTGCACCGCTTCATCAAGGCCCAGTGAAATCGCGCGCTCCTGCGCCTTGATCGTCTCGTCACGGCAATCGGGATAGCCGGAAAAATCAGTCTGGCAGACGCCGGTGACCAGGTAAGGCGTGGCGCGGCGATAGGCGTGGGCGCCCGCAATGGTGAGGAAGACCAGGTTGCGGCCGGGCACGAAGGTTGAAGGCAAACCCTTCGCGCTCATCACAAATTCGGCCTCGCGCGTCAGCGCGCTTTCGGCTAGCGCGCCATAGCCGGAAATATCCACCACCACGTCCTCGCCCAGGCGCGCGGCCCAGTCAGGAAACGTGTCCATCATTGCGGTACGCACACGCGTGCGCGCTTGCATCTCCACGCCGTGACGCTGGCCGTAGGAGAAGCCGATCGTCTCCACCCGTTCAAAACGGGCCAGCGCCCAGGCGAGACATGTGGCGGAATCCTGGCCGCCGGAAAACAGCACCAGGGCCGCGTCGGGTTTGAGGTGTTGGCTCATGGCGGGCTATATCCGCTCTTGAAGCGCGAGATGCAAGGAGTGCAACGCGATGAGCGACATGGCGATCCTCTACACCACCTGGCCCGACGCGGAGAGCGCTGCCAGCGCCGCCGAAACGCTTCTGGATGAGCGCCTTATCGCGTGCGCCAATGTTCTGGGCGCTGCCCGCTCGATTTACCGGTGGCAGGGCGAGACCCGGTCAGAGGTCGAGACTGTGGTGCTGTTCAAGACCGGCGCAGGCCAGGCGCAAAGTCTGCGCGACCGGCTGCTCGCCCTGCACCCCTATGACGAGCCGGCGATCGTTCAGCTGGGCGTCGAAGCGGCGGGCACCTCGCCGGCCTTTGCAGCCTGGGTCGCCGGCGAGACGCCCGGGCCGCTCTAGGCGAGCTGGATCGCTTTAGGCGATGCGGCGAAGATTGGCTTGCGCGGCGGTGTCACCGCTCAATGCGGTATTGAGCGCCTCAAGCAAGGCCTCCGCCGCCACCGGCGCACGCACCAGCGTCTCCATGGCACCGGCCCGAACCGGCGTGTCCAGGTCTCGCGACAGGCGCACCACCGGCGTCATCGCCGCGGTGGAGGCCAGTGCCCGGATTTCAGATGCGGCGTCTTCGGTGTCGCGGTCATCAAGAGCCAGCCCGAGAACCACAACATCATAGGCTGAGGCACCCAGAGCTTCGACCATCTCATCGCTGGATGCGGCGCAGGTCACCACGCAATTGAACGATTTGAGATAGCCCAGCAAAACCGAACGCCGTGCCGGGTCGGATTCGGCGACCAGCATGCGCAGGCGCCGGGCGTCCACGGTGAGCTGTTCGCCATCCGCGTATTTGTCGATCCTGCGCGAAGGCTTCAGCCCGACCTCGAACCAGAACACAGAGCCCGACCCGGCCGGCTCATACCCGACCTCGCCATCCATCAGCTCGGCCAGACGCTTGCACAGATGCAGGCCAAGCCCGGTTCCAGCCTCGCGGATCGAACTGTCCATCCGGTCAGACGCCAGGGCGTCGAACAGGTGCGCGCGCGCCGATTCGGGCACGCCCCGGCCGGTGTCGCGCACCTGAAAGCGCAGACGTGCCGACCCGTTGTCGTGGTTGCGTGTGGTAAAGGTAGCTTCCACGCCGCCGGTGTCTGTAAAGCGCACGGCGTTGGCCAGGAGGATGCGCACGAGTTGCATCATTCGGTTACCGTCGGCGCGCAGCGCCATATCGGCCTCGCCCGTGGTCTGAATTTCGAACTTAAGCCCTTTTTCGGTCGCCGACGGCTCGAATTTGGCGCGCGCGCGGTCAGCCAGCGACCGGGCCGTGACGTCTTCCAGCTCAAGCTCCAGGCGGCCGGCTTCGATGCGGGACACATCCAGCACGTCGGTCAGCAAACGGTTGAGCTGCTCGCCGGATTCGCGGATGCGTAGCGCCATGCGGCGCTGATCGCCATTGCCCGCGGATTCCTCCAGCAGCTGGGCCATGCCCATGACACCGTTGAGCGGCGTGCGCAGCTCATGGCTCATATTGGCCAGCAAGGCGGCGCTGGCACGCGCCTGGTCCTCAGCCTTGCGCGCGGCCTTGTCGTTATGGTCGGCGAGCCGCGACATGGCAGCAGCCTGCGCCTCGGTGTGGCGGCGCGCCTCGTCCAGCTGGACATTGGCCTTGACCGCATCGCCCAGGGTGGAGGCATAGGTCATGGTCAGCGAGTTCATCGCCAGGAAGAAACCCAGGAGCAATCCCGCCACCAGAAGACCTTCCCAGGACCCGGTGAGCGCCAGCGACAGACCCCAGAGCCCCAGCGCCGGTATCGTGTAGGCGAGCACGACGCGATGTTCCGCCGCACTCGTCATGGCAGCCCCGGCGGCCATGCCGGCGATCACCATCGCCACCGCATTGCTTGCGATCACGGGCGGATTGTCGCCGAGCAGGAACGGGGTGGCACCCCAGCACACGCCCACCACCGCGGACATGACGATATAGCCGGTAATCTCGTTGTCGGTGGGAACCCGGTCTGCCTTGTGCGCCCGCCACATGACGCCGAAGCGCAAAATGGTCGCTCCGGTAAGCACCGTAAACCAGGCCGCGTGCATCAGCGTGTCCACATGGCCAATGAACAGGACGCTCAAAAGCACGGCGTTGACAATGTTCAGCGGAACCGCACGCAGTGAGCTTCGTGCCACAAGCAACCGCTTGGTGCGTCGCGTTTCAGCCGCAACAGCTGCGCCTTCGTCTGACTTGAACCCCATTATACACCCATCTTGCTGACCGCTTTTCTGCGGTTCTATGAAGTCAGATTGGCACACAGGTCTTAAAACGCGGTGGACGCGTCGTTCACCTTGTCGCAACGCCTTGCCCTCCCCATTGTCTGGAAGTGCCGATTTTCAGGCTGTTCGACGTCCCTCGTTAAGGAGACACCACGGTGATCGCTCCGCTGCGCCTCAACCCGCTCCACCTTGTGCTGACCGCCGGCCTCGCGCTGAGCCTGGCGTCATGCGGGCGCGGCTCTGCCCCTGAAACGCAGGGCGACGACACCGGCCTGGTGCGCGTTGACCCGTCCATCCAGGCCGAGCAGATCAGCTGGCGCGACCTGATGCCCGAGGACGAGCTTGATGCCCTGGAAGCGCTGAACGAAGGCCGGGCAGATCCCTCCCTGATGAGCCGGTTCACCGGCTCAAGTCCGGTGGAGAACCAGATCGGCACCTTCAATGTGGTGGAGGATCTCGCCGGCGCGGTGGTGCGCATGCCCGGCTATATTCTGCCGCTGGATTACGCCCAGCAGGGCTCGGCGCGCGAATTTTTACTGCTGCCCTATCACGGGGCGTGCGTGCACTATCCGCCGCCACCGCCCAACCAGATCGTTTATCTGCGAAGCCCCGACCCCATTGAATACAGCTCCCTGTGGGAGCCGGTCTGGGTGGAGGGCCGCATGGAGATCGAGCGCGTCGACACCGAGCTTGCCGCAGCCGCCTATACCCTGATCGTGCGTTCAGTCAGCGAATACCAGCCCTAGAGCGGCCCAGGACCGGCCGCGGATGGGCCGCGGATCGGTTCCGGGGCGTGTCTAGTAGGGTGCCGTCGCCTCGCTACCTTCGGGCAGGAGCGCGTTGCGATAAGCCTGGACTGATGCGGCCAGAACGTCTGGCGACGGGGCGGACTCGCCGGGACCGTCAAAATCACCCAGCGCGGTTTCCAGCGTCATCAGAAGGTCGGCCAGCGGACCGCCGATGGCGGGCATTGTCTCCATCAGACCGTCAGCCTTGCGCCTTGCATAGAACTGAACGGCGGCGTTGAAGCCGTACGCGTCCAGCCAGGAATCGCCCGCCATATCAGCGGCACTGGCAAAGCCGTATTGCAGGGCTGCCCGGTCGGCCAGATCCAGGATCACCTCGCCATCCACCTGGGCCTGGCTGGTGCGCGGTGCCGGCGCGGCAGCTTCGGTGTCGTCCAGCAGGCGCAAGACCTCCTGCACCGCGGCGCGGATCTCGTCGTCGGACGCTTCCTGGAAGTGCAACACCGCGGCGCGGTTCATCTCCTCCATCATGGAGGGAGCGCCGCGCTCCACGGCCACCGGCTCGAAATCGACGTAGATTTCAGACACCGGGTGGGAGAACATCCCCGAGGCCGCCTGGCGTTCACCCGCCTGCAGGGCCGCCAGTCCGGCCAGATAGTGGGCGCGCATGACCTCGACAGCCGAAATATAAACCACCGGGTCTTCGCGCGCAGCAGAGGCGTCGATGCCGGACTCGCCTCCCGCCTCACCGCCTTCACCGGCCTCGCCGCCTTCATCGGCGCCGATTGGGCTGGCCGCCGGTTCCGCAGTGCTTTGACCGGTCTGCGCTGGCGCAGCGGTCCCGGCAGCGGGGTCTCCGCAGGCGCTCAGCGAGCCGGCTGCGATCGCCGCCAGGCTTGCCGTCCAGATCAGGGGCGATTTGCGGAAGGTCATCGGGTATTCCTTTGCAGGGTACGACGCTCGTGCTAGCGCGTCTGAGACTTAATCGCAAGAAGGCTGCGCAATGCTCCATCGTCTCGCCGAAGTTCTGAATGCCGGGGAACTGGACACGGTGCGCGAGCTGGCTGCGGACCGGTCAGCGTTTATCGACGGTGCCGCCACCGCCGGCGCCGCGGCGCGCGCGGTGAAGGCGAACCGTCAGATGGCGCCGGGGCCGAAGGCCGACACGATCCGGCGCCTGTGCGACGCTGCGCTGAACCGGCACGCCGTGTTCCAGGCCGCCGCGCAGCCCAAGCGCATCCTGCGCACGCTGGTCAGCCTTTACGGTCCCGGCGAGACTTACGGCCTGCACGTGGATGACGCGATCATGGGCGGCGCACGCAGCGATCTGTCGTTCACGCTCTTTCTGGCCGACCCTGAAAGCTATGAGGGCGGCGAGCTTGCGCTGCAGGACAGCTCGGGCGAGACCGAGATCAAGCTGTCGGCCGGCGATGCGGTGCTCTATCCCACCGGCGCCCTGCACCAGGTCAAGCCGGTAACCAGCGGCGAACGCCTGGCGGTGGTGGGCTGGGTGCGCAGCTTTGTGCGCCGGGCCGACCAGCGCGACATCCTGTTCGATCTGTCGCTGACCTTGAACGCGCTGCTTGCTCGCGATGGCAAGAGCGCGGAGGTGGACCGGCTGATGAAAACCCGCACCAATCTGCTGCGCCAGTGGGCAGACGACTAGCTGTCATCGCCACCTAGCCGGTCTTGTCCGGCTCGTGACCGCGGGAGAGGCCGCCATGGGGTGAGAGCGGCTCGCCGGGCGTGACCTGATACCCGGCCCGGCGCAAATGGCGCACCAGATCGCTCGCCGCCAGCCGGCACGCGTCCAGCCCGCCCAGCCGCGTCCGCCAGGGTGAACGCCAGAGCGCGTAGGCCAGGGCGTCGCGCAAATCGCTGTCTTGATCGCTCATGGATGCACCGCGCCGGGATTGCACAAGGCCGGCTACGGAACATTTATAGAACATCTGGGCCCTGTTCAGCCAGCCCGGCGGCGCCGCGACCTGTGCACAAAGGTGACATGTGCTGCTTTGTGACCAAAACGTAACCCCTTAAGGCTTGGCCGAAGCGCCCGCATCGCTCTAGTTTGTAAGCCGATGTTTGGGAGGGGAGCAAACCCATGACACTTTATCGCAGCCGCTGGTTCGCGGCGCTTTTGGCGGCCACACTGGTCGGATCGCCCGCTTTCGCGCAGGACGACGACAGCGAAGACGAAGACGAAGATGAAGCCGAGGAAACGATCGAGACCTTCGTGGAGGATTTCGAGGCGATGGAGGGGCTATTCACCCTCTACCGCAATCCCGAAGACGGCGATCTTTTCATGGAGATCAGCGAGGACCAGCTCGGCGATGAGGTGATCTATTTCACCTACACCGAGAACGGGGCCCCGCGCATCGGCCATTTCCGCGGCCAGTTCCGCGCCAATGAAGTGCTGACCTTCACCAAGCGCTATGGCGAGATCGAGATCGCGGCGCAGAACACCAGCTTCTCCTTTGACGAAGACAACGCCCTGTCGCGCGC
>Ga0136600_1000765_pt1 | contig 16522 bp, 9 predicted proteins | sample AntRauMFilla2698_FD_104634 | JGI IMG/M metagenome (GOLD analysis project Ga0136600, IMG submission 104634) | Saline lake microbial communities from Rauer Islands, Antarctica - Metagenome Filla 2 #698 | ecosystem: Environmental > Aquatic > Non-marine Saline and Alkaline > Saline | place...
CCACCTCCACCTCCACCTGAGCCATCATCAATAAACATAGCGTTGGTGATATTTTCTTTCTGATCGTTACAGGATGTTATCAGTCCCAGGGAAATGAACAGAACCGGCAAATAAATAAAAAGCTTTTTCATATCTAAATCGAGAACTTAAAATGCGATGATTAAACTGAGGTTAGTCTGCGAAAACTCTGTGTATTCTTCAGAAATTCCTATATCGTAACTCTGATCGTATGTCACACCAAAACCAACACCCCAATTTTCCGGCATAAGAACCACACCGCCTCTGAAGTAAAAATCAGTTGTGTAGTAGTAACTGTAGGTGTCAATTTCATCCATATACTGCGTAATGGACAATCCCGCTCCGCCGCTGATTAAAAAAGGCCCTAATGGAAGCGTGGGGGTAAAGGTCAATCCGGCACTGAATGCGTCAATGGTTGAAATGGGGTCTTCACCGTCAAACCCATCGTAGTCTTTCATGGTTATACTCGCATAAGAAAAATCGTAAGCCAACGTGTACCATGTATCGAACGTATTGACGGCAAATCCCAGCTTTAATACAGACTTTACATTATCTTTAAAAGAGGATGTATTGAGGGCAAAGTCACTGTAATGAAAATTAAACGAGGTATAAGCAGGATATTTAAATATCTGCATGCGTTCCTGCTTTTTGCGCTCGGCTTCACGTTGCTCCTGTAACTCCCGCAGCTGTCTGAGTGTCTCAGCTTCCTCTTGTTGTTTTCGTTCCTCTGCTTTAGCCCGCTGCTCTGCCAGCAGATTCTCTAAACGTTCTTCTTCTTTCCGTTTCTCCAATTCAATATCGCTCAGGCTTTTCATCGTGTAATCTTCCATCACCGATTTATCCTTCTCAATCTTAAGTTGTCCCGATAGTGGCTCATATTCAGGATGCCGGGCATTAAACTGATACAAGCCAACCGGCAGATCACGCAATTTTTGTAATCCCGTCCACTGCTTTACCATTTGTCCGCTTTCGTTAAATAGTGTGACCTCCGCGCTCGATGGCGTGATGCCAAACAGCAGTTCTCCGGTCAGCTGCTCGAGTTCCACTGTTTTTGTGAGCGCCTGATTTTCTTGTAGCACAAACTGATCCTGATACGACTCATATCCCTCTTTCGAAACTTCCAGTAAATGGCGTCCGGGGGCAAGCTGTACAGAGGTTTGGCGAGAATAATTTTGTTTGTCGATGAGAACCTGAGCATCAAACGGGTTGATATTCAGCGTTAATTGCCCAATGAAAGGCTGAAGCTGATAGGTAAAAGTATTATCTCCGCCTTCAGTGACGGTAATCTGAGTTTCCAGAGTTTTATAATTCTGTTTTGAAAGACGAATAATGTAATCTCCCGGATAGAGAAAAAATTGATTTCTGTTTTGTTCAATATCATCAATAGCGATGGTTAAATCGTCCGGATTGGTGTTGATGCTCACAATTTCCTGCTCAATCTCTTCCATCTCAAAAGAGTAAAAATTATTTTGAGGATCGACCTTGATTTCATCGTCAAGGGTTCTCATTCCGTCACGCTCAATTCGTATTTGTTTAGTTCCGGATTCAAGTGGTACGGATTCTGAATAATCGATCTCCTGATTATTTACATAAAGAGTGGCATCGTCCGGGTTAACAATAAATCGTACATACACCAAATCGCTGTTTTCGGTCTCAACAGGGTTTACGGTGTAGTAAAGAGCTTCTCTGGCTTCTGATTGAGGAACAGAAAAACGAGCTTGCTTGTAGCCTTGGGCACTTACGGTGATAGTTTGGCGCCAGGTTTGAATAATAAGTCGATATATCCCGTCCTGCGGGTTACTTTTATCTTCCACAATTCCAACAGTGGAGTCGAAATTCAAATTAGTCAGATTCGATTCTATGATTAACACAGCGTGATCAGGAAAGTCTCTGAAAACGGGGATCGGTCCTGATGGTGCAGCTTCTTCAACACTCAACTCGCTGAGCTGTTGGGCGATGGCTGCCTGAGGAACTACAAACAGAAATGAAAGAATGAACAGAACGTAAAAATGCTTCATATTATAATGTGATTAAAAAATTTCCATATCTCCGAGAGAAAAAGCCATTTCAGCACTTGTGACAGCATCGGTGGGCTGCCAGGTGCGAACGTGAATCTTGGGTTTGTCACGGTTTTTGAAATCGATGAGGAGAAACAAATATCCTTCATCAGAATAGTTGGTAGAATTGTAATACTGAGTGAGAGAAACGCCATAAATTTCAGGATGCTTGGGATGACGTAAAATCTCAATTTCACTGAATCCGACATCTATCCAGTTGTTTTGAGCAAAAATACGTCCAAGGCGGTCAACATATTCGGTTTTGGAGTATTTGAGATATTCCACCTGCTTTTCGAAAGCCGATTCTTCGCCGGTATTTTCAATCACACGCCCCACAATAATCAATGCCTGATCGCTGAATACATTGGTGATGTAATCCAGGTCTTTGCGATTATAAGCGGTTCTGAAATTTTCAACGAACGTGAGTATGTGATGGCGGTTTTCTGCGTCAATCTCATCCTGACCCTGCTGGAGCAATTTTACAAAGCGATGTTTGGGCAATCCGATGCGAAATTCCAGTAATTTTCCATCAGAATCAAAACTTACAACTCCCTCTTCATAATGTTCTTTGCCAGCTTTGTCCACCAGATAGATAGGAATATTTCTCATCTCAAACGTTCCGTCACTTCTGCGTGAGATAGATTCTATTATGCGTTCGTCGGGGATATAAAAAAACTGTGCCTGCCAAAGTTCAATGATGGTAGAAGAAAAAGTTGTGCTGGCAATATCTGAATTGAATGCAGGATCTTTTTTTTCGGAAAAAGTTGAGTTTATAGTCGTTAATGCCGAACTGATATGCTCTTCGGCTGTTGAACGAAATTCTCCTTTATTCATATCGGTGATGGAAACCGAAACTTGTTCAGGAACTTGTGCTGAAACAGGAATTGCCGCAATAAAAAGCGAAAACAGGGCTAATAAGGAAATAGCAGTCCTTAGCCGTGAATGTGTATTTGAGTATCTCATAGAGATGTTAGATGATAAATGACCCGGTTGCGTTAGGCGCTAATTTACTGAAAAAGTTGACAAATGAAACGTATTGCTCCCCACTCACAGTTTTTGGCGTAATTGAGGGGTGTTTTTTTTCGGTAATCTATTGAAGCTTACATACTAAGGGAACAGACATTAGTACATTCACGGGCTTACCTCGTTGCGTGCCGGCTTCAAATTGTACTTTTTTTATCGCGTTTAATGCTGCTTCATCACAACCGCCACCAATCCCGCGTAATACTGTGGTTTTTTTACATCTCTATTTATGTCAACAATAAACTGAAGCATTACTCTTCCTTCTATGGCGGCTTTTGGAAACCGTGAGCATATGTTGTCCCGGACTAAAATAATCTCTTCGGCATTTCGGTATGTTCGGTTATTTACGCGAATTTGTGCTTCAGATGGTGATACATCTAATGAAAAACTATCTCCCGAAATGATAAAAAACGACCCCGAAATATGATTTAAAGAAAATTGCTGGTTGATTAATTGAATTCAATCCAAATGGATCCCTGGCCTTTGAATTCAGCCGCTACATCCTGAACTGGATTTTTTTGAGTAAAATTCATTCTTCCATCTTTTTGCTCCGGTCCCAAAATAGCGGAAATGGTTTTATCGGTTGGATTTATAATGGCGATATAACTTTTTGCTGTTGAGGTAACGGCTGATTTGTTCCCGAAGCGAAGTACTTTTAACCGCGAGAGGCGCTGAAGTTCCCTCACCAATTCCTGAGCGTCGCTATACGAAAGCCAGTTGTTTATGCGTGACGCATGCGGAGATGTGATGGTGGTTTTGTCAGATAAACTGTTTTCTTCGTCAGAGTTTTTCTCCGATCGATTGTTAAGAATTTCTGAATCACGCGAATCGGCTTCTTTGGCAATTTGTTTACGCCTGAGTGTTCCGTCTTTTTCAAGCTCCATCACCTGTGTCAGCTCGTCAGATTGATTGATCATGAATGAGATGGTTTTTGGAAAATCATCTGATTGAAATGTATATCGGGGACTGGTTTCATCAGTGGAATATTCGCCGTCTAAATCCCACGAAGTAGAAAACACGCTTAAATTTTTGATGGTGGGTTTAAAACGGTAGCTGTTATCAGCCAGACGGTTAGCGGTAAAAGTGATGGAGATAATAGGACTGTGATCGACTGCAATGGCCCGGCGAAGCGTAGGGGACGAGCCCTCTGAAATGGCCGCAATAGTTTCATCAGTTTGGGGCGGAAGTGTGGGGCGAAGAAGGACTGAAATGCGCTCAGTGCGATTTTCAGGCGCCAGATCGGTGTAAATTTCCGCTTTCCCATTCTGAACCAAATGTGGCGGCATACCATTTTTATCAATTTGAACCACCATGTTTTCCACAGGCTCATTGTTGTAGGTCACGCTGAGCGGAATATAGATCTCGGTGTAGGTTTGATTGGGCAGACTCCGCGGTTTAAGCGTTTTGATGGAAATATCGTTTAACCAGGAATCAATTCGTTGATTGAGAAATCGGCGTAATTCAGCTTCGGTCCCGTGCCGTGTGCTGTCGGTATAAACTTTTTCGGGGAGGAAATAGGTATTGAGATAGGTTTCGTGATAAACAAGCATCGCCCGGTTGATATCACCCTGATTTTCCAGTTTCAGAGCCTGATCGAGAGAAGACAGCAGTGCTTTTTTCTGTTCATCCACAGAACGTTTTAAATCTTCCTTACTGATGTAAGCCACCACTTCCCAGCTTTTGTCACGTCGCTGCTCAGCCAGATAATCGAGTCCGCGGAGCTGCATGCGGCTGAAGGTTTGGGTTTGCATCTGCATAAGCATTTCTCCGCTCAACTGCCGGCTGTTGCCTTCTTCCGAGGAGTTTGTAACAGAGCTCTGTTCTCTTCTGTCCATCGAAGTTTCTGAAGAAACGGTAACCACGAGTCGCTCGATGAGATCTTTCTTGGCCATATCGATCGCTTCCTGACGATCGGCAGAAAATCCCTCCCCCCAATGATACTTTCCGGAGAGTTTAACCGATTCTTCTGTAATAATTTGCGCGCGCAGATCACCCGTTCCGAGGAGATAACAAACGCTAATAGCCGTACATAAAAAAAGTTTTCTGATCATGCACTAATATACAAAGTGAAATGAAATTGAAAATTTCAGATTAAAAATGTAAGATTGATCCACCCTGAGCTCAGTCGAAGGGTGGCCGGACGGACTAACCAAGGCTCGTGTTCTGTTGAATGAAAGCAGGGAAATATTTGGTATGCCTGAAATGAGTTACTCCCCATAATGCTTCGACAGGCTTAGCAAGGATTTCCCGACACGGGGAGATTCTTCCTGATCTTAAATCCAATTCAATAAATTATAAAATAATCCTTCAGCTGTCGGTGGAGTGTGCTTACGATTTCATTTACAACCACAATAGTTGGCACAGCGAAGAGCATCCCCGCAAATCCAAACAAAATTGAGCCGCCGGCCACGCCCACAATTACAATGAGCGGATGCAGATTCACCGCTTTTCCAAGTACAACAGGATTGTAGATGGCGTTATCGAGCAATTGAACTATGCCAACTAAAATCACCACCATTAAAATAGCGGCATCACCACTGACAAACGGAATAATCGGATCGATAGACTCAACAACCATGGCATAAGTTACGCCCACAATCAAGCCGATGGCGGGACCTAAAAACGGGATTGCGTTCGCAATTCCGGCAACTATGCCGATAAATAAGGCCGCCTGAATATCAAAACCGATGATGAGTAGTCCGATGAGAAATGAAACTCCCACCAATGTACACTCCATCAGAGTTCCGCGTAGGTATTGACCGATAGCGGCGTCCACATTGTCAAAGGTTGTTAGTGTCATTTCGAAGTAGCGGTTGGGAACCAGATCTATGAGAAACCGCTTGATCTGTCCATCATCAAACAATAAAAACAAAAAGATAAACGGCGTGACGAGCCAGTTGGAAATGGCAGAAAGGAGCCCGGCGATACGTGAGTTTTCGGGTTGGAAGCCCAGATTTCCAATCAGGTTGCCACGATCCACATCTTCTTCAATTGCTTCGGGTTTTTCATTTGCCAGTGCTTTCGGCAGAGTTTGAGCCTGTAAATAATATCCTTTTGTTACAGTGCTGATCTTGCCCTTATCGACGTAGGATTGGTACAGAGAATCTTCTTGCGCATCGAGATGTAAAAATGCGTTGATATTTTCAATCACAGGATGTAGTTCATCCTCAAACAGAGTACTAACCACATTTCCTTCATCATCAAAAGACGATTTTCCCAAAAATCCCAGATACGATTCATTAAGCTTGTGTTGAACGTTGATGCGTAGCTCTATTTTTTCGCGTTCATCAGGCATTAAACTCACAACCTGCTCACCGATCACAAAAACAACAAAAATAAATCCCCCGAACAATATTAGTACACCCACGGCTTTGGGAACACCCCTTTTACGTAATAAATTCAGCAGAGGCATGGCGATATAGGCTGAGATCATCCCGATCAAAATGGGAAGAATGAGCGATTGGAGGGCTATAAAGAGCAGTAAAAAGAGCGTCCCCAGGAAGAGAAAAAGAACACCGTAAAAAACGCGTGATCGTTTAAGTCGCTCATCCGGTTTTTCCATGTTCTACCTCCTCTTCTAAAGATAAAAGCAGATCGTTGGTGGCTTTCAGACGCATACCAATAATGACAGCGAGTTTTTTCATCACATGCATCCCAAGCTGACTGTGTTGTTCCAGCAGGTGATCCAGGTCGGAGCGAAAAATGGCAAGAGCTTTGGTTTTTTGACTTACAAAAGCGGATGCAGAACGCGGGGAGTTATCCAAAAGCGCCAATTCTCCCACAAATTCTCCGTCGCCCAGCGTGGCCAGTTCAACTTCCTCCCCACTCGACTTTTTTCGGTTTATTATCAATTCTCCCGCCTTGATAATAAACATAGCCGCTCCGGGCTGTCCGGTTTCAAACATGTATTCACCCTGTTCGTAGGTGCGTTCGTAGAGAATGCCCGAAATGGTTTTGAGTTCTTTTCTCTTCAGATCTTTAAAAATGGGAATACGACGCAAAAGTTCGATCTCATCCTTTTCATTCTGACTGGAGAAAGAGTGAAAAATATTTCCCCAAAATGTGTTTATATAATCTATAGCCACAATTTCCTCTGTTATTTCCTGATTTGACCCATCTGCATGTAATACTGAACTTTAGCTTCAGTTGCTAAAATATAACAGAAAAGAAACTGCTATAGAACAGAAAATGAGTGAGGAATTTTATGGGCTTATTGGTGGAGAACTTTTATCCGAAGTATTCCCAAAGAATTGTATTGAACCATGTTGAAGGGTGGCGTGAGCAGGCTAATCAGGGCTCAATTTCCTTTTTCTGACACAAAAATCTTAAGATAGTTTTTAGGAAATTGAGTTTTTTAGATCGCTGATCATTTACTCCTCATCATTTTTCCCATTCTTATACAATGGCCAGCCAACGGCAATAAGGAAGAGATTAAACATGCCCATCACAATTCCATAGCGCTCGGTGATGATGTTTGTGCCGAAGAGTTCGTTCATCTCTGTTGCTTCGGGCGTTCCGGCGATGGAGTATAAGCTCAGAGAGAAAACCAGTCCGATAGTAGCTGCTGTGAGTAGAATCAAGCCCACGTAGTATTGCCACCAGACAAACCCCAGCATGCGATTTCCGAAGTAGGCAAACGCTCCGGCAAACAAGAGTGAAAATAGCGTGGACAGAAGAATCTCGATAGAAAAACCTGTCAGTGAGGAAAATGAGGTGACCACATTCAGGAAACTGTATCCCGAAAGGACAAAGCTGAGAATCACCAGCACCTTCTTGCCCCCGGTAATCTTACTCAGCGGAGAATCTCCGGCAGAAGAAGAATCTGATAACCCCGTTAAAAAATCAAACGGTTTTATGCGGTTTGAATCGCCACTGGCATCAGAATCCTGTTTCTGCTGCTTTTCTTCCGATTCTTCCAGCTTAGCCTGCATGCGCTGTTGCATGAACACGGAGATCACAAACGCGTAGAGCAAAATGGTAAACGGCGCTAAGACCAGCGATTGCGTTAACAGAAGCGAGAGCAAAGGAAAAACCGGGAGTCCCCACAAAAGAAGTCGTTTTACCCACCCGGCACGCTGATACAATCCCCACCATGCCGCAACGCTGAATAATCCTCCCGCAATGGTAAACATGAAATGAAGCTGCGGATCGACGGGGAATTCGGCCATCACTACCTGATACATCTCGGAAAAACGGAGGATCGGAAACAAAAGGAGGTCAGTTACAGCGTCTATTAGAAAGAGTAAGAGCAGAATTTTATAAGAAAAACGAGATTGAAACATGAAAATCAGTGAATGTAAAAAAGAAATTTGCCGGCAAATCAGTAGGTGATTTTTAAAATGATCTCATAACTGTTTGTGCCTCTTTTGGTTGCTGTGTGAGGTGAATGATAGCCTGAAATCCTGAAAATATAATCACTAAAAAAAATCCCAAAATGAGAATGATAGCGGTTATGGGCGTGTTCCAAAATACACGAAATCACACTAATGAGAACAATCCGAAAAATGGATTCCATCCAAAAAGAAAAAGAGTCTGTGTGGGATTATCCTCGACCACCAGTCATAAAACCATGTAAAGCAACCATTGAGGTTATATTTAACGGTGTGTTAATTGCTCAAACCACCAGCGCAAAACGTGTGTTAGAAACAAGTCATCCGCCGGTTTATTTTATTCCGCCAGAAGATGTTACAACCGATTGCCTGTTCAGGCGTGTGCGCGATAACTACTGTCCGTATAAAGGATGCGCCAAGTTTTACGATATCGTTGTGAAAGGTATAAAAAAAGAATATGCCGCGTACACCTATCCCAATCCATGGGACGGCTACAGTAAAATTAAAGAACACTTTGTGTTTTACGCCCATAAAATGGACGAATGTAAAGTGAATGGTGAGCGTGTAACTCCCCAGCCCGGAGAGTTTTTCGGCGGGTGGATCACTTCGAATATTATGGGTCCGTATAAGGGATTACCCGGAACGCAAAATTGGTGATCGCCGATGCGATTAAGGTTGAAGCTGAGAATAAGTTATAGCAATATGAATCTACACTGAGCCTGTCGAAGTGTCGATTGAGTAGCCCTCCCGAAGAATAAAAGGCAGAAATTAACCCATTGGGCTGAAATCCACCCTTCGACAAGCTCAAGACGGATTAACCAAGGCTCACATTCTTAAAAAAAGAAACAGATTAAATGGTTTGGTTGCCCATATTAAGTTATTCACTGTGATTCTTCGACGAACGCTGCGCAGTTCAGGATTGATTTCAAGGCAGTCATGACTCTTTCTTCTCTCATCAATACTCATACCTCCATTCAAGATCCACGCCGGTTTTATCGTCGGTTGACTGGGTGAAAATGAGCTCCAGGTTTCGGCGAATCAGATATTCAACCACAACCTGACTCACCGGGTCGCCGTCTAACTGCTGAACAAGGGCTAAAAAGAAGCGATCGCTGATATATTTACCTGCTCTTATAGATGTCCCCGACCCGTCAGAAGCTGATGAATTATTTTCAATCTCAATAACATCAATACCGAAATTTTCGGTAGCGTACGACTCCACCCGGTTCATCAACACATTTAAAGCGGCGCTTGAGATAGCATCACTGGATTGATTGTCGGCCACGCCTTGCTGCCAGCCCATCAACGCTGCAAATGGTTTCCCAAAAAGCGTATAACTGATAATGTCGTTGATCTCCATTTCAGGTTCGCTTTCGAAGGTGAATTCCGGCTGTTGCGCGGTTCCCTCAACAACATACCAGATTTTTATATCCTCAGGCTGGCGTAGCCGGTATAAGGTGCGGATATTTAACTGAGGATTGACAGGGTCACCACTGAATGTAAATCCGCCCTCTTCCATCTCAAACCGTTTTGAGAGTGGTTTGGCATATCCTCTTCGGGTGTCGATGGAGCCAAATAACGCAAAATCCTGATCCCGTTTTTTAACAAGATCGAGCTCACCCTCCAGCTCTACAGATAATTCAGGGTAATCCCGGTTGCGTATCCAGAAATTCCGGGGAATTGTCAATTTGATCTGAGCCGATAATCCGTCAATTATCTCCTGTGAGTTAAAGATGGGTTCAGAGGATGAGTTTTTTTCATCTTCTAACTGCACATATTCTATATTTTTGTTGCCGAAATTATTCAGGAAGATGGTTCCTTCATTTACAGTAATACTTCCGCCTGCGCTTAGCGATTCCAATTCTCCATTGATAGTTACATCGGCTGATGATCGCAGGGTCATGTCGCGTGTGTTCAGAAGCTGGAAATTATTGGCTTTTAACGTGGCATTGACGCCGGTAATGTTTTGACCTTCAAGTGTTGCTTTGAATGTGGCGTTAGCCTGACCCGTGTTGCTCTTCAGTGACAGATTTTTCAGATTAATCTCATTGTTGGTGATGTTGAGATCGGTAGTGATATTCCGGAGCACAATCCCCTGTTTTACCAGTTCCGCGCGGGTGTTTTCCAGCTTTATGATGCTTGATATTTTTGGTGCGTTGATGGTTCCGTTTACATCAAGCTGAGCGTTTAGTTTTCCCTCAATATTTCTAATCTCATTATTGTCAACAAGCCCGTTAAGTACGTTCAGTCCAAAATCGGTGGTTTGAGCTTTGAATTTAATGGGCGTAGAGCCCGCGGGGACAATCTTTTCAAATGTTTTCAGGTCGATGCTGAGCGGTAAATCACCCGAAATTTCTGCTATGCGCCGGTTCAAACTATTAAGCTCGCCATTGATATTCAGCCGGGATTCTTCGTGTTGATACACAGCTGAAAGTCCGATAGAATCGATCGAAACCTCACCAAATCTCAACGAATCTATACGGAGGTCGGTTTGCATATTCGGAGACTCAGCTATACCGGACAGGTTGAAATCGAGATGCGCGTAACCACGATTTAGTTTTACCGTGTTGGTATCAATCAAAGATCTGAAAAGCGTTAACGGAAGCTTTTGAACGCGTAGAAATCCATTGACAGGTTGTTGGAAAAAACTCTGAGAAAATGTGGTAGGATCTCCTGTTTTAAACGGAATATCCAGTTTTCCACGAGCCATAGAGTCATTGTGATGGATGAGTTGAAGCGCTCCCTGAAGGCGATCATCAGCAATAGAAGAAGTTATAAACAGAGAGTCGAGAGAGAGAGATTTATAGCGGGTGTTTAAGAATTTCAGATCAGCGGCTCCGCTTAAATCATCTCCTGAGATTTGAATATCCAGGAACCCGGTTATCTTGCTCGAAAATGGCAGCTCTTCAAAAAACGATCCGTAAGCAGCACCAGGATCGATTTCGGAAAACTTTCCTGAAAAATTAAATTGTTCCGAGGTCAGATCTCCATGAGCGTAAATACTCATATAGGCCCGTTCATCTGCGGCAATGGAAAGCGTATCCATTGTAAGCATGCCTCGTTCAGGTTTGTACACAACAGTTGCGGGTTCGCGCAGCCTGAACGTGCGGTCGATGCTGGTAAAATCAAATTGCCTGAAGGTAACACGCTGGCTATCAGGATTAGCAAAATAGTCCGCGTTGATTACACTCCCGGTTTCCTCTTTGAAATCGAGTGTCAGTCCCAGGTTTCCATGTGCGGATTGTTTAAAATCGTAGGTACCGTTGCTTTTAATTATAAAATCTTTCAGAGAAAGTGATCCTATCGATGGATTTTGAACCGTAAGGCGGCCATCATAAAACAGAGAATCCTGCCACTCTATCATCAAATTTCCTGTGCTGTTGCCAACCGTAAGTGTATCAAACGCCATGTCCCGTAAATCAAGTGCTGCATCAAACCGAAGCCGTTGATTATCTGCCCGTTGCAACGATCCGGTCAATGTTCCCTTGGCCTCAAGGCGATCGCAGCTTAAAAGTGGGGCGATGTTGCGCAAATCCTTAAGTTTGCTTCTGAATATGAATTGATTGGCGGGATGTTTAAAATCTTCATAGTTCAATCTTCCGCCTGCGGCAACATCAGCAAATTCGCTTCGAAAAGAAAGATTAGGCAGATTGATCCATTTATCCGCGATATCAACATCAGCACGAAAAGCTTCAATTTTACTCCCATTTACCACTGAAGAATCTGAAGTGAGAGTCAGGTTTAGTTTGGGATTGGAGAGTGAGGAAAGGTCTCCGCTTCCTTCAAACTGCAGATCCACAGCCGACTGAATGTTTTCAGTGTGGTAAAGATGCTTAATGTTCAGGTCAGAAATCGCACCTGAAATCTCAATATTCTTAAGTAATGGTTGTGTTGAAAAAGACGTTTTCAACGATAAAAGAGGCATATCGTATCGGTGATGAAAAATATTGGCTTCTAAATCAGCGCCCTTGGCCGACCATTTCCCCGACGCCTTAATTTGCCGCACAGCAAGAGAATCTATGGCGATTTCGGTAATACTCAGTTCGGCCGTGACAGGTGTTGAGGGATAGGAATTATATGATTTTCCTGACACTGAAAGCTGAATATCTGCCTGTCCGCTTTGGAATGGAATCCAGTTATGTACGGTGAGGTTGGGAAGCGCGGCACGGACATTCCATGTTGCAAGTGAATCATCCAGCGGATCGTTGGCCTCTGCTGAAATATTGAGTTCATCACCCGATATATCTCCTTTAAAATTAAGTGAGACTTTTTTAGAAGAAAATTTAGAATCCAGGATAATGGAGGATGTCTGAATCGTATCCCAGCGGGCATCAGCTATACTCAGAGTCATTTTACCCCGCGACTTTTTGTACTCTGTCAGAGGGAAATTTCCATCAATTAAGAGATTTAAATCAGAAAAAGAAGCCGGATGAGAAAGTGCTAAAATAGGCTTAAGATCAGCGCTTGATTTCAGGGAAAGTCGTTGTATGGCAGGTTGTGTGAATGATTCGCCGTCAATGGAAAGCTTAAACTCGGGAATTTCCGGGGCAGACATCATTAACTCAAGCCCCCAAGAACTTTTATCACCCGAAAGAGAAAGGGACATCTCGGCGGGGTCAGAAAGCGGGTAGGGAGAAAACCAGTCGCGCAAAGAGGTCGCTTCTTCAAGCTTGGCGGCCAATTGAAGAGACGCGGAATCGACGGGCATTGTTTGTTGATTTAGCTTCGCATCAGCATTTGTGGTAAGAACATTTTGTCCCAGTCCGATTAACAGTGATTGCAGTGAAACCTGATTATTTGAGGCACTTCCCGAAAGCGCAAGACGCACAGGAAGATCTGTTTCATCGGTGGACAGGCGAAGAGAAAAGTTGGTGAGATCGGCCGAATAGGTCTCGCCGAGAGAAAAGCCGGCCGTGAGATTCAGGCTATCGGCGCGAATGTTTTTAAAAGAGGAAGCCCTGCTTCGAAAAACATCAATATCTCCATCGAGAATCTGTAGGTGCGCAACGTTTATGGAAGGTGTTTTTCCAGTCGTATCAGCCGGTTCTGCCGCAGAGGTGTTAGCAGGAATAAGCGATTGAAAATTCCAGACAGAATCGCGCTGTTCAAGATGAATGTTTGGCTGAGAAAGAAAAACAGAGTCGATTTGAATGGGATTGTTCAGGTTTCGCCAAAAAGGAATATTAACACGAAGGGATCGGGCTGAAAAAAGTGCGACAGAATCGGATTTATTGTAAATGGCGAGATTGTGAAACGTTGATTGAAAGGGAATAAAGCCGGAAATCTTCTCAAGCTTAATCTCTCCGTTAATAAACCCGCTCCCCTGTTCTTCAATAACAGAAACCAGCTTTTTCTTAGCCCAGTCTGTTTGGAGGCCGCCCACAGCTCCGCCAATCAACGCAAAAAACGCAAGGATGATTATGAGAATAATATAAGATTTTCGAAAGCGTGAGCTCATTTAGCTGCGCCGTTTATCAGTTGAATAGTTGAGATAGTTATGTGCTGAAGTTAAGATTAAGATTGATGTTCAGGATGGCGCATCTGCATTTTGACAAGTTCAATATAGATGTTTAACCCTCTTCTAAAACTATCTGAAAAAATACAGTAATCTTTCTATCTGAAGTTTTCAATTAATTCCAAACCTGCCCTAAAACGGATTTCCAATACTAAAGTGAATCCCCCATCTGCTAATGGGATTCCCATAATCTGTTCCCTCAAAAAAACCTAAATCCGCCTCCGTGGGATTGAGTTTATATGCTAAATCCAAACGAATAGGCCCGATGGGAGATTGATATCCGATCCCGGCTCCAATTCCAAATTGAAGTCCGTTTGTGCTGTTCCCTGCAATGGTTCCGTAATAAGTTTCTGGTAATAAGCGTAAATCTGAAATTTCCTGCCAAACCTGACCGGCATCGCCGAATACCGCAAACCCAACTCCTTTAAATGGCCAGTTAATTCGTTGACGAATCTCTACAGTTGCAGCCAGTGCAAAACGGCCTCCGGTTGGCACATAGCGGGAAAATGCGCCTTCATCATCATAGCGTACACGTTGCGGGCCGAGCTGATTACGAGCCCATCCCCGAACAGAACTTGTCCCACCTGAATACAAACGCACCGAAGCGGGAAGAGAGTCATTTCCGGAAGCGTTGATATAACCAATGTTAGTTTTAAACGCGAATTGTACGTTTCTGGAAGTCTGAATAAAGCGACGTACTTCCAGGTAGTATTTTTGATATTGAAAGGTGCCGGTGCCTAAAAAACCTGAAAACTCAATAGATGGATTCAACACCCAGCTCGTATTCTGGTTGAAAAAACCATCACGATAATAAGAGGCGATTTTTATAGATGATATATTGTAGAGTTGCAGACTGTCACGCGATATGGATTGTTCACTCTTCTCCCCGATTTGATTAATGGTGTATTCGTACGAAAGAGAACTGTTAAGTTGACGCGAATACTGGTAGATAAAACTATTGTTGATACCCACCTGATTTAAAATATAACCGGGCTCATTCTGGTAATTCAAAAAAGGCGACAACTGATAACTGCTTTTTGTGTTAAACAGATAGGGAATCAGATACGCTGAGCTCAATCTGGCCTGACGAATTTTTGTATCCCAGTTGAAAGAGAGTCTTCCGCTGAAGCTCAAACTGTGTGTGTTGCCAAAAGGATTCAGATGTGTCCAGCTGGCTTCGGTACGCGCAAGTTCCTCCGTTCCGGTTCCGCCTCTCAACCGCATGACCCGGGGTTTATTTTCTTTTATTGAGATCGACAAATCAACGGTGGAATCAGCTGGTTGTTTGGGGAGCGTGATGGTTACAAAGCGATACAAATGGTGATTAAACAACTCCTGCTGGGCTTTTCCAATCAGGTTTTGACTGTACATCATGCCGGAGTCGAGGGCGGCTTCTTTCAGGATTAATTCTTCGCTAACGGTTTCATTGCCATCTACAGTTAATGTTGACAAAAAACCAAGCGGACCACTGTTTATGGTGATCGTGATATCGGCTGACAGGTTTGCTGTATCAACTTTGGCTGATGTACTGACATCTGCAAAGGCATATCCCGCGTTTTTAAGATAGCGAACCAGCGTACCTTCCACTTCCGAAGAGCGCACCAGCTCGTAGCGGTTTCCCGGCCGGTATGGAATTTTGTTGAGTCGTTTTTGAAACTTTTCGTCTTCCCGAAGTGTGGTTGCCTCGGCAACATTCTTGAAATTGATCGTACGTCCTGAAATTTTTATGGGATTTCCTTCCTGAATACTAAAACGGATGTGTTGCCGCCACCATTCATCTCTGTTTTCGACACTATATGAGACTTTTGCGTGGGGAAAGCCACGTCGTTGGTAGAAGCGCTCAATCCGGATGACATCACGCATAACCTCCCGTTCCGAGAAAAGAAATTCAGAATAATCTGCCCAGGGATTTAATTTACTCCAAGCCGGAACAGAAGCACTGGCAATGACTTCGTTTAAGACAATAGCGGGAAAAGTTTTATTTCCAGCGAAACCAACTTCCCAGACAATCATCTGTGTTGGTTCATCAAAGTTGGAGGTTTCATTAGAAGTAAAAAAAGATTCCCTCTCCATGTTGGATGCAGATATTTCACCCCCGGAAAAAAGGATAACAGCAATATAAATAAAGGAAATTATCAAGCAGGCGTAAGATGATGATTAGGATCGAAATACGTTTTGTAGGTAAATAGCGTGATTTGACCGTATAAATGAGTAGTTAAAATAACAGGATAACGGGTGCTTGCATAATCATTATGCTGAGATAATATCGGGATAACAGCAAGAGCGTAGATTTTGTTCTGAAATCAACCACAATTAAGTTGTAAAACATAATGAATTGTTCTCTGGTTATTACCCCTTCTTTTTATCGTGGTTGTAAGTATTGTTCCCCGTTTTCTTTTCGCCCGGCAAAATGGTGAAATATCTACGGGCGAACTCAGAATAGATGGATCAGCCACGGTTGTACCCTGTAACCAATGCCGTGGCCTCTTATTATTTAAAAATGTATGATAAGTCGGGAATTGATGTAAAAGAGTGAGGCACTGGCAGCTTTTGTCATTTACCTGTCAACCTGATTTCGA
>Ga0136600_1000770_pt1 | contig 16445 bp, 11 predicted proteins | sample AntRauMFilla2698_FD_104634 | JGI IMG/M metagenome (GOLD analysis project Ga0136600, IMG submission 104634) | Saline lake microbial communities from Rauer Islands, Antarctica - Metagenome Filla 2 #698 | ecosystem: Environmental > Aquatic > Non-marine Saline and Alkaline > Saline | place...
GGCCGCGAGGAGGAGATCCGCCGCACCGTTCAGGTGCTCTCGCGCCGGACCAAGAACAATCCTGTGCTCATCGGCGAGCCGGGCGTGGGCAAGACCGCCATCGCCGAAGGCCTGGCGCTGCGCATCGTAGACGGCGACGTGCCCGAAAGCCTTAAAGGCAAGCGCCTGCTGGCGCTGGACATGGGCTCACTCATCGCCGGCGCGAAATATCGCGGCGAGTTTGAAGAGCGCCTGAAGGCCGTGCTGTCGGAAGTGGAGTCCGCCAACGGCAATATCATCCTCTTCATCGACGAGATGCACACGCTGGTGGGCGCGGGCAAGGGCGACGGCGCCATGGATGCGTCCAACCTGCTCAAGCCGGCATTGGCGCGCGGGCAGCTGCACTGCATCGGCGCCACGACGCTGGATGAATACCGAAAGCATGTGGAGAAGGATGCGGCGCTGGCCCGGCGCTTCCAGCCGGTCTTTGTGTCCGAGCCCAGCGTGGAGGACACCGTCTCCATCCTGCGCGGTCTGAAGGACAAGTATGAGGTGCACCACGGCGTGCGCATCGCCGACGGCGCCATTGTGGCCGCCGCGACGCTGTCCAACCGCTACATCACCGACCGCTTCCTGCCCGACAAGGCCATCGACCTGATGGATGAGGCGGCGGCGCGCCTGCGCATGCAGGTGGATTCAAAACCCGAGGAGCTCGACGAGCTCGACCGGCGCATCATCCAGCTGAAGATCGAGGCCGAGGCGCTCAAGAAAGAGAGCGACGAGGCCTCCAAGGCCCGGCTCAAGGCGCTCAACAAGGAGCTGGCCGAGCTGGAAGGCCGCTCCGCCGAGCTGACCGCCGCCTGGCGCGCGGAGAAAGACAAGCTGGCCTCCACCACCGAGGTGAAGGAGCAGCTGGACCGGTTGCGCGCCGAGCTCGCTGACGCCGAACGCCGCGGCGATCTGGGCCGGGCGTCCGAGCTGAAATACGGACAGATCCCCGAGCTGGAAAAGCGCCTGGCCGAAGCTGATGCCGCCTCCGATGCGCACGCTGCACAGGACCAGACCGACGGTAAAGCGTCCATGGTCAAGGAGGTCGTCGACGCAGAGCAGATCGCCGCCATCGTAAGCCGCTGGACCGGGGTTCCTGTGGACAAGATGCTCGAAGGCGAGCGCGAGAAGCTGCTCCAGATGGAGGACGCCCTGCGCAGCCGCGTGGTGGGCCAGGACGATGCGCTGGAAGCGGTCGCCGACGCGGTGCGCCGCAGCCGTGCCGGGTTGAAAGATCCCTCCCGGCCCATCGGCTCCTTCCTGTTCCTGGGCCCCACAGGCGTCGGCAAGACCGAGCTGACCAAGGCGCTGGCCGAGTTCTTGTTCGACGACGAGACCGCCGTGACCCGCATGGACATGTCTGAATACATGGAGAAGCACTCGGTCAGCCGCATGATCGGCGCGCCTCCCGGCTATGTGGGCTATGAAGAGGGCGGGGCGCTCACTGAAAGCGTGCGCCGCCGGCCCTATCAGGTGGTGCTGTTTGATGAAGTGGAGAAAGCCCACCCGGACGTCTTCAACGTGCTGCTTCAGGTGCTTGATGACGGCCGGCTCACCGACGGTCAGGGCCGCACGGTGGATTTTCGCAACACCATCTTGATCATGACCTCCAATCTGGGCTCTGAATTCCTGCTGGCCGGCGATGTGGAGGATGCGCGCGAAGCCGTCATGGGCGCCGTGCGCGCCGCCTTCCGGCCGGAATTTCTCAACCGCATCGACGAGATCATCCTGTTCAAGCGTCTCGAAGAGCAGCACATGGGATCGATCGTCGATATCCAGCTTAAACGCCTGGAGGCGCTCCTGAAGGATCGCCGCATGGAGATCGAGCTGGACGATGCGGCCCGGTCCTGGCTGGCGGCCAAGGGTTATGATCCCGCCTATGGCGCGCGCCCCTTGAAGCGCGTGATCCAGAAGGAGCTGCAGGACCCGCTGGCCCGGCTGATCCTGGAAGGCGAGCTGGAGGACGGTGCCACCGTGAACGTCTCGGCCGAAGCAGGAACCCTCACCGTCAATGGCCGCGCCGTGGGCAAAGCGTCAAAGGCTCCCAGCGCTACGGCGATCCAGTAGCGCGCGGGGGTATCGATCCGGGTGGCCTGGATCGTTTGCCTTGAAGGTGCCTGCTTGTGGACGCTGGCGCGCCATGGCCAAGCGCGGCTAAGCTCGCCCTAGACTTTGACGGTGAAGCTGAGGATTGCTCCATGCCCGCAAACGCCGCCGAAACTGCCGCTTCGACTGCCCCTTCCACGGCCCCTGCCACTGCGCCTGAATTTTCCGACATTCTGCACACGGACGACCGCTCACCCTTCATCGAGGCATTCGATTTTGAGGCCGAAGGCATGGCCCATCCGGTGCTGGTGTCCGGCGAGGGGCCTGGCGTCATCCTGATGCATGAATTGCCGGGCTTCGTGTCTGAGTTCTGGCGCCTGGCGCGCTGGATCGAGGCGGCGGGCTTCCGGGTCTATGCGCCCGCCCTCTACGACCATCCCGGCACACCGCTGGAGGAATTGCATCAGGTTCATGGCCGGGTGGGGGGCATGGCGCGCGCTTGCATCAGCCGCGAATTTCGCCTGTTCGCCAAGACCGGCGGCAGCCCGGTAAGCGACTGGCTGCGGGCGCTGGCCCGCCATGTCCACGCCGAGCGCGGCGGCCCGGGCGTCGCGGCGGTGGGCTTGTGCCTCACCGGTAATTTCGCCTGGTCGGTGGCGGTGGATCCCAGCGTAGCTGCGGCGGTGGCCGGTGAGCCGGCCCTGCCGTTCAACGCCGCCGGATCGGTGCATCTTCAGCCTGAAGAGGCCGAGGCGCTTCAGCGCCGTGAAGGCCTGGAGGTTATGGCGCTGCGCTTTTCCGGCGATCCGTCCTGCAAGGCCGAGCGCTTCACCGCGCTGGAGCAGCTGCTGGGCGAAAAGCTTGTCACCCGCGTGCTGCCCGATACCGCCAAGAACCCGTCGGGAAATCCGTTTCCCCACGCGGTGTTGACCAAGGATCTTATCGCAGCTGACGGCGAGCCGACCTTCGAGGCGGCGCGTGAGGTTCTGCACTTCCTCACCCGCCGCCTGAAGAGATAGGCTTCCGCCTGCGCGGTGCTTAATCCAGAGACAGAAGCTCGGGATCGCCGCCTTGTGCGGAGATGTTGATTGTCACCGCGCGCTCAGCCGCAAAGCGGTAGATGTACTGCGGGCCGCCGGCTTTGGGGCCAGTGCCTGAAAGGCCTTCCCCGCCGAAGGGCTGCACGCCCACCACCGCGCCGGTGATGTTGCGGTTTACATAGACATTGCCGGCCGGCACCGCCTCGCGCACCGTGTTGAAGAAGCGGTCCAGACGCGAGTGCACACCCAGCGTCAGGCCGTAGCCCTTGGCGTGGAACTTCGCGGCCACCTCGCCCAGCTGGCCGCGCTTGTAGCGCACCACGTGCAGGATCGGGCCAAATCTTTCCTCGCTGATTTCATCGAGGCTTTTCAGCTCCACCAGCGCCGGGGCGAAATAGCGGCCCTTGTCTTTCAGATCATCGGGCAGGGGCGCGCGATGGATTACCCGCTCACCCATGTCTTTGAGGTGATCTTCCAGCATCTCGCAGGCTTCTGAATCGATCACCGGGCCCACATCGCTGGATCCATTCCACGGATCGCCCAGGCGCAGGCAGTCCATGGCGCCTTTCAGCCCCTCAATGAAGTTGCCGGCGGTTTCTTCGGGCAGGAACAGCACGCGCAGCGCCGAGCAGCGCTGACCGGCCGACCCAAAGGCGGACAGAATCACATCGTCAACCACCTGCTCCATGAGAGCGGAGGTGTCCACGAACATGCCGTTCAGCCCGCCGGTTTCGGCGATCAGCGGAATGATCGGGCCGTCCTTGGCCGCCAGCGTGCGGTTGATGATGCGGGCCACTTGCGTGGAGCCGGTGAAACACACCCCGTCGATATGGGGCAGCTCCACAAGCTTGGCGCCGATCTCGCCGCCGCCGGGCAGCAGGTTCACCAGCCCATCGGGCAGGCCCGCCTTGCGAAACAGCTTTACCGCCTCAAAGGCGATGAGCGGGCTCTGCTCGGCGGGTTTGGCGAGTACCGAGTCGCCCGCCGCCAGCGCCGCGGCCACCTGGCCGGTGAAGATGGCGAGCGGGAAATTCCACGGGCTGATGCATACGAAAACACCGCGGCCGCGCAGCTCAAGATGGTTGGTCTCCCCCGCCGGCCCGGGCAGGCGCTGGGGTCCGTTAAACTTGGTCTCCGCCTCCACCGCGTAATAGCGCAGGAAATCCACCGCTTCGCGCACTTCGGCGACACCGTCGGCCAGCGTCTTGCCGGTTTCGCGCGCCATCAGGGCGATCAGCCGGTCGGTGTCCTCTTCCAGCGCTTCGGCCATGTGGCGCAGGATTTCTGCGCGCTCCGGCCCGCCGCGCTTGTCCCATTCGGGCTGCGCGGCGCGGGCGCGGTCATAGGCGCGGTCCACATCGCCAGGTTCAGCATCGCGCACCTCAGCCACCTGGAATTTCAGGTCAGCCGGGCTGAAGCGCGTCTCGCCATGATCTGTGATCGCGTCTGCGCCGATCACCACACCGGCTTTGTAGGGGGCGCCCTTGTCGAACGCGGCCTGGGCGTCCTGAAGCCGCTGGCGAACCTTGATTTGGGCCAGATCGACCCCGGCCGAATTGATCCGCGACTCTCCATAGAGCGCCAGCGGAGCCGGGATGAAGGGGTGGCGGTCCAGTACCGGTGCCATGGCGAAAGGTCCGCGCGCCACATCTTCGGGCGGCACGTCGTCGTCCAGGAAGGCGTGCACGAAGCTGGTATTGGCACCGTTCTCCAAAAGGCGGCGCACCAGATAGGGCAGCAAATCCTCGTGGCTGCCCACTGGCGCGTAAATCCGCACCGGGCCCAGATCCTCGCCGTATTGCTCGGCGGCGGCGGCATAAAGCGGCTCACCCATGCCGTGCAGGCGCTGGAATTCATAAGGCGGGTTTCCGGCTTCGCCAGCGAGCTCGCGCACGCTGCACACCGTATGGGCGTTATGGGTGGCGAACTGGGGATAGATCGCGCTGGGCGCATTCAGCATGACGCGCGCACAGGCGAGATAATTGAGATCTGTCGCCGGCTTGGTGGACCAGACCGGGAAGTCGGGATGGCCGGCCACCTGGGCCCATTTGATCTCGGTGTCCCAATAGGCGCCCTTCACAAGGCGCACCAGGAAGCGGCGGCCGGTCTGCTCGCCCAGCTTGGCGAGCATTTCCAGCAGCGGGCGAGCGCGTTTCTGATAGGCTTGAATGGCGACGCCAAGCCCGCCCCAACCTTTGAGGGACGGTTCGCGGGACAGCCGCTCGAGCACCTTCATCTGGATCACCAGCCGGTCGGCTTCTTCTGCGTCCAGACACAGGGCGATGTCGGCTTTGGCGGCCGCTTCGCACTGCTCGAGAATGCGCGGATAGAGAACGGCCATGACCTCGTCCTCCTTCACCGCCAGATAGCGCGGATGAAGGGCGGAGAGCTTCACGCTGACGCCGTCGACCTGTTCGATCGGGCCGTCACGGCGCTTTGAAGCGGTGGACGCCAGCGCGTCGAGATAGCGCTTGTGATAGCGCAGGGCATGGGCGTCGGTGCGCGCGCCTTCGCCCAGCATGTCAAAGGAGAAGAGCGGCTTCATGGAGCCGTACATTTTCCAGTTCCGGCCCCGGCGGATCGCGCCCTCGATGGAGCGGCCCAGCACAAATTGCTCGCCCAGAATTCGCATGGCGCGGCGCGTGGCGGTGCGGATCACCGGCTCGCCCACACGCGAGGCCAGACGGCGGAAATAGCTGCCCGGATCGCGGCGCGCGGACGGTTCGACATTGATGATGGAACCGGTAAGCATCAGCCCGATCGTGGAGGTGTTCACCAGCCAGTTGTCGGATTTCCAGGCGTGCTCGGCCCATTTGCCGGAACCGATCTTCTCGCTGATCAGATCATCGGCCGTTTCCTTGTCCGGAACGCGCAAGAGCGCTTCGGCCAGGCACATGAGCGCCAGGCCTTCCTTGTTGGACAATCCGAATTCCTGAAGAAAGCTTTCCATGAGCCCGCCGCCGCGCTTGGTCTTGCGGGCGGTCTTGACCAGCTTGACGGCCTCAACGCCGGCGCTCTCGCGCCTCTGCGCGGACAAACCCACGAGCGCGTCCAGCTCGCGGGCGACTTCGCGTTCATCGGCGAATTTGATCTCGTCCAGCGAGTCCCAATCCATCTGCAGATCGACGTGGTCGCGCATACTTCACTCCAAAGCGCCGCGCCGTCGCGCGGTCTGACAGGGGTTTTTATCGGCGGGACAATGGCCCCGCGAAACCCGCGCGGCAAGGGAAGCGTGCGCGGAATACAGCTGCTTAGGGGCTGCGCCGGCCCCTGACTGGACCTGCCGCATCGAGCAAGCGTAAAAAGTTTCAGGGGTTTATAATGCCTGAGAGCCGAAAAAAGGCTCAAACCTGTTACCGCGCCGCCTTTAAGCCCGCATGGCGCGCGAGGCTTCGCGCGGGCGGGAAAACACGCTAAGACCCGCATCGATGGATACTGACACTCACTCTGCCGGAGCCCGCCCCATGGAGGACAGCGCCCCGCTGCGCATCATGCTCGTCACCGATGCGTGGGAGCCTCAGGTCAATGGTGTCGTGCGCACCCTGTCGCGCACCGCCGATGAGTGCCGGGCCATGGGCCATGAGGTGGAGGTCATCCACCCGGGGCTTGGCTTCAAGACCTTTCCCCTGCCCACCTATCCCGACATCAAGCTGGCGATCGGCGCCGATGACGAGATCGAGCGCCGCTTCAAGGCGTTCGAGCCCGAAGCGATTCACATTGCCACCGAAGGCACGCTGGGCGATGCGGCGCGCAAGATCTGCCTGAAATGGAAGCTGCCCTTCACCACCAGCTACCACACCAAATTTCCTGAATATGTGAATGCGCGCCTGCCTTTTATCCCGCTCTCGGCGGGCTACTGGTTCATGCGGCGCTTCCATAATTCGGGTAATCGTCTGATGGTCGCCACGCCCTCCATGCGTGATCATCTTGCCAAAAAAGGCTTCAACAACATCACCGCCTGGGCGCGCGGCGTGGACACCGAACTGTTCAATCCCGACAAGCGCCATATGGGCGGGCAAAGCGTCTATGAGGGGCTTGAAGGCCCGCTCTTTGTCTATATCGGCCGGGTGGCGGTGGAGAAGAATATCGAGGCCTTCCTCAATCTCGATCTGCCGGGCACCAAGGTGGTGGTGGGCCCGGGACCGCAGCTGGAAGAGCTGAAAAAGCGCTACAAAAACGTGGTCTTTCTCGGCAATAAGTCCGGCGACGAGCTGGCGCGCCATTTCGCCGACGCCGACGTCATGGTGTTTCCCAGCTTCACCGACACGTTCGGGCTGGTGATTCTTGAAAGCATGGCCACGGGCACGCCGGTTGCAGCCTTCATCGCCGATGGTCCCAAGGATATCATCCCCGGCTCCAAGGCCGGCTCGGTGAACGATGATCTGCGGGTCGCGTGCCTGGAAGCGCTGGAGATGAAGCGCGAGGACTGCCGCACTTACGCTGAGGGGTATTCCTGGCGGTCGTGCGCGGAGGAGTTTGTGAAGAACCTCAAGCCCCAGCCGCGCCCCGAGCGCCGCCGCTTCTGGCGCCGCCTGCGCCGGCTGGGCAGGCGGGGCTAGGCCGCCGGGGCTAGCGGGCCTTTTAGCTGCCGGCCGTTTTGAGCATCAGCGCTTCAAGCGCCTGCCGGCCCGCTGCCGGGATTTCGGCTGGCTTCGTGCCGTCGGTATTTACCAGGATCGTCTCGCAGGTTCCCACGCAGATGCCGGTCTGAAATAGCGCCAGGGCGATGGTGTAGCTGGTGCGGCCAATATGGCTGATGGCCGAGCGCACTTCGATATCGCCGGGATAATGGGCTTCGCCCAGATAGGCGATGTGAACGTCCGCGATGAGCATGCGCATGCCATGCTCTCGCCGGAAGGCGGCCGGGAAGGCGGTGCGGTTCACCAGTGCGCGGCCCTCTTCATAAAAAGAGCCGATGGCTACATTGTTGATATGGCCCAGCGTATCAAGATCGCGAAAGCGCGAGGGCACGATTACGCTGATCGGATAGACGGACGGGTCAAGGCGGGCGGAATCGGGTTTCATGGGTTTTGTCCGTGAGCGGATTGTGTGCCGCCTTATGGCGCGCAGGCGGGGGTCTGTCACGCGCGCGCAGTGTTTAGGATGTCAGCGCGTCCACCAGGAAGGGCAGGCTCACATCCATGCGGTAATCAATGCCGGAATGGTCGTCGGGAAACTCTTCATAGCGGTGCGCGACGCCCAGCGCCTGAAGGCGGGCGTGCAGCCGGCGCGCGCCATATACGAGATCATACTGGTCCACATCGCCGCAATCGATGAACAGGCCCTTGAGCTTTTTGAGGTTTTCGCCCTTCTCCTCGACCATGACGAGGGGATCAAAGGCGAGCCAGTTTTCCCAGCGTTCGAGGTCGCGCGCACAGGTGTGCAGATCCACCGGCAGGCGAACACCGAAGCGGTTCTCCGGGCACGGATCATAGGTCGCGGCCATGGCCAGCGTCATCAGCACATGGATGTCGCCACCCGATGGCTTGGGATTGCTTTCCAGCTTCTCCATGAAGGCGTCGATGGAGCCGGCTTTTGCGATGGCTCTCAGCGCCGGCGCGAAATCGCGCGCATAGCACAGTTCAAAATCCATATCGCCGCTATGGCACGCCGCGGCAGCCCAGAAATCGGCGTGGCGCAGGGCATGGACGATGGCACCGTAGCCGCCCGAGCTTTTGCCAAACACCGCGCGGCGACCGTCGCCGCCGCAGGAGAACCGCTGCTCCACCGCCGGCACGAATTCGGTGAGCAGGATATCCTCCCACGGCCCCATGGCCGCAGAGTTCACATACTGATTGCCGCCCAGCCGGGTGAAGCAGTCAGGAAAGGCGACGACCGCCGGGCCCATCTCGCCCGAGCCGATCAGCCGGTCCAGGCGCTCAGGCACGTTCTCGCCGAAATTCTTCCAGCTGGTGTGCCCCAGCCCGCTGCCCGTATAGCCCACCAGATCCACCAGAAGGGGCAGGCCCGACCCGTCATGGCCGTGGGGCGTATAGACGTCGATCGCCCGCTCATGCGGATCGCCCAGAAGATTGCTTTTTAGAAGCTCGGGCGTAACGATGATCCGGTGAACGGTCCCGGCGGGATGGGTGTGGCGGGCGGTCATGGCGACTCCTGGGCGCAATGAGGGCCCTCAAATGTGAAAATCCCTAAAACGGACCCGGCTTGATTCCGAAGGGCAGATCGATGCCGGGCGGTAGGCCCATGCCCTTGGTGGCCTCGGAGAGGACTTTGGCCTGGGCGTCGTCGGCCTTGCGCTTGGCGTCGGCGTGGGCGGCCTTGATCAGGTCTTCCAGCACCTCGGCCTCGTCCTTGTCGATGGCGGCGGGGTCGATGGACACGGCGCGCATCTCGCCCTTGGCAGACAGGGTGATTTTCACCATGCCTGCGCCGGCCTCGCCGGTGACTTCAACATCTTCAAGCCGGGCCTGAGCTTCGCTCATGCGCTGCTGCATTTCCTGGGCCTGCTTCATCAGCCCGCTGAGATCTTTCATCGCGACGTCTCCTGGCGTTGTGCGCCGGGATCGCCGGCGGTTTGCGGATCAGTGTCGAGTTTGGGGGCGTCTTCCACGGTCACAAGCTCGGCGCCGGGAAACAGGGTGAGTGCCTTTACCATGACCGGATCGCGCATGACCGCGGACAGGCGCGCCTCACGCTCTCTGGCCCGGCGTTCGGACACGGTTTCGCCGCCATTCCTGGCCGTGGCGTCCACCAGCCAGCGCTCGCCGGTTTGCGCGGTGAGGAAGCTGGCGATGCGCCCGCCCAGAGACACGGGCGGCGTACCCGCCGGTTCAAAGGAAAACCGCCCGGGCCGGATCGAGACCGGGCGCACATGGCGCTCGATATCCAGCTTCAGATTGATGTCTCGGCTGGCCTCCACCAGGGCCAGGAACGCCTCGACGGTTTCGGGTCCCGACGCCTGCGCGGCGTGTGCAGGCGGTGAGGCGGGGGAGGGTGCCGTATCTGATGGCGGGGGAGATGCCTGAGCTGATGCGGGGGCGGACGCCTCTGACGGTGCTTCGTCGGCGCTGGCCATGGCTTGCTGCCCGCCTTGCGCAGTACCCTGGGACGGTCCTTGTGGCGCTGAACCAGACGCCGGTGCCCCGTCGCCGGCAGCTCTGGCGGCGGCCAGAAGGCGCGCCGCGTCTTCCGGGCCGGGAAGGCTCGCGGCGGCCATGAGACGGATCACTGCCATCTCCGCCGCGCTCACCGGATCGGGCGCGGAGCGGACATCGTCGAGCCCGGTCAATGCCGTCTTCCACAGGCGGCCAAGGCCGGCGAGAGACTGGGCATCGGCCAGCTTTGAAAGCCGCTCCACGGTCTCTTTGGCTTCGGCCAGATCGGCGTCCGCGCCGGCGGCCTTGATGCGGCTCATGGCGTGGAGATGATCAAGCAGGTCGCGCATGAGCACCTGAGGGTCGGCTCCGGATTCATACTGGTGACGCAGCTCGGCGAGCGCGTCCTTGGCCCGGCTCTCCAGCGCCGCTTCCAGAAGGTCGAGCACCCGCGAGCGATCAGCCAGGCCCAGCATGTCGCGCACTTGCAAGGCGCTGACCGGGCCGTCCTCGCCTTCGCCCTGCACGATCGCCTGGTCCAGCAGCGACAGCGCGTCGCGCACTGAGCCTTCGGCGGCGCGGGCGATGGCGGCCAGGCCCTCGCGCTCCACGTTTGCGCCTTCTTTGGTGCAGATACGGTCGAGATGCTCGGTGAGCACCTCACGGTCCACACGTTTCAGATCAAAGCGCTGGCAGCGCGACAGCACCGTCACCGGCACCTTGCGGATCTCGGTGGTGGCGAAGATGAATTTCACATGGGGCGGGGGTTCTTCCAGCGTCTTCAGAAGCGCGTTGAACGCCGAGTTCGACAGCATGTGCACTTCGTCGATGATATAGACTTTGTAGCGCGCGCTCACCGGGGCGTAGCGCACCCCTTCCAGGATCTCGCGGATATCACCGACGCCGGTGCGGCTGGCGGCGTCCATCTCCATCACGTCCACATGGGCGGAGCGGGCGATGGCGGCGCACTGTGTGCCCGGCGGATCAAGGCTCACTGACGGGGCGTCTTGTGTATCGGTTTCATAGTTCAGGGCGCGCGCGATCAGGCGCGCCGTGGTGGTCTTGCCGATGCCGCGCACGCCGGTGAGCATGTAGGCATGGGCGATGCGCCCGGCTGCGAACGCGTTTTTCAGCGTGCGCACCATGGGCTCCTGGCCAATCAGATCTTCAAAGGTCTGGGGCCGGTATTTGCGCGCCAGCACCTGATAGCCAGGATCAGGCGGCCCCTTGGGCGCCCCCAGGCCGGGAAGGGCGGGGCCTGGATCCTCGGCGGGCGCTTTGATTTCGCCCTGGCCTTCGGGATCGTCCGTCATCGCAAGATCATTCCTCTGAGCCGGCGCGCCGGGTGCGCCGCGAGTCTCAAAACCCAAAGACAGGGTAAAGGCTGGAGGAAGGCGGCGGAAGACCGAACGGCGACCCGAAGCGAAACTCGTTACGGCTGCTTCCTTCCGGACCTGACCGGGTTGGCGAGAGCCTCGTCCGCCGCCGGCCTTCCTTCGCGCAATATCAAGTCTTGGCGTGCGTGAATCAAGGGTCGCGCTCAGGCGCTCGGCCGCGCTTGGCGCAGCCGCACCGGACCGGGCACACAAAAACCCCCGCGCTCCAGGGGAGGCGGGGGTTCCTGCGTCGCCGGGCGGGCCTCGCAAGGGGGGATTGGAGAGCCGCCCGGCGCGTGTCGCCTACGGCCTAGAAATGGCGCACATAGGTGAGTGACCAGCCGTCGGCCTGTCCGTTATTGCCGTAGTCGTAAAGCGTATAGTCGGCGCGCAAGGCGTTCGGACCGCTGAACGCGTATTCGCCGCCAAACCCGACAGCCACGCCATTGTCCTCGCGGGAGTTGGCGACGCCGCCGGCCGTGCCTTCGAATTTAGTCCAGGCATAGCCGACGCGGGCATGGGCGGAGATCGCGTCGGTAATCGGGTACTGACCCTTGGCGTAGAGACCCCCGCCATAGTTCAGCGAGGTCGCAGCGGTGGCACCAAAGATAGTGGTCAGCTCGTCGCCGATCCCGAACAATGCTTCGGCTTCAACACCAAAATTAGACGTCACGTCATAACCGCCGCGCAGGGTGAGCACGTCGTAATTGCCGCCTTCGGCATTCAGATTGGTGTAGCCGGCGCCCAGAGTGTAGGGGCCGTCCGTTGCGTAGGCGCTGTCGGTGGTTTGAGCCGATGCGCCCGATGCCATGATCAGGGCCGCGGCGGTGGAGAGGAGGAGCGTTTTCATAATCGGGTATCCTGTTTGACTGCGCCCGGGTCTGTTGCCGGGTTCAAGACAGGAGCTGGCCCCGGGACCGGCCGTCCGCAAGCGGTCCAACCTGCGTTTGCGTGCACGATTGTGTGACCTGTGGCGAACAAACCCCGCACAGGGGCGTAAATGCGGCGGCACGGTGGTGCGACCGCGGCAAGTCTTTCTGAACATTAATGAAACGGCCACAAAACGTCACGGTTTTAGCCGCTCATGGGACGGTTGCGGGCGGGCCACGCGGGCCGGTTACGGTGCGCGAACGCTGGCCAGACCGGTTTGGCCGCGCTAGGCGTTGGGCCATGACGTTGACCTTCACCGATACCCCGCTGGACTTTGCCAGCCTCACCCGGTCTGACCCCGACTGGATCGCCGATCAGCGCGCCTCCAAGGCCGCCAGAGCAGTGCTGTTCACCGACGGCGATCTGGCGCTGGACGAGCATGGCGCGCCGCTGGTGGTTCCCGCGCGGCGCACCTCGATGCTGCCCATGACGCGGCCTGGCCTGGTGTTCATCGGCCTGCAGGATGGCGCGGCCTGGTTTGCCGGCACGCTGCAAGACGGTGTTGCGCCCAAGGGGCCTGATTTTCGCATGAGCGCGATCGCCGCCGACCCGGATTTTGCCTGCATTATCGGGCGCGCGCGCTCGGTGCTGCAATGGCACGCCAGGCGGCGCTACTGCTCCAATTGCGCCGGGGAAAACGAGGCGCGCGACGGTGGGTTGCGGCTGCAATGCACGGCTTGCGGCATGCAGCATTTTCCGCGCTCTGATCCCAGCGTGATCATGCTGCCCTGGTCGGGGGATCGCTGTGTGCTGGGCCGTCAGGCGAACTGGCCGGCGGGCCTTTACGCCACACTTGCCGGGTTCATGGAGCCGGGCGAGACCATCGAGCAGGCCTGTGTGCGCGAGACGATGGAGGAAATTCACCGGCCGGTGATCAGCGCCACTTATGTGGCCAGCCAGCCCTGGCCGTTCCCGTCCTCGCTGATGATCGGGCTGATGGCCGAGATCGAGCCGGGCGAGGTGGTGCCCGATGACGATCTGGAGGATGCGCGCTGGTTCACCCGCGACGAGGTGCGCGCGCTCTATGACAGCGAAATCGCGCAATGGGCACCCAAGCGCTTTTCCATCTCGCGGCTTCTCATCGACCGGTTTCTTGACGGCGAGCAGTAAGGCCTGAGCATCAGAGTGTGCGCTTGAGCGTTCTGCGCTGCGGATCAGACATCAGGCGCGACCGTGTGACACGTGGTACCGCGCGGCGTGATCTATACATCCAGACGCATGCGAATTGGTTGCCTCGCCCTGCTGGGCATGGCAAACCGCGCGCAATCACTCATCTCTTGACCTTGAGAGGACGCCGATGGGCAACTTGTTCTTCAATAAAGTAGCCGGGGCGCTTCTGGCGATCTTCCTTGTGGTGCTGGGCCTGTCGACCCTGGCTGAAACGCTGTTCCACAAAGAGAGCCCCGAGACCCCGGCCTATCCGGTGGACCTTTCCGCTCTGCAGCCGGAAGCCCCGGTGGAGGAAGAAATTGGCCCGCCCGATTTCGGCGTGCTTCTGGCCGGCGCGGACATTTCCGCGGGCGAGCGCGTGGCGCGCCGCTGCGCCAGCTGCCACAGCTTTGAAGAAGGCGGCGCAGACGGCACCGGCCCGCACATGTGGGGTGTGATCGGGCGGGATGTGGCGCAGGTTGACGGCTTCAATTACTCGCAGGCGATGCGCGAATATGCTCAAGGCGGCACTGAGTGGATGTACCAGAACATGTACGATTATCTGGCAAGCCCGCGCAATTACGTGCCCGGCACGGCCATGAGCTTTGCGGGCCTGCGTGATCAGACCGACCGCGTTAACATCATCGCCTATATGCGCTCGCTCTCGAACAATCCGGCCCCGCTTCCCGCGCCGCGTGAAAGCGACGCGCCGGCCGAGGCCCCGGCAGAGGCTACTGAAGCGATGGACCCGCCCATGGGCGAAGCCGCGCCGGACGGTGAGGCTGACACTGCGCCGGACGGTGAGGCTGATGCCGAGCCGCAGGACGGCTAGACGTCCAGCCTCGGTTTGAAAAGGATCAAGGGCGCGCCACCCGGTGCGCCCTTTTTCGTTCGGGCGGCTGCTTTGCGGTGTCCGCAGCGCGCGGCCCGAGCCTTTGCAAGCGCACCGTTCCGCCGGTCCTGAAAATGGGTTAAGCCGCGCGCCATGACGCTCCTGAGCCTTGCCGCCTTTGCCGGCGCTATCTTTGTGCTGTTTTTGACCCCCGGCCCGGGCAATATCGCCATGGTCGCGCGGACGCTGGACGCCGGCCCGACCCATGGCGTCACCTACGGGCTGGGCATTCTGACCGGCGATATTGTCTGGCTCAGCCTTGCGGTGTTCGGGCTGGCTGCGGCCTCGCAGATGGCCAGCGATTACGCCTCGCTGTTCTGGATCGCCAAGATTGCCGGGGCCGGGATCCTTCTCTGGTCCGCCTTTGGCGCATTTCAGAGCTATCGCTCACCCCGGCAGGGTGCCGGGGTGAGCGCCGAGCGGGCGCGCTTGTCCAAGCGGGGCCTGGCTGCGACCTATGCGGCGGGCGTCGCCATGCCGATGACCAACCCCAAACCCATCGTCTTCTATCTCACCTTCCTGCCGGCGTTTTTTGATCTGTCGCGGGTTACTGCGCTGAGTTATGCGGCGATGATTGCCATCATGGGCACGATGTTTGTGGTGTTCGCATTCGTCTATGTGGGGCTGGCCCACCGGGCCCGTCACTGGCTGGCGGAAAAGGGCGTGAAGCGCTGGGCGGATCTTCTCACTGCGGTGATCCTGGCGGGCGTCGCGGTCTTGCTGCTTGTGCGCTAGCTTGACGGCCTTCCACAGCAAGATGATCGAGGCCATGGCCCCGGGGTTTGCAGTGGGGTAGAAAAGGCTCATGTCAGAGAACACGAATCAGGAATACGACGCGGAGTCGATCAAAGTCCTCAAAGGGCTCGACGCCGTGCGCAAGCGCCCCGGCATGTATATCGGCGACACCGATGACGGGTCCGGTCTTCACCACATGGTCTATGAGGTGGTCGACAACGCCATCGACGAGGCGCTGGCGGGCCATTGCACCCAGGTGACCGTGGCGCTCCACGCCGACGGATCGGCCAGTGTCACCGATGACGGGCGCGGCATTCCCACCCAGATCCACGAGGGCGAGGGCATGTCAGCGGCTCAGGTCATCATGACCCAGCTGCACGCGGGCGGGAAATTTGATCAGAACTCCTACAAGGTCTCCGGCGGCCTTCACGGTGTGGGTGTCTCGGTGGTCAACGCGCTGTCCGACTGGCTGGATCTGACGATCTGGCGCAAGGACCGCGAACACTTCATGCGCTTTCGCCGAGGCGACGCGGAAAACGGCGTTGATCTGGTCGAGCGCGGCCCCGCGAACGGCAAGAAGGGCACCATGGTGCGCTTCATGCCCAGCGAGGAGACCTTCTCCGACATCAATTTTGACCGTGGACGCCTGCTCCATCGTCTGCGCGAGCTGGCCTTCCTGAACTCCGGCGTGAAAATCGTGCTGCGCGACGAACGCGAAGCCGAGCCGGTGGAGGAAGTGCTGGAATATGAGGGCGGGGTCGCCGCCTTCGTCAAACACCTGGACCGCACCCGCACCGCCATCTTCCCCGAGCCCGTGCTGATCTTTGGTGAGCGCGAAGGCGTCACCGTCGAGGCCGCGCTGCAGTGGAATGACGGCTATCACGAGAGCGTTCTGTGCTTCACCAACAACATCCCCCAGCGCGACGGCGGCACGCACCTGGCGGGTTTTCGCGGCGCGCTGACGCGGGTGATCAACACTTATGCAGCCAGCTCCGGCGCGGCGCAGAGAGCCAAGGTCGCCATCACCGGCGATGATGCGCGCGAGGGCCTGACCTGCGTGTTGTCGGTGAAAGTGCCTGACCCCAAATTCTCGTCCCAGACCAAGGACAAGCTGGTCAGTTCCGAGGTTCGCCCGGCGGTGGAGAGCGCGGTCTATGACACGCTCAATGAATGGCTGGAAGAACACCCGGCCGAA
>Ga0136600_1000773_pt1 | contig 16382 bp, 12 predicted proteins | sample AntRauMFilla2698_FD_104634 | JGI IMG/M metagenome (GOLD analysis project Ga0136600, IMG submission 104634) | Saline lake microbial communities from Rauer Islands, Antarctica - Metagenome Filla 2 #698 | ecosystem: Environmental > Aquatic > Non-marine Saline and Alkaline > Saline | place...
GAAGATTCCGCAGACAGCACTTTTATGCGGTGGAAAGCCGATAAGTTGAATGCGTTCCAAAGCAAATTGTACAAAAACGTGAAAGAGCGTGGTGAGCATCTCATCGTCTCCACAAGTCCAAGTGTTTATCCGTGGAGCTACGATAATTATCTGCAGGACAGTCCGACGTGGTACGAAAACGGAGTCACAGATCTGCTCATTCCCCAAAATTATCGCTACGACATAGAAAGCTATAAATCCACACTTGATCAGATTTTGGAGGAGCATCCCGGCGTGTTGGAATCCAAAACAGTTCTTGCTTCAGGAATATTAATCAAGGCAGGACCGCGCTACAATAATTTTGAATACGTGGATGAAGCCATTCGCTACAATCGGGAAAAAGGCGTTCCCGGCGAAGTCTATTTCTTTTATGAAGGCCTTGATGAAAAAAATGGAAATTTAGGTGAGAGATTAGCTAAAACATGGTATAAAGAACCCGCCCAGCTTCCGTGGAGAACAGCCGAATATCAGCGGGAGTTTGTAGAAAAAACGGTTCAGCCGGGAGAAGAAATTACCTTTCAAATTGACACAGATAATGTGTGGCAAGTGTTTGCACATACACCCGCGGAATCGGCAATATCCAGTGCGACGGATTTCAAAATCATTGAGCGTGAGGAAAGTCCAATCCTGAAAAACGGCTGGCAAAAGTTGATTTCGATGAAATCAAAAGAAGAGAATTCGTCACGACTCACATTCACGAACACACTGGAACGACCGGTCACGCTACTGCTTAAAGAACTTCGCCGAAAGTAGGACTATGTCTAACCCTGAAGTTTCATATCGCTCAGATGCTCTGGATATTTTCCGCGGAATCGCCATTTTGATGATGGTTTTTTCGGGCGTAATTCCACGTGAACTGCTATCCGACTGGATGTATCACGCACAGCTTCCACCGCCCGGACACGGGTTTAATCCTGAACTTGTGGGACTCACATGGGTTGATCTGGTATTCCCTATGTTTCTGTTTGCGATGGGAGCGGCCATGCCTTTTTCACTTTCCAAAAAGCTAAAGCAAAATGATAGCATGTGGAAAACTGCCGGACAGATTTTTTACCGTGGATTTCTTCTTTTCGTGTTTGCCGTATTTCTCCAGCACATTCGCCCGTGGAATATCTCCTCAGAATCTCAAAACCTGTCGTGGTTCCTCGCGCTGGCCGGATTTGTAGTGCTCATGCTTATCTACACCGACTGGAATCGTCACGTAAATCTTATAAAATCCCGAATATTAACAGCTTCAGGATGGATTGGCGCCGTGTTGATGATGTTCTTCATTCCGTTTGAGAATCCCGCTCATTTTTCTCTTAATCGAAGTGATATCATTATTCTAATTCTGGCTAATATGGCGGTGATCTGCGCTTTTCTGTGGCTCATCACCCGAAATAATTTACGGTTGAAGATGGTCAGCATCGCGATTGTTGCGGCGATTATGATTGGCGGTTCTGTGTCAGGCTGGGTTCAGGATTTTCAACAAAATGCTACCGTATTTTGGCTATTTCGCTGGGATTTTCTCTACTACGCTATTCTGGTTTTGGCCGGGACCATGGCAGGCGAGATTATTCAGGCAAAAAAAGATCAGCTTCAGGAAAAAGCAGAACAGATTTCACTCTTTCAGATGCTTGCAGCGCTGGTTTTAGTGATCGTTTTGGTCATGGGCTATCAGGAGCGTTGGGAAATGACTCCGTGGATTGCATTGGCGGGTTCAGTATTACTTTTAGTTAATAGCAGGAATAATAAATCAACGGTTTTTGCGCAAATGGGACAATTAGCAGCCGGATTTCTCGTGGTCGGCGCCCTGGTTGAACCGTGGCAAGCCGGCATCAAAAAAGATCCCACAACACTGAGCTATTTGTTGATCACAGCCGGAATCTCATTTCTCATCTTAATGATCTTAATCTATCTGTTTGATCAAAAACGCATTTCATTTTCACGATCATTTCTCATCGCCAACGGAAGAAATCCCATGGTCGCCTATGTGGCGTTTGGAAATCTACTGCTTCCCGCGATGAGTTTATTATCACTGTCACCCTACATCAACCAGTTTTTGTCCGGAGCGGCACTTGGAACCCTGCGGGGTGCCTTGTACACGCTGGGAGCCGGACTCATCACCCAATTTTTTACATCCAAAAAACTCTATTGGAAAACCTGATGAAGTATTCTATCAAAACGATCTGTTCATTTTCTGTTTTCATGCTTTTGCTTTCGGGGGCATGGAATCAGAATGCACAAGCACAAACCTATTACGATGAAGAAATTCGCGGCATCTGGGTAACCAATGTCGATTCTGACGTGATGTTCAGCAAGGCCAAATTGGCTGAAAGCATGAATTATCTGGCTGAGCAGGGTTTTAACGTGATTTTTCCGGTGGTTTGGAATAAAGGATATACCCTGCATCCGAGTGATGTGATGGTGGAGTATTTTGGAGAAAGCTATCGTCAGGATCCGGCGTTATCAAATCAGAACAGAGATCCGCTTCAGGAGATTATTGTGGAGGCGCACAAGCACGGCATGGAGGTTATTCCCTGGTTTGAGTATGGTTTTGCGGCTTCATTTTCCCAAAACGGCGGACACATTGTGCAAACCTATCCTCACTGGGCATCGAAGGGAACTGATGGAGAAATTGTCACCAAAAACGGATTTGACTGGCTGAACGCGATCCATCCTGAAGTGCAGGATTTTATGAAAGAGTTGATTCTGGAAGTCATCAAAAACTACGATGTGGATGGTTTTCAGGGAGATGACCGTTTGCCCGCAATGGCTTCGGAAGCGGGCTACAGCGATTATACGGTTGAGCTCTATAGATCGGAGCACGACGGAGAAGAACCGCCGTTTAATCCGGGTCAGGTTAGTTTTTTAGAATGGAAAGCAGGTAAACTCACCACCTGGCTGGGAGAGTTACACAGTGCTGTAAAAGCTGAAGGGGATCAATACATCGTTTCCCTCTCACCATCAATATTTGATTTCAGTTATCGTGAATATTTACAGAATTGGCCAACGTGGCTCGATTCAGGCTATGTGGATATGATTCACCCGCAGGCTTATCGCTACGATATTTCATCCTACAAGCAATTAATCAGAGGATTAGTGGGACCGAATCCGGGATCTACCGGAGGATATGTGAAGCCAAAAGACCGTAAAAAATTGGCTCCCGGCGTGTTAATCAAAGCGGGGAGCAACACCAATGGCGCCTCGTATGTAAAAAGCGCGGTTGATTATCATCGGGAATTCAATATTCCGGGAGAGGTTTTCTTTTTCTATGAAGGTTTACGAAATCGAAATGAATTTGTGGGTGATACGCTGGGGAAATATTACTATAACACACCGGCAATTCTGCCTTTCAGAGAACGAAAATTATGGCGTCCCGAAGCGGAAATCGTCAATGAAACTGATACTGATGTAGAGCTTTCCGGAAACTGGACGGTTGCCAATACGCCCGCCGGTTATGAAGGCCGTTCGGTTAAAGCAGAGCCCGGAAACGGAGCAACGCTCAGCTGGCTTGCGGAAGTCCCGAAATCCGCCTGGTATAATGTTTATGTGTACGCTCCATACAGCAACGAAGCCACCGATCAGGCTTATGTGGAGGCGTTTGGAAGTGAAGATTCGGCTTCGGTGAGCATCAACCAACGCGTGCCGGCAAATGAGGGATGGACCCATGTTGGAAATCTCTATTTCGAGAAAGGATTTACAAAATTCGCGCGGATTGTGGCCGATTCATCATCTGATAACAGAACCGTTTTCGCCGATGCCGCTATGTTGCTGCTCGACCGAAAGAAATCTCCCGACGTTGATTTTGAAGTGTTAGTCACCGATCTGGAAGATGAAGAATGGGAAAACAGGACCGTTCAGCCACAGAAAACATCCTTGTTGCAGAACTATCCCAATCCATTTAATCCCGCTACAACTATTCGATTCGAGCTCGCTCAGTCGCAGGAGATCTCTCTGGAGATTTTCAATATGCTCGGACAAAAAGTGGCTGTTTTGAATGAAAACGAAATGCTTTCAGCGGGACGCCACAGTATTTTATTCGATGCTTCCCATCTGTCCAGCGGCACCTACATCTACCGGTTGAAAAGCGATCAGCAGGTGATTTCCAAAACTATGACGCTCATCAAATAACCGAAGCAGGCTTTTTCTTATGGCAACGATTGATTACGCAATTATCATCTTCTATCTGGTCACTTTGATCGCTTTTGGAGTCTGGCTTCAGCGCAAAGCGTCACAGAGCATCGACAGTTTCTTTTTGGGCGACCGCAATATGCCCTGGTGGGCACTGGGAGCGTCTGGAATGTCGTCCAATTTTGATGTATCGGGAACCATGATCATCGTGGCGATGATCTACGCGCTTGGACTCAAAGGATTTTACATTGAGCTCCGTGGCGGAATTGTGCTCATAATGGCGTTTTTGATGATTTTCATGGGAAAATGGAATCGCCGGGCGCAGGTTATGACGGTGGCTGAATGGATGCAATTGCGTTTTGGTCGTGACCGGGCAGGAAATATGGCCCGGATTTTGGCTGCCGTTGCGAACCTGACGTTTGCCATTGCCGTGGTGACCTATTTCGCACAGGGCGGAGGAATATTTCTCGGAACAATTTTAGATATCGATCCTGATTTAGCGATGTACGGCATTGTGGGACTGGCTTCCATCTACACCATCACCTCCGGTTTATACGGCGTGGTTTATACGGATGTGGTTCAGGGTATTTTGGTGTTTTTCGCCATTATTGTCACCTGCTTTATCGCGTTTTTCTACTATCCGCTGGCAGATACATTTCAGGTTTCTGTGCCTTTGATGGATGAGGGATTTAAAACGCTCAGCGTAAATATCAACGACTGGTCGGACATGCTGCCGGGCTGGACGCTGGATCTGCCGGGAGCGTACAGTCAGTACAATCTGTTTGGCATCGGTATTATTTTCTATCTCGCTAAAACCACAATTGAGGGTTCAGGCGGTTCAGGTGGTTATCTGATTCAGCGCTATTACGCCGCGAAGAGTGATCGGGAAGCCGGTTTATTAAGTTTATTCTGGATTTTTCTCCTCTCTTTCCGCTGGCCTTTTGTGGTTGCAATTGCCATGATGGCGATCGCGTTTGGTGCTTCCGACGCTGTAATTGCCAACCCTGAACAAGTTCTGCCCGAAGTGCTCAGCCAAATGATGCCGATTGGATTAACAGGCTTGATTATCGCCGGATTAATTGCGGCTGCGATGTCCACCTTCGATTCTGTTGTAAACTCCGGTGCCGCGTACTGGGTGAAGGATATCTATCAGCGGTACATAAATCCTGAGGCATCCGAAAAAACACTGGTGGCGCACAGCCGCTGGGCTTCGGTATTAATTGTGGTTGTGGGATTACTGCTTACCAAACAGTTTAGAAATATCAACGAGATATGGGGATGGATTACGATGGGACTTGGTTCAGGACTTATCATTCCACAGGTAATCCGCTGGTATTGGTGGCGATTTAACGGTTATGGATTTGCTGCCGGAGTGATTGTGGGCATGGCCGCGGCTTTTAGTAAACTGTTTTTCTTCCCCGATTTCACCGAATATGAATTGTTCATTTATGTGGCCTCACTTTCGTTCGCGGCCTGTATTATCGGAACCTACGCCACACCGGTTGTGAAGAGTGATATTCTGCTCAATTTCTACAAAACAACTCGTCCGTTTGGCTTTTGGAAGCCTGTTAAAGATCAGATCGATCCTGAAAAATTAAAAGGCGTGGATGAAGAAAATCGCCGTGATATCATTTCAACTTTTTTGGCTGTTCCGTGGATGCTGGTGCTCTGTATCACCCCAATGCTTTTCATGGTGCGCCAATGGGAGTCATTTGCGATCGCGCTCACCGTGCTGACAGCATTATCAGTCGGACTCTATTTTACCTGGTTCCGTCATCTTTCCAAGAAAGAGGTTTCTGTAGATTGATGGATGACTCTGCAAAACAATGTAATAAAGGACCAGTCCAATCCATCCTGAGCGCGAAGCAGTCGAAGGGTTGATTGGACGAGCCATCGAGAATTACGGGCTAAAACTCTGAAGTCAATAAAACCAGTTTGAACGAACTGGGTTTTTTAATTTTTTAATCACTCATTTTCAAAAATCACACGTATGAAATCTGTTCTTTCAGCTATATTTATCGTGCTCATTTCAACGCCTGTGTTTGCTCAGGTTTCACATCCTGCATTTAATACAGAAGAGGATTCACTCATCTGGCCACTTCCGGGTGGATTTGATAATGGCGTTCTGTTTGGCCACAATCAACTTGATAATGTGGAGGTTCCTTACACCATAGAATACGCGAGCAGATTCGGAGCTCAGGAAGAAGCCCGTCTGGCGGGAATTGATCTGTTCATCGATCGTATTTTTCCCGAAAATCCCGATTCAGCCTTGAAAAACTACACCAACGGCATTGGCGAAAACTGGGTTTTGGGAGGAGAAATCGGTCAGCAAGATATTCGAAAACTGGCTGTGAAGGTCAAAGCTCCATACACAGGAAATCTCGAAGAAATTCAGTTTGAAGCAGAAAATGTGTTCGACGCTGACGGAAATGACGATTCACTTTACATCAATTTCTACCGTCCGGCGTTTAATCTCGAAACCTCTGTGAGCTACTACAATCCCGGAACGGTCTGGTTATTTGGACTCCCTCGTTCCACCAACAACGTGACATCCTACGGAGTGAGATTCACAGCGCCCCAAACAGTCGATTCCACTCAGCTCTCAGCTGTGCTGTTGAATGTATTCAGTATAAATGATGAGCGATTTTACAGTGATTATGATACTCCAGCCAACGATTCTCTTCTGATGAAAATCTACACAGTGGACGAAAATCAGATGCCTGATGAAATGGTCGCTGAGCAGACGATTCCATTTAACGAGATTTCAGCCGGATTTGAGAATCGTCTTCAGGTTTCAAATGAGGTGTATTTAGAATCAGAACAGGATTTTGTGGTGGCTTATGAAGTCATTCAGGTGGATAATCAGGATTATATCGGATTGGTCAGCGGTCAGTCTTATGAGCCTCCGGTAGATCGCTCGGTGATGCTGGAAAACGGAACATGGAAATTTATTTCAGAATCGGATTCATGGGGAACAAGCGGCGCTGAGGGAGCGGAAATCAACGCCACAGCCATCTTTGAAGATCCTAACAATGGAACACCTGACGAAGATGAATTGGTAGCTAATACGGGAAAAATCGCGTTGAATCAATTTGGATCAGGAGATGGAGAGTTGAGTATAGTAACGGTAGATGAATCGGTTCGGCTGTTTAAGGGAGAAGAGATCTGGGCCGTGGTAAATCAACAGGTAGTTGGAGTGCGCGACTCGGCAGAGATAAAAGTAGGAGATGGTTTTGTGAATCCCTCGGTGAAACAAACCGCGATGTTAGAAAATGAAGGCGGATGGAAATTCACGGCAAATACGTCGCTTGAGGCCGATATTCCGTTTAAGATTCAGCCGGTATTCAGAGGTGAGGCCAATGATCGACTTCAGGTGCGCGTGTTGACAGATGAAAATGGTGCGCCAGGAAACGAGGTTTATTCAAGAACTGTAAGTTTGGGATCGCTGGAAGAACATGCTTTCAACTATATAGAGCTGGTGGATGCCCAGCAAAACCTGACGCTCAGCGACACTTTGCATATTGCCTTGTCACTTATCTCTCTAAATGATCAGGACGGAATTTATTTGCGCAGCGATGCAGGAGATTCTGTGTCGGGTGATTTCCTCTTTAATAAAACAAATGAAGAGTCGGAGCTTTGGTCGGCTGTAACTGCTCAAAACGGCGCTTCATCCCGCCTTTGGATGAACATCGTGTACGATATTGAGGTGGCAAATGAGAATATTGATGAACTTCAGCCCAAGGAATTCACACTGCGCCAAAACTACCCGAATCCTTTCAATCCATCCACAACCATCACTTTCACCACAGCAGAGCGCGGAATGGTTACGTTAGAAGTGTACGATATGCTGGGTAGAAAAGTCGCCACGCTGGCTGACGAAAATCTTGGAGCCGGAACGCACTCAAGAACTTTTGAAGCAGAAAATTTAAGCTCAGGAATCTATTTGTATCGTATTCAAACGTCCAACGCCTCACAAACAAAATCGATGACGCTGGTGAAGTAGATGTTCGATCCATCACGATCAGTCAGAAGGTTTCCCAATCCATCCTGAGCGCGAAGCCCGCCGGCTGGACGGAAAGGATGGCGGGACGGGGCCAACTAAGGCCCATACGCTATTGCACAAAATTGGGATTAACAAAGTAGTAAAAGCCTTGAATAAGATCTTCCCGATAATCCACCCTGAGTTTATGAAGTGTGGCGAGACGGGCCAGCTAAGACCCACATGCTATTGCACAAAATTGGGATTAACAAAGTAGTAGAAGCCTTGAATAAGCTCTTCCCGATAATCCATCCTGAGTTTATCGAAGGGTGGTAAGACGGGGCCAGCTCAGGCCCACATGCTATTGCAAAAAACCGGAAATAACGAAATGGAAGTCTTGAACTAAGCTCTTCCCAGTTATCCTTTCCGTCCACCCGGCGGACTCGAAGACTCGCGCTCAGGATGGATAAGCGTCAATAAAACACATCATTAAATTCAATTCAGATTCTCTTCTCAAATTTGGCTAATTTCCGACGCAAAAAATTTGGATTTAAATTGTTATAACCGTGATTCAACGTATTCAATCTCTATTGTTGATTTTAGCCGTGGCCGCAAATGTTGGCTTTTTCTTTACTCCGCTTTTCGATCATATTCTGCGAGATCCCACCGGGTGGATCAGCGCCGTAAATATTTCGGCTTTATTATTCGCATCCGGACTCAGCCTCTTTTCCATCTTCAAGTTTAATGATCGTGCCAAACAAATCTATTGGGTGAAAATCGCGCTCTTTTTTCAGGTGGTTGGTGTTGCTTCTGCGATTGGTGTTCTGCTATCACTCGGTGGTATTGGAACCTATCTCCTCGAAGAAGCTCTTTCATTCGCTTTGATTACGATTGCCATTCTTCTACAATATCTGGCCATCCATTTCATTCACAAAGATGAAAAACTGGTCAAGTCGATGGATCGTATCCGATAGAACAACTCACTTTTTTTAAAATCTGAATGCTGCAACACGAACCCACAGCGGCCGAGCGAACGCGCGTTATTATCTTTCTGATACTCGGACTCACTGCTTTTGGGTTTGCTCCCATTATTGTGCGCCTCTCGGGTGACACCAATCCGGTTGCTCTGGCTACCTATCGTACGTTTTTAGCAGCGATAATGCTATTCCCGTTCTGGTTTTTCAAGCATGATAACCTGACTGAGCGTATTGGCGAATTCACCAGTGAACTCAAACTGAAAGTCATATCCGGCGCTGCTCTTGGACTCCACTTTACACTGTGGATATCTTCGCTTCACTATACAAGCGTGGCTTCGGCATCGGTGCTGGTGACTATTCACCCCATCATTCTGATTGTGGTGGAGTCACTGCTTTTCAAAATGGCGTTTAAGAAAAACGTATGGATTGGTGTGTTTATCTCGTTTGGAGGATCTTTGTTGCTTGGATGGAGTGATCATTCGGCCGGAGGCTCCGCTCATTTTGAAAATCCATTGCTGGGTGATTTTATAGCCTTTGGCGCTGCTGCGGTATTTGTTGTCTATTTTTTAATCAGCCGGAAACTGCGTCAAACCACCGATTGGCTCGATTATGTTTTTAACGTCTATTTCTACGCCGCCATCACCACGCTGATCTTTTCGTTCATATTAGGAATCGATTTAGCTCCAACTCCGCTGTTGATTATCTGCGCTTCCGCTCTTGCTTTGGGACCTCAGATAATCGGTCACGGCAGCATGAATTACGCCGTCAAATTTGTCTCACCCACATTGCTCTCCACGCTTATTCTTGTAGAACCATTGTTTGCCACTGTGGTAGCTTACTTTCTGTTCGCCGAAGTCCCGGGGGCTTTCAACATTATCGCTATGGGAGTTATCTTGGCAGGTGTGTCGTTGACCTGGTCGAGGAAAGCGAGGAAGAAGCCGAATTAAAGATTGAGTGCACCCCGATTACTATTTAGAAATTCATAAAACTTAGAAGAAAAGATACTCTTGATTTTCATATCAAAGAGTGTTTAAAGTGAATTCAATATCATTATAAGTCAGTGGCTCGACTCGTTTTATTTTCGGAAATTCCACAAAGCGTCGGAGCGGCAGATTTTGACATTTCCTTAAATAAAATTAACTCCTTCTCTCACATTCTGACTTTCAAAGAAATATTTTGTCATCTCTTTCCGTCTTTTTTTTAATAAATAACACATTCAATGCTGATTAAAAGCGCTACCAGAACGTTTTGGGTGTTGATAAGCTTTTGAAAGTTGAAGAAAAAAAGTAGTTTAGCGGGGCAAATTATGAATTAAAGCAAGAATATATGTCAGCAGAGATCACCTTTCCCGCGGTTGATATCAATACCTATAAACCTAAAAATCCTGTTGAGGTTGAAGTTATTGAAAACAAAATATGCACTGCGGCAAGTTCGCCAAATTTCGTTAGGCACATCACATTTGATGTGTCGGGAACAGAACTTGAGAATAGTGTTGTGGCAGGACAGAGTTTGGGAATTCTCCCGCCTGGTAAAGATGAGCGCGGAAAGCCTCATAAACTACGTCTGTATTCGGTTTCATCTCCTTCAAAAGGTGATGATGGTGAGGGTAAGCATTACAGCACTACCGTAAAGCGCTTAAGTGATGAACACTGGGAGACACAGGAATTTTTTCTCGGTCTTTGCTCAAACTTTCTGGCCAGCCGAAAACCCGGTGATAAGATTAAAATGACTGGTCCCAGTGGAAAACGGTTTATTCTGCCAGAAAATCCTGAAAAGTACAACTACGTATTTGTAGCTACTGGTACAGGAATCGCTCCGTTCAGGGGAATGTGTATGGAACTGTTGGAAAAAGAATTAGAAGGACAAATAGCTGTTCTTTTTGGCTGTCCTTATAACACCGACTTGCTCTATCCTGAATTATTCAAAAACTGGAATGAGGAGTTTGACAATTTTCACTATCTCACAGCTATTTCCCGTGAAGAAAGAAGAGCCAATGGAGAGAAGAAATATGTCCAAACGCTCTTTGAAGACGAAGGGAGCGTGCTGAACCCAATAATGGCGGCTGATAATACTCTGCTTTATATCTGCGGATTGAAAGGCATGGAGCAAGGCATCTACGAACACATGATCGATAATGGCCTCGAAGATTACATCAACATACACGAAAAAATAAAAGGCACCGACCGCCATGAATGGGGAGAAAAAGAGTGGAGAAAAGTAAAACCCGGCGAACGCATGCTTGTTGAAGTCTATTAAGCCTGAAGTAGAGGTTATGACTAAGACTGAGGGATATCTACATTGATCCGCCAGCCGGCGGACGAAATGTCGATATCCCGGAGAGCGTTAATCTTTTAGTTGCCAATAAAATATTGCAGAGGAATCCATCCTGAGCATCCGTCCCGATAGGGCGGATAGTCGAAGGATAACGCGATAAATTTAAATAAGGCAACAAAATCCATTGCAAAACGCCTATTGTGTTTATTGGTTTAGAGCGGAGGTGTTGAAAAAGGGCAAACCATAGAATCAAAAAAATCGTGTTCAGGCCTTGAGTAAATTTTCAACCTTTACACATACATAGTTTTAACTTTAGGCTGTTTTGGCGTTCATTAAGAATGTCCGAAACAGCCTTTTTTATTGATCAAATTTCACTTCAGGAGATATGACTACATCCCATAAAACACAATTAACGGAACTTGTTTTGGATGCGCTGGACCAAATGCACCCTAAAAGGAGGCTCGCTGAGCTAATTTCAGTTGAGGAGAACAGATTAATTGTCGGAGATCAAACCTATCAAGAGGATGATCATAACGGAATTTATCTGATCGGGTTTGGCAAAGCGGGAGCTCAAATGGGGCAGGCTGTTGAGATGATACTTGGTAAGAGGCTTTCAGGTGGATTAGTGATTTGTCCCGAGCCACCGTCAGAGTCTATCACTGGGAAGGTGAATTATTTAGAGGGCAATCACCCCAAGCCCGGAAAGGAAACATTGCATTCAACGCGGAAATTGCTCTCATTTTTGGATGATCTGCCTGAAAAAGCCATTGTTATTAACGTGGTGAGTGGCGGTACATCGGCGATGTTGGAATTGCCGCCGGAAAAAATCTCGCTTGAAGAACTTCAGCACTGCTTTGATCTGATTCTGTCATCAGGCGCAAATATCAGCGAGATGAATACCATGCGCAAGCAGCTTTCGCAGGTCAAAGGCGGACGATTGCAACATCATCTTAAAAATAAAACGCTCATTGATATCATGTTTTCAGATGTCCCGGGCGACAATCCCGCGGATATTGGAAGCGGCCCGACTGTGGTGGATGATTCTGATCGGCAGGATGGAATTGACCTCATGCGGGAATATGAGATATATTCTAAGCTCCCTGATTCAGTAAAAACTTTTCTGGAATCTGATCAACCGGACACAAAGCCTCAAAAGCCGGTTTTGACAAAAAAAGAGCATCAGATTGTGATGGCGGGTACATCGGAAGTGTTAGCGCAACAAGTCGGCCGGCTGGCTGAAAAACGGCATGACTGGGAAACTACGATTGTTTCACCCGCGTATTCAGGCCAGCTGAATGAAGTTGTGGATCTGCAAATTGCGAAAGTAAATGAAGTCAAAAAAGCAGCGGAATCTGAAGAAAATCCCACAACCAAACTCCTGATCTTTCACGGAGAAAGTTACGTTCAGGTGACTGGTGATGGAAAAGGCGGAAGAAATCAGGAATTGGCGCTCAGAGCCGTTGACTGGCTAAAAGATCACAAACATATTTCCCTGCTGAGCATGGGAACAGACGGAATTGACGGTCCCACCGATGCCGCCGGAGCGTTTGCTGATGGATCAACGGCAGAAAAGTTTATCGTGTCTGAAATTGACTGGCACAAATACCTCAAAAACAACGACGCTTACAACGCATTTGAGCAAATTAATGGATTGGTGAAGACCGGTGCGACCGGGCAAAATTTTATGGATGTGCAGTTGTGGCTGGCAGAGTGAAGGCAACTGTAATCAGTATTATGAAAAAATATTAAAATATGATAAATTTATCATAAATATGGCTGTCTATAAAAAGACTCTGAATGAAATTTTGGTGAAGATACATAATGTCGATCACCTACCACCTCATTGTCATGTGTTCTACAAGAATTATGATATGAAAGTAGATTTGTTGGCGTTAAAGATTTTAAACCCGCCGCCGAATAAAACTCCTCAAAAATTATCAAAGGCATTAAAGCAAGAACAAAACGAGATGCTAAAAGCCTGGGATAAAGTGAAGTTTATTCCATCAGGTAGCAGTCCGGGAACGTGGTGAGTGAATTAGATAGGAGTAAAAATGAAGAATGAACAATTAATTATTGACCTTACAGGAATTAAGGAGAAAAAATTGAGGGAATCAGTAAAATCAGTCCTCCAAAAAGAGAACGTTTTGTTTGATGAAAGAAAGGATTTCTGGTCACAAATTAAAGATGATCAAAAGTCAGATTCTGGTCATTCTATAATATTCTCTGATTTTTCTCAACTGGTGCGTCAGATAAAAAAGATCGGCGAAGATTCGTGGCCTTATATTGTTCAAAGCAACAATGCTTACTTTTTCACTTTTATAAGAAATCACAAAGATGAAAAAATGGCCTCGTATATTGATGATCTTGTGAAGCTATCATATAATAAACTATCTGTATGTAATGCACCCATAATCGGAAAGTCAAAGAAATTGTCAGGGGCTTTCGAAAAAGAACTTCAAAGGGTTTTGATTACTTTTCTTCACCCTAACGCTATTAAATATGCTCATGTGCACAAACAACGAAAATCATTCATAATCGAGTTTAATGATGGTTTATTCGGAGAAGTTACGTTTCGCGACTTGGAGTTGTCGGACGAAATAGACCAATTAATGTTGGATACATTACGCATTAATGAGTTTGGGAATGCTATCGAACTCTTTAATCACTCAGGTGAAACATTTGATATTGACGGAGACGTTCTCAGATACTTTTTGTCTGACAAAACTAAGCAACAAATAAAAGAGTATTCACTTGAAAGTGCGCATCATCTTGGGGAATTGGTAAAAGCTGTTCGGAAAAGTCAGAAATTAACTCAAAATGAATTATCTAAAGTCACGGGAATCGATCAGGCAATCGTTTCAAAAATTGAAAACGGGAAACATCTGCCGCGTATTGATACCATTGAGCGGATTGCTAATGGATTTGGTTTATCAGTGACAAAGTTTTTAAACACTCAGCAGAACTGAATTTTATCTGGCTTAGCTTTAATCCTTTTCAAAATTCACTACCTTCCATCGCTATTAACATACTTTTTACGGGTGAAGACAGTTAATCACTCAAAAAAATCACCAAACAGATAATATATGATCTGGGAAGACATTCATCTTTTATGGCTCCTTTTGCTAATTCCGATCTTGATAACAGGAGGCTGGTTCGGGACTAAAAAACTCAGAGCAAAACGCGAGCAGTATTTCGGGGATAAACTCTTCAACAATCTCTACAAACACGATTTCTCAATCGGGAAAAAGCTCAGAAGCACCGGACTGTTATTGGGACTTTTCCTGCTGATAGCCGGAGCCGCAGGGCCTAAACTCGGAACTGAAGTTCGCGAAGTAAAACGAAGCGGTGTGGACGTAATGATCGCTCTTGATCTGTCATCTTCCATGAATGCGGAAGATGTGAGCCCGAGTCGCCTCGAGAAAGCCAAATATGAGATCACACGACTTTTAGAACGATTAAAAGGCGACCGTGTGGGATTAATTGTGTTCACAGGAGAAGCCTATCTGCAAAGTCCGATGACGATGGATTATTCAGCTCTGCGTTTGTTTTTGAATATTGTGGATACCAATCAGATGCCATCAACAACCACGCAATTGTCATCCGCCATGGATGTTGCAATACGCGCTTTTGAGGCAATTGAAGAGGATTCTAAAGCGTCTAAAGTGTTGCTGATTATCTCTGACGGTGAAAATCAGGGTGAGGATTATGAAAAATCTCAGCAAAACGTAATTGACAATAATATCGATATTTATACCATTGGAATAGGAACAACAGAAGGGGCAACAATCCCGATGTATAGTTCAGATGGTGATTTTTTAGGATATAAACGAGACAAACAGGGGAAAGTCGTCACCACAAATTTGCAGCCGGATATTCTGCGCAATATCGCCCGCAAAGGGAATGGGGAATATTATCAGATTCAGCGTGGAAATGATGGCGTGGATGGATTTATTCAGGAGATTGATCAGTTGGAGAAAGGGGAGTTTGCGCGACAGGAGTACGCCGACTATAAAAATCAATATCAGTGGCTGGTGGGAATCGGAGCCGGTTTCGTTGCCATTTCACTGCTCATTCCAACCTATCGAAGAAAAAATAATTCATGAGTAAATATCAACTATTCATCTCAGATGTAGATGGCTGCATCTCAGAACCTTTTGTACAACCCGACTGGGATATTTTGACTGAAATTCGTCACCTGAACATGATGAGCCGCGTACAGGATGATATTCCGCCAATGACATTATGTACGGGGCGACCCCAACCATACGCCGAAGCGTTGGCGCAATGGCTGGGAATAGAACACTGGTTTATCTTTGAAAGTGGTGCAGGAATGTATCATCCCAAAACCAATGAAGTCAGGTGGAGTGAACGCATTCCCGAAGAAATATTTGAAGCCCTGAACGAAATGCGCGCGTTTGCCGAGAAAGAGATTATCAAAATCTATCCAAAGATGATGATCGAATTCACTAAGCGTGTGGATGTGGGATTGGTTTCACCAGACACTAAAGCAATTCAGGACGCTTACAACCGATGCGCTGAAAAAGCCGCGGAAATTCATCCCGATTTGGAAGTGCACAACACCGATATCTCAGTAAATATCATCTACAGTAAGGTAAATAAAGGAACGGGTGTCGGGGAACTGGCAGAAATATATGACTATGATCTGGATCGCCTCGCGTATATCGGTGATGGCATGAACGACGCCGCTGCCATGACCCGCGTTGGTAAATCTTTTGCTCCGGCCAATGCTCGACCACAGGCTTCAGAAGTCGCTGATGTCAACCTTCCTGATAAAGAAACAGCCGCCGTCCTAAAAGCCTACAAAATGCTGATTGGCTAATTCCCCAAAGAAAGACTTCGGAAATCGTCGTCCCAGAGTGAAGGATTTTCTGTCAGGATGAGAATAAAATTAACATGATTTCAGAAGTCGTTTCTTGTTTTAGGAAATCCCGTCCGACGGCTAAACCCACCCAGAAATAATGCGCTATGACAACGCCGTC
>Ga0136600_1000777_pt1 | contig 16340 bp, 16 predicted proteins | sample AntRauMFilla2698_FD_104634 | JGI IMG/M metagenome (GOLD analysis project Ga0136600, IMG submission 104634) | Saline lake microbial communities from Rauer Islands, Antarctica - Metagenome Filla 2 #698 | ecosystem: Environmental > Aquatic > Non-marine Saline and Alkaline > Saline | place...
AGGTCTGCCATATCTTGGATAAAGCTACCCACCGGTCCACTTCCAAAGAACATTTCCCTAACTTGAGAAATAGAAAGTCCTGCTTTTATATGTGAATAGAGATTAACTGTCTCTTTCGAAACTTGAAAAATAATAAAGATAAGGGGAAGAACGAGTACCACTGCGATTATGAGAGTTGTAATAAGAGAGGCTATCTCATTGGAAACTTTTAACTTACTTCGAAGTTTCAAATGAAAAGGGTAGAAGGTACCAGCTGTAATAGAAGCAAAAGCAAGGGCATGAAATAGCCCTTGAAAGAGGTAGAAATTTAAAATGAGGATAACACCAAAGAAGACGAGAAAGACTTTGATATTGAAACGTTCAGAGCTTTCCAAATGGTACGCCTTTTAGAGGTTAGTAATTTTATCAACCAGGTCAGGGTCATCGATAAAAGGATTTCGATTTCCTTGAAGTTCTTCAATCCGCTCATTTCGCGCCATTTCTTCACGATCAACAGGATCCGCAATATTCCAAGCTCTTAAGTGCAGTTCCTCTTGATCTGGAATGGCAATATTGTAACGAACTGAAAAGTAAAATAGTGCCCTCGCGACATTTCCCTTATGGTATTTTGGCGGTTCAAAGGCGGATGTGCCTTCATAAATATCATCGCCTCTCGAGGATGCATCACAATCTGGAATAGTCTCTCCATAGACTTCTCCAAAGGGAATATTTCCTCTGGTACTGTTTGCAGTCGCTTTTACTGGAAAGAGATGATGGAGGTCGCTTTTTTGAGCACTTGTGCTCTCACGACGGTTAAAACGGCTTTGAGGCCAAGTATGTTCACAGTTTACTTTATTGTGATTGGGGATTCGGTTTTGGCCTACACCTGAAGAGCTATCAAAAGTTTTTTCGCAGTAAGAATCGACAATCTTAAAGCCTCGACTATCTCTTTCAAGAAATAGCTCACCAAAAAGAATTCTTCTGGCTTCTTTGTAGCTAAAGACTTTGTTGTTCTTTATTGCACTCTTCAGAGCGTCTTTTAATTCCTGATCAATGCCTTTTTGGATACTAGTTAAGTGGTCCTTGTAGTAAGGGTAATCAGAGAGTTCAGCAAAAGCTGAATTTAAAATAAAGTTTGAACAGAGCACCAATAAGGTGAAAGTTATAGTTCTCATTAATCCATCCTTGGACGTTTAAGCTTTTCACTAGGTTAGCATCTCTCGAAACACCATAGAAAGGCCATAGCTAGTCATAAAATTTTATGATTTTGGTTTTTTTGACAGGGTGAAGTGGTCGGGTATGGGAGCTAAGTTCTCTTTTATTCGAAATGGGCCACTTGCGCGTGGCCCAATAAATTTAGCACAATTCTTCTAGTTTCTTATGAGCATTCCTGAAAAACTGATAAGAGGAGTCGATTCATCATTCATCGTTCTGCTCTCTTCATAAATGAGGTGGTCACCCTCAACTCTCATGCTCATTCTCCAATGGCGGGTATTACCATTACCCTCTGGTTGAGAAAAACTAACATTCATTAGATTTTCGCTATAGGTCCCAACCATCATATTGCCAATAAAAACTATGCCATTTTTGTAGCTCATATCAACGCGATAGAAGATCTCATCATGCTTTTCACAAATCCTCTCACCGCCTACAAAGGAGAAATCCGTGGAATTAGCAAAGAACTCTAGTTTCATGATTGAACAAGTTGTGAGGTCACCATTTAAAATATAGACACCCTTACCAGACCAATTACCCGAAAAATCTTGGATTCTAACTTCGGCAAAAGAAGAGTTACCCAAAAAGAAAAAAAAGATTGCGACAGCGAGAATAGACTTAAAATTCATATTTCCTCCAAATAAAATATTTCTTATTGGGGAATTATGGCAGTTGGGTAACAGGCTATCAAGCCCATAAGGAAATATGGATATCTTGAGGATGGATTTTGTCGGTTATTTTGAGATTCGTATCACACACTTAAAAGCTGTAAGAGACGGACTTAAGATAGTTATTGCTCGAATAACATTAAAAAGAGCAAGAGTGAAAAGATTATTCTTTTTAAAAATGTAAGTCACTTTGGGAGGTAAATATTCGATTTCTTGTGTAAGGACATAGTCATCAATAACTTTTTGAAAATTTAATGTTTCTTCTGTGTCATTCTTTCGCCCTCCACCTTTCCTCGTCCAGCTTCTAAGAAGTCTTCTCAACGGACTTTGGACAGGCTTTTCCAGCTTCAGGTTGAAGTGTTCAAAAAGTTGGTTTAATTGATGAATGGGAAGCGGCTGGGAATGGTCATCATCGTTATGAACAGAGAGGTAAAGAGTCTCTTTTTCTTGGTTATAAATAGTGGAAATAAATTCGATGGGAAGAGATTGAGAAAACCTAATCGGAGAGCTTTCTGTAGAGAAATAGAGAGTTTTGAGGTTTTGATAAAACCACTTTTTGAGATATGGGCTTTGGGAAAAATAATCGAGAACTTTTGCTTCTGGGTATTGATTGTCGAGAAGATAGTAGTATTCAATGGCTTCTTTAAGGTTTCCTGATCGGTCAGTTGTGGATAGTTTTATTTGGTCGAGTTCTTTCGGGACGGAAAACCCTTCAGGGAAACTCAAAATGATATTCTCAAAAGTCTCTCTATCTAGAGAGCTTGGGCTTAGAAGAACTTCATGTCCAAAGCCGATAACGGGACTAAAAATATATTCATGATTCAGGTCTTTTAAGAAAGCGAGCAGTTCTGGTAAGTTAATGATCGCCGGGGTGGAGAGAACAATATTTATTTTACCATCACCAATTAAACCGAGCTCTTTTAGCTTTTTAAAGTTCTTGAGCCAGTTGGCATTCTTTAGCCCTCTTCTCAAAAAATCTCCGATTTCTCCCCAGGAATCAAGACTCGGATAAATCGTGACCTCTTTAAACTTTGAAAGAAAGTCTTCTAGGTTTCGACCTCTATACTTATCAATGGAGAGGTTCGAGTTGTACTTTAATCTGAATGAGGGAGCCTTGCCGTCAGAAATAATTTTTTCTAGGACCTCCCAGTGATAAAGTGAAAGAAAGGGTTCTCCATTGGCAAAATAAAGGAAACCTTTATCGTGAATTTTTACAATACTTTTTAGCTCGTCACCAAACTTCTTTATTGAATTCATTTGCTGTTGTTTTTTTTGTACGACCAAACCTGCTGCACGAGCTTTTGCTTCAATAGAGCTCGAAAGGTGAGGGCTGCAAGTAATACAGCCAAGGTTGCAAGTATTGTCTATTCGATAATCTAAGTAGAGTGGTTTAAAGGATTTTTCTTCTGCTATTACTTCTTCATAATACTCAAAGAGTTTTTCATTAACTTGCTCTTTAAACACTGCTTGATCTTCTCCTGGGGCGCAGCGTCTGCAGATGTCAGGGACTTTTCCTTCCGTCATCTTTTGGCGAAAAGGACTTAGATATTCAGCGTATTCTTCAATCGTTAATTGATCGATATGACCTCTTTCTTCAGGAGAAAAGGGTTCGGAAATACAGCAAAGTTTGCGGTGACCTTCTCCATCAATATGGGAGTGGATCCATGGGAGAATACAAAAGGGTCTTGTCATAGGACTATATGTTAATTCAATAACCCTACTTTGGGGAAGTCCTTTATATTAGGGGAGGGCAAAACCAAAGCCTCTTAGGACCTTTGAGAGTTTCATGAGCGGTAGACCGACTATAGCAGTATGATCTTCAGTATCTATAGAATCGAAAAGACTAATTCCAAGTTTCTCTATTTTATAAGATCCTGCACAATCAAGAGGGTTATCCATTTCAATATAGGAGGAAATCTCCCTATCTGTAAGGGCCCTCATTTTTAAAGTCGTCTTATCAATAAAAGCCTCTCTACCATTTGGGCCAATTAGGCAAACTGCGGTCACAAGATGGTGGGTCTTTCCTTGAAGAAGTTTGAGTTGAGCAAATGCATTCTCATTATTACCCGGCTTGCCGAGGATGGAATTTTCAAAAAGACTAACTTGGTCTCCACCAATCACCACGGCTTCAGGGTTCAAATTATGGATGATAAAAGCCTTTTCATAGGCCAAGGTCGCTGTAAGCTCTTCAGGGTCTGAAATTTTCTCTTTAAACGGTTGTTCATCTAGACCTGGATCAAGTCCTGCAAAGGGGAGACACAGTTTTTCTAGAAGCGCCCTTCTGTAAGGAGACGAGCTTGCGAGAATAAGTTTATTCATAAAAAAAAGCCCCTACTTTAGTAGGGGCCCCTCTGCTAGTTTTAAGCGTTTAGTTGATTTGTGAGATCTTCAATAAGGCTTTGTGACCTTTCAACGAAGACTTCTTTATCTTCTGCTTTGAGTCCCTCGCTTGAAATTGTCGCAAGGTCTTCAACATAGTGAACAAGGCGATCAACAAGAGGTTCATTTCCACCTTTCTCATGAATTCTAAGAGCATTTTGAATTAATCCGTTTGAAGGGTTAATAACAAGTGTTCTTTTCACAGGAAATGGGTTGCCCCCCGCCTGACCCATACTTTGGGCCATCTTTTGAAATCGTTTCATTTGCTCGTCAACCTTGAAGTAGGCAGGAGTTTTCGAGCCTTTTAATTTTTGAATCTCAACACCAATTGCTGTTGGATCATCCTCTTTCGTCTCTCCTAGGAGGACCTTTTTAAAAAGCTCTTGAACTTTCATATCACTTTCATTGGTCGCATCTGACTCCAAAAGATTAGAGATTTCTGAGTCAATACTCGCAAACTGAACCTTCTCTTCACCACGCGGGTGCATCTCTGCATGTTGCATAAAATGAGGATCAATATAGTCGTCCATCTCTAGTGACTGAATACCTTCTTCTTTAAGCTGCTTTTTAATGGCGTGATCAGTCTTCTCTTTTTCGTAGTAAAGAACTTTATCCCCTAGCTTTTCTTTGTAGGCTTCTGGAATTGATTCTCTATACTCAGGAATGGTGACGAATTTTTCATCGCTATTTTTAAAGATAATTCGGTCTCTCATTGCCTCGTCAAATTTTGTGTCTGAAACACAGCCATACTTAACAAAGATGCCTGAGTCGGCCCAAATCGTTTCATACTTTTCCCGATCAGTATTGAAAAGCTTCTTGAGAGCTTCTGCTACTTTCTTGACCACATAATTATTAATCTTTCGGATATTAGGATCACCTTGAAGGCTTGAACGTGAAACATTGAGAGGAATATCTGTAGAATCAATCGTGCCTTTAAGAAGAGAGAGAAACTCCGGGATAATATTTTTAACATTATCACTAACGAAAACCTGCTTTGAGTAGAGGCGGATATTCTTTTCGTTAAATGGCATTTTTGGATTAACTTTAGGGAAGTAGAGAATTCCCTCTAGTGTAAAGGGGTGATCAACCTTTAAATGAAGCCAAAATAGTGGGGCTTGATCCATTGGGTAGAGCTTCTTATAGAAGTCTAAATAATCTTGGTCTTGTAATTCTGCTGGGTCTCTTCTCCAAAGAGGGAGGGTCTCATTAACATCGTAGCTCTTTGGCCCTTCTTCTTTTCCGTCTTTGTCTTTCGTAATTTCATTATCAATAACTTGAATTTTATAAGGCATGAAATCACAATATTTCCTGAGAATATCGAGGACTTTAAAGGAGCCTAAGAACTCTTTACTTTCCTCATTGATGTGGAGAGTAATCTCAGTTCCAATCTCTGTTTTTTTAGACTCAGAGAAGGTATAATCAACGTCACCTTCGCATGTCCATTTGGTTGCCTTGGCGCCTTGCTGCCAAGAGAAAGATTCGACTTCAACTTTGTCAGCAACCATAAAGGCAGAATAAAAGCCTAGTCCAAATTTACCGATAATGTCGGCATTCTCGCCAGCATCTTTCATTTTATTAACGAACTCTTCAGCTCCAGAAAAAGCGAGTTGGGCTATATACTTCTCGACTTCTTCTTCTGTCATACCAATACCATTATCTTTAATGGTTACGGTACCTGCGGCCTTATCAACAACAACCTTAATTTCACCCTCAGGTATTTCAACGTTTTCTGTGCGGCCTAAGGTGGCTCTTTTGGTAATCGCATCAGTTGCATTACTTACGAGCTCTCTTAAAAAGATATCATGCTCTGAGTAGAGCCATTTTTTGATAATGGGAAATATGTCCCCGGTCTGTACAGAAATCGTGCCCTTTTTTTCAGTCATTGTTTTCCTCCATGCATCATAAATTAATTTAAAGTACCCGTATAAAATAGTAGTGAAATCGCCAGCGTCAACCCCCCTAAGGCGACCTTTTCTCGACTTTCTGGCTTTGAGGGAATAAGTTGATGTAAATGTTCGATTATTAAAAGGAAGTAGGATGTTAGACGCATCTGCCCAAGAAATTCTTGTCATGACTACCGGTGGCACTATCGAGAAAACCTATGATGAATTTGATGGGTCCCTTGCTAATCGGGAGAGTCAGATCAAAAAGCGAATCATTACCAAACTTCGCTTACCCTACACAAAAATTAGTATTTTCTCTTTAATGGCGAAAGATAGTCTCCATATGACTGACTATGATCGTACTTTGATAACCAAGACTCTTGAAACCCACTTGAAGAAAAATAGGCCAATTGTTGTTTTACACGGAACCGATACCATGGCCAAGACTGCCAGCTTTGTTCATCAAAAACTATTGGGTAATCCTCTCTTAACTGTTCCTATTGTTTTCACGGGGGCCATGACTCCCATGGGCTTTGAGGACTCGGATGCCAACCAAAATTTAACAGAAGCGCTTTTAGCGGCAAAAATTTTAGGACCTGGTGTTTTTATTTCTTTTCACAATAAAATATTTCCTCTCCCAAAGGTAAGAAAGAACAAAGAGAAGAGGACCTTTGAATCCTATGAGTAGGCATTTTCACGAAGCTGTTGATTTCTTAATTAATAATAAAAGGGCTTTCTTTACTTTTTGCTTCGTGCTCTTTGGCATGGATGTTTTGAGCTATATTTTTCAAACCTCTTTCGTTAACGGTGAAGAAGAGTCTCGAGTCGTCGAAATTATTTTCCAAGTTGGACTGCTTTATTTTACAGTTGTCCTTCTTCACTATTTGGCACTCTGTCATCAAAAAGAAAAAAAAGCCTTTGGCCCTCTACTCATTAATTCCCTTCTTTTGACTCCTGGCTATTTTCTTCAAGTCCTCTTGCTATTTGTTGCGGTGACTCTGGGGGGATTTCTACTGATCCTTCCCGGCATATATGCTTTCATTGCCTTTTACTTTGCGCCAGTTCTTGCCGTTGTTTATCCTGACTATCGAGGAAAAGTTTTCTTATTATCAAGAGAGCTGTTTGCTTATGATCTAAGCTCATTTATTCAGACTCTCTTCGCCATTCTCATAGGTGGTATATTGCCTTTTATTCCAGAGGTAACCCTTTGGGTATCCACAGGACAGATGAAATCCATTTGGTCACTTATTTTTGCGCCAATAGATGGTTTTATTTATGTCTTCTTCAATGTCTTTATTTTCTATTTTGTATGGCAAAGAGTTGAGAATCACCGTGGTGGAGTTGCCTTAGCTACACCTAATAAGTCTTCATAGAAATAACCACAGTTTCGTTCCTTATTTATTAAATGAATTTCAAGAATCCACAGCTGTGCTTTAGGTGCATAAGGAAGTGAGGATAACTTTTCTTTGGAAACCAGAGAGTGGGGAAAGTCACTCAGTCTATGCCCTGCCATTTTTGGGTTTAGGGAGAAACCGAGCTCCTGTGCTTTTTTTTCAGCAAATTTATAGAGTTCTTTTCCTGTCAGTTTACTCTTAAGCCACTGTTGTTCACATGCCTTAAATACGACCTCTGCTGGATTACAAAAACTATCGTCTCCAAGAATAAAACTCTGACCCACATCCGCCTCATGGTCATCATAAATGGGGCCAAGATCTAAAAAGAAGGGTGATCCTTTATGAAGAGGCTCATGAGAAAAAGAATTGTCCTTGAAGCTACAGGTAGTATTAGCCCCGAAACGAACCTTTAGAGGGTGCCAAAAAGGCTTGTCTTTTCTAAAGCTACTTTTAATGATCTCTTGAGCAGTCGCTTCATGCATTCCTTCTTCAAATTGAGCGGCAATATCATGGAGGACGCACCAAGCTCTCTCTCTCGCTTGAAGAAATTTTGAGAGTGAGAAGTGGGGGCCAGTCGCTTCATGTTGATTAGGTTTCATAATTTTGGATAAAAAAAAGCCCTCATATTAAAGAGGGCAATATTCTTTTAATTTAATCAAACTCGACTAATTGCCTTCGACACGGTCTTCAACTTCTTTCGTTGTCGTCGCTCTTGAAGTGTCATCTTCAAGACCAGTCATGTAGTCATCAACTTGCTTGTACTCAAGTTTCTTGTCGGCTACGAGCTTGTCTCTTAGTCTAACGTCATATTGCTTGTCTTCTAAAGCACGGGCTAAGCGCATAGATACCTCTTCCTTTTTTAGTCATTATATAAGCGCCAAAAAATAACACTGCTTGCTAGTCTTTGTCTAGTTCAGCTTAATCTTAGTGATAGGTGGGGGGCGTGTCGTCATCTTCCTCTGCCTTACCCTCGTCTTCAACGATATGTAGGTGACTGATTTTACTCGCCTTTTTTCTTTTTCGTCTTCCTGGAGCTCCCGAGGAGGAGGATTTATGGAAAAGGCCTTGGAATACTCCCTTAAGGGAAGGGTTAGAAACAAAGACCATCCACAGTGTTCCTAGGGCCATTGTGATGAGTTGGGACCAAGCAAGTATTCCACCAGGACTAAAGAACCCTTGGTAGAGATTCATTCCTACTAGAATCATGGCAAACCACTTTGCTTGAAGAGGGAAGATGATGAAATACATGGTTCTCTCGGGAAAAAGAATGCCATAGGCAACACAAAGGGTTGAGGCAAGGCCCGCTGGTCCTGAAAGAGGATGAATGAGGTCAGGGAAGAATAGCATATTGAAAATAAGGTATATTAAACCACCACCCAAACCGGCCACCGTTAGAAAAGTAAGGTAGCGCTTTTCGCCCCACATGCTTTCCAGTTCACTGCCAATAAACCAAAAAATAAGGCCTTCCATGAGTGTGTTAAAAAAGCCGTGGGGTAAGAAAACGTAAGTAAGGGGAGTCCAAATCTTTCCACTCAGAAAAGCTTGAGAACTAAGGCCGAGAAAATTATAAAGGGAGACCCCACTTGTCTTCACAAGAACAGAACTTAGTAGGAAGATTGAGGCGAATGAAATGACAAAGATCATATTAATCTTTGTCATGCGAGGGAGGTTATTCATTGGTCTTCTCCAGTCATTTTTTGGGAGACTTCAATAAGAACCCCACCAGTGCTTTTGGGATGGATAAAGTTAACAAGGCAATTATTGGCTCCCTTTATAGGGTTTTCATTGAGGAGAATATATCCTCTGCCTTTCAGGTCCTCACATTTCTTTTTAACGTCAGGAACCAAAAAGCACATATGATGAATGCCTGGTCCTTTCTTCGCAATATATTTATGAATGGGGCCGTCCTCACCATAAGGTTCAAGAAGTTCAATATGAGCATGTTGATCAATGCTAGCAAAAGCTGTGGTAACTCCTTGAGAGGCAACGACTTCAACTTCATCAGAAAATTTTAGGCCTAAATCTTCATAGATCTTCTTTCCCTCACTAATAGAGTTCACCGCTATGGCTATGTGGTCGAGGACACAGTCTTTGAGTTCAGGTATCACTTACTTCTCCTTGGCTTCTTTGCCGGTTTTGTAATAGGGGAGATTCGTTGAAGCCAATTTTGAAGAGCGTAGTAATTCTCTCTCTTTTCCATGGCCTTCCAGGGGTCATTCTTTAATTGGCGCTCGATAAGATCTCTCTCGCTTTTTGCAGCAAGCTTTAAGCTAAATCTCAGACGACGAACTGACTCCTCACTTAACTTTTGTCCTGCCTTTTGAGCAAGGGTCTGGTTACTCGCAAGCTCTAAAGTCTCCTGCCATTCATCTTCTGTGTAAAGGAGTCTTCCTTCGCCCGAAGCAAAGAGATAAGGTGATGAAAATATTAGAATAAAAAGGAGCTTTAACACAACCACATTAAACCATGCTTAAGGTACCTTTTTGAGCCGCACCGAGTTAGTGTCTTACACCTTTAGTGGCTTCTATAAATTGGTTGGTGGATCAATGGCATTACCACAGTCTGGATTTGCTGGATCAAAGGTAGGAACTGGTGGTGAGTTTGGAGGAACGCATATTCCTTCGCGGCAATCTCCAAATGTGGGGACGTTATAACAGCGTAAGGTACAGGTCTGAACACCTTGATTACTGATACCCGTTTTTACGATAAAGCAGGTTCTAATATTTTCCTCACGACAAAACTCTTTTGTTATACATTGCTGGCCTGGAGACTTTGAGCAAAAAAGGTCTTCACCTGGGTTATGTACTCCACATGTTTGACTAGAAGAACTACAGCAAAGGCTTGAGCATTGAAAATCTGAATTACAGGATTCTCCTGTTCCAAGATTGCCTTCACCTGTACCACTTTCGATACACTGACTTACTAAATCCTTAGACCAGCACCTCTCATTAAAGCAGCACTCATTTGCAGCACATGCATTTGAGCTAGAACATTTCTTAAGAGCAGAGAATTGAACTTCGTTACCAAGGTAGTCGGTAGCACTGGCACGAGTGAGTTGCAGTTTAATTTCTTTGGAGGTTGTAATCGTTACGGTTTCACCTGTTTCTCTATCGGTGGTTATTAAGTCAATTGTTCCAGAGACGCTACAACTTGATACGCCTTCATTGGTTTCTTCGTCGTAACTTGATACACGAATATTACAACCATCGACATATTCTGTTTCACCTGCGCTAACTAAGGAGCGAACTGAACGACTTGCCGTTAATTGGGTGCTTAATGCCGTATAACCAATATACTCTACATTGCTATTAAGGTCCTTCTTACCTGCACGAGGAAAGAGAAAGGATTTAATTCCAGCTTGAGACCTACCGTTAGGATCATTTGCAGTATTGGAAGGGGCATTGTTAAGAACAGCTTGAAAGAGTCCTGTAGGCTCAGCCCCAGCAGTGGAGATATCACTAAAAATGGCGTCACCGGATATTTCCCAAATACTTCGATTAAGAGTTCTGTATGGCCCGAGGTAGGTGTAGCCACCTCCAAACGCCGTATCACCGTAGGCTACCCTGGAGGTTGATGCTGAAGCCGTCGCGGTTTGTAAGCTGGTTTCAACACTACTTCTATGATCAACATCTGGAAGACACTTCTTAAGAATTTCAGATTGAGAAAGGCTTCCATAACCACTTCCAATAAGGTCAATTTGCGGCTCACTAGGAACGATCCCTTTAAGAGCTCCACTTTCAAGAAAGTACAGACCACTATCTTTTACACTTGCATAGGAATAAAGGCATGTTTCACCTGCCGTGTCGCAACGGTCATTTGTTGAACTTATCGTAAAAGTAGGATCGTCTTCAAGGTTGAGGCCACGACAGTAAAGACCAGGGTTTCTAACATCGGTAATTGGCTCTGATAAATCATCATCAGCGGCGAACTCAATCCCATCATCATTAGTATCATAATCATTATAATCATAGAGGTCATAAGTGAGACGCAGGTCTTGGAAGGGTTGGTCTTCAAGATCGAGAATAAGTACTTCGACATCAGTTTGTGGAGTAATCCCTGGAGCGCGACCGATGGCCGCTTGAATAATAACCTCTTCTCTTTCGCGTCCAAAACGGAAACGAACGGAAATTAAACGATCGTTTAGACTCGTGATATTCAAACCAGAGAGGTAGAGCATTCCTTTATAGTTTTTTGGAATGGTGACTTTTGTTTTATAGGTTCCTGAAAAGGGATCCACAATATGGCGAAGTTCAGCCCGGCCATTTTCTAAAATAGCATCGCCAATACTGCCTATGTCGCCATCACTTGGTCCTGCACCATTACCGTCAGTATTTCCATTTGTAGAGTTATCACCAGCACCAGCACCTTGAACACTTGAGCTTCTTTTTGAGCGCACTCCCTGGTTTTGAACACAGGAAGTCATGAGACCAAAAATGGTCATCATTACCGTTAGGCTCTTTAAAGTGGCTTTAATAGTTCTCTTACTCTTCAAATTAACTTCCTTAAATAGCTTCCTCGCTCTTAAGACCTTTCATGCTTATCGGAATAAAAGGACAAAACTTGCGAGATACCCTTTAATTTTAACACTTTATCAGAGCTCGCTAGTCCATTACTCAAGGAGTAAGGCCTCTTTTATATAATATCGATGACTTAGGGGGGCAGGGGATTGTTGCAAAGCCTCCTTTAGGGCAAGGACTACGCCACCTATAAGTGGCGCTAGTATTCAAATGTTAGGATTTCGTTAGAATCAGAAATAAAATGACAACTTATCTAGTTCGACTTCCGAGCAATTGCTATAGTTCCACTATCTGTATTTTTTAAGGGAATTCGATGGAAGTCTTTAAGATTATCTATACGGTCATGGGTGGCCTTGGCATATTTTTCTATGGCATGAAATCCATGTCGGAAGCTCTGCAATCGGTCGCTGGTGACATGATTAAAGAGGTGATCAATACCCTTACAAAAAATAGAGTCTCCGCTCTTCTGGTTGGCATTGTTGTAACCATGCTTGTTCAAAGTTCAAGTGTGACCACCGTTATGGTGGTGGGCTTTGTGAATGCAGGACTCATGCAGTTGAGTCAAGCAATTGGTGTTATTTTTGGTGCTAATATTGGGACCACAATTACTGGTTGGATTATTTCAATTAAGGTCGGCAAGTACGGTTTACTTTTTATAGGTATTGGCATTTTCCCTATGCTCTTTGCAAGGGGAAATAAGTGGCGTCAATTAGGAAGAGTCCTCTTCGGTATTGGTATGATTTTCTTTGGGCTTGATCTTATGAGCAGTGCTTTTAAGCCATTAAGAAAAATGCCAGAATTCCTTGAGGCCATTGCTTATTTTTCTGATCAACACTATGGCGCTTATGCGGCAAGTATCCTGGTTGGTTGCCTTTTAACTGTTATTATTCAATCAAGCTCAGCAATGCTTGGGATAACCATGGCGCTCGCTCTCAGTGGAGTGATTCAATTTCATACAGCAGCGGCCCTTGTTTTGGGTGAAAATATTGGAACCACAATTACAGCGCTTCTGGCTTCTGTGGGTGGTAATATCGAGTCAAAAAGAACTGCACGTGCCCATGCCTGCTTTAATCTTTTGGGTGTCCTGGTGATGTTTATCATTTTTCCATTCTACGTAGAGTTCATTGATTGGATTATCCCAGGGGATCCTGCAATGATGGACGAAAAAGGGGAGTTTCCAAATATCGCTGTTCATATTGCTTCTGGGCATACGATTTTTAATGTTTCAGCCGCGCTCATTTTCTTACCCTTTGTAAAAAGCTTGGCGGCATTTGTTACAAGAATCACTCCAGATAAATCCACTAAGGAGCAACATCATTTAGTAATGCTTGGAGACCCAAAAGACACCATTCCTGTTACTGCTCTTGCACAAGCTAGACTTGAAACTAATAAGCTTAAAGACATCGTCGATCGTGCATTTTTATTAACAAAAGCCCTCATGTTTGAAGAAAAAAATGAGATGTCTCCTCGAGAGCTTATTTCAAAAATTAATCACTACGAAACAGTAGGTGATAATATTCAAAAAGAAGTCGCTGTCTTTCTTCTGAAATTATCTGAAAGCCCACTCAGCCAAAAAGAAAGTCGAGAAGCCTATTCTTTATTACGAGTCGCTGATGAGCTGGAGTCTGTTTTAGATTACCTCGCTAACATCGCCAACTATTCGAGAAGAACACCTCTCAAAGAGGTCTTAAAAGACGACGCAGGAGATGAATTTAGGGCTTTCTTTGATGATGTTAAAAACTACTACGACCATATATCGGTAAAGTTCGTAAATTGGGAGAAGCTTGATCTTGAAGCGATATACCGAACTTCTGAGTCTTTACGGAAAAAGGCGAATTCAATCAGAAACTCCCATCTTGAAAGGGTAACAGATGGGAACCACGATCCGCTTGGTGCTTTAACTTATTCTGACCTTATCGTTGCCTTAAGAAAAATTCGCAGCCACAGTCAAAATGTTGCAGAGGCCCACAATTCTTCTTTCTTAGAAGAGTAGGTACCTTAATTAATAACGATGAATGAGGTGATATCCGAATTGAGTTTGTACTGGTTCAGATGTTTCACCCTCTTTTAGGTTAAGGACAGCCTCTTCGAAAGGCTTGACCATCATACCTTTGGAGAATTCTCCAAGATCTCCTCCATCACGGCCACTGGGGCATTGAGAAAAATCCTGGGCCAACTTTTCAAAGGGAGTTCCCTCAGTAAGTTTCTTAACGAGGTCATCTGCTTCGTACTTATGTTCAACGAGTATGTGTTTGGCCCGAAGTTTAGTCATCTTTGTCTCTTTAGTTAGGGTTATTTATTGAACAACAAATCTAGAGAAATATATCTCTTTTACAAGAGGTTTGCCATAGAAGTCATTAATTCTTCTTCTCATTCTTTCTTCTAAAAGAATTTTGCCAGCAACGCTGTTGAGCTCATCAGGTTCCATATTTGAGGAGATATCAATGATGGCATCTTTAATAATTGCTTTTTGTGCTTCAAACCTTTCAACTGATTGTGATTTAAAAGGGACGAGGTGAATCTCTACATCGAGAAAGCGTAATCGACTTCCCGCTGAGTTTAAGTTGATAATCATCTTATCAAGTTTGAAAACCTCTGGAGCTACAGAGCTTTCACTATCCTTAATAAGGTTGGCTTTCTCGATTTGATTGTCAGGTAATGGCCGTTTAAATACCATCTCGGTGTACACAAATACTCCGAGGGCGGCTAAGGTGGCCAGTGTGGCAAAGCCCATAAGGGCAGTATCTATTGTTTTACTTCCAGTCATCTCTTATATGATACATGGAAATGAGTTAGATGGGCAGGGTGAAAAAATACCCTGCCGAAATAGTAGGCTTATTTAATATTAACGCTATCAAGTGAGATAAAACGATAGCCTTGGCCTTTGAATTCTTTTATGTAGCGATCGATTAGTTCAATTGAATCTTTTCTCAGATCATGGAAAAGAACAACTCCACCAAGCTTTTCTTCAGTTTCGTTTACATAACCTTTAAGACAAGTTCTTACAGACCAGCCTTTTGACCAGCAACCCCAGTCCGCAGCTCTCTTTACTTTAAAAAGAGTTTTATCAAGGCTTCCACCAATATCCCAAAGAAGAGGGCCGTAGTAATTGGCTCCGTACTCTGTATCGTTGATGACGTCAGCTGCCTTTGACTGCCAAGAACCATAAGGTGCTCTAAAGTAATGCTTTGGTGAATTGATCATATATTTTTCAATAATTTGATGGGCATCAATGATCGCTTCTTTGATTTTCTTCTTCTTAAAGAATCCACTAATGTCACCAATATTTCCATGCTCCATTGAGTGATTGCCTACAATATGGCCACCATCAACAATTTTTTGCATTAGCTTAGGGTGTCTTTTTGCATTTTTTCCTAAAACAAAGAAAGCCGCTTGAATCTTTTCTCTCTCTAGAACTTTGAGAATTTCATCAGTAACACCAGGAGTAGGTCCATCATCAATTGTGATAATGAGCTCTTTTGTTCCTTGGTGAAGGTTTTCAATATTCCGAGATCTAAGGTCTTTTTGCTTATTACTGTTAAATGGTAGGTCCATCTCCATGTGTGATGAAGTCGCAACTAGGGTTAAGCCTACCAAGCCTAGGGTAAGTGCCGATTTAAGGTTTTTCATGAATTCTCTCCGTGTGCATAAAAGTATGTGCAAAGAAGGTATCCCCTAAATCGAGAGTTTTGACAACATGGGCCATAAAAAATACAGGAACGTAAGTATTGGAAATGCAGAGGGCTTTCGCCCTCTACAAGCTTATATTTTTAGAGGTGTGTATTTGAGTTCAAGGTCTTTCGCAACTTGTTCATAAACCAAGTCACCCTTGTAAATATTTATCCCAGGTCTAAAGACTGGGTCCATACTTGCCGCTTCTTCAACTCCAAGCTTTGCAATCATTCGAGCATACTTGAGAGTGACATTTGTTAGAGCATAGGTTGATGTTCTTGCCACTGCTCCTGGCATATTGGCCACGCAGTAATGGATAACTCCATCGACAAGAAAAGTTGGTTCCTGGTGAGTTGTAGGTTTACAAGTTTCAATGCATCCGCCTTGGTCAACAGCAATATCGACAACCACGCTTCCTGGTTCCATTTGAGATATCATCTCTCTCGTGACTAGTTTTGGTGCTTTAGCACCAGGAACAAGCACGGCTCCAATCACCAAATCAGATTGAATAACGGCTTCTTCAATATTTTGGGTATTAGAAAAGAGAGTAGTGATTCTTGTGTCAAAGAGATCATCCATTTCGGCAAGTCGATGAACATTAAGGTCAATGGCCGTAACATCTGCGCCAAGACC
>Ga0136600_1000778_pt1 | contig 16264 bp, 13 predicted proteins | sample AntRauMFilla2698_FD_104634 | JGI IMG/M metagenome (GOLD analysis project Ga0136600, IMG submission 104634) | Saline lake microbial communities from Rauer Islands, Antarctica - Metagenome Filla 2 #698 | ecosystem: Environmental > Aquatic > Non-marine Saline and Alkaline > Saline | place...
AAGCGTAGCATCCACATCGTTTTCTTTCAGCTTATCGACTAGCATCTGTGAAGAAATATTTGGATCAGCCTTTTCACGAGCTGCATATATCGGCAGCAGGATTACCTCGTCAGCATCATTGTAACTGGCAGCAAACTCATCCAGAAACTGCTTAGTGCGACTGTACAGATGCGGTTGAAATAGCACTACTAATCTTCGATCCGGGAAACGGTCACGAAATCCTGCTAGCGTAGATCTAACCTCGGTTGGGTGATGGCCGTAGTCATCATAAACAAGCGCACCACCTTCAAGCTCGCCCTTTTTCTGGGCTCGTCGCCAGGTTCCGGAAAACGCCTGGACTGACAAAGCTGATTGATCTAATGAGACATCAAGCTTCTCGGCAGAAGCCATGGCCGCCCTGGCATTCTGTCGGTTATGCTCGCCCGGTACCTCCAGCTCAGCCGTGATGGAGATATCGGCAAAGTCCACAATCGATGCGCCGGTATCATCAATGACCGGAAGCAGGTTCGGTGCTGCGGGGTCACACACAACATAGCCATCATCAGCCACCTGCGAAACCAGTGTACTGAAGGCGTCTTGTATATCGGAAATATCTGTAAAGTAATCAAGGTGGTCAGCATCAACATTGGTAATTACTAAAATATCCGGGTGTAGATTAAGAAAACTTCGACGATACTCGCAGGCCTCAACAATTAAAATATCACCATCACCGGCAATGAAGTTACTCTTTTGTTTATGTAGCAGACTACCAACAATAACGGTTGGATGTATACCAGCAGCAATTAAAATTTCAGCTAGCATGGCGGTGGTGGTGGTTTTACCATGGGTTCCAGAGACAGCAATGGTGTACATATTCTCCGAAAGAAGACCAAGCATTTCTGGATAGGTTAGGACCTGAACACCAGCCTTCTTGGCAGCGATAATTTCTGGGTTGTCAGTTGAGACCGCAATAGTGTGCACCACCATGTCTGCATCTGCAGGAAGATTCTTGGCGTCATGTCCAGTATGCACGGTTACACCAATACCCTGCAGGCCTTCAGTAACTGGCGAGCTGGTCATATCCGAACCAGTAACCACAGCACCACGATCTACAAATAGCCGAGCCACGGCCGAGAGACCGATTCCGCCGATTCCGACACAGTGAACTTTTTTTATGTTCTCTAAATTATCCACTTTATTTACCGCTTAAGATCCTCGATCGCATCCAGAAAGGCTTCTTCACGCTCGTACTCATTGGAAAACTGATCAAATGATGCGAAGGCTGGTGAAAAGAGAATTGCATCACCTGGTGATGACATTTCTTCTAACGCAAGCTGTAATGCTTCATAAGCCGTATCTGTTTCATCAATATTAAGCTTATCATCATCGTAGAGTTTGAAACGAATCTGATCAGTGCCGGTACCTGGTATAAGAATTACATTTTTCACATACCGCTTCACTACCCGCTCCAGCTCAGTAGTATCAAGCCCCTTATCACTTCCGCCCATAATCAAGGTAATGTTTTCACCTTTTTCCAGTTCATCCTGTAGACTCTTGATAGCAGCGACTGTCGCGTCGGGTGTAGTGGAATTATTATCATTATAAATTGACCGACTGAGAATTTTTCGTACATACTGCAGTCTACCATCGAGTGGTTTAAAGTTTGCAACCGCTCGCTTACTGACCGATGAATCAATACGCAAAAGATCGGCAAGCTGTACGGCCGCCGCTACATTCTGGCGATTATGTTCACCGACCAGCTGTATCTTGTAATCATCCAAAAGAATCTTTGGTTTAGCCATAGCCATCGTTCCTTTTACCTTCTCTGCAGCCCGTTCGCCATAGTATTTTTGAATTGCCTTGAAGCTGCTAGCAGTGGTAATCAGATAGTCATCCTGTGATTGATATAGAAATATGTTTGCCTTGTCCTTGAAGTACTCACGCATGTTTTTGTAGTAATCTTGATGATCCTCCATAAGGTTTGTAAAGATGGCGTAGTCAGGACTGATCTTTGATTCACCAAATCCCTGCAGCTGCCATGAGTCCAGCTCAAGCACCACGAAATCATCCGGCTGAACCTTTTTAAGAAGCGGTAGTGTTGCCTGTCCTTTTACATTTCCACCAAGGTGAACAGTTCGTCCAGCTGCCTTTAGGATGTCATGCACAAGATGCGTAACGGTAGATTTTCCACGAGTACCAGTAATGCCAACTATCTTTGTCTCTGCCGGAGCAAGTTTTGCAAAAAGGGATGCATCCATCTCGACCGGAGTGTCCTCTTCGCGTGCTCTGTCCAGATACTTTGAGTCTTTCGGTACACTGGCTGCCTTGATAATCATGTCACGGCCTTCGAACTCCCCAAGTCGGTGTCGACCCAGTACGTACTTGATATTCTTGTATTTCTTCAGCTTCTTGAGCGATTCAGCTAGCTCATCTTTGTCTTTAAGATCAGTAATTATAAGCTCAGCACCACACTCGGCCAAAAACTTGGCAACATTAACCCCACGACCAAGAAGGCCTAAGCCCATCATGGTTATCTTCTTGTCCTTAAAATTATCAATATAGTCAGACTTTTTCATAATTTATATGTTATCTAAAACCAGTATCAGGCATAAAAAAAGCCTATAAAAGGCACTATTTTCAACCTTTTGGCATATTATACCATTTACTAGTATTTTTGTCATGTTTTAGACCATAATACGTGGTAATCGAGCAGGAATCTGAGTAGTAATCCGATAATGCACCGCATCGATGGTTTCTGTAATAGCACGTGCAGAATTAGGGGCTGTACGGTCAGCACTTATAACTTCGACAATTTCTCCTATTTCCGGACGTGGTTTACAGTCAGTGATATCAATAGTTGTGGCATTCATGCTAACCTTCCCAACAATAGGGCAAATATTTTCGCCAATTCGAACTACCCCACAATTAGAAAGGCGCCGATCGATTCCTTCGTAATAACCGGTTGGAATTGTTGCTATTACTTTATCTTGATCTGGGGAATACGTACGGCTATAACCAATAAAATCTCCCTTTAGTACAGTTCTAATTGAAGCGATCGTACTCATTAGAGAAAGAACCGGTTCTGTTTGAAACTCATCGGTAAAATTCGCTAAGCCAAACAGACCAATACCGACACGCTGAGTATTAGCATTGATTTGACCTCGCAACGAGTGACTAGAGGTTGAGGCAAGATGTGTGACCTTGCAGGAAGGAAAATGTTTTGTAACCTTACTAACAGCTGAGTTAAATTGAGATACCTGTCTTTTAGTGAAATCATTCACTTCATTTGTAAATGTGTCGCATAAATGTGAAAAAATACCTGTGAGCAAAAGATAACGAGAGCTTTTCAGTACGTTTATAGCAGCATCAATCTTTTCTGGTATTACTCCGTAGCGGTGCATACCAGTATCAAGCTTTAGATGTATTACCTGGGTCTTGGTAAGCACCTCCTCGATTGCTTCCAGGTGTGATAAATCTACAGCTGTGAAGGTGAAATCCGGATAAGGATTTTCTGCGATTACCTCTGGTTGCACGTAGCCAATTATTAATATTGGCTTGATTATACCCTCATCACGTAGCATCCTCGCCTCCTGATACGTTGCCGTGATTAAAAACGGGGCTTCGGTTTGCTGAGTCAAAAGTTGAGCTACTTGAAAAGCATCATGGCCGTATGCATTCGACTTTATAACCGGCGCAATATCCATACCGCTACCGAAGAAATGCTGGTAATTCCGTAAAAGCACATCCTTATGGATATGTACGAAAGTGGGAGAATCTTGTAGTTTATTTTTCATCACAACTCAACAATTAGCAGTGCATTAGTACTGATTCTTTCATTATTTGCAGTTACACCAGCCACAATCATAATTTTATCACCCTCCTTGAATCCTGGTTGACTTACAAGTATCTCTCTTACCTTTGGAATAGCATCGGATGTATCGCTTGCCTCTGCTAAGTATTTTGGTATACAGCCGTAATTCACAGAAAGCTGACGACATGTTTTTTCATGCTTGCTGAAAGCAAATACATCCTGAAGCGGACGATAGCGACTGATCATCCGGGCTGTGAAGCCTGAGTCAGTTAACGCGACTATTGCTTGGACATCAATGTCTTCAGCTACCCTGACAACACTAGCAGTAATTGCATTAACTACAGTAGTTTGCGGCTTGTTTATCTCGGAGCGATTGATGGATTCTTGCTGATTCTCCATTTTTGCAGCAATACGAGACATTACCTGTACCGTCTCGACAGGGTAATCCCCCATCGCCGTCTCGCCACTAAGCATAATAGCGTCGGATCCATCGAGAATTGCATTGGCAACATCAGACGCTTCTGCTCGGGTTGGTGTAAAACTGGTAGTCATTGATTCCAGCATCTGAGTAGCGGTAATGACAGCCACACCGGCAGTGTTACATTTTTTAATAATCTGCTTTTGAATTACTGGAACATTCTCAAGACTTACCTCTACGGCAAGATCGCCGCGGGCAACCATAATGCAGTCAGTCGCTTCGATGATGGCATCAATATTATTGACGGCTGATTGTGTCTCAATCTTGGCAACGATTTTTGTGTCTTCGCCACCGTATTCTGCAATTTTTTCACGTAATTCATGGATATCCTCCTCCGTCTTCACAAACGAAATGGCAACAAAATCAACTCCCTTTTCCAGCGAAAACTTAAGATCAGCTAAGTCTTTTTCTGTTAGTGAAGGTAATGACAACGTCACATCGGGAACATTAACTCCACGACCATCGTTTTTAATACTTCCACCTTGGGTTACAACTGTCTTCACCGTATCGCCATCGATCTTATTCACATTCAGTACTATACTTCCGTCATCTATGAGAATTTTTGTGTCTTTGGAAACATCCGTAGAGAGCTTGTCGTAATTTATGTAAAGTGTTTCCTTGTCACCGACCTTCTCGCCGTACACAAGATCAACAGTATCACCAACAGAAAATGTAATAGGTTCAGAAATATCACCGGTACGGATCTCGGGACCGGCCAGATCCGCCATGATTGCACCGTAGGTACCTGAGTTGTTTATTATTTCATTCCATCGATCAATCTTCCCTTCATGCTCACGGTAGTCTCCGTGCGAGAAGTTAAGACGAATAATATCTACACCGGCAGTGTAGAGCTTATCAAGCATTTCAGCTGATTCTGATGATGGGCCAATTGTTGCAATGATTTTTGTTTTCTTTTTCATGGAAATTATATGAATTGATTTATCTAAAATAAAAGATAAGGCATAGTATTTCACGCCTTATCGTGTCTCTCGCAAAGCTCGTGAGCCCGAGGGGGGAATTGAACCCCCGGCCTTTCCCTTACCATGGGAATGCTCTACCCCTGAGCTACCCGGGCGACTTCGTTTATACTAGCGTAGATAACTGTCTATTTCCAGCTCAATTCATCAAGAGTATATAGCTGAGAATAAAATACTGTAGATAACCTACTAGATAAAAGAAAACTCATTGAATACCTGCCGATAATTATTTATCGCTATATCAACCTCACTTCGTGTAAGATCGTACGACGTACCTTCATGCGCTATGGTGTTACGCAGCTTGTGAGCTTCCCAGGCCTGATCCAGCGTGCGAAAATCTGGCACCTCGGCACTACGCAGCTTTTCACCAAGGCTGTCCTGGGAATACCCCATCGTCTTTAGCATTTCATCCATCATCACATCCGCATCAATGATGGCCAGACGCCAAAGTTCCTGATCCTCTGAGGCAGCATAAGAAAGAATATGCTGCCAGCGGTCATTATGTGTATCCTCGCCACTAATAGCTGCACGCGTCATTGCCTTTAGCTCCTTTTTTTCGGCTGATACGACAGCACTTTTTTGCATACCAGCATAAATCGCACCAGATAAGCAGGCTGCAGAAAACCCAACAGCCAGAATGTATGCACCAGTATATATTCCTCCAAGCGAACCAATACGACCTTCTATAGCAGCATAAATATCAGCCCAAATTGTCGGTAGCTGTTGAAACAAATTAACCGCCAAAAGCAGTATGATAATCGCCGCGGCAATATTTAAAAACGGATCATTAGTAAAGACCCCGCCAGAACCAGCTCCAGCCCTAGCTCTTTTTTCGTTGTCATCTTCAGCCATAATATATATGTAATGTACTTATCCTTGTGCCGACTCAAACTCCTTCCCGATTGTAAACAATGTAGACTCATGATTATTTGCTGCCATCAGCTGTAGCCCGAGTGGAAGATCCTTTCCATCCACAGAAGCAGTGCCGGACGGTACCGATATTGCTGGCACACCACCAATGTTAGCCCCTACAGTAAATACGTCCTGCATGTACATCTCTAGCGGATCATCCGACATATCACCAATCTTGAAGGCTGGCGCTGGTGTTGTTGGTGTTGCTATCGCATCAACTTCTGCAAAGACACTCTCAAATGCTTTTTCCAGTACCCGACGAGCCCGAACAGCCGTGCGGTAGTAGGCGTCGTAGTAGCCTGCAGATAAAACATAAGTACCCAGCAGAAGTCGCTGCTTCACCTCGGGACCAAACCCATCACGCCGGGTGTTCACGTACTGGGTGAAGAGGTCATCATCATCGGTACGAAGACCGTACGAAACACCATCGTACCGAGCCAGGTTGGAAGACACTTCAGCCGGCATGATGATGTAGTACATCGCGAGCGCTTCCTGCAGTGCCGGCAACTCAATATCAACTATCTCATAACCAGCAGCCTCAAGACGCTTCAGTGATTCATCAAAATTATCCAGAACCGCCTGGTCAATACCGTCCTGCTGCAGCAGCTTTCGTGGAACACCGATCTTCTTTGGTTTCTTCGTCGGCTCGGTGTACGTGTCTGCCTGGTACGTCGTGCTGTCCCGCTTGTCATCTCCGGAGATAGCTTCATGGATTATCTCGGCATCCGCAACAGAGTTGGTTAGCGGACCGATCTGATCAAGTGATGACCCCATGGCGATCAGTCCGTACCGAGACACCGCCCCATACGTTGGCTTAAGTCCGACCACGCCACAAAAGCTGGCAGGCTGACGAACAGAGCCACCGGTATCACTTCCTAATGCAGCCGGCACCAAACCACCAGCCACAGCCGCGGCTGAACCACCGGACGATCCACCTGGCACTCGATCATTATCATGTGGATTTTTTGTGACCTGATAGGCAGAGTGCTCTGTTGATGAGCCCATGGCAAACTCATCCATGTTGGTTCGCCCAACCAGCACAGCCCCGGCCGCCTGAAGCTTTTCGATAACGGTGGCACTATAAGGTGCAACGTAGTCTTCAAGGATGCGTGATCCAGCAGAGACGGGCTTTCCATCAATTAGAATATTGTCCTTGACAGCCAACGGCACACCAAGCAGTGGCGACTCGAAACCATCGGCACGTCGTGTATCCGCCGCCTCGGCCTGCTCTATCACATCATCATAGGTACCAAGAAAGGCTGCTGTCTTATCTTTCTTAATATTTTCAATACAGGACTCTGCCAGCTCGACGGCCGTCGTGTCGCCGGCTGCTAATGCCGTTGTTATTTCCTTGATTGTAGCGTTTGCTATATCCATTATAAAATTGGCGGTACAACAATATATCCATCCCCATCAACTGATGGCGCCTCCCGAAGCAGTGCTTCTCGATACGCGTCAGGCTCATGTGGATCCTTATCCTCGCGTAGGACATTACGCACTGATCCTGCCTCAGGCTCTCCGGCCTCTCCGGCGACTTTTTTCACCGAGCTAACGTACGAGAGAACCTCATTCATATTTGCCTTTATCTCCTCAACATCCGCATCACCAAGGTCAACACGGGCAAGTTTAGCAATATTTTTTATATCTATGTCGTCACTCATATGGGGTTATTGTAGCATGTGAGATGCAGTATATTAACCATATTTCAGCTGCTGACCAGTATCCATAGTTAGGTTAGAGTAGTTGCTGGTAACGTACCTTAAGACAAATCAAAACACAAAAAAGAACAAATAATGATCAAAGTACTATCATTTGCAGCAGTCCTACTACTCTTTTTCGGATGTTCTGAAATCACCAGTCCTTCAGTTCAGGAGGATACCTCAATCGAAATGACTGAATTTTCGGCAGAGGCATCCAGTACGGAAACCGAAGCTGATTCATCTTCGGTAAATCGTATCGAGGAACAATGGAATGGAGGTTGGGGCTCAGAAGGGTACATCTGGTAATCAGATCACCTTAGTCTAATCTAATCCGACGTGCATTATGTGCGTCGGATTTTTTTATACAGAAATTTATAAAAAGACAAAATTCTTATGATATTATGGATTCAGTTCGCCCTTTTCAACCCCTAAAAATCTACGGAGGAAAAAATATGCTGTATATATTCCCAAACTCATGCATCGCAGCATGTAGACAACAAAAATCTCATGAACCGAAAAAGGAGGTGATCATCCTGCTATCTTCCGACCGGTAGGCTACCAACATTTCGGACTTAACGTCAGCTAACCGCAAATTTAATTCCCTCCGGAGGTGAATTAAAATGACTTGCCCAACATCCTATCGCGAAATTGTTGGCACCGACATATTTCGTGAAATTGTAAAAAGTTAGCCAACAGTAAAACAAACGTCCTTTCAGCCTCGGCTGCGGGGGCGTTATTTTTTTGCCTGCTTGTAGCGAGCGATGGCTTCGTGATACATCTTCTTGTGGTCGACGATTGCGTCGGGATAATCTGTATCATCAGGAACACCCTTATCCCCTATTTTATGAATACGATCAGCAGAGACGTCAGCCAGTTCCGGTACCCACTTTTTAATGTATACAGCATCTGGATCATGCGTCTCTCCCTGTGTCCATGGGTTAAAGATACGAAAATACGGCTGTGCATCTGCGCCGGTCGAGGCCGCCCACTGCCAGCCGCCATTGTTGGAGCTCGGATCATAGTCAACTAGATGCTGGGCAAAATGCTTCTCGCCCCAGCGCCAGTCGATATTAAGATCCTTAGTCAGGAAGCTGGCGACAATCATGCGAACCCGGTTGTGCATCCAGCCAGAATCCTCTAACTCGCGCATGCCGGCATCAACAATTGGAAAGCCTGTCCTCCCTTCTTGCCAGGCCTGAAACTTCTCCTTGTCATTCTCCCAAGGAATGTCATCATAATCAGTATTAAAATTACCTCCGAAAACCTCTGGGAAATGCCAGCTGATGTGCAGATAAAAGTCTCGCCAGTACAGCTCGGTAATAAGACCACTGGATTCGCCAAGATGCTTGGCTACAACCCAGTACAGCTCGCGTGGTGATATGGTTCCAAACTTCAGATGGGCACTAAGACGGGTTGTTCCCTGCATGGATGGCTGATTACGCTCCTCCTCGTAATCCTGAAAGTCCTCGATGCGTCGGAGTATTGCCGTGGCTTCATCCCGACTACCGGTCTGCAGAATCTCTTCATTGCCATCGGGTTGGTAGCTGCGTACGGTCGATACATCATCAAGTTTGCGATGATCAAGACGACCAAAGGTATCGAAATTATTGCGTTGCGGTTTCGCCGGCTCATTCTCACGAGCCTTACGCTCGAAAGGCGAAAATACACGATACGGATCACCAGCATTAGTCAGCACCTCTCCAGGAACGGTCAGGGCAACATCGTGAAAATCCTTCACTTCTACATCATGTGATGCACAGACCGCTTTCATCTCCTTGTCTCGCTCGATCGAAAAAGGTGTGTAGTCCATGTTAAAGAAGACGGCCTGAACATCAGTATCTGCCAGCAGTGTATCAAGTAGCTCATCCGGCCTGGCCGAGCCAACATGCAGACGACTGTCACGCTTGCGTAAGTGACCGTCAAGATGAACAAGGGCTTCGCACATAAACCTGAAAGCCGGCTTCGAGAAGTAATCATTGGTATCCGCATCAGCCTGACGTGGGTCAAATATAAAGAGAGGTATGACTGTTTCGGAAGCTTCAGCGGCTTCCAAAAGACCAGTGTTGTCTTCAAGCCGTAGATCACGGCGGAATATAAAGAGGCTTTTTTTGTACGTCTTATCAGGCATATTACGGCTGTATCATAGCATGAGAATTATAAATATAATGCAATATTATTCAGTATTTGACAAATAATATGGGTCGTGTAGTCTTCTCTACTGGAACCTCAATCTTTAACAAACCAATGCACACGTATATGAAGAAATTTGTAACGGTAATACTTTTTCTATCTGTAACAGGTTTGGCGATAATACTGGTTAATGCAACCACAACAGCGCCGTCTACTGTAATCCACCAAATACTCGACGATAATAATGAGTCTATGCTGAAAGCAGCGAATAAGTTGATCCAGCAGATTGAAAACGACCCAGAAATTTCAGAGATTGACAGTACTTTCTACAAACATCCTTCCTCAACCTGGAAAATTACTGCACAGGAAGGCAAAAATGTAGTGATGATAGATATTGCTCTTGAAGATGCAAGAGTTAAGTACAAACAACACCTAAGTGGTGTAAAGAGAAAAGGAAAAGATATTGAGCTAGCACAATTCTCAATATATCAAAATTAAAAATAAAATCGCAACACATTGCCCCGCATACATCGTATGTCGGGGCTTTTTTATATCTATTTAAGAATCGTTATAAAGCAAAAAAACCTTAGCGTTTGACAGAAAAATATAACTGAGTTAACCTCCTTGGCGGAGTACAAACCTTAACAATAAAATATAACTAGTTAATGAGAAAAGTTACACTAATATCTATCGGAATTATTGCAGTATCAATCATTGCAATATCATGTGTTTCAGCACCAAAACATCGCATGTATCACCAGACCATTCAGGAAAAGAATGACGTGATGAAGCAGAGAGCGAACGCCATGATTAGGCTAATCGAAAGCGACCCTTCTCTTCCGAGGATAGAAACAAGGTATGACGACAATGCAGGAGTTTCTTGGGAACAGTATGTCTTTCAAGAAAAAAACATAACCATAGCTTATGTAAGCATCGTAGACAGCAAGAACAACTTGCGTTTACAATTGAGCTCAAATAAAAAAACAGGGGAAGATCACCCGATACACCTACTAAATGTACTAAATTAAAATTAACTCTACAGCCCGACATACATTTTGTATGCCGGGCTTTTTTATACCTCCCTATCATAAGTAAACTAACAGAATATTTTTTTATAATCAATTACGAGATCATTTTATTGAAATCTGACTCAGAAAGTATGGATACCTCAAGCTCTTTAGCTTGATCCTTTTTACTACCAGGACTTTCACCCACCACCACATAGTCTGTATTTGTAGATACTGATGAGGATACCTTTCCACCGCGGGCATGCACTGCCTCCTTGGCCTCAGTACGCGAGAAGCCATCAAGTGAACCGGTAAAGACAAAGGTTTTTCCTGAAAGCTTGTCAGAGACATCGGATGATTTTCGCTGGGTAATCTCAACCTCATCAAGCAGATGATCAACCACCGTCTGATTATCCTCGGCAGCAAAGAAGTCCTGCACCGATTCAGCAACGGTATCACCAACACCATCAATGGCAATCAAATCCTCTCGGTCGGCCTGGCGAATGTCTGTAATACTGCCGAAGTGCTGAGCTATCAGGCGCGCCGTCTCAGAACCAACAAAGCCGATAGAAAGCCCATGCAGGAATCGAGGCAGTGTAACCTCACGAGAAGCCTCTACGGCGTCTAGGAGGTTGTCTGCTGACTTCTCTGCCATACGTGGTAGCTCCGTAATCTCCTCCTTATTTAGCTTGAATATATCAGCAAACTCTGTGACTAGATCATGCTCGAGAAGCTGGTCAATTATCTTTGGCCCCATGCCATCAATATCAAAACACCCCTTGGATACAAAATGATAGAACACCTCATGTCGCTGGCGATCACCGACTTCTTTACAGCGATGCTTTGCCTCGCCGTCCGGTCGAACAATCGTACCATCACCTCCGCAGGCATCTGACTGACGTGGAAATACAAACTTATCCTCAGAACCATCTCGAAGATCGGTAAGCACCTCGACCACCTGCGGGATGATATCACCGGCTTTTTTAATAATCACCGTATCACCCACTCGTACATCTAGCCGATTTATCTCATCTTCATTGTGAAGCGTTGCGCGAGATACTGTGGATCCATCCAGTAGCACAGGCTTGAAGTGCGCCACAGGTGTGATGGCACCAGTCCGACCAACCTGCAGTGTGATGTCCTGAATTTGGGTTGTGGTCGTCTCGGCCGGAAACTTGTAGGCAACTGCAAAACGAGGTGCGCTGGCGGTGTAGCCAAGCTCCTCTTGGAGCCCTTTATCATTCAGCTTGATTACAACTCCATCCACACCGTAGCCAACGCCTGTACGCTTCTCGATCCACTCGTCATAAAACTTCTGTATACAGTCGATACCATTGCAGTGAACATGGTCTGGGTTAACACGGAAGTGAAGCGTGGAAAGCAGCTGTAGTTCTGCCTGCTGCGTATCCGGTGCATCCAGATCAGTATCACGGGTATCAATGGATTCAATATCATAAGCAAAAAAGTCCAAATGACGGCTGGCAGCAACGGCCGGATCGAGCTGACGAATGGAACCGGCGGCAGCGTTGCGCGGATTGGCAAATTCTGGCTCTCCAGCCTGGCGACGATCATTGTTGATACGAGCAAACTCTTGTTTTGGAAGCCAAACCTCACCGCCAATAATGACATCAACGTCATGTGGTAGCTGCAGCGGGATGGCAGAGATGGTCTTAATGTTACTGGTGACATTCTCTCCTGCCTGCCCATCACCACGAGTGGCAGCCTGTACTAGGTGTCCGGATTCATAGGTCAACACGACCTTGAGTCCATCAATCTTTAGTTCGGCGATGTAGGTTATTTCATCAGTGTCTATGTCAGTCTTGGATACAAAGCGCGCGATCTTCTCGTCCCAGTCGAAGAGCTCCGAAGCGCCAAAAATATTATCAAAGGAGTACTGCCGGACCGTGTGCTCAACTCGCTGAAAGGCTTCAAGTGGTTCGCCACCGACTCTGTGTGTCGGACTGGTCGGACTGTCTAGGTCTGGATATTCAGCCTCAAGACTGGCAAGCTCGGCCTTGAGTGAGTCATAGGCATCATCATCAAGCTCAGGCTGATCCTGGACGTGATACTTGTAGCGATGCTCCTCTATTATAGTGCGGAGTTTTGTGATGCGATCCTTTGCCTGGGACGAATTCATATACGATCATTGTAGCAAAAATACGGCTCTTAATGAGTTTCTGTAACAATCTGATTGTTACAGACAAGTCTTGTAAGGTTAAGATCCTTGCAGACTTTGGTTGACATACTGGGATTGTGTAGTTTAGATTGACAATTGGCACTTTTGTGGTTAGTATGAGAACAGACATTTTTTAACAATTTATCCCAAAACAGAAAAAGGAGACACTATGGAACGAATTGGAAGACGAGACGAAGGAAGCAGCCGACTCGGCTGGGTTTTATTTATAGCCGTAATTGGAGTCCTGCTTATGGCGGTAGTTCTCAGTGGTTGTGAAGATTCGCCGATAGGGCCGGATCCTGCGGAAAAGGTAAGCAAGACCCTGACCGCTGTCGACGGTAGTGAAAACAGCATCGCTGATGCTGTCTTTTACAACGCCGACACAGATGAGCGACTGGATAACCCGGTCGAGCGTGAAAAAGACAGTCGTCTTGATATTCGCGCTGAAGCTAGTAATTATCAATCAACGACAAAAACAGTGGAGTTCACGAATGATGACGCAGTTACGTTTAGCTTGGATCAGGAGAATCCTGAGACAATAACGATTACGTACCAAATCATTGGTGAGGATGGTGGATCAATCAGTAATGCAGAGTTCACAAGTGCCGATACACTGGCAATTCCAGGGCCGAGCGGATCAATCACTGTCCCCTACTCAAAGATGGCAATCACCGTCTGTGGGTCTGCTGATTATTACAAGCAGTTGTGTCGAGAGATTGTGCCGAGTGATAATCACTCGATTACATTAGCGCTTCGACGTGAGACGGTGTCTATCACCATCACCCCGGATATTGTTGGGTATACCGATCAATTAGATGATGAATACGGAAATACTTCGACAGCTATTAGTCATACTGACTACAGACTTTTGATTGGTGATAGTGTATGGGTGGATAATCTAGAAGCCCATGATAACTTTTCGGATTTCGTATTTAACCCATATATTCGAGAAGGTTTAGCAACCACCTACACCTACCCGGCCGGGCCGAATCCGATAGAGGCGTCGATGCGAGCAGTCTATGTTCCTGAAGAAGGGCATGCACACAGCGATAATCACTACCTGAATGTAGCCGAGGGCACAATCGACCTGTCAGGTGATAGCGATAGTGACGTAGTGCTGGAGCTAGCGCACATTCCGGCTTGTTCTGATGGGGTTGATAATAACTTTTCAGGAAAGGCTGATGCCGAGGAGCCCGGCTGTCTAGACACCTGGGCATCGACCAGCATCGAGCCTGGCACCAATGGCTTCGTGTACGAACCAGAAGATGATTATGAATCATTGAGTGGATACACAAGAACTGAAGGGTTCTATGCAAATAGTGACTACGCAGTCTCCGGAAAAGAAGGTAAGCGTGAAAGTAACTTTATTTCTTTCAATCCTCTTTGGGAATTAGTTGAAGTAGCCGTATCTGTTGAGGCTCGGTTTACAAAACTGGTATCCAAGGATCAGTCTGGAGAAGAATTCGCACTGGAGTTCCGAACAGGTTCCAGTGAGAATGATAAAGATGTTGTAAACATAACATCTATCGTGGCGGATGAGGATAAAGAAGGGTGGATTGAAGTAATACTACCCTTATCTCGAGATTACTTCTCTAAAGGGACTTATTACGGCATTAAGATAATTCATGCCACAAAGTTGCGCGAAGAAGACCCGACCGATGGCAATGATGATGTTGTAATCTTCCAAAAGCAACGCGATGATTACTTTGTCATAAGTGCCATTTATGAGCCAGAGTTACTGTCTCAAGAAATAGCCAAAAAACAACAAAGAAAAAAAATCGGAGATGTAGAAATCACCGATGAAGTTGTAAATCTAAAATAAATCATAATAAAACCCGCATTCTAATTAGAATGCGGGTTTTTTCTTTAAAAAATAACTTTAAGAGCCTAGAACTCTTCGATGGTGCGTGGGGCGAAGCCGTCGGCGTTGATTGTAAACTCACCAAACTGTGGATCATCGTCAGCAGTATTTGATAGGTCATCCATTCGAATTTGTACCCTGAACTCAGCGTCTTCATTGATTGGCTTCATGGTTTGAAGACTGATCGGGATAGTTGCTGTATCACCTGAGGAAAGACTTGCCTGTACAGCTGCAAATTGATTGTTAGATGCGCCCTGTAATGTAACACTGCTCTCATCCAGAACAATATTAATCAGTTTATCACCATTTTCATCTTCAAAATTAGGTCCATATGAGTTGTCATTTTCATCAAGAACATCGGTTATGGCGACATCTATTGTGCCACTGTAACCATTCACAGACTCCAGAATTAGATTTATGCTAGAGGTTGCACCTGGCCGACCGTCAATATCAACATTTGTGATTGGCTCAAAATCAAAGTTTTCTGGAGCTTCGATGGTTACTACAACTTCATCAGTTATTGGGTTGGTCGCCTCATCTGCCACAACTCCGTAGGTATATGTTCCAGAGGTAGATTCGCTACGTGAGGTATTCGCGGCTGTATTTGTAGGTAGTGATGAAGGTCCCCAATCACCATATGACTCCAGCGTTGAAATGTTTTCAGAATCCCAGGAGAGGGTGAAGGTCTCACCAGTATCAACCTCGGAGTCGCTTGAATTAATTGAAACGCTTCGCGAAGGCGAAGGCGGTGCCCCGGCTTCATTAAAGGTAAATTCAGCCTCTTCATTCTGCTGGACAGTACTTTGTGCTCTTGTCTCGGCAGTAAGGCTTGAGATATTAAATACACCAGAAAAGCTGAGCACAATAGCTAACGTGGCAACCATGAAGATGCCGCTGATGAGGGCGGTAATGCGAGAGCTTGGTTTTGTGTGGGTGGTTTTCATGATTGGGTTAGATTTAGACGAGATGAATAATTAATAGTAGTCTCCAGTAACCGCTGTCTGACAGCTTGGAACCTGTTGTCATTTATACACTGTCTGACAGCGTGGAACCTGTTTAGTAATCGTGTCAGTACCACCGTTCCCATCATTTACAGTCAGGCTTGTTTCCCAGGTTCCATTAACTGGCTCGTATCCGGGAAAGTTGGAAACCGGATTTCGTAGAGTTGAGGTTCCAACGCTCTCATCAAACCTCCAGAAATATGAAAGCGTATCTCCATCTGGATCAGAGGAC
>Ga0136600_1000779_pt1 | contig 16229 bp, 17 predicted proteins | sample AntRauMFilla2698_FD_104634 | JGI IMG/M metagenome (GOLD analysis project Ga0136600, IMG submission 104634) | Saline lake microbial communities from Rauer Islands, Antarctica - Metagenome Filla 2 #698 | ecosystem: Environmental > Aquatic > Non-marine Saline and Alkaline > Saline | place...
TTATAGCGCGCTCTGATTCGTGGGATTTGACTACGCCAAAAAACAAAGCGAGTAAGACCATCCATTGGACTGGTCTCGGGATTATCTTGGTAAGTGACCTCACTAGATTCATTTATATTATTATTAATCTCATCCCCAAGCTGCTCTGCTTCGGCTGCTTGCCTATTAAGAACTTCGACTGATTCAAGTTTATCCCAATCTTTGGGGTTGATTTGACGAATGCTGTAAGCGTCGCCACCAAAATTTAAGTTTAGACCGAGTCCAAAAGTACCGTTGGAAAAGCCTAGCTCTTCAGAGAGCAGCGGAACTGGAAGGGCCAAGGGGAGCTTCATGATATCGATAACAGTCCAAGTATCAAGGATGTCTTGATTGTCATAAACCTTTCGTTGAACCTTAAGCTCTAAACTCAAATCTCCAATGAGTTGTTTTTTAAAAAGCTCTCGATTGGTAAGGGACTCAAAGATAGAAGCGCTTAACCTTGTACCCGCTTCGTCCCACTCTTCGCCGACATTATCAGAAATGCTATCAAAGAAATCACTAGGGAATGGAGAGGGGTTTGGGTTAGTTGGAATAGGACCTAATGGTGGGTCTAGAGGTTGCGCCAAAAGATTGAGAATGCAGCTTAAGGCGAATATAATAAAAGATTTTTTAATTTTGCACATCGGCGAAAACATTATCATTGTTCTTTAGCAATATTAACGATTTTCTCCTCGTGGGCATAAACCTACGATATTATTGAAGCTATAGTTCCATATAATTGATTTTATTACAGATAGTGAATCGCTTACTCTGAAAATTTTATATGGCCAACGGAGTGAGCAAGCAGCTAGATTCCAGCCAACTGATTACCCAAACTCTTAAGACCCAAAATATAAGCCCAGGAGTACATGAATGAAGTCTATCATCTTCTTTTTCTGTTTATCTTTTTTACTAACAAGTCCATTCAATACCTTCGCCCAAGAAAGTGAGCCCCTCGCCCCCCTTGATCCTCTTTATGAGAATATGGTTCATCCCATTGATGACAGCGCTTACTCAAAAAATCTTGGTAGGAATAATGTTGAAGGAATAATTGATACTCAAACGTCTGTGAAGTCCCAAGGCTACCGTGGCACATGTTCTATTTTTTCGGCGATCGGTATTTTAGAGTCACGCTTAAAGGTGCGCTATAATCTTAAAGACGTTGATCTTTCAGAGCAATTTCTTGAGTATCTTGTTGTGAGAAATAAAACAACTGATGGCTCAAACTCTTGGTCTAACTTCAGTGCTATCTCTCAGTATGGTGTTCCTCTTGAAAAAACTCTGCCTTATGAAATGAATAGTTGGGAAACCAATACGGAACTTTCAAATGAGAGATGTGGCCACCTCGAGACAAGCTCTACGAGGTATAAATCTTGCTTAATAGTCCAAAGAGATCCTGTCTCTTTATTAAAAACGGATGCAGAATTATTAGACCAAAGCAGTCCTCTTTACGATCCTGAGTTTGTTACCGCAAGAAATGAGGCAATGAGAATTCGTTCACAATATATCCGCCTTCAAAATAGTAACTTCTCTCTTTATAACACCAGCTCTATCAAACAATTTCTCGATGCTGGATATCCATTAACCATGGGTATCGCCATTTATTATGGCTCTTGGAATCACGGTGCGGGAAGAAGCATTGGTGTTCCAATGAATACTGAGTTGTGGGAGAGAGGCATCGTGGGTTACCCTGAGAAGGGTTCACTTGACTGGGACCTGTCACGCACCAAACCCGCTGGTCACTCCATCGTTATTGTTGGTTACGATGATTCAAAAGAAATAACGACTACAACAACAATGAAAGATGGCAGCATTAAGGAATTTACTTATAAAGGCGTTTATTATTTCAAAAACTCTTGGGGCACAACGAGCTTCGGTAAAGACTTTGAAATAGATGGAGTGGGTTTTCCAGGCTACGGCATGATCACCCAAAAATATGCTCATGAGTATGGAAGCTTCTATCATCTTCCACTTTAATTAAAACTTTACCGAGAACGACGACGAGGGGGCTTAAAAGAGCCCTCTTTTTCGTTTGTAGGCGCAGATTCGCGCCTCTGCGGTAGTGTTTGTCTGCGTAATCCTGCCTGACCAAGAGAGACGCTATCACTCATATCCGTCTCTGTGTTTTGATCGGTTACCCGTTGTGTGGTTTCTACTAAGTCTCCATTTTCATCAAGGGCAAAGTCCTCGGCTTCAAGATCTCTAGGGAGAGTGAGGGCCTTATCCATTTCTCTTTTTAAGCGCGCTTGTAGGCTCTCATCAGCATGTAAGTGTTCAGAGATGCCCAAAAATAAAGAAAAAAGTAGAAAAATAGCAGTCTTCATATTCTCACTCCATGAAAATAGATTAACCCATCTCTTTTATGCTAAGAGGAAAGGACCTATATGAAAAGAACTGATGACTTTAAATTATCCTCCTATCACTATGAGCTGCCTCAGAAGTTGATAGCCCAAAGGCCTGTTGAGCCAAGGGATCACTCGCGCCTCATGGTCTACTTCGAAGAAAGTGATAAAGTAGAGCACGTTCTTTTCAAGGATTTACCCAAATTTCTTCCAGAAAACTCCACTTTGGTTCTCAATAATTCAAAAGTTTTCCCCTGCCGCCTTAATGCCCTTAAGCCAAGTGGGGGCAAGGTTGAGATTTTCCTGCTCCAAAAATATAGCTCTGATGGAGAGTACTCGGCGCTTCTTAAAAGTAGTGGCAAGAAACGAGTAGGCGATCGTCTGATTATAGAGGGGAGTCTTGAAGCAACAATTATTAGCAGAGAAGAGAAGGGAAGTTTTAAGCTGGCTTTTAATGGTGATATTTTAGCGCTGTTAGAAAAGGATGCTCTGGTGCCTATTCCTCCTTATATAAGAGGTGGCCAATCTGATGAGCAAGACCGTCTCAATTACCAAACGATTTATGCCAGTGGCGATAAGAAAGCAGAAGGATCTGTCGCTGCACCAACTGCAGGACTTCATTTTACTGAGAGAGTCTTTAGTGACCTCGATGCGAGAAAAATTGACAGGAATTTTGTTACCCTTCAGGTAGGGCTTGGAACCTTTTCCCCAGTAAAAGTAGACGATATTCGAGAGCATCCCATGCATAGTGAAAATTACTATGTTGAACAGGACCAGTGGCAAAGTATTCTCGCCGCCAAAAAACGTATTGCTGTGGGCACGACCTCCCTCAGAGTAATGGAGAGTCTATGGCAAACGCGCCAAGAATACCGGGGGGGAGAATTACAGGAGACAGATATTTTTCTTTATCCCGGTAAAGAAATTGCCTCAATTGATGGATTGGTCACGAATTTTCATTTACCCGAGAGTACCCTTCTCATGCTGGTTTCAAGCCTAATCGGCAGAGAGAAGACCTTGGAGCTCTATAATGTGGCCGTAATCGAAGGCTATCGTTTCTTTAGTTATGGTGATGCCATGCTTATCCTAAGAAAACCTTCAATTTAGAGATTAAAGAAGCTATAAAGGCCCATGAGCTTTTTTAAATTAGAAAAACAAGATGGACAGGCGCGGGCAGGACGTATCATGACTGCCCATGGGATTATAGAGACACCAATCTTTATGCCTGTTGGCACTAGAGCTTCCGTGAAAACCATGACTTCTGCCGACCTTGAAGAAATGCGCGCTCAAATTATTCTTGGAAATACTTATCACCTTTACCTCAGGCCAGGTCACGAGCTTATTGAAAGAGTTGGTGGTGGTTTGCATGGCTTTATGAACTGGCAAGGACCGATCCTTACAGACTCAGGAGGCTTTCAGGTTTTCAGTCTTAGTGACCTTAATAAGGTGAGCGAGGAAGGTGTGGTCTTTCAAAGTCACATCGATGGTTCCCGCCATATGATAGGCCCTGAAAAGTCGATGGAGATTCAAAGAGGTCTTGGTAGTGATATTGTCATGGCCTTTGACGAGTGCCCGGCGCTTCCTGCGACTAAAGAGACTCTAAGGGAGAGCATGGAGCTAACTCTACGCTGGGCCAAGCGTTGCCACTCAGTACAACTTAAAGACCATCAGAACCTCTTTGGCATTGTTCAGGGCGGACTTCATAAAGACTTACGCACAGAGTGCATGGAGCGCTTAGAAGAGATGGATTTCCCAGGCCTTGCCATTGGTGGTCTCAGCGTTGGGGAGAAAAATGAAGAAATGGTTGATTTCTGCCGTGACTTTGTCCCGACTATGCCGAGTGAAAAGCCGCGCTACCTCATGGGAGTAGGCAAGCCTCTTGATGTTTTGACCGGCATAAAGAATGGTCTTGATATGTTTGACTGTGTGCTTCCTACTCGAAATGCTCGTAATGGCCAGGTCTTAACCCACAAAGGCCCTCTTAATATTAAAAAGGAGCGTTTTAAGGAGGATACCGGTCCACTAGATCCAGACTGCTCTTGTCGAACTTGCAAGACTTACTCTCGTGCCTATGTGCGTCACCTCTTTAACGTCGGTGAATACCTAGGTGGGCAGCTCATTACCTTTCATAATTTACATTTTTATTTAGAGATGAGTCGCAATGCTCGCAAAAACATTCTTGCGGGAACATTTGACGCCTTTTACTCAGAGTTTTATAAATCCTACATTTCAAATGAATATAACTGATTCAACAACCGGAAGGACTTCTTTATGTCATTAATTCTTACTCTTATTTCTAGTGCTTTTGCTGAAGGTGCCGCTGCAGGTCCTGCTAATAACAACCCAATTGCTCAAATGATACCTTTCATAGCTATTGCGGTTATTTTCTATTTTCTTATGCTCCGACCGCAAAAGAAGCAATTAGAAGAAGAAAAGCAAATGCTTGGTGGTCTTAATAAAGGCGATGAAATCTACACTAAAGCTGGTCTTCTCGGCACAATCGTTGGCATGACTGACAAAGTGATCACTCTAGAAGTAAGTGACTCAGTAAAGCTAAAAGTGCTCCGTAGCCAAGTGGGCGGTCTTTCGAGTAAACTTTTTGAGAAGAAAGAAAATAAGAAAGAAACTAAGAAAGACAAGAAATAGGGAACGTCATGTTTGGATTGGGTGCTGGTGAAATTTTTATTATCTTGGCGTTTGCGCTGATTTTCATTGGCCCCAAGAAATTACCTGAACTTGCAAAGAGTTTAGGTAAGGGGATTCGTGAATTCCAAAAAGCAAAAGATGAGCTCATGACTCAAGTAAATACTGAGTCTTCTGATAATGCTGTTAATCATAATGCTGATAATAAAGATCAAATTGATTCAGCTACGGATACAAATAAAGAAGACGGCGTTCATCAAGACCATCACCAAAGCCTGACAGGTGTTGGCGATGCTGATCCTGAACTTGAAAAAGAAGTGGCCGCGATGCAAGAAGCGTTGGCCAAGGAAGAAACAAAGAGTACAAAAGACACGGAAGAAAAAGACTCTTAAACTTCCCATTGCCTTTAAGTCTGTTATTCCCCTATAATTTCAAATTGTTGTCATACTTTGTACTCAATCAATTAGGGAGAATGCACCATGAAACGCAGTTGGTGGTACCGCTTTACATTTCTGATTATCATTGGACTTATTTCGGCCATGATGATTATTCCTACGGCCATGAACTTCACGGCTGAATCAAACTTCCCCGTGAAATCAAAAATCACGTTAGGTCTCGACCTCCAAGGTGGGCTCTATATGGTTCTTGGTATCGACTTTAATAAAGTCTATGAAGATGAAGTTAAAAGCTATGCTAGAAAAGTGGCGTATATTTTAAATGATCAAGGAATTAAATCAGAGATCGGCTCCCTTGATAAGACTATCGTCACGGATCCAACTCATTCAATTGTTATTGGTGATCCAGCTAATATAGAAAAAGCAAAAGAAGAAATTAAAAAGTTCTTTCCCTCTATTATTAGGATGACTGTTGAAAATGGTGGAACGCTTTTCTACGGTCTCACTAAAGTTCAAAAGACCACTATCGAAGAGCAAGCACTTACTAAGTCTATTGAAGTCATTAGAAACAGAATTGATGAGTTTGGTGTGACTGAGCCTGAAATTGTTTCTCAAGGCTCAAACAGAATAGTTATTCAGCTTCCTGGTGTTAAAGACATTGAAAGGGCCAAGAGCCTTATTGGTAAAACCGCAAAGCTTGAATTCAAAATGGTTAATGATCAGGTGAGTCTCGCCAGCATGAATTCTTGGGTTACAAAAGCTAAGGAATCTGGAATTGAGTATAAAACTGGTATGCGTTTTTCTGCCTACCTTCGTACTTTGAATGATTTTCTTACGAAAGAAAAACTACTTCCAAAAGATCATGAGATGGCCTTTGAGAAAACTGTTTCTAAGGCGACTAATGAACTTACTCAAATGATTCCTTATGTTGTTGAAGCAGGAACTAAGCTCAGCGGTGACCAGCTTCAAGATGCTCGTGTTCAAATAGACCAGCAAAAGAATGAGCCTTACGTTTCTCTAGAGTTTAAGGCAAGTGGCGCAAAGATTTTTGAAGAACTTACGGGAGAAAATGTTGGGCGCAGAATGGCCGTTATTCTTGATGGCAACGTCTATAGTGCTCCTAGTATTCGTGAGAAAATTGGTGGTGGTCGTGCTCAGATTACTCTTGGCGCTGGCGGCTTTAATAAGATGATGAAAGAGGCGAGAGACCTTGCACTTGTCCTAAGAGCTGGTGCTCTACCTGTTCAACTTAACTTTGAAGAGCAAAGAACTGTTGGTCCTAGTCTTGGTGCTGACTCGATTAAGAAAGCGCGTTACGCTTCACTTATCGGAGCTGGGCTCGTTTTTCTCTTTATCCTTATTTATTACAAAATCAGTGGTGCTATAGCCATGGTGACACTCATTCTTAACATTGTCTTTGTTCTAGCTTGTTTAGTGGGGTTCGAAGCCACTCTTACCCTTCCCGGTATTGCTGGAATTGCTCTGACTATTGGTATGGCGGTTGATGCGAATATTATTATCTATGAAAGGATTCGAGAAGAAGTGCGCAAGGGCCTAAGCTTTTATAAAGCTGTCGAAACGGGTTTTGCTCATGCCTTTTGGACAATTATCGATGCTAACATCACAACGGCTCTTGCTGGTCTGTGTTTGTTAAACTTCGGTACAGGTCCAATTAGAGGTTTCGCCGTAACACTTCTCATTGGTATCGTCAGTACTGTCTACTCTTCCTACTTTGTTGGGAAGTTACTTTTTGAATTTTATATGAATAAAACAGAAGGTCAGGATCTTTCTATTTAAGGTTCTTTGAGGTTATCGTTATGATGCAAATAATTAAAAAAGACATTAACATCAAGTTTTCTCGTCACTACGTTGTGACTGCTATTGTCTCCCTTATTCTCGTTATTGGCTCACTCGTTGGTCTCTTTACGAAGATGGACTATGGAGTAGACTTTAGGGGTGGTGCTGAAATTCAGGTCAAATTTCAAAATGATATTAAGCTTCCTCTCTTAAGAAAGGTTCTTAAAGAAGAAGGTTTCCAAGTTCAAGCCCAACAAATTGGAGAACCTGGTAATCATGAATTTCTTTTAAAAGTTGCAGCTAATGAAGAGAATTTGAATGCTGTAACTGAAAAGGTGAGTGGTGTCCTCAATAAAGACTTTAAGAGTGATGGTATTGAAATTAGAAAAGTTGATATTGTTGGTCCAAAGGCTGGTGCCCAGTTAAGACTCTCTGGCTTTCAGGCCATGCTCTGGGCCCTCGTGGCAATTATGGTCTATATCGGCCTTCGCTTTGATTTTAAATATTCTCCTGGTGCGATTGTGGCGCTCTTTCATGATGTTTCCATAATTCTAGGAATCTTTGCTTTTACAGGGACAGAATTTACTCTACAGACAGTCGCTGCACTTTTGGCCGTCATTGGGTACTCTGTTAACGATACAGTTATTGTTTACGATAGGGTTCGGGAGCAAGAGCAAAAGTTTTCTCACCTCTCTTTAAGTGAGCAAATTGATAACGCTATTAATGAGACGCTCTCCAGAACTATTCTCACTTCAGGAACGACACTTTTTATCTCGGTTACAATGTTCCTCTTTGGAGGCCTGGCCATTAAGGATTTCTTCTTCGCAATTTCCTTGGGAGTTCTTGTCGGTACTTACTCTTCAATTTATGTGGCAGCACCTGTCACTCTTGCTACTGATAAATTACTCCGTTGGTGGAGTGGAGAAGCTAATGAAGGCCAAGGAGCAAAGGCTTAAAAAGCATTTCTTAAGTTGGTTACTGGCCCTTCTCCTAACAGGATTAAGTTTTGGAGTTTGGGCCCAAGAGGACCATTATCCAGAACCCTTGTTTCAAGAAGGCTTAGAGGCTGAAGGTATCCCTACCTTAGATAAAGTACTTAAGCCTGAAGAGCTAGCTGAATTTCAAGAAGCTGTGGCGACTGGTGATCAAGAAACCATCCAAAAATACACAAAGATAGTATCAAAGAGAGTCGCTAGCAAAGGTATTGCCATGGATAAAATGGTCAATATGAGCCTTAAAGCGTTTCGAGTTATGCCTCGCGCTGACCTAAGGGCGCACCTTCTTAATAAGACTAATGGCACCATAATAGGAAAGTTCTTCAATCTCTTTCCATCTACTATTGATCTTACCGTTAATACTCTTCAAGACCCTTTTGCCCTTCCTGCTGTCTTCAAAATTCCTCAAAATCGTACGAAGCTTCTTCTCTTTTTGGGCGTCAATATTTTTCTATGGATAATGAAATGGTTTTTTCGAAGAAAGAGAAAAGTGGCGAAGCTTGAGGCCAAGCAAAATGTCCCTACTCATAAGAGCAAGCGAAAACTAAAGTCAAAAGACCCCTTCGTCTTAGGTGCTTTTGAGTTCTTCCTCTTCTTTTTTATTATTAGAGTATGTGTCTTTACTCTCTTTTTTCATAGAGAGTTTTACCCCCTATATCTAGTCGTTAAAAGAACCTACTTCTCTTAACTTAGGAGCTGTCATGGATAATAAACTATACCTACTTGAGAAAGAACTTCATGGCCTTATGAATACTCCACAGGGAAGAAGAGCTTTCCTCAGTTCGCTACCCATTCTTCTCGCTGGTTGTGCTACTGCTCCGAAGTCCCGCTATCGAGAGGGTGATAATAAAGGTCAAGAAAGCATACTATCCGTCGCAGACGAAAGAAAGATGACGGCTGAGTACTTACCTCAAATGAGTAAGGAGTACCCAACACTTAGAAACTCTTATGTTCAGGGTTATATACAAGATCTTGGTGGTAAGGTTGTTAATGCTAATGGGCTATCAGGGAGACCCTATAACTATAACTTTAGAGTAGTGAAAAGTAGTCTTATTAATGCCTTTGCGCTACCCGCAGGAGAGGTCTTTATTACCAGTGAGCTTATTAAAGCTGCTGGTAGTGAAGCAGAACTGGCCGGAGTAGTTGGCCATGAAGTTGGTCATATTCAAGCACGCCACACAGCAGAGAGAATGACAAAGGCCGAAAAAGAAAAGGGCAAGCAACTGCTCTATGGAATAGGCGGCGCTATTTTAGGTGGTGCTGCGGGCTTCGCGCTTGGTAAAAAGCTCTGTTCTAAAGATGACCGCGAATGCTTGGCAAGAGTCGCAACTTATGGTGCCGCTGCAGGTGGGGCAGGGGGACTTCTCATTCAGAAGTTTGCCTTTATGGCCCACAGTCGTGAAGATGAGATGGAAGCGGACCGTATTGGTTTTAAAACGGCGCTCAATGCAGGTTACGACAAAGATACCATTGGTCTGTTCTATGAAAAGTTATTGCAGATGGAAAAGGTTCATAAAAGTGGGGGTAATAAACTCACAAGAGCTTTTAGTGACGCTCTCTCAACTCATCCACCATCCCAAGAGCGCGTTAATCAAATGAATGCAATGGCGAGAAATGCAACGCCTATTGGAACCCTCAGAAGTACTCAGGCATTCAAAAATGTTCAAGGACAAGTGTGAGTAAAACTTTTTGTTTTGCTCCTTGGGTTCATTCCTATGTCGGTCCAAATGGCGATAGGGCCTTATGTTGTTTTGCAGAGCCTTTTGACAAAGAAACTCCTGATTTTTCAGAATACTGGAATAGTGAAGAGTTAAGAAATGCTAGGAAACTTATGCGAGAGGGCAAGGCGCCTGCAAAAGAGTGTGCTGTTTGTTTAGGTCACTTAAAAACCCTTAAACCCCCTCGTGAAATTTATGACTTTGCTAAGCATCTAGAAGCAAAGCTTCTCAAAGAGACGGACTCTGAAGGTTATTTTCATGGAGCGCCTATCTCTTTGGATTATCGAGTGCAAAATACCTGTAACCTAAGTTGTCGTACATGTAACTCTCTCTTTAGTTCAAAGATTGCCAATAAGCTAAAGTCCATTGAAGAGGGCACTCGTTTACTGGACCCTGAAAAGAGTCGCTATTACGAAAACGAATACCATGAATTTCTTGCTCAAGGAGATACCGTTCGCTGTTATCATGCAAGTGGAGAGGCATTCCTACAAAAGAGTCACTTTGAGGCACTTAAGGAGGTTGTAAAAAGCGGTGGCGCTCAAAAACTATCTCTTTGTTACAATACAAACCTCTCTTATGACCTCTCTCTTATTGAAAAGCATGAAAAACTTCTTCGGAATTTCAAGAGGGTTGAGCTGGCCATTAGTATCGATGGTATCGGGGAGACGGGAGAGTTTGTAAGAGACGGACTTTCCTGGCATAAATTTCATCAAAACGTTCAAAAAATTAAAGAGATCGATTATCTCCATGTCTCTAGCCTTGATCTAACTCTTAATCTACCAACCCTTCTCGATTTTAAACCATTGGCGCATTTCATTTATAATGAAAGGAAGCCCTATAATATTAATAAAGTTTTCGCTGGTGATTACGCTACTCTTGTATCTCCTGAAATTCTTAAGCCTTCAGACTTTAAAAAGTTATTAAAAGATGCACGAAAAACTCTTGTTGATATTGACGCCGATTTTTTTTGCGACTTTATCACTTTTATCAATCTCTACCTTGAAGAGGTTGGTGACAGTGAAAGGTGGACATTTACAGAGGTTTTAGCCGGGGTAAAGAGATCAATTGTTGTAGATAAGGTCTTTGCGAGAGAAGACTTTTTCTCTTTTTATAGTAAATTTCCTCTAATGGATTTCTATCTTCAAAAGTTAAAGACGGCACTCGAGCAAGAGCGTGAGGTTGATTTAGGGAAGGAGTATTTATATTTTGAACAGAAACTAAAGGATTATGGTTTCACAGAGATTGAGAGAACTTATATTCATCGGCCAATCCCATTTGATATAGGGGAGAGTGATGAGGCCATTGTTATAGGAAGCTACCCAAGCTTTCTTAATCGCTTACTAAGCTCAGGTAAAGGCAAAGATGAAATAAAGTTTAAAAATTATTACGCTTTAGAGAAAATCCAAAAAAGAGAACAGTTCATTACTCTGCCACCTTTTCAATACCTTCTAAGAGGAAAACCTTTTTTATCTTGGCTCGCTCCCCTCTTAGATAGTTTTACAAGGCCAGTACGCAGTCTACTTGCTCTTCATTTTGTTGTGAGAGTGGGAAAAGTTCTAAGTTGAGCTTAAAGAGGTATTATTTCTTTTCCATAGATTTAGTTATGGGAATTCTTATGGTTTCTTTATGACCACCTTTAAATATCAAAGTAAGACTTGTCTCTTTGCTTGTTAGGAGAGTCTTTTTTACTTGAATGACCATAATGTGGTCACCACCAGGCTTGAGTTGATGAGTTGAGTTGGCCTTAATGACAACTTCTTTGAGTTGGCGCATTTTCATGCGGCCGTTTTTCATGCTCACTGTGTGGATCTCATAGTATTCAGCATCATCTCCCTTAACCTCTAATAGTATGGCGTCTTTCTCACCCTGATTAATAAGAGTCATATAGGCCGCGGTCATTTTCATGCCAGGGATGGGTTTCTTTAACCATGCTTTTTCTATGCGTAACGACGGAGACTCCGTTGGCGGTGCTGCGTAACATAGGGGGAGGAGAGATAGAGTAAAAATAAGAAAAGCTCTTTTGACTATTTTCATGGTGATAAAATCCTTTTTAGGAGTTTTGAAAAGTCTTTGTCATTAATGACATCACTAAAAGTATTTAGAATTTTGCCTTTCTGGTCTAAGACATAGAAGCGGCTGGTGTGATCAACGGTGTATTCCATTTTTGAGTCCTCGAGAGGGACAAACTTATAATAAACCGCATAGGCCTTCGTCATTTTGTCTATTTGCTCTTTTGAGCCAGTAAGTCCTATAAATGAGTCGCCAAAATACTGCGCATATTTTTGGACCTTCTTTGGAGTGTCTCGTTTATGGTCTACACTAATGAAAACTTTATTGATGAGGGTATGGAAATCTGGATTTATCTTATCTATGGCCTTATTGAGTTTTGATAGGCTTAAAGGGCAAACATCCGGACAGCTCGCAAAGCCAAAGTAGAGAATGGAGGGTTTTCCCTTGAGATCTTCAAGAGTGTATGTTTTGCTCTTTCCCTCTAACTGAAAATCACCCCCAAGGTGGGAGTAGTTAGAAGTATGTTCCTCTCGTTGTACTTTCTTTTCGAAGTAAAACTTACTTGAAATGAATGCGGTACCAAAAATAAAAAGTGCGATAAGGATTTGTTTTTTTTTCATATTACTTTTTTACGATAAGGTTAAATAGAGTTCTGGCCCATTTGTCTTTGCCCTTAATAACTAGGTATAGTCCCCACTTCATTTCTGTCTCTGTGCAAGTAGGGAAAGCTCTGGTAGCACTATAAGAGTTTTCTCCAACTTGATCTAAGGTAAAGATCTGCTCCTCTGGCATTTCCATACTATGACCTAAGATTCTAGTGGTTATTTTCTCTGGAGCGATTCCTTCTAGTTTAAGGTTATAGGTAATTTCTTCTAAGGAGCGAATAGGGTAAGGAGTGATGGAGATGGTCGCTTTTACCCCATCATTATCGAGCTTGCAGGAGCCTGTCATATTGAGATCGCAATCGTGAGAGAGGTAAACTTCTTTTGGTGCAAAGAAGAGAAATCCCATCAGGGCGCCAAGCATTGAAATGATGACAAAGGGAATTAAACGACTCGGATTCATAGGGGTCAATATCCCATGAATTCTTTGACTTTTCCACGTTTTAAATAAAAATTTAGTTGCTAGGTGAGTTTGATGCAGGAATACAAGCAAAGCGCTTATCTGGCGGTCTCACGCCTTCAACGATACCCGTGGTAACTCCAGAGCGGCCAATTTGATCAGGGAAGCGAACCGTGTAAATAATTTGATTAGACTTTCTAATATAGGGTGCACTTTTGTCGAGAGGCCAATAGAAGTGAATTGTCTTCGAGCCTGATGTGATTTCATCAGGAACAAAATGTTGTCCATTTTCAAAGTAGAACCAAACTTGATTGAGGTCACTCTCTTTGATCATAAGAATATCAAGAACGGTACCTCCATTGCCATCGAGATAGGGTTCACTCTCGGCCATAAAAAGACCTTCTGTGTCCACGCCAACTTTATCGCCAACGATTCTATAAAGAGGATTGTTGCCGAGATAGTCACTTCTATTGGGGCACTCACCACGATTGTTGGCATCAACAAAGGGAATCATAACCAGGCCAAGATTTGCCTCAGTGATATCTTTAAAACCATTTGCTTCAGGAAGATTTCTCCAAGGAAAAACAGAGAAGAGGTTTAATGAGACTGCCGCATTATTTTCTTGGTTAGTGGCAATCTTAAATTCTTCTGTGATTTCGGCATTAATATCAATCGCACCATCGCTATTACCATCATTAAAGCGAACATCTGACTGATCCCACACGGCGAAGTGTTGGTTGATGAGCTCAAGGCGCGGGAAAATGGGTGAGTCGTTTTCACCAAAGTTTTGTATATCGTGGCATATGATTAAAGGGTTGTTGGGAGGAAGACTTGGCGGCGTGTTTGAAGCTGCAAAGTAGTAATGCTGACGAGCAAATTCGAGGTAGACTCTTTCACCGGTATTTTGATCTGTATTAGCGGAACGAAAAATACATGTGTACTGACTAACAGGCATGATTTTTAGAGGACCTACAGGGCTTGTGTTATCCGTATCAAGATCTTTAAGATAAATTTGAAAGGGCTGGCTTTGTGCTTCCGACCCCGATTCGGATTCTTTAATTCTTGCGATATAAGTTTTTTCTTTTTCAAGAGTTTCAAGATTGGCCGTAAAAGTATTTGAGCCTGCTGGTATATTGAGATCAAGAAACTGGGTGCTCGTGCCATCGAAGACTTCTAGCCTACAACCTGGCGCTGTAAAGTCAGAACCAGTGATTTCAACGTTACACCAATTAAAGAGATTTCCTAAATCTTCATTGAGGAGAATGTCTGGACCTAAGTTTGTACTGCCATAGAGAGTTAATGTCGGAGTCGTCTTAGACGAGCAGATGGCCTCACAGTCATTTACAATAACGGCCTTTCCAGAAGAACAAGCACAGAAATTTTTCTTTATAAACACTTGGTTCGTTGGTCTGAGAACCCCACTACCGTTAACACAGACTTGGGCGGCAGCATTTATATTGGAGAGAATATCGTCAAGGTCTGCCAGTGGAGGATTGAAGGCATTCAATTCATCAATAGCATCTTGAATTTCATTTGTATCGGCCACTCTCGTTCCCGTTGGGCATGAGGTAATGCATGAACGGTCAGTAATATTATAAGTCTCGGTACAGAATGCTGGAGTTGTATCAGCTGTTCCAAAACGCGCGACTGTGCCTCGACCTTTACGCGAGCTTTCATCAACACATGAAAAGAGCGTCACCAGACAGGTGAGCCCTGCTAGGATGATGATTTTCTGAATTGAAAATTGAAACTTAACTTTTGCCATTATCTACCTTGCGAATCTTCTTACTTTCTTATCGATTAACTCTGCCTTTAGCTTTAGGGGTCATGGCCTTTAAAAGTCAGATATTTACCTTTATTCCTAATACCTCGTACTATTTTACGCTGAGCGTATATTTGCCACAGGCCCCCTCGCTTAAGGCATTGAATTTATTGACTTATGAAGAAATCTCAATAAAAAAATAAGCCCGAAATTCGTGGCGTAGGGGAATTATTCCTAATAAACTAATAAGGTAAACTATTGAAATCATACAAGAGCATATTATTTTCTTTAGAAAAATCGAGACCTTACCGAAGAGGAGTTAAATCCAATAAAAGAGGGCTCGTTTGATGCCCTTACGAATGATTAATGGTGGGAGGAACCATGACAAAGGCCGATTTAATAGCTGCCCTTGAAAAGCAAGCCAACTTAACTCACAAGCAGGCAGAGTCTGTTGTGAATATCTGTTTCGATTCAATGATCAAGTCCCTCTACGGCGACGAGAGAATTGAAATCCGTGGCTTTGGCTCCTTTGCCAATCGTAACTACAAGGCTTACGAAGGTCGCAACCCCAAGACTGGCAAGGTCGTAAAGGTGCCACCAAAGAAAGTCCCTTTCTTTAAGGTCGGTAAAGAACTCAAAGAAATGGTAGACGCCGGCAAAGACAAATACGTTATCCGCGAAGCCTAAATAATACTTAGGGCCTATAATTGTAAGCACTTATTCTTGACAATAGAATCTGCGCGAGCATAATAGGCAATTCAGAGGAGACGTGCCAGAGCGGTCCAATGGAATGGTTTGCAAAACCATAAAGCCGGCGGTTCAAATCCGCCCGTCTCCTCCATTTAAAATCAAAAATATCGATCACTTGACCCATTTCTTTGCTGAAGAAATTAAGGACCAAGTAAAGATTTAATATACCCATCCTCAATCATTCCTAAACTCATCCCATATTCCAAAAAAAATTAAACAAAAGTTTTTCCCATTATCCCTGGCAATTAGATAGGTAGCCTTGTCGAAATGCATTAAGAAATCACCTCTTATAAAATCAAGAGGACTCTGATGACTATGGGGTGTGCGCCGCGCATGGGGAGATTTTATAGTCCTAATGAAACTTTGTTGAATAGGTAAGACCATATGCTAATTATCCAACAATTATAAATTCTTTATGGAGAGGTCTAAATGAAAGCAATAATTCTTGGTCTTGTTTTTTTAATGAATGTAACAGCATTTGCTGCAAAAGTTCCTCAAGCAGAACTTGATAATGTTAATCAGTACATAAGTACACTTCTTGGTGACTTTGGCCAAATGGTGCAAATTGAATTTACTGATGTAGAGCGCTCTGACGACGATGGTCAGTTAAGCGCTTCAACTGTTAGTGCAAATGCCTTAGGAGTTGCAACATTAGAGATTGGTTTAGAAGCAAAAGAGGATAGTATTGTACTTTCAGGAGCCGTTGAAGGAAGTGCCTCAGAGTTAGGTCTTACGACAAA
>Ga0136600_1000781_pt1 | contig 16190 bp, 23 predicted proteins | sample AntRauMFilla2698_FD_104634 | JGI IMG/M metagenome (GOLD analysis project Ga0136600, IMG submission 104634) | Saline lake microbial communities from Rauer Islands, Antarctica - Metagenome Filla 2 #698 | ecosystem: Environmental > Aquatic > Non-marine Saline and Alkaline > Saline | place...
ACGGGATAACAGTTCAAGATCTTAGCGCGGTTGGCAAGAAAGGCGTTCCTGATCTTATAGTGTCACGAAGCGGGTATACCTTCCCCGTTGAAGTTATTGGGCCCGAGAAGCTAAAGCGGTTTCCGCCAGACGGAAGAACGGAGGGTCAAGTAGAATGGCATGAGGCTTGGGGAGGGTACGTTTATACGGTCAAAGACATTGATGAGGCGACACAGCTTGCAAAGTGGATGCGCGGCTTGCCAACTTTCGCCCCGTGTATTTTTGCAGAGGGGCCAAAGCCATGACTATGACCACAGCCACCCGCGCCTGCATTGTGCGCGAGCAGATCGCCGCAGGATATGGCGTTGAGGATATTGCGGTGATGTACCGGATACCGCTTTCTGGGGTTCGCTATGAGTTGCAGGAATTGCGCGCATCGGGCCAGCTTGCGCATATGTTTCCGCGAAAAAGCCCCGCCTGATTTAACGGGCAGGGCTTGCTCTTTTGCCGGTTATGGCGCAAGATAGCGGTGTTCACGCGCTATATCTTGTATACCATTAAGCGGGCAATCCGCGCAAGGTGTAGCCCAAACATGAAGGGCTAAAAATGAATTTACCAGCTAACATATCAGTGTCGGGCGCATCATTGCCGCAGACCTATCAGAATGCTCAGATTGCGCTTTCGCAGTGCAGTCAAGTTGATGAGTGCAAAGACTGGGCAGACAAAGCCGCCGCTCTTGCAAGCTATGCGCGGCAATCTCAAGACCAAGAGCTTGAACGGATGGCGCAGCGTATCAGGGCGCGTGCAATACGGCGCGCGTCTGAATTGTACAATCAGATTGAGCCGGGAAAGCCGGGGCCAAAGCCTGAATTAGGTGAGGGTGGGCATACTCAATTCAGCCGAGAATCAGCCGCCCGTGATGCCGGAATGTCTAAGCATCAGCAAATGCAAATGGCTAGAATAGGTAATATCCCTTCCGATGTTTTTGAATCACAAGTTGAAAGCGACAACCCGCCTACCCTTTCACAGCTTGCGGCACAGGGCACAAAGAAGCGCGAAAACATTGTCGATCTGAAAGGCCGTGACCCTCACGAATTTAACCGCGCGCTGCATTATGTTGCTGACTTCGAGGAAGCGGCGAAAGAGTTGGAGCGGCAAAGTCACGATCTGATATTGCCAACGCTCAACGACAAGGAGCGGCAACGGATGCGGGCCGCAATCAATCGCATTGATGCTGTAACAGACAAAATCGCAACAAGGATTTAACCATGAAAGACATAAAGCAGATCAAGGCCGATATTCGCAAGCTGGTGCAAGATACCGTTGAAAGCGGCGCAATCGGTCACGTTGATTTCTTCACGGCGCGCGTGATTAGCGACCATGCAGAAATTGAAGGCGCTGACGCTGACTTTTACATCATCTGCGCGCGCGAGACGATCAACGGAATGGTGAAAGCGGCGGTGAATAAGTACGATACGCCAGAAGCCGACACGCCGCTGATGGAAGGTTTTGAGCAACTCAAGACGGCATATCCCATTCACCGCAATGGGGATCACTTGCTTGTCCCTATTCAGTTTTGCACTGATGAGGAACTGGAGGCCCGCGCCGATGAGTTTGGCAAGCAAGCCAGGGGGCTGCGCAAGCACGCCAAGGAAATCAGGGCTTACATTCTACAGCGCAAAGAAAATGGGGATGGCAGTGTTCAGTTGACTGCGCAGAATTGATGCTCTAAGAAAGAAAGCGGCGGCGCGACCATTCAAGATCATGCGCCGCCTTGAGACAAGCGACCTTTGGACGGGTCATCGCGCATCTGACGCAAATATACCGTTTACACGGGCGAATTGCAACAAGAACCCCTCCTGATTTTTGACGGTTTACAATAAACCGAGGCAGCTTTGCCCTATGCGCTCTAAGCAATGGGATATGATCTGGGGCCATCACCCATCCCTGCGCCATCCGGTCCTAACTAGGCGGCGCGCAAAATGCGAAACATAAACCCCGATAGGTGCCGCGCGTTGCGGTAGGTGTACTAGAGCAATCACACCGGGCAGCGGCTGGCCACCGATAAAAGGCATCGCATGGATACAGATCAGGAGGGTTAGGTGCTGCTCTGTATATCGGGGGCAGTAACGGGTGTCGGGCTATGTCTAAAGCAAATGCCAGTCATAAAATAAAGGGCAATCGCCAATAAAAAAGCGCCGCGACTGTTGACAAGTGCGCGGCGCTAATTGATAGTAAGGGTGCGACCAAGCAACCCATAAAGGATTTATATCATGGAAATCGAAAAAGTAAATGTCACTCCTGCTATGGCTCAGGAATGGTTGGACCTATCAAATCTGAGCAACAGGAATATTTCACAACATACGGTCAATAAGTATTCTTCGGATATGAAGGCTGGAAACTGGAGGGATATACATCAAAACGTAATTGCGTTTTATGATGGCGGAATTTTGGCAGATGGCCAGCACAGACTTTCGGCCGTTGTGCGCGCAGGAGTCGAAGTGGAAATGTTTGTCGCGACTGGGCTTAGCAAGACAGATGGCAGTGTAATTGACCAAGGCCGCGCAAGGTCTGTTTCTGATGCGATAAAGATTGGCGGTCTGGTATCCTTAGAAAAATATCATCAACATGCTGTAGCTATTGTCAAATTGATTAGGCAGGCAGAAGTCGGAAGCATTGGAACAATGACCGTAAAAGAAACAGCAGACGCAATTGAGTGCATTTCGGATGCAATAAACTATTCATCAAGTTCTTTAACTGGGCTTGCGGGTAACGGTCTGAAAAGCAGCATAACAAGGGCTGCTGTTGCAACCACGTATTGCAACATGCCTATCAATTTGGTGGACAGAATTTGTCGTATATTGACCTCTGGTATGCCGGAGGGCGGAAATGATGCGGTAATTATACGAGCTAGAAACTACATGATTACACATGGGGCAAACCGTGGTGGCCCAGATCGTGTAAAAGCTTACAGGGTGTTGCTGCGTGCCTTCCACGCGTATCAGAAAGGAACAGACATTCAAATTCTTCGTGTTCCTAGTGATAATTTTATGACAATGGGGATTTTCCATGTCAAGTGATGGGCGTAAGCACATGCGGCTTGCAATACCAGCCGCAGACTATGAGAAATTCAAGGCATCGAAGGCAAGCGCAGAGGATGCGGGCAAGGTCGTTATGACTGATCCGCAGTACGCGGTGCATCTTATCAAGTGGGCGCTTCGGGATGATTGAAACTCCTGCCGACATACTGAGCCACCACGCGGATGTTGAGGCCGTTGACAGCTTTATCTCCTACCGCAAGAAACACAAGCGCGCTGCCCTAACAGAGAGAGGGGCGGCGCTACTCGCCAAGACGCTGCGAGAGATCAACGCAGAGGGCGGAAACGCTACCGAGGCGCTGGACATAGCGCAGGAACGCGGATGGCAGACAATCAAGAAAGAATGGTATTGGAGTGACAAAAAAGGGAACACAGGTGGCAACGCGGGCAATCGCGACACCGACGCCACGACACGCGCAATCTCTTTCGCAGGACCAGCTAGACGCGCACCGTCGAGCGATTGCTTTTGACGTTGAGGTAATCCTTGACGGATACTGGAAGGACCGCCCGCCGGAGAATGTAAAGGCTGGCATCCTTGCAGACTGGGCCGACACGTTGGAGGATTGGACGCAAGAGCAGATCTTATATGCCCTGCGCAAGTGGCGGAATGAAAACCCAAGCCGCAAGCCAAACCCCGGTCACATTCTAGGCATCTTAAAGATGATGCGCGGCAAGGCAGAGGTGAAACGCAACCCGCCTGCACCAGCACCGCAGATTGAGCGCCAGCGTGCCACGAAAACTGAGGCGGTGGCAATCATGGAAAACGCAGGCTTTGCACCGAAACGATTTAACGACGAAAAAAAGGGAACCACACAATGAGCGACACACAGACATCCCGCGTTCAGGCGGGCCAGCTTCGCAGCTTTGTAGAGCGCAAGGAACGATTGAAGGCAGAGGCCAAGGACCAAGCCGATCTGATGAAAGAATTGAATGCCGAAATCAAGGGCGCAGGCTATGAGACAAAGTTGGTAAACCAGGTTGTTGCCATCCGCGCCAAAGACCCGGCAGACCGTTCTGAGGAAGAAATGAAGCTGGCGCTTTATCTCGACGCGCTTGGCATGGGGGGCAACTGAGCATGGCCGGATCAGTCAACAAAGTCATTCTCATTGGCAACCTCGGGCGCGACCCCGAAGTGCGAACATTCCAGAACGGCGGCAAGGTCTGCAACCTGCGCATCGCTACATCGGAGAACTGGACCGACAAGGCCAGCGGCGAGAAGCGCGAAAAGACGGAATGGCACACCGTTGCAATCTTCAACGAGGGGCTTGTGCGGATCGCAGAGCAGTACCTCAAGAAGGGCAGCAAGGTATTTATCGAAGGCCAGCTACAGACGCGCAAATGGCAGGACCAGAGCGGCGCGGATAAGTACAGCACTGAGGTTGTTTTGCAAGGGTTCAACGGCACGCTGACGATGCTGGACGGGCCAATCGGCAATTCAGGCGGCGGCAACTCTCAGCAATCCGGCGGCAACTATGACGCGCCGGACCAAGGCGGCGGAAATCCAAACAGCAACCGCGACCTTGGCGATGAAATACCATTCATCATGGAGTGCCGGATATGAGTGAGCGGATGACAAATTCTCAGTTGGCAGAAATTATTGATCCAGTATCCGCTATTATCCAGCCTTACACGATTTGGCGGCACAAAAAAAGCCACGGGAATTATCTAATTCTTGGCGTGGCGTTGGCGGAGGGAAGCCAAGAGCCTGTCGTGGTTTATCGCATGAATAACCATGGGTCTATCCCGTGGGTTCGTGTGGCGCGTGATTTTCTGGATGGTCGATTTGTCAAAGTTGAAGACCCGCAATGATTTTCCCACAGCAGGAAACCACATGGGACGAAATGCACGACACCTTTGCGCTTTACCGCGCAGAGGAGGTTGCACGGCACCGTGACGCGGGCCGCACCAAGACGCAGGCAGCGCAACGCCTCGGCATGACGCTGGGCAATCTCAGCAACTTTCTTTCGCGCAACGGCATCCCATGGACGCCATCACAGCAGGGCAAACGGCAATAAAGCGTTGCAATGTTGGTGGAAAATAGCCAATATAACCAAGCGCGGCTAGGTGATGTTTGATCGACTTACGCCGAACACCGACCCTCCAATCGGTTGCCGCGCGCATTTTCAGGGACAGTGACGAGGAGATCACAATGATAAAATTACAAGCAGGTAAATTCTACAAGACACGCGACGGCCAGAAGGTCGGGCCGATGGTTAAAAAACTGGGTCTTTCAGCCGATGGCTACTATTACCCTTGGGATGATACCTCAAATAAAAACCATTATTTCTGGTCGCATGAAGGCAAGTGCTACGATGGACCACAGCATGACCTCATAGCAGAATGGACCGACACCCCCACAATCTGGGCAGACGACGAAGGATGGGGAGATTGGACCATCGCAGAGGAGTGGGACGTTACTAACAACGACGTGCAGTTTGAGTGCGTTGGTGGCATTCACAAGGTCCGCACCCGACCCCGCATCAAGCCGGAACCAAAGCGCGAGACGGTGAAGCGAGGCCTGCACGGCGCAAAATTTATGGGGCATGTCGCTATTGATATGATAGACGATGTGCCTCAATGGGACACAATGCGCCCTTGGGACGACAGCATGGATGAGGGTTTGCAACTTAACTTATAACTTTGCAACTTTGCACTTTTATAATCTGCGTTACGTGATACTAAAGAACTGTGGATAGGGTAGCCCCCGAAAAGCTGGACTTTCCCCCCGGCCTGCCACGGTTTCACAAGGGGAGCGCGAAAGGAAAACGCGATGAGTTTACAAGAATACCGCGACTTCATAGCAGGCAAGGCGACGATCCATCAAAAGCATGGAATGGTGCCGATGGATATGAATGGCGCAATGAAATTGCACCAAACCAAGGCAGTCGAGTTTGCCCTAGACGCTGGCAAGGCTGCACACTTCCTTGATACTGGTCTGGGCAAGTCGTTCTGTGAATTGGAATGGGCAAGGCAAGTAAGCGAGGAAACTGGCAAGCCTGTTTTGATCCTGACCCCGTTAGCTGTTGCTGGACAGATGATCCGCGAAGGCCGTAAGTTTGGCATTGACGCGCGCCAAATTCGTGAGCCGGAAGAAGTCGGCGCAGGCATCATGGTGGCAAACTATGAGCGGCTCCCTAAGTTGGACGCCTCTGTTTTTGGCGGCATTGTTCTGGACGAAAGCAGCATATTGAAATCCTTTGCAGGCCGCACTCGCAACATGCTTATGGATGTTTTCAAAGATGTGCATTTCAAGCTGGCAGCTACAGCAACGCCAAGCCCAAACGATCACACGGAGTTGGGCAATCATGCGGAGTTTCTGGGCGTCATGCGACAGCAGGAAATGCTGTCTAAGTGGTTTATCAACGATACCAGCACGGCAAGCCAAGACTGGCGTTTGAAAGGTCACGCTGCCGAGGACTTCTGGTCATGGGTTGCAAGCTGGAGCCGTTGCGCAACATTGCCAAGCGACCTTGGAGGCGATGATACTGGATACGTGTTGCCGGAGATTGATCGTAAGCTGCACCAAGTGCAGGCTGATCGGAGCGTAGATGCTGAACAAGACATGCTGTTTCGTATTCCCGAATTGAGCGCGACTAGCTTTCATAAGGAAAAGCGGCTGACATTGCATGCGAGGTGTGAGCGCGCCGCAGAACTGGCCAGCCACGACAAGTCTGTGACTGTATGGTGCGAGACAAACGAAGAAAGCACACTTCTCACAAGCATGATTGACGGGGCCATAGAGGTCAGAGGCGACCAAAAGCCGGAAGAAAAAGAGCGCCGCTTGCTTGGTTTTGCAGACGGTGAATACCGCGCAATCGTAACCAAGCCAAAGTTGGCAGGTTTTGGCGTCAACTGGCAGCACTGTGCGCACGCTGTTTTTGCTTCGATCAGCTTTTCATATGAGCAGCACTATCAGGCTGTGCGTAGGTCTCATCGTTTTGGTCAAACGGAGCAGGTTCGCAATGACATTGTGATTGCAGATACTGAGGCCGCAATATGGCGGGCCGTTCATGGAAAGGCTGAAAAGCACGAGGAAATGAAGCGGCGCATGAGTTCCGCAATGAAGCGCGCGCAGTCAGACACAAAGATAAACGTAAAATACGAACGGGCGCTGGACTTGGCGTTTCCAGAGTGGATTAAAGGGGAAGTAGCATGACAAAGAAACAACCAGAGTACCAAGGCGACGGATGGGCGCTGCACAATTCAGACTGCATCGAGGGCATGCATGCCATGCCAGAAAACAGCGTAGACTGCGCGATATTCTCGCCGCCATTTGGTGACTTGTTCGTCTACTCAGACAGCGAGCGCGACCTCGGGAACGCTGGCACTGGTCAGAAATTCATTAATCAGTATAAGTTTTTTGCAGAAGCGTTGACGCGGGTTCTTCGTCCAGGTCGCATCGCTTGCGTTCATTGCACAGACCTACCAATGCGTAAGGGCAGGGATGGGGCCATAGGGCTGCAAGACTTTTCAGGCGATCTTGTGCGGGCGCATACGGCGGCTGGTTTGGTGTATCATGGCAGGGCAACAATCTGGAAAGATCCGGTTGTCGAAATGCAGCGGACCAAGGCTCTTGGATTGCTCTACAAGCAGATCCGCAAGGACAGCGCCATGAACCGCGTCGGCATGCCGGACTACATGCTGTTCTTCCGCAAGGATGCTGTAAACGAACGGCCCATTGAGCACGCGGCACCGCAGACAAAAGAAGCGGTAAAGATTGCTCGCGAGTGGCTTGAACAACTGACGCGCGAAGGGCTATGCGCAGGAACGCCACCTGACGACGTTCTTGCCGAATTGGTTAAAGACGCAGAGTTCGATGTGATGGAATGGCAGCGACTTGCGTCGCCTGTCTGGATGGATATTCAGCAAGGCAACGTTCTGCGCAGTTTTCGAAAGGCTAAGGGCGCTAACGATGAAAAGCACGTATGCCCATTGCAGCTTGACGTTATCCGCAGATGCTTGCGCCTGTACTCTCGCCCCGGCGATGTTGTCATGGACCCTTTCAATGGGATCGGCAGCACGGGGTATGAGGCACTAAAGGCACGCCGAAAATACATCGGATTTGAGTTGAAGCGTGAGTACGCAGAACAGGCAAACCTTAACTTGCAAGACGCTTCACAAAGTGGCGCTGATCTGTTTGCAGCGCAGTAACAGAACAATTGGCTAAATCATAAATGGCATATAGCAATTTTTGCACGGGTGTCGGAACCAGCCTAAAGTGATTTAGCTTATTGCCCCAGATGCGGATACCCAAGACACGAAGCATCTGGGGATTTTTTGGAGAACACTAATGACCCACCACGCACCAATCGTCGCCACCTACAAAGGCAAGGGCTACACAGAGCGCCAGTACGCCGCCGCAATGCAACTGATGTGCTACGCGGAAGGCCATATACGCCGCACGCGCGGGCCAATCACCCCGCCGCCCGGTAAGGTAATGCCTGACGACATAAGCCCCGCCATCCTCGACGTGCTATCCGGCGAAATGACAGCAGCCGAAATCGCACGCGCCGCTAGTGAGAAGCTGGGCCGCAACGTATGGCCGCAAGGCGTTCGGGATCGGCTGGAAGGCAAGCTGAGGCCGCTTGTAGAAAAGCGGTCCCGTCACTCACGCGGGGCGCTGTGGCGGCTCAAGGGCGTAAAGGTGGGTGGGCTATGATGACGTGGAAAGAGCACCTTGCGCACCAATCTGCGGAGAAAAAGCGTTTGCGCGATGAATGGGTAAACCAAGCTGCGGCCCTAAAAATGGGCGTAACTCCTGCCGCGCGCCATCTGGGAATAAAGCCGCAAAAACTACAAAACGAATTTAGCGCACGCGGCATAAAAACAAAACCATCGGCCCGCACTTTTGTCGTGGCCCCCATCAAGGTTCCAAAAGCGTCAACAGCACGACAGCGCAAAATCGCGGCAATGGTGGCAAAAAGTTATCCGAAGCACGTAGCAGAGCAAAAAGCGGGGATGATGGGATGACCAACAGAAAGAAGGCGCTGCAAGAGTTGCTGGCGAAGGTTGAGGATGGATCTTGGGATTGCAAATTCCCGCAATCTGGATTGAGTGGCCTTCGCAGCGCAAAAAGATACAGGAACGCCGCAAAAGCCTACAATGGCTCACTAGACGCAGCAAAGGCTCTGCACGATGCGGTGCTGCCGGATTATGAATGGACATTCTATTACGATGGGGAGTGTTCCGTACAGGAACGAAAAGGCAGAGGTATTTATTTTACGTCTATTGATAAAAACCCCGCCCGCGCGTGGCTAATAGCAATCCTTCGCGCACACATAGCGATGGATGACGAGGGATGAGCAACATTCACAGCATCACAAGCCACATAGGCAAGACAGAGGCGGGACTATGCGCTGACGTGGTGCAATTCCTAGAAACTTGGCTAGAGAAGGCCAAGGCAGGCGAAATCATCGCGGCAACCGTCATAGCCGAGACAATAGACGGAAGGCCCATGACAGGCTACACTGCATCCGCGCCTTCGTTTCAGACCATCGGCGTTCTGGAGGTTGTGAAGATCGAAATGCTGGACGCAATGGCGGAGGATACGGTATGAGCAGCAAGGCAGCAGCACGGCGCAAAAAGAAGGCCGCACAGGGGCAGCAATCACCGCAGGCGGCAACGACGCCAGAGACAGCACCCACGGCAACCAGTGCGCGGGAAACCACGCGCCCCACGCCGGAACGCATGGCGATCGGCAAGTGGATCAAACCGCAAGGAGCCGACAAGCGGTCACAGCCAATGGTGGACACCGCGAACGACATGATCGGCAGGCTATACCAGCAGGGCCAGCTAACGGCATCACAGGAGCAAAGCGCGCGTACATTCCATGAGTTGTGGGCGGCGTATCGGTCAGAGCTTGGGGTGTCGGAGTATCGCTCATGCCTCGCCGGTGGCGTAGGGGCGCATGACGAAAGCGACGGCAGGCCCGAAGTGTACGCCGCATGGTATGGCCTATGCGACAAGATCGGGCGCGTATCCGTGGCGGCAATCAAGATGCACGTTGAGCGCGGGGCCGACGAAAAGCCCATCAACTTGCCCGCGTTAAAATCGGCGCTGGATCGGGTGGCAGAATAAAAATTCGGTTGACGCGCATGCGTAAGTATGCAATTTTGAGACCAATATAATTCCGTCTTGTAGAAATGCAGGGCGGTTTTTGCTTTTCAGCCTCTCCACACGGCGAACCCCCACAGCCGATATTGCTATCAATGGGCGCAAGTCTCAACGCGGTGGCTGGGTTCATTCTTTGCCGCAAATTGGTGGCGTGGGGAATTTTACAAGGATCAGATCATGGCGGGGTTGAACGCAAAGCAATATCGCTTCGTCGAGGAATACTTGATTGACCTGAACGCCACGCAAGCGGCGACCAGAGCGGGATACAGCGGAAAGACGGCCTACTCCATGGGCCAGCGCCTGTTGAAGAATGTTGAAATTCAAAAAATGATTGAAGTTGCTAAGGCAAAGCGCTCCGAGCGCACAGAAATCACGCAAGACATGGTGCTTCGTGAGTTTGCTAAAATTGGCTTTGCAGACATTCGCAAGGCTGTCGCATGGGGTTCGGCCCCAGAACCTAGCATGAACCCAGACGATGATCGGGTTTACCCCGTTGAACTTATCGCCAGTGAGTTGATGGACGCTGACACAGCGGCAGCAATATCCGAGGTTTCGCTTACCGCACAGGGCGTCAAGATCAAGATGTATGACAAGAAAGGCGCTCTGGACAGCATCGCCAAGCATCTTGGCATGTTTACTGATGTTGTAGATCACAAGAGTTCTGACGGCAGCATGACACCCGCCCCAACCGTAAGCCTCGCCAATCTATCGGAGGCGGACCTTGATCAACTTGAGCGCCTTACCGACAAAGCGAGAGATACAGGCGGAGCGGGCACGGCGTAGCACACTAGGTTTTTCCAAGTTCTTCTTTCCGATACGCGAGGGCATGGAGTTTATCGAAGGGCCACACCACGCGGTTATCGGGCAAACACTGGACAAGGTTCTTGCAGGAGAAATCACGCGGCTGATTATCACGCTGCCACCCGGCTACACCAAGACCGAGGCTGCGGTGGTGAATTTCATTGCGCGCGGGTTTGCGATCAATCCGGCGGCACGGTTTATCCATGCCACATTCTCCGATGATCTGGCGCGGGAAAACAGCGACAAGATAAAAAGCCTCATTGAGCTGCCGGAGTTCGCGCAACTGCAAGATGTCACGATTGACAGGGACAGCAGCGCCAAGGACCGCTGGAAAACAAACCAAGGCGGCGGAATGCTGGCCAAGGCAGCTGGCGGGCCTATCACGGGCTTTCGTGCTGGCGATATGGATAAGACGCGGTTTTCCGGCGCTCTTGTGATAGACGATCCGCTAAAGCCTGATGATGCGTTTAGCCCAACAAAGCGGGCGGCGGTAAACAAGCGTGCAACAAACACGTTTCGCAGCCGACTGGCACACGAAGCCGTACCGATTGTGGTGATTATGCAGCGACTTCACGGCGATGACTTCGTGGGGCATTTGTTGCGTGGGGGCATGGGTGAGGTATTTGACCATTTGGACCTGCCCGTCTTGATCGACAGCACGGCGGAATATCCGAAGGAATGGACGCACGGACGCCCGATTGCGCACGACTTGCCCGATGGCCCGCTATGGGAAGAAAAGCACAACCTAGAGCAGATCGAGGTGCTAAAGGCAGACGCCTACACCTTCGCCAGCCAATACATGCAGCGGCCTGTGTCTATCGAGGGCGCGCTGTTCGATATGAGCGGCGTGCGCTGGTACAACGAAGGCGAAATGCCGGAGGTTGATTACTACCGCATGTACGCAGACACCGCCCAAAAAACGGGCGAGCGAAACGACTATTCGGTCATCGAGCTTTGGGCAAAATTCAAGAGTGGCGGGGCGGGTCTGGTTGATCTGGTGCGCGGCAAGTGGGAAGCGCCTGAATTAGAAACCACGGCTGTGTCATTCTGGGCAAAGCATCGCGGCAAGAACGTGCGTGGCCTTTGGGTTGAGGATAAGGTTAGCGGCACTGGCCTTATTCAGTCACTAAAGCGCCAAGGCATCCCCGTTCAGGGCATCCCGCGTAACATCAAAGACAAGTACACACGCGGCCTAGACGCAGCGCCATGGATTGCCACAGGGCAGGTATGGCTGCCAGCGCAGGCGGCTTTCACTGAATCGCTACGGTACGAAATGCAGACATTTGATGGCTTGGGAACGGGCTTTGATGACCAGATTGACCCACTTATGGACGCTATTGCGGATATGCTGGGCGGTTACTCGAATAGCTGGGAAGGGACACTCTGATGCAAATACCCTTCATGGACGGCCTGCGGAACATCGTCGCAAATTTAGGCACCGGACGCGACAAGGCCAGCCACTCAGTCTATGTTGATCCGGTCATTGATGACGCGCAGCTTTCCATGATGTACCGTGGTAGCGCGATTGCCCGCAAGATTGTGGACATGCCTGCTCAGGACAGTTTCCGCGAGTGGCGGGAATGGCAGGCAGACGCCTCGCAGATCAGCGCGCTGGAAGCCGAGGAGAGGCGGCTGGGGTTGCAAGGCAAGCTGGTACAGGCAAAGACACGGGCGCGGCTGTTTGGCGGTGCGGTGGTCTACATTGGCACCGGCGACACAGACGCGGCTAAGCCGCTAATTGCCGACCGCATCCGGCGGGGCGGCATTAAGTATCTTACGGTTATCAGCCGAAACCGCATCAGCGCCGGGCCAATTCAGAACGATCCGCGTCTGGATGGCTATGGCAACCCGTCGCATTACTCGATCAATGGCGAGGTGATCCACCCTAGCCGCGTGGCGGTGTTCAAAGGCGAGGAATTGCCCGACGATCTATACGCGGGCGCAAACATTGGGTGGGGCGATAGCAGCCTGACATCGTGCTTGTCCGACATCCGCAACCTCGATGCAACAATCGCCAACGTGGCTTCATTGGTGTTCGAGGCGAAGATTGACGTTATGGGCATAGATGGGTTCAACGAGGGATTGAAGAACGGCGGCGCTGATTACGAAAAGATGGTTCTAGCGCGCGGCATGTTGCTGGCCATGACCAAGGGCAACAACGGCATGTTGTTGACAGACGTGAAAGACACCTACCAGCAAAAGAGCGCCAGCTTCGCAACATTGCCGGATATTATTGACCGCTTCATGCAGATGACCAGCGCGGCATCGGGCATCCCCATGACACTGCTTTTCGGCACATCGCCAAGCGGGCTAAACGGTTCCGGAGATGTGAATATCCGTGGTTATTATGACCGCGTGAAGGTTATTCAGACGCTCGAAAACCAGCCCGAAATGGCGTTGCTCGACGAATGCCTGATACGTTCGGCATTGGGCAACCGTCCGGCGGATATCTACTATAATTGGCGCCCATTGTGGCAACCGACCACGGCGGAAAAGGCCACGACAGGCAAGACGATCGCAGAGACGTTCATGATCGCATCGCAGATCGGGGATATTCCAGAGGAGGCGCTGGCTAATTCGCTGGTCAATGCGCTGACCGAAAGTGGCATCGCGCCGGGGCTTGAGGCTGATTACGCAGATTATTTCAACGCGCAGGGGAATGATGACAATCTGCCGGATGATGATGAAACCGCGCCCGTAATTGCAGACGCGCGTCCTCAGACGCTCTACGTTTCGCGTAAGCTCCTGAACGGCGCGGACGTGATCCGGTGGGCAAAAGCGCAGGGTTTCAAATCCACGCTGCCAGCCGACGATATGCACGTCACAATCGCATTTAGCCGCGCGCCCGTTGATTGGATGGAATGCGGCACCAGCTATCAGTCACGTCTTGATGTTGCATCGGGCGGGCCGCGCCAGATGGATCAGTTCGGGGAGGCCCGTGTTCTTCTGTTCACCGATGGCGATCTGAAATGGCGTCACGAAGAAATCAAAGGTGCAGGCGCAACGTGGGATCATCCTGAATATCAGCCACATGTCATGATCAGCTACGATCCAGACGCGCCCGACATTGCAGATATTGAGCCATACCAAGGGCCGCTTATTTTCGGGCCGGAGATATTCTCCGTTGTCAAAGAAAATTGGCAGGAGGGGATCAAAGAAACATGATCACCCACAACTTCACAGACGCCATGCCCGTGACCGGCAAGATCCGGACCACAGACGACGGTGCAGTGGTCACGGCCCGAGTGGCGCGCGCTGGCAACATACAGACATACCTTGGCAGCGAAATGGGCTTTGTTGACCGCGAGACGATCCGCGTCTACCGCCCCGAGGCCGAGGTGTTTTCAGCAGACGCGATCAACAGCTATGCCCGCAAGCCGATTACGATCAATCACCCAGCAGGCGGGGTCACTGCCGATAGCTGGCGTGACCTGGCCGTGGGTGAAATTGACCCGGTAGGCATCATGCGCGATGGCGAGTTCGTCACTGTGCCGCTGATCTTTCGAGACGCTGCGGCAATCGCGCTGATCCAATCCGCAGACGGCCCGAAGGAGTTGTCCATGGGCTACGCGGCACAGATCGAAATGCAGGACGGGGTGACGCCGGAGGGCGAAGCCTACGACGCTGTAATGTCAGAATTCCGCATGAACCATGTGGCTGTCGTTCCGCTCGCACGCGGCGGCAACGAATTGCGCATCGGAGACGGTGCAAATGCGAAGTGGGGCGCTTCCCCATATTACCGAAAGGACGCGATCATGGCAAATGACGCCAACACGCGCACGGTTCTGATTGACGGCCTTTCCGTTGTCACAACCGACGCTGGTGCGCAGGCACTCGAAAAACTCCAAGGGCAAATTGCAGACGCAGCCAAGGCCGCAACGGCCAAGGACGCGGCTCACGCTGCTGAAATCTCCGCCAAGGATGCGGAAATCGCCAAGGCAGACGCAGCCAAAGACGCAGCGGAGGCCAAAGTGCTTTCCGACGCTGATCTGGACAAGCGCGTAGCAGACCGTGCCGCGCTGATCACCACGGCCAAGGCAATCGCCGCTGACGTGAAAACCGATGGCATGCCCGATGCGGAGATCCGCAAGGCCGTTGTGGTTGCCAAGCTGGGCGATGCGATGGCTGCGAAAGACGCGGCCTATATCGACGTGCGCTTTGACATCCTGTCAGAGGACGCAGGCAAGGGCGACAAGGTTGCAGATGCGATCAAGAACGCCCCCGCCATCACCGACCTGAACGCAGCCTATGCCGCGCGCAACGCTTCGTTGCAGGACGCATGGAAATCCCCCGCGAAAAAGGAGGCATAAATCATGCCAGTTCAAGACTTCATTGGCACATATGATGCCCAAATGCCTGCCGGTTATGCTGGTATGGTAGCAGAGAGCCAAATCGTGCGCGATGTGGCATCCAAGACAGTCGAAACTGCCGTTGTTGCCTTCGGCCTTGCCGTAGGTGTCGGCGCGACTGACAACTCCGTAAAGCTAGGCGGCGGTGGATACATCGGCGTCACGGTCGCAGACAAAACCCGTGAGGCGGATGAATACGCCGTTGGTGAAGTGGCTGGCGTTATGCGCAAAGGCACGATCTGGGTAATTGCTGACGGCGCTGTAACAGACGGATCTGTTGTCACCTACACCGAAGCTACCGGCGCAATCGGCGCAAAATCCGTGGCGTCCGGTATCGTTGCAATCCCCGGCGCGAAATTCGAGACAACCGCCGCTGACGGCGCGCTCGTTCGCGTTTATCTGGGCTAAGGAGGCCTATTACCATGCCAACACAAATCATGGACATGCAGGCCGCTCTTGGCTTTGTCGTGTCACAGCGTTCGCACATCGAAACCGAAGTGCTGCGCAAGCCGTATCCTGAGATCAAGTATCCCCGGATGATCCCAATCGACACCAGCGCAAACCCGTTTGCCGCATCTGTCACGCATTTTTCGCAGGACAGCGTAGGCAAGGCGAAGTTCGTCAACGGCAAGGGCGATGACATCCCGCTGGTCAACATGCTTCGTCAGAAGTTTGAGCAGGGCGTCAACATGGCAGGTATCGGCTATTCGTTCTCCCTTGAAGAGATCGGTGCCGCGCAACAGCTTGGGCAGGCGCTGCAAAGCGACGGCGCAGACGCCGCGCGTATGGCCTATGAGCAACTTGTCGATGAGGTTGCATTCGTCGGTGATACCCAACTGGGTATTGAAGG
>Ga0136600_1000783_pt1 | contig 16110 bp, 14 predicted proteins | sample AntRauMFilla2698_FD_104634 | JGI IMG/M metagenome (GOLD analysis project Ga0136600, IMG submission 104634) | Saline lake microbial communities from Rauer Islands, Antarctica - Metagenome Filla 2 #698 | ecosystem: Environmental > Aquatic > Non-marine Saline and Alkaline > Saline | place...
AAGACACCCTGCACACCGTATCCGAAGGCAATGGCCCGGTAAACGCCCTTGATAAATCACTGCGCAAAGCCTTGATTAAACATATCCCATCATCGAAAATCTTTATTTGTCCGATTACCGCGTCCGTATTTTAATGCCCCAAAACGCAACGGCCGCGGTCACGCGCGTTTTAATCGAAAGCGGAACTAAAGAAAATCCGGACACAAAATGGTCAACAGTCGGCGTATCAGCCAACATTATTGATGCCTCCTATAATGCGCTACGCGACAGTTATATTTACTATTTGATGAAAAACAATATCCAATCCAAAGCATCCTGATCATGGCCACCGCCCCCCCTATCATTATTCTGGACCATCCCCAAATGGGCGAAAATATCGGCGCAGCGGCGCGCGCGATGCTCAATTGCAATCTAACCGCGCTGCGTCTGGTTGCGCCGCGTGATGGCTGGCCGAATGAGCGCGCCGAAACAATGTCATCGGGCGCGCTTGAAAAAATTCCGCCCGTACAAATCTTTGAAACCCTGCAAGAAGCCGTTGCGGATTGTCACTATGTTTACGCAACAACGGCGCGGCTCAGGGATATGGTCAAACCCGTATTTACGCCAAATGGAGCTGCGCAAGATTGCATGGCGCGGGCGGGCAAAGGGCAAAGCACAGCCTTTGTCTTTGGCGGCGAACGCGCGGGGCTTGCCAATGACGATGTGTCGCGGTGCGATGCGATTATCAACATTCCACTCAACCCCGCATTTAGCTCACTCAATCTGGGGCAGGCCGTATTGCTTATATGCTATGCGTATCAATCAACAATTGACCAGACAAAGGCCAAAAGCTTGCCGACAGGCGATAGCCACCCCGCAAACCATGAAGCGTTTGCTAATTTAATGCAAAGACTGGAAGACAAGTTAGAAGATAAGGGATTTTTCAAATCAGACGATATGAAGCCCTCCATTACGCGTAATTTGCGCAACACATTATCCCGCGCCGAAATGACAGAACAGGAAATACAGACATTTCACGGTATTATTTCTGTTTTATCAGGCAGCAAAGACAGCGCATAAAACACAGCGCATAAAAAAAGCGCCCACTTTCGAGGCGCTTTTCAATATTCTTATTTTTGTCACGATTAACGTGAATAGAATTCGACGATCAAATTCGGCTCGATCTGTACCGGATATGGCACTTCTTCAAGCTTAGGAACACGAAGATATGTTGCCTTCATTTTCTTCTCGTCAACTTCGATATATTCAGGAATATCGCGCTCCGGAGAAGCTTGGCCTTCGGCGACCATTGGAATTGCTTTTGATTCTTCCATAACCTCGATCACATCGCCGACTTTAACAGCATATGAAGGAATGTTCACAACTTTGCCGTTCACTTTAATGTGTTTGTGGTTTACGAACTGGCGTGCTGCGAAAATCGTCGGTACAAATTTTGCACGATATACAATCGCATCAAGACGTGATTCAAGAAGACCGATCAGCTGCTGACCTGTATCTCCGCGCAAACGGTTTGCTTGCTTGTAATAGCGGCGGAAACGCTTCTCGCCCATGTTGGCATAATAGCCTTTAAGCTTCTGCTTTGCCTGAAGCTGGATACCGTAATCGGATAATTTACCACGACGACCCGCACCATGCTGGCCCGGAGGTGTCTGACGTGTGTTAAAAGGGGATTTCGCGCGGCCCCATAAATTTACACCAAGACGGCGGTCAATTTTATGTTTCGCTCTAGGGCGTTTCTTCTCACTCATAATAAATGCCTTTCATAGCAGTTTTATTTTTTATTGTCCCGACAGGTCATCATGACTTGAATGTTTCACTTGAGTATTTCAAAAGAACCAATCAACGGAGCGGCACATACCACTCTCTTTCTCAGGAATAGCGCGAATATAAGGGTTTGGCCGCATTTGTCAAACATTTTATGACATAAAGATCACTATGATCGCTATGATTGCTCTGCCTGCTCGGCTTCTATCTTCTTGGAAAAACGATCCATGACTGCGGTGGCGGTTAAATCGCCGGTTACATTGACCGTCGTGCGGCACATATCCATGATACGATCAACACCCAGCACCAGCGCAATACCCTCTGCGGGCACGCCAACACCGGCGATAATTGTGGCCAATACAACAATACCGACCCCCGGCGTTCCGGGCGTTCCGATTGAAGCGCCGACCGTTGTTAAAATCAAGAAAATTACTTCCCACTGCGTAAGTTCAATGCCGAAAACCTGACATAAAAACAGAGCCGCAATGCTTTGGTACATGGCCGTGCCATCCATATTGATTGTCGTGCCGAGCGGAATAACAAAACGGCTGATATCCTCACGAAAACCCAGCTTTTCTTCGGCAGTTTTGATCGAGAACGGCATCGTCGCCGCAGAGCTTGAGGTTGAAAAAGCCAGAAGCTGTACCTCGCGAATATTTTTAAAAAATTTAAACGGGTTTTTCCGCGCAACAAACGACACAATAAGCCCGTACACAACGACCATCATCAACAGCCCCGCAATAAGCGTCGCCATATACGCCCCGACACCGACAAAGGCCTCCGGCCCCAGCCGTATGGTGACATTACACAGCAACCCAAACACAGCATAGGGCGCGAACTCCATCGCCCAGCTGATGATTTTCATTGTAATCACCTGAATCGAAATACAAAAATCCCTGAAGACTTGTGTCGTTTGCCCCGGGATAGACAAAAGCGCAATGCCGACCAAAATAGACGCGATCACAATCTGAAGCATATTTTTCTCTAAGCTCGCCCTGGCAAGATTATCGGGCATGATATTCTCGATACGTTTTGGTATCGTCAGATCTTCGAATGTTTCGCTTGGCAGCGCCGTCGATGCGGCGGCGGTTGACATGGCATTTTCAACCAACACATTGTCAATATACAGCCCCGGCTTGATGATTTGCACCAATGTCACACCGATTACAATCGATACAACCGTAGTGCACACAAAATAGAGTAAAATCCTGCCGCCCATACGTTTCAAAAACTCGAGGCTCGCGGCTTCGGCAATACCCAGAATAATTGATGATGCCACCAAAGGCACTATCACCATCTGAATAAGTCCCAAAAAGATAGCCCCCGGCAGCGCAAGCCACTCCCCCAGTTCAAACGCCTGACCTTCTGGCAGCAAAGACACACCACTTGGCGAGAGCAAGATACCCGTTATAACCCCGAGAAATAACCCCACCAGAATTTTGGCCCATAAATGGCTCGCCAAAATAGATCTGGTTGATTTGAGCAAGCTTTTACCGCGAATTGTCTTTGTCATTAAACATTCCCTAAACACAGAGTAACAAACGATTACGAAGCCGCGATCCTACAGGCTTGGAACAGATTTACAAGCATGTTTGATAAAATAAATTTGACAAAAACAGATTCGCCCGATAAAATACATATATAAATTGCGTTAATTACACACATTATTAAAACACAATGCTAAAGGAAACACAGTCCATGCGATACAAATATTCCCGGCTCACAAAACGAGAACAGTTTTTTCTCAATATTTTCACCGGATTACTTGTCACTGCGCTTTTAATCAAAATAGCGCCGGCACAGTTTGCCGTAATTCCCTTTGTTTTTGGCATGATTGCATGTATCACATCCTCCTGCCTCTCGATCGCCGCTATACTACAAACCCTTGAAACAGACCCAAAGCACAATAACCACCGTAAATAAAAACGACGATGTGGTGGGACTTTATAATGCAGTTCTAAATGTAGGAATACAGCACTGGGTAAATGGTGGGCCCGGAGGGACTTGAACCCCCGACCAATCCGTTATGAGCGGACTGCTCTAAACCAACTGAGCTACAGGCCCTCACCATATTTTTAATGTTTTACACCATTCAAACGCGAATGGCTATATGATTTTCTTGCTATATTGTGCAAGTTGCGCAAAATAATTAAAAATCTTTACAGAACATCCGCCGAGATGCAATTATGTCCTATGATTAACATCGGACACCCCCATGAATACCAAGGCCAGCTTCTGGCGAAGTTCAAGAAAGCGGCTGCGCGCACCTCGGAGAGTTCCCCGCGCGTGTTTAAAAATAGTGATGATTTTGCCAATCACGTTGTCCGTGCCTGCAATTCAGGTGTGCTTTTGCATTTCACCGTCGCAGACGCGCTGGAGCTGGGCGCGCGTACCAAACAAATTCACCGAACGCTGCGCAACCTGAAGCCATCACAAATTGACGAAACATGCCGCGAAATTTTAAATCAACATGAAGATATAGGCTATTTTAAGCACACAAAAACACCGCGGCCAGAGTAAATCTGATAAGTGATTACTTCTTCCGGATGATGCTTTGCATACTCTTTTTGTACATCACAGGCCCAGTCATGAAGGATATGAGCGGGCTTCAACTTTTCGTTAACAACATCAGAAGTAAATGAAATAAGCGGAAGTACAAACAAAGCCTGAATTGGATGAAGCGGCAGCAATGCCATACCGGCTGCTACAGAAAAACTAAGCGCCATAGCGCGTCTGGCCCAATTATGACAGTGTATCTTTTCAAAATTACAAACCATTTTGGAGCCTGAATAGCGAATATCTTCTACCAAAGAGGCTCTTCCAAATTTAGAGGATAAATCGTAATAATGAAATCGTGGCAACATTAAACTCCTATTTATAAGGTGTGAACTTTTTTAATAAATACACAAAATGTGCAAAAAGGTCAATAGAATAATGTTAAAAACACACAGACTAGGTGTCTAGGAAGCTGCGCAGCTTACGAGAACGGCTCGGGTGCTTGAGCTTACGGAGCGCTTTTGCCTCGATCTGGCGGATACGTTCACGCGTTACGTTGAACTGCTGCCCGACTTCTTCGAGAGTGTGATCCGTGTTCATACCAATACCGAAACGCATACGAAGAACACGTTCTTCACGCGGCGTTAAAGAGGCCAGTACGCGGGTCGTTGTTTCACGCAGATTTGAATGAATCGCGCTTTCAACAGGCAGGATCGCATTTTTATCCTCGATAAAATCACCAAGGCTTGAATCTTCTTCGTCGCCAATCGGCGTTTCCATGGACACTGGTTCTTTTGCGATTTTCATCACTTTACGAACCTTATCAAGCGGCATATGAAGACGCTCTGAAAGTTCTTCGGGTGTAGGCTCGCGGCCTATTTCGTGCATCATTTGGCGGGATGTACGCACCAGCTTGTTGATTGTTTCAATCATATGCACAGGAATACGAATTGTGCGCGCCTGATCCGCGATGGAACGCGTGATGGCCTGCCTGATCCACCATGTCGCATAGGTGCTGAATTTATAACCACGGCGATATTCGAATTTATCAACGGCTTTCATCAAGCCGATATTGCCTTCCTGGATAAGATCAAGGAATTGCAATCCGCGATTTGTATATTTTTTTGCAATCGAAATAACCAGACGCAAATTTGCCTCGACCATTTCTTTCTTGGCGCGCGCTGCTTCGCGCTCGCCTTTTTGTACTGTTGAAACAATACGGCGGAATTCGAACAATGGAAGCCCTGCTTCGTCGGCCACCATGCCAATTTGATCACGGATTTCGATGATTTCATCAAAATGCGTTTCGGCAAACTTTTTCCATGATTTGTTGATCTTGGTCATACGCTCCAGCCATGACGGATCAATCTCGGAGCCGAAATATTCATCCATGAAATTCTGACGGTCAACGCCGCAATCTACAGCCATACGGAACAGCTGGCCTTCGAGACCAACAAGCGAGCGGTTAATTTTATAAAGGCGTTCAATCAGCTGATCCGTACGTGCATTATTCAAACGCACCTCGTTCATCAGATTGACCATTTCTTTTTTCAGGCCGTCATATTTTTTGTTAACAGCAGCACTGGAATCCTTACCCTTGGTAAGGTCGCTAATGCGTTCGTGCTGCACTTTTTGCATTTTTTTGTATGTTTTTTGAATAGTGGCAAAATTTTCAAACACCTGCGGAAGTAATTCTTCTTCCATTGCCGATAATGACATATTGGCTTCTTCTTCTTCTTCATCATCATCGTCGTCTTTTTTATCTTCGCCATCTTCGGAATCGGAATCATCTTCGGACTTTTTATCGTCCTCGTCTTCTTCTTCATCTTCTTCACCGTCGCTATATGTAGCATCAAGATCGATAACCTCGCGCAGTAAAATCTCGCCATCCTGAAGCGCCTTATACCAGGCAATCAACGATTCAATAGCAAGCGGGCTTTCACAAATGCCGCCGATCATCATTTCTTTGCCGGCCTCTATACGCTTGGCAATCGCAATCTCGCCTTCACGGGACAATAGTTCAACCGTGCCCATTTCGCGAAGATACATACGCACAGGATCATCGGTTCGCCCCGAATCATCGGCCGCAATGTTACCGCCAGCTTCGTAATTACCGCCGTCAACCTCTTCCTCATCGTCATCATCGTCCGCAATAACGCCCGCATCGCCGTCGGCTTCAATATCCTCTTCGCTTTCGACAACATTGACGCCTTTATCCGTAAGCTGCCCTACGATATCCTCAAGATGCTCCGCAGCATTGGCCTCGGCAGGCAGCGCAGTGTTCACCTCATCAAGTGTGATGAAACCACTGGTTTTACCTTGCTTCAATAGCCCCTTAACGATTGCCTTAAGTTCGGTTTTCGTTAAAGCTTTTGCTTTGGTTTTTTTCGGTTTTTTATCTTGTTTTTTTGCCACACTCAATGCCCGGTACTCTTCTACTTTAAAATAAATTATTCTCTAAAATCAATTAGCTAACTTTTCGCACAGCGAATCAGTCTCCTAAATGTATAGATTTTGTTACATATTTCCAGAGAAAATCCATATCATTTTCGATCTTCTCTGCACTTTGCCTTTAATCGCCGCCTTTAATCGTCTGTCTTCTGCCCCATTTTCTTAAGCGATATCATGCGCTCTTCGCTATCCAGTGACAGATTTTGCATCAATTCCTGCTTCATGCCGCGCAGCTCGGTTTCAACGGCTTGGTCTTGCGCTGCTGTAACGATATTTTCCCAGCCGCTGAGAACATCACTGATATCGGTTTCGGGTTTTGCGAACCCAGCATGAGTGTATATAACATTAGACAGCAGAGAATCAAGGTTTGATTCGTAACCGCCTGCTTTCAACTCCGCAATAAGATCGGCGCGCTGAATATCCGGATTGTCCGCATAGGCCGAAATAATATCATCACGCATCGCTTGCAGCATACGATCCGGCATTTCAAACGCCATAAACTCATCTTCTAATTTTTCCAGTATTTGCGGATGATTAATAACTGTCGACATAATAATTTGCGCAATACGGTTCAGCTTTGACACCGCAGGGCGCATCAAAGACACTTGTACTTGCGGTTTATTATCCCATTTTCCTTTTTTAAAGCCACTATTGCCGCCCTTATTGCCCCCTTGGTTGCCACCCTGATTAAAGCTTCTTTGGCTGCGAAAGAACTGGAATTGTTTTTCGCGGAAGGCTTGCTTGTAATAATTTTGCACGCTGCGGTCTGCGATACGCGATGTCAGATCATCAAATGTCTGTGACAGACCCGCGCGTTCCTCCGGTGTGTCATATGCTTGCTGCGCTGTGTAATGCGTCCATAAAAACTCGACCAGCGGCAACGCACTCTCCAGAACGGCGCGAAACGCCTGCGCGCCTTTTGCCTTGATTAAACTGTCCGGATCTTGCCCGTCCGGCAAAAATGCAATTTTCGCGCTGTGATTTGGCTTGAGCAACGGTAATATATTTTCCGCCGCGCGGAACGCTGCCCTGCGCCCTGCATTATCGCCGTCAAAACAAAGTACCGGATTTTTCTTATCGCTCGGAATCATTTTCCAAAGTTTGAGAATTTGATCATCCGTCAAAGCGGTTCCCATTGGCGCCACAGCGCCGCGAAACCCTGCCTCGACACAGGCCATCACATCAACATAACCCTCAACCACCAGCATTGTATGACCATCATGCGCGGCTTGGCGCGCCTGTGCTTCGCCATATAGCGTGCGCCCTTTGTGAAAAATCGCCGTATCGCCGGAATTCATATATTTGGCAGGTGTGTAATCCCCCGTATCAGGCGGACGCAAATGGTCAGGCAATATCCGCCCGCCAAAGGCCACAATGCGGCCGCGCAAATCCATAACAGGAAACATAATCCGGTCACGGAAAAAAGCATAAAGCGATCCGTCACGCTTTGATTTACGCACCAGCCCCGCTTCCATCAATTGATGATCGCTATAGCCCTTGTCTTTGAACAGCTTGATCATGGCATGACGGTCTGCGGGCGCAAATCCCACGCGGAAGTTTTCGCGCAGCGACTGCCCCATGCCGCGATCATCCATATAATTGCGCGCAACATCACCTTCGGGCGATTGCAAAGTCTGCTCGAAATAGGAGGTCACCTCATCCATCAATGTATAAAGGTTTTTTTCTTCGCGGGCTTTTTTAATATCTTGCGGTGTTTGCTCCGGCATTTGAAGCCCTGCTTGCGCGGCTAATTGCTCGATGGCTTCGATAAAGGATAAATTATCATGCTGCATGGCAAAGTTTATGACATCGCCGTGCGCCCCGCAGCCAAAGCAGTGATAAAATTGCTTATCATCATTAACGGTAAAAGACGGCGTTTTTTCATTATGGAACGGGCAGCAACCTTTGAACTCCCGCCCCGCACGAGTCAATTTAACGCGCTTGCCGATAATCTCGGAAAGCGACAATCTATCTCGCAATTCATTTAAAAAGCGCGGTGGTATAGACATTTACGTTCAATTCTTTTCAATTTTTAGTTCACAGCAAAAATAGCCATAAATCAAAGCCTTAAAATGCTAAGCTCTTGGCGCTTCAATTATGAAGCTAGGCGTGCTTTAACCATGCCGCTGGCTTTACCCATATCGATCTGACCGGCATAGCGGCCTTTAAGCTCTGCCATTACTTTGCCCATATCACGGATATCGGAGGCGCCAACCTCGGACACCAAGCCATCAATTGCGGCTTTTACTTCGTCATCGCCTAATTGCTTCGGCATAAAAGTCTGGATAATAGCAATTTCCTGATCTTCACGTTCGGCAAGTTCGGGACGGTTTGCCTCCGCATATGTCTTGGACGATTCTTGGCGCTGCTTGATCATGGATTGAAGCAATGACAAAATATCCTGATCGGTGATGCCGTCATGGTTGCCTTTGGCGCGCGCTTCGATATCGCGATCCTTGATTGCGGCTGTGATCAACCGTATCGTTGACAGGCTGATTTGATCTTTTGCCTTAAGAGCAGTCTTAAGGGCTTCTTTAAATTCTGTACGCTTATCCACTTTATTCAGAGTCCTTTGGCTTTTTCTTTTTCTTTTGCTTTACATTAATTCTAAAATCATTATCTCTATTGTTCTAGCAACACAAGCTAGAAGCAAGATATAATAATGACATCTATAGATAATGTAAAACAACCCTCAAATGCAACTGCTGTTATTGTAACAGCCACAGGTGACGTATTTTGGGGCCGTGGCCTTGGCGCTGAAACAACAACAGTCGGTGAGATTTGTTTCAATACATCCATGACCGGCTATCAGGAAATCCTGACTGACCCAAGTTATGCGGGGCAGATCATCACATTTACCTTCCCGCATATCGGTAATGTCGGCACCAATGACGAAGACATTGAAACAGCCAAACCCTTTTCACAAGGCGCCATTATCCGCGAGGACATCACCTCGCCTTCAAACTGGCGCAATACCAAGAATTTTAATGAATGGCTTAAATCGCATGATCTGCCTGCGATATGCGGCGTTGATACGCGCGCTTTAACACAAGCGATTCGCGACCATGGCGCGCCCAAAGGCGTTATATGCCACAGTCCGTCCGGTGAATTTGACTTACCCGCCCTTTTGAAAAAAGCGCAGGACTGGTCGGGTCTGAAAGGCCTTGATCTCGCAAAAGATGTTTGCTGCGCGGCGCCTTATGAATGGACACAGACAGGCTGGGATATGATTGATGGATATGGCGAGAATTCGTCCGAAGACCATCATGTCGTTGCGATTGATTTTGGCGCAAAGATGAATATTCTGCGCTGCCTCACCAGCGAAAACTGCAAAGTGACCGTTGTACCCGCGACAACCAGCGCAGAAGATATTCTCGCACTTAATCCCGACGGTATCTTTTTATCCAATGGCCCCGGCGACCCCGCAGCCACAGGAGAATATGCCATTCCGGTTATCCAGAAACTGGTTGAAAGCGGAAAGCCTGTTTTCGGTATTTGCCTCGGGCACCAGCTTTTATCACTCGCGCTTGGCGCGAAGACTGAAAAAATGCATCTGGGTCATCGCGGCGCCAATCATCCGGTCAAAGATTTAATGACGGAGAAAGTCGAAATCACGAGTCAAAATCACGGCTTTCAGGTTATAACAGACAGCTTGCCGGACCATGTAGAACAAACACATATCAGTTTGTTTGACGGCTCAAACGAAGGAATTCGTCTCAAAGACAAGCCTGTGTTTTCCGTGCAATACCACCCCGAAGCCTCCCCCGGCCCGCACGATAGTCATTATCTGTTCGGACGCTTCGTTGATTACATCAAGGCTGCTTAACAAACTCCCCTAATCATCTTCGCCTTTCGGACGAAGCCTGTAATGCGGATTATAACCGCGCGGCAGATATTTATGGAGTACGTCATGTTTGGGATTTGCGCTGTGAAGAAAATCTTTTTCCAGCATCATATTCATTAAATCAATACGGTTGATATTGGCCTTAAGCGAAGCCGGAATATGCGGCGCGTAGGCCATGCCCATGGCTGTAAAATGGCTATGAATAAGCTCTCGCCACTCGGCCTCTTCTTTTTGTTTATCCGCATCATAGGATTTGTCATGCTCATGCCTAACCTCCAGATCAAGTCCTTCAACCTCATGCGCTTCGGATAGTTTTATCGGCGTAATGGTGACTTCGACAATTGCATGAAAACGACCATCACTGCATTCTGCCAAATCCAGTACATTCACGGCGACATTAAAATGCTCAGAGAAATAATCATAGGCACGCACCATAGCTTTGGATAAAGCATCATCTTCGGATATTTGCGAAAATTCTTCTATAACAATGCGCTGCATGAATAAGCCTTCCCTTTAAATTGAGCATAACGTAATATCTAAACACCTAGCCCGCTCTTATATTTTTCTTTTTCTTTATTTATGCCCTGTTTTTACGCCTAATTCCAGTGATAACCATTGATCTTGCCTTAGAAATGACTTACTAACTACTCTTCGGTAACACATTGAATTAATACCCCCTTCAAGCAAGGGTAACCACGTATAAAAGGTTCCGAAAAACATGCCGAAAAGAACAGATATAAAATCCATCGCCATTATCGGCGCAGGCCCCATTATTATAGGGCAAGCGTGCGAATTTGATTACTCAGGCGCGCAGGCTTGTAAAGCGTTGCGCGAGGAAGGTTACCGGATTATTCTGATCAACTCCAACCCTGCCACAATAATGACAGACCCGGAAATGGCGGATGCAACATATATCGAGCCTATTACCCCCGAAATTGTTACCAAGATTTTAGAAAAAGAAAAACCGGACGCGCTATTGCCCACAATGGGCGGCCAGACGGCTTTGAACACGGCAATGACATTGTCCGAAGACGGCACGCTTGATCGCCTGAACATTGAGTTGATCGGCGCCAGCAAAGAGGCCATTGAAAAAGCGGAAGACCGTGATTTATTCAAAAAATGTATGACCAAAATCGGACTGGACAGCGCCCGCAGTGAAGTCGTTCACAACATGACCGAAGCCGAAGCTGCGCTAAAGTCAATTGGCCTGCCCGCAATTATTCGCCCGTCTTTTACGCTCGGCGGATCGGGCGGCGGCATTGCGTATAACCGCGCAGATTACGATAAAATTGTCAAAGAAGGGCTGGATGCGTCACCAACCACAGAGGTTCTAGTCGAAGAATCCATGCTGGGCTGGAAAGAATATGAAATGGAAGTCGTGCGCGATAAAAACGATAATTGCATTATCATTTGCGCGATTGAAAATATTGACCCGATGGGCGTTCATACTGGCGATTCGATTACGGTTGCCCCTGCCCTGACGCTTACGGATAAAGAATACCAGATTATGCGCACTGCATCGCTTAATGTTCTGCGCGGTATCGGCGTTGAAACAGGCGGATCAAATGTACAGTTTGCCGTTCACCCCGATAATGGCCGCTTGATTGTAATTGAAATGAATCCGCGCGTATCGCGCTCATCGGCTCTTGCGTCCAAAGCCACAGGTTTTCCGATTGCCAAAGTCGCGGCAAAACTGGCGGTTGGCTACACGCTGGATGAACTGGATAATGATATTACAGGCGGCAAAATGCCTGCCTCTTTCGAACCGACGCTGGATTATGTTGTCACTAAAATACCGCGCTTTGCATTTGAAAAATTCCGCGGCACGGATAATAAACTTTCGACCTCGATGAAATCTGTCGGCGAGGTTATGGCGATTGGTCGTAATTTCGAAGAATCCCTGCAAAAAGCCTTCCGTTCTATGGAAGAAGGCCTCATGGGTCTTGACCCGATTTCATTCCCGGGCACAAATAACGAGCATCCGGCGGATGACGATATTGCACGCGCGGCAATTTCAAAACCAACACCGCAACGCCTGCTTTATATCGCGCAAGCCATGCGCCACGGTCTTTCAAACGAAGAAATCCATAGCATCAGCAAGTTTGATCCATGGTATCTGGAGCGAATACGTAACATTATCGACACCGAAAAAAGCATCAAGGAAAACGGCCTGCCAACGACTGAAGAAAGCTGGCGACATGTTAAAACACTCGGTTTTTCAGATTCAAGCCTTGCAAAAATGTTCAATCTTGATGAAACGGACGTACGCAACCAGCGCCGAGATTGCGGCGTTTTCCCGACATATAAACGGGTTGATACTTGCGCTGCAGAAATTTCATCTTCTACGCCATATATGTACAGCACGTATGAACATTACGCGAGTAACAACAATAGCGAAATCGAGCCATGCGATAAGAAAAAAGTCATTATTCTCGGCAGTGGCCCAAACCGTATTGGGCAAGGAATAGAATTTGATTATTGCTGCGTTCACGCAGCCTACGCCGCCAAAGAGGCAGGCTATGAAACGATTATGGTGAACTGTAACCCCGAAACCGTATCAACGGATTACGACACATCGGATCGTTTATATTTCGAACCGCTGGCTGCTGAAAATGTAATCGAGCTTATCCACGCCGAAGCCAAAGACAGTGAAATTCACGGAGTCATCGTGCAGCTTGGCGGGCAAACGCCGCTAAAGCTTGCTGCCGCCCTGGAAAAAGAAGGCATCCCGATTTTGGGCACTTCGCCTGACGCCATCGACCTTGCCGAAGACCGCGACCGCTTCCAAAAGCTTTTGGAGAATTTAAAACTCAGACAACCGGAAAGCGGCATTGCACGAAACAAAGAACAAGCCGTCGCCATTGCCGAAAAAATCGGCTTCCCGCTGGTTATTCGCCCGTCTTATGTTCTGGGCGGGCAAGCTATGGAAATCGTTCACACGATGGACGCGCTTAATAACTACATCAACCGCGCGGTTCAGGTGTCCGGAGATTCTCCAGTGTTGCTCGACCGCTACTTGCGCGGCGCTATTGAAGTCGATGTTGACGCCTTATCCGATGGTAAGGATGTTTATGTCTGCGCCGTAATGGAGCACATTGAAGAGGCCGGTGTGCACTCCGGCGATTCGGCCTGTGTTCTGCCGCCGCATTCCTTGCCATACAAAACAGTGCGCGAGATGGAAAATCAGACCGTTAAACTCGCCAAAGCGCTTAAGGTCAAAGGCCTGATGAATGTTCAATATGCGCTTAAGATGAACAAAAGCACCGCAGAATATGATGTTTATATTATCGAAGTAAACCCGCGCGCATCGCGCACTGTGCCTTTTGTGGCAAAAGCAACCGGCGTTCCCGTGGCAAAGCTTGCCGCGCGTATTATGTGCGGCGAGAAACTGGCACATTTCAAAGCTCAGGGGCTTCTGGTCGGTATGCCCGATGGCCACACAGCCGTCAAAGCGCCCGTCTTTCCGTTCAACCGTTTCCCCGGCATCGACCCTATTCTCAGCACAGAAATGAAATCGACAGGCGAAGTCATGGGTATTGATAAGGACCTCGCGCACGCCTATGCGAAATCACAGCTTGGCGCAGGCATAATGCTACCGACTAGCGGCACCGTATTTTTATCCGTCCGTGACGAAGATAAAGACGAGCTTGTGCAAACCGCCAGAGAGCTTGTTGATATGGGCTTTAAACTGGTTGCCACAGGCGGCACATGTTTTCACCTAAAAGCCAGCGGCCTTCCGGTCGAACGTATTAATAAAGTCATGGAGGGGCAGCCGAATATTGTGGACGCCATGATTAACGGCGATATTGATTTAATCATCAATACAACGCGCGGCGCACAATCTTATGCAGATGCTACATCCATACGCCGCATGGCCCTAACATACAAAATTCCGTATTATACGCTTTTGACTTCGGCACGCGCCGGCACGCTGGCAATAAGGTCGATGCAGGCGCGCGGATTTGAGGTTGAGTCTCTGCAAAGTTATTTTGAAAACAATGAAATGGACCAGAAAGAAACCGGATAATCTAAATTCCATTGAATTCTTCAAAAGATTTTGTATACTTCGGATTAAATTATACATCATATAAATATACGAGCCTCCATAGACAGGCTCAGATATACGAACCCAAATATACAAAAAAGGATATTCATCATGGATAAAGTCCCGATGACACAGAACGGTTTTGACGTTCTAGAAAAAGAATTACACGACCTTAAGACTAGACAGCGTCCGGAGGTTATTGAAAACATCGCTATCGCCCGTGAACATGGCGACCTTAAAGAAAACGCCGAGTATCATGCCGCGCGTGAACAGCAAAGCTTTATCGAGGGCCGTATCAAAGAATTGGAAGGTGTTGTTTCCAACGCACAAATTATTGATCCGACAAATTTTAGCGGTGACACAATTAAATTTGGTGCCAAGATCCAGATCGTCGATGAGGAAACAGACGAAGAAAAAACATACACCATAGTTGGCCATTACGAAGCAAATGCTGATAAAGGTCTTATCTCGTTGAACGCCCCGCTGGCCCGCGCCTTTATCGGCAAATCGGTTGGCGACAGCGTCAATGTGCGCATGCCCCAAGGTTCCAAGGATTTTGAAATTTTAGAAGTCTGTTACAAAGGTAAATAACGCGGTGAATAAAGCAGCAAGCAAGGCTCCATGCACTCTGTTAATTTAATCGCATATTGACTCACTCTTATTTTTCCCCTTAAATATTAAAATAAAAAAAATAAATATAAAAAATATTTAAACAGGGAACATACTAAGATGACAGAGCCTTCTGATGATGGCTTGGACAGTACTGTTGTAAAACAGGACTTTACCGAAGCTGTACAAAACCAAAAACATTCTTCTGCCAATCTACTTAATTTATCCAAAGATGATAAAGACAAAGAACAGCCCGACACTCCGATTCAAAAGGATGAAGAGGACAAAGGAACTGTTCCTGCTAAGATTCTTAAATTTAGTAAAATGGATCTTGATGATTTCATTAATTACCGCAAGGGTGATCCGCAAAAAGCATGGAGTGATTATGAGCTTTATGGCCTGCGCACTATTCATCTGAACGAGCCCGTGCGCGCCGAGAATGTAAACAAATTAATTGCCCAAATCAATCTTCTGGAAACGCTTGATCCAAAAGCTGCAATTAAATTACACATCAATAGCCCGGGCGGTAACGTCTTTGACGGATTGCGTTTATATAATCGCATGAAAACCTCCAGCTGCCCTTTCCATGGCATCGGGGACAGCCGGATAGCATCTATGGCCTCAGTATTACTTATGGCATGCGATCATCGCCAAGCCCTGCCGAACTGCCGTATATTAATCCACGAAATGTCGACAATGCATTTTCCTGCGAAAATGGGCGATCATGAGCAAACCTTTGTGAACAATATGGAACTGCAAGATACGCTGAAACAAATCATTTCCGATAATACAGGGCTCTCATTCGATGATGTCGAACGCCTTTGGTCAAGAGATACCTATTATGAAGCAAAAGATTCACTCGCTCTTGGATTTGTCGACGAAATCATTCCTGAAACATCAA
>Ga0136600_1000786_pt1 | contig 16065 bp, 14 predicted proteins | sample AntRauMFilla2698_FD_104634 | JGI IMG/M metagenome (GOLD analysis project Ga0136600, IMG submission 104634) | Saline lake microbial communities from Rauer Islands, Antarctica - Metagenome Filla 2 #698 | ecosystem: Environmental > Aquatic > Non-marine Saline and Alkaline > Saline | place...
CCGCGTCGAGGATCGGGCGCCAGCCGGACGAATGGACCCGCCGAGCGTCGACTCCTCCGGCGGCGGTGACGAGCTCATCGCGGCACCTCCAGAATGACGGTCGTTCCAGCGCCGGGCGTGGAGAACACACGCGCTGAGCCCCGACGTCTCTCAGACGGGCCACGATCGACTCGGCGACGCCGAGGCGTTCGTCGGTCACGTCGCCGGGGGTAAAGCCGGCCCCCGCATCGGTGATGACGGCCCGCAACGAATCCTGGGTCTCGGTGATCGTCACGTCGGCCTGCTCGACTCCCGCGTGGCGACGGACGTTCTCCAGTGATTCGGTGAGCGCGAGCAAGAAGGCGTCGAGCACGTCGCTCGGCAGCAGCACTTGACCCGTACCGTGCCAGCGCACGTCGAGGCCCATGCGGCCGAAGCGGTTCTTGACCGACTCGAGCGTCGTGCCGAGGGGAGTCTCGGCCACCGGTTCGAGACTGTAGGAGCCTGAGAAACGCGGCATGGGCGTCGAGCCGAGCCGCAGTTGTCGCAGGAGGGCCGCGTCTTCTTCTGCCTGCTGGCGCAGGGCATCCGCGCTCACCCCGACGCCCGAGTGCGCCAGAAGGGTGAGCGTGGCCAGCACGGTGTCGTGCAGCAGTCGCGCCCCCTGGCGTCGCTGCGCCTCGGTTTCGCTGGCCTGGCGCTCGACGAGGTGCGCGCGACCGATGCCGTCGATGCGGCGCAGGGCGCGCTGCACGCCGACCGTGACCCACGTGCCGATGATGAGCATGATGACCCACGAGGCGAGAGTCGCGATGGCGGGAGTCGACACCAGACCCCCGGTGGGCCCCGCGGTCGCGACGAGCAGGCTGCTGCCGAGGGTGCCGCCAGCCCACACGAGCCAGCGCCCCGTGCCCTCACTCAGCACCATGCCGACGCCGGCAAGCCCCGCCGCACCCAGGGGCGCGAGCGAGATGGGAAGGGCCAGCGAGGCTCCCTGGCCCCACGGCAGTTGGGCAAGTGCGAGAGCTCCGCAGCCCAGCACGATCGTGAGCACGACCCACCCGAGGTGGGAGCTGCGCCCGACCATGACGAGGGCCGCCGCCTGAGCGATGAGCAGAATCAGCACGGAGGGCAGCACGTCGGCGTCGACGACGCCGGGCAACGACAGGCACAGTCCCGCGAGCATGACGCCGCACAGCCCGAAGGCGCGCGCGGCTCGCTGCAGCAGCAGCTTGCGCTCGCGCTCGATCATCGCGGTGTCGCCTCGATGCGTTTCGTCATCGCGCTCAGTCTGACATTCCTTGTTGCGTTGGCGCGGGAGGCCACACGCACGAGCTATGCGGCGAGCAGGGCGGCGAGGTGCGGGCTCACGAGGTCGTCTTCGATGAGGAAGGCGTCGTGGCCGAAGGGCGAACTGATGACGACCGACTCGGAGCCGTGGAGGGTGTGGGGCAAGTGGGAGGCGAGCTCGTGCTGGGTCTCGACGGGGAACAGCCGGTCGCTGTCGATGCCGAGCACGAGGCAGGTTGCGCTCACCCGCGCGAGGGTCTCGGCGAGGGGGCCGCGACTGCGCGTGACGTCGTGCGAATTCATGGCCTCCGCGAGGCAGATGTAGCTGTTGGCGTCGAAGCGGCGTGTGAACTTGTTGCCGTGGAAGTCGAGGTAGCTCTCCACGGCGAAGCGGCCGCCGTGCCCGAGCGGGTCGAGGGTGCCCTGCCAGCTGCGTTTGAAGCGCGCGTTGAGTTCGTCGGGCGACCGGTAGTTGAGCAGCGCCATGCGACGCGCGAGCGCGAGGCCCCGATACGGCCCGACCGGCTCGTCGTAGTAGTCGCCGTTGCGAAACAGCGGGTCCATGCGAATCGCCTCGATCTGCACTGAGTTGAGGGCCAACTGGTCGGCGTGCGAGATCGCGGGGGCGGCGAGCACGCCGAGCCGGGCGACGCGATCGGGATGCTCGACCGCCCACTCGAGCGCGTGCATGCCCCCCATCGATCCACCGATCACGGCCGCGAAGCGCTCGATACCCAAGTGGTCGGCGAGCATCCTCTGCGCCGCGACCTGGTCGCGGATGGTGAGGTACGGAAAGCGCGAACCCCACTCGGAACCGTCGGGGCTGAAGGACGCGGGCCCCGTGGATCCCTGGCAGCCGCCCAGCACGTTGGGGGCGAGCACGAACCAGCGGTCGGTGTCGATGGCCTTGCCGGGGCCGACGACACCCCGCCACCACCCCGCGGTCGCGTGACCGGGCCCCGCAGGGCCGACGAGGTGGCTGTCACCGGTGAGGGCGTGCGGAATCAGGACGACGTTGCTGCGGTCTGCGGCGAGCTCGCCCCAGCTCTCGTAGGCGAGCCGCACGTGGGGGAGCGAGCGCCCCGATTCGAACTCGAGTGGTCCGAGGTCGGCGAACTGGCGACCGCCGGGGTTATCCCCCTCGCGCCAGGCGCCCGTCGTGGGGGGAGTGCCGCGCAGGGCACGGCGACTCGCCTCGGTGATGAACGCCGAGGGCACCGTGTCTTCGCTCGTCTGCCAATCCATGCTCCGACCATTCTGTCGCAGGGAACGCGAAACCCCCGCCGTGTGACGACGGGGGCCTCGCGACGCTGACGGGGAGTGCTAGCGGGCGCTCGCCGCCACCACCGCTCGGGCCGCCGTGAATCCGGCCTCGAGGTCGGCGAGGATGTCGTCGATGTTCTCGAGCCCGACCGAGAGTCGCACGAGCCCCGGTGTGACGCCGGCGGAGAGCTGCTGCTCGGGCGTGAGCTGCGAGTGCGTCGTCGATGCGGGGTGAATGATGAGGCTGCGCACGTCACCGATGTTGGCCACGTGGCTGAACAGGCTCACGCTGTCCACGAGCGCACGGCCGGCGTCGACACCGCCCTTGAGCTCGAACGACAGCACCGCGCCGACGCCCTTCGAAGCGTACTTCTGGCCGGCGTCGTACCAGGGGCTCGAGGTGAGCCCCGCATAGTCGACCGTCGCGATGTCATCGTGGTGCTCCAGCCACTCGGCGACCGCCTGGGCGTTCTGCACGTGGCGCTCCATGCGCAGGCTCAACGTTTCGATGCCCTGCAGGAGCTGCCAGGCGTTGTCGGGCGAGATCGCCGAACCGATGTCACGCAGCAGCTGCACCCGCGCCTTGATGATGTACGCGATGCCGTCGCCGAGCACGCCCGTGTAGCTCGCACCGTGGTAGGAGGGGTCAGGCTCGGTGAGGCCCGGAAACTTCTCGACGTTCTGCGACCAGGCGAACTTTCCGCCGTCGACGATGAAGCCGCCCAGCACCGTTCCGTGGCCGCCGAGGAACTTGGTCGCCGAGTGCACGACGATGTCGGCTCCGTGCTCGAGCGGGCGAATGAGGTACGGGGTCGCGATGGTGTTGTCGACGATGAGCGGAAGGCCGTTCTCGTGGGCGACGGCGGCGACCTTCTCGATGTCGAGAATGTTGACCTTCGGGTTGCCGACCGTCTCGCCGAACAGGAGCTTCGTGTTGGGGCGAATGGCGGCGCGCCACTCTTCAGCGTCGTCCTGGTTCTCGACGAAGGTCACCTCGATGCCGAGCTTGGCGAGCGTGTAGGTGAAGAGGTTGTAGGTGCCGCCGTAGACGCTCGAGGACGACACGATGTGGTCGCCCGACTGCGCGATGTTGAGCACCGCGTAGGTCGTCGCCGACTGGCCGGAGGAGACCAGGAGGGCCGCCGTGCCGCCTTCGAGCGCGGCGACGCGCTTCTCGGCGACGTCTTGCGTCGGGTTCTGGATGCGCGTGTAAATATTGCCGAACTCGGCGAGCGCGAAGAGGTTCTTTGCGTGGTCGGCGTCGTTGAAGACGTACGCCGTCGTGCGATAGATGGGCGTCGCGCGGGCGTTGGTCACCGGATCGGGTTGCGCGCCGGCGTGGATCTGCAGTGTTTCGAACTTCCAGCTGTCGGTCATGGTGGTGCTCCTCGTGGTCGGCGGTGCCACCGACAGTACGGTTCGCCCCCGGCCCGGTCAACGGTGGCTGACACACGGGGTAACGTGCGGGCTCGGGCCGTGGTGCGCTCAGGGGCTCGGCGAACGCTCGCGCCCCAGCAACCACGTCAGTTGCGGTTGGATGAGCGGCCGCGTGAGCCACTGCACGGGCCGACTCGCGAGCACGACCGTGAGCGGTATCGACGCCAGCAGCAGCGCGGCGAGCAGCAGGGGTGAGGCGTTGTCGCCCCCGATGAGGCCCGACTCGCGGAACGGGTAGAGCACGAACGTGTGCAGCAGATAGACGTACATGGTCGCCTGACCGAAGGCCGACATCCACGTCTGCCCGCGCGGTACGAGCACGAAGACGCACATCGACAGCAGCACCGCGAGCGCGAGCAGCGCGAGCCTGATCGGCACCGCTTCGGGCCCGCCGAACCCGAGCGAGTCGTACGAGTCGACGTAGAAGAACCACAGTCGCAGATCGACTGCTCGCCAGTAGTCGATGCCGACGACGAGCACGGTGGCCCACGCGGTGAGGATACCCGCGGCGACGATACGCACGAGGGTCGTGTGGGAGGTCGCCTCGCGCCACTTCTCGGCGACGCCCCACTCTTTGAGCTGCCAGCCGAGCACGAAGAAGGGAAGGATTCCCAGGGCGCGCGAGAGCGAGAAGGTGATGTCGACGTTGGGCCAGTACCCCACGAGGACTGACAGCAGCACCGCCCACGCGAGGGGCCAGCGCAGCTGGGAGAGGTAGGGCAGCACGAGGCGAAAGATGCCGAGCGCAAGCAGGAACCACAGGGTCCACGACGCTGTGGTCGGGTTGGGGTTGACGCGCCCTTCGACGACGATGTGCACGATGGTCCAGATCGTCTCGAAGATCAGATACGGCGCGATGATGTCGGTGAGGACGCGTCGCAGTTGCGCCGAGGTGGGAGCCCCGGAGCGCGAGAAGTAACCGCTGATGAGCGCGAACAGCGGCATGTGGAACGAGAAGATCAGCAGGTAGACCACGAGGGCGGCGTCGGACTCGCCCGTCAGTCGTGTGATCGCATGCCCCGCGACAACAAGCGTGATGGCGATGAAGCGCGCGTTGTCCCACAGTGGCACGCGGGCGCGGGGAGTCTCGGCGGCCGGGGGTGCCGCCGAACCGGCAGCAGAGAGCGTCATGCCAGCTAGCCTACGAGTCGCGGGTCTAGCGTGGTCGCATGATATCCAGACGAGCGGTGGTGACCGGGGCGAGTTCCGGTATCGGAGCGGCGACCGTGCGTCGCTTGCGGGCAGACGGCTGGCAGGTGCTCGCCGTCGCGCGGCGCGCCGATCGACTCGAGGCGCTCAAGACCGAGACGGGATGCTCGACGCGGGTTGTCGACGTCACGCAGGCCGACGACGTCGAGGGTCTGCGGGCCGCGCTCGCCGCCGACGTCGCGGCGACGGGGGTGCCCATCGACACCGTGGTCCTCAACGCGGGGCTCGCGATCGGTGTGGATCCGGTCGCCGAGGCCGACCCCGCCGACTGGGCGCGCATGTTCGAGGTCAATGTGCTGGGCGCGCAACGGGTGGCCGCCGCCCTACTTCCCCTTCTGCGCGAGGGGGCGCGGCAGCGCGGCGCCGCCGACCTGGTGGCGGTGACCTCGACAGCGGGCCAGCGCGCCTACGAGGGCGGGGGAGGCTACGCCGCATCGAAGGCCGGCCTTCGCACGCTCATGGACACCCTGCGGCTCGAGCTCGCGGGCGAGCCGATTCGGGTCGTGCAGATCGCGCCGGGCATGGTGCGCACCGACGAGTTCACGCTCAACCGGCTCGGTGGGGACGCCGAGCGCGCCGCAGCGCTCTACGACGGGGTCGAGCATCCGCTGACGGCGGAGGATGTCGCTCTCGTGATCGCGACGGCACTCAGCCTGCCCGACCACATCAATCTCGACGAGATCACGATGCGACCCGTCGCGCAGGCGGCACAGCACAAACTCATTCGGGGTCCGCTGCGGCCGCGCGAGGAGTCGCCGCAGTAACGACGGGGTTCTGCTCGGCGACGACCTCGTCGCTGAACGCGAGTCGGGGCACGAACAGCAACAGGACGGCGCTGACGAGCGCGGTACCGCCGCAGATGGCGAACACCGTGAGGTAGCCGGCGAAGGTTCCCGCCGTTTCGACGACGGCTTGGCCGCCTGCGTACACGAGCACGACCGCGAAGATGGCCGACGCGAAGGAGCCTCCAATGGTCTTCGTCGTGTTGGTGAGGCCCGCAGCGATGCCCGTCTGACCGAGCGGTGCGGCCGCGGAGGCTGCCGCGGGCAGCGCCGCGACGAGGGCGCCCGAGCCGATGCCGGCGACGATCATGTTGATCGTCACCTGCAGGGGCGTCGCGTTGAAGGGCAGGAACATGAGATACCCGACAGCGATGAAGCTTGTGCCGACGATGAGGGCGATACGCGGGGTGCTGCGATTCGAGAGCACGGGGAACAGCAGGGCGCCCACGATCATGGCGATGAGGTAGGCGCCGATGATGTTCGAGATGGCCGCCGACCCGAGGCCCAGCCCGTAGCCGCCCGCGGGGTCGGTGCCCGCAAACGTGCTCAACGGGGCTTGGGCACCGAGGATGCTGATGCCGAGCAAGCCCGCGATGAGCTGAATCGGCCACATCGATCGTTGCCGCAGCACGCGCAGGTCGATCGCGGGGTCGGGGTGGCGCAGCACCCAGCGGCCGAAGGGCAGCAGCAGCACGACGCCCGCCGCCATGAGCAGGTACACCCACCACGTGCCGGGCCCATTGATGCGCAAGAAGGTGAGGCCGCTCGTGATCGTCAGTAACGCGATCGTGAGCAGCACGAATCCGACGGTGTCGAGCCGCCTGCCCGACACGGGTGTGGATTCGGGAACACCGAACAGAATCACGAAGAAGGCGACGGTCGTCGCGGCCGCGGGGACCGAGAGCGCGAGGGACACGTTGCCGTCGAGGGCCTCGAAGATGCGACCACCACCGAGCGCTCCCGCGATCGCACCCGCCTCGAGGGCGACGACGAGCAGGCCCGCCGCGCGTCGCGTCTGTGAGGCGCCCGTCTTCTCGGCCCGGCCGCGGTCGAAGATGAGTGCGACCTCGAGCGGCAGCCACACGACGTAGAAGCCCTGCAGTGCCCAGGCGAACAGGAAGCTCCAGAAGTCGGCGGCGAAAACCAGCCACCAGCTTGCCCCCGCCGTGAGCACGGTCGAGATCAGCAGAATCTTCTTATGCCCGATCATGTCGCCGAGCTTGGCAAGCACGGGGACGACGAGAGCGCTCAGTAGCAACTGCGCTGCCTCAAACCAGTTGAAGTCGGGGTCGGAGATGCCCAGGTAGCGCACGAGGTCGGGAATGAGCGGAATGTAGTAACCCTGCAGCACGCCGCTCACGAACTCGACGAAGAACAGGTACCCGACTAATCCGAGGGTGATCGCGCCCGACTTGCCGCGCAGCAACTGTGCCATTCGGCGATGCTAGCGTGCGGCATCCTCAGCGGGTGTCGGCCGGCGGCTAGCGTGAACTCGTGACCGAGCCTCGACCCCTGAGCGACCTCATCGCGGCTGATTGGGCCGACGCCCTCGCGCCCGTGAGCGGCCAGATCGCCGACCTCGGCGAGTGGCTGCGCGCGGAGGCGGCCGAGGGTCGGCACTACCTGCCCGCCGGCGCCGCCGTGTTGCGAGCCTTTGCGGCCCCGCTCGCTGACGTGCGCGTGCTCATCGTCGGCCAAGACCCGTACCCCAGCCCCGGGCATCCGATCGGACTGAGCTTCGCCGTCGATCGCGCGGTGCGCCCGCTGCCACGAAGCCTCGCGAACATCTACCGCGAACTGCACGATGATCTCGGTATTCCCCCCGCCGACCACGGTGACCTCACCGAGTGGGCGCAGCGGGGAGTCATGCTCCTCAACCGGGTGCTCACCGTGCAGACGGGGGTCAGCGGCTCGCATCGCGGTCGGGGGTGGGAGGAGGTCACCGAGCACGCCGTGCGGAGCCTCGTGGCGCGCGGCGGCCCCCTCGTGGTGGTGCTGTGGGGGCGCGATGCTCAGACCCTCACGCCGCTGCTCGGCGACGTTCCCGTCATCGCGAGCGCACACCCGAGCCCGCTCTCGGCTCGCCGCGGGTTCTTCGGCTCGCGACCCTTCAGCCGCATCAACGCTGCACTCGACTCGCAGGGCGCACCGGGCATCGACTGGGCGCTGTCGTCGTAAGCTGGCCTCGTGCTGGAGGAGGAGTACCAACCCCGTCGACGACTGCCGCGGCATTTGCGCCCCGCGGCGCCGCCCCAGCCGGAGTTCGCCTTCAGTGTGCGACCGGCGACGACCTCTGATCTGCCGCACATTCGCGAGATCTACAACCACTACGTGGCCAACAGCACGGTCACCTTTGACGAGAAGCAGTGGACCCTGCGGGGGCTGCGCTCCAAGTTCGCGCACGTGCAGAAGCTCGGCTACCCCTTCGTGGTGGCGGTGTCACCGACCGATCAGGTGCTCGGCTTCGCCTACGTGTACCCGTGGAAGGACAAGGCTGCCTACCGGTACACGGTGGAGAACTCCATTTACCTCGGGCCGGCCTCGACGGGCAAGGGCCTCGGCACAGCGCTGCTGCGCGAGCTCATGGAGCGCGCCGAGGAGGCGGGCGTGCGTGAGATCGTCGCGGTCATCGCCGACCGCGGGGCGGACGCGTCGGTTCGCCTACACGAACGATTTGGCTTTCGTCAGACCGGGACCATGGGTCGCGTCGGCTACAAGTTCGACCGCTGGCTGGGGGTCGTGCTCATGCAGAAGTCGCTCGGTTCCGGCAGAGGGAAAGGCAAGGGCGCGTCGAGCGCCCGACGGTGATAGCTCGACAGTGAGCGCGCGACGGTGAGCGCTCGCCATCCGCGTTACTCGTAGACCTCGCCGCGGATCTCAGCCGCGAACTCAACCGCTTCGTCGTAGAACACTTGCCCGCCAAAGGCGCTGATGACGGAGATCCAACTCTGGTTCGCGATCTCGTTGTAGATCGCTGGGGCGCCCTGCTCGTCGCCCAACTGAGCGAAGGTGATGACACCGTCGTCGCCAGAGCCCTCGTTGAGACCCTGGGCTGTCAGGTCGTTCACAACGCCGGATCGCGTGGAGGCGCTCAGGGGGGCCACGCTGACGAGGAGGTCGGCAATGTTGCCGTCCGGATCGGCCCAGATGCAGCTGATGCCGCCGACGAGCTGCTCGGGAGTCGGGTCGAAGAAGGCGTCATTGCCCTCGGGACTACCCGGTCCACCGAGCAGTTCCAGGCCCTGGCCCGCGAGGTTGTCAAGCCGCGACTGGGGGAAGATGTCGGTGCACGTCGTCGGCATCGCGAAGACAGACGGCTCCGGTTCGGGCGTGGGCTCCGGCTCGAGTTCGGGTGCTTCTGTCGGGATCACGACGGGTTCGTCGACCGGTTCGTCTTCCGCAGCGCACGCGCTCAGACCCGCCATGAGGACGAGTGCTGCGGCGCCGCTCAGAACGCGGGTGCGCAAGGGGGAGCGTCGCTGCGGCATGGAACTCCTTGGGGTTGTGAGGTGGTTGGGCGTGAATCTAGCAGTCGGAATCGACCAGAGGATGCGTCATTAGTGCGGGATGACCCGTCGCACCCCGTTCGTTGCCCAATCGATATATCGGTACCCGCGTAGGCTCGTCGATGTGTTCGAACTCCATCACCTGAGCGCTCTCGAGCAGTGGGAGTGGCTGCACGAGGGCCGCGTGTCTCCGCGCGAGCTGGTCGACCACTATCTCGAGCGCATCGAGCGCGTGAACCCGCAGCTCGGCGCCCTGACGGTCGTGGAGGCGGAGCGCGCTCGGGCGCGTGCCGGCGAACTGACGGGCTCGGTTCCTCGCACGGCAGCGCTGTGGGGGCTGCCGCTCGCCGACAAGGAGCTTGTGCCCCGAGCTGGGCAGCGCACGACCTTCGGCTCCCGCCTCTTTGCCGACTATGTTCCCGACAGCTCCGACGAACTCGTACAGCACCTGGATGCCGCGGGCTCGATCAGTCTCGGGGCGACCGCTGCGCCCGAGTTCGGCATGCCCTCCTATACAGAGAGCCTCGTCGCACCGCCCGCACGCAACCCGTACGCGCTCGATCGAGGTGCGGGGGGCTCGAGTGGGGGAGCGGCCGCGGCGGTCGCGGCGGGGCTGCTGCCTTTCGCGCCCGGCTCCGACGGCGGCGGGAGCATTCGGATTCCTGCTGCCGCGTGTGGGCTGGTCGGGCTCAAGCCCTCGCGGGGCCGCATCCCGGCGGGGAGCGGTCTCGATCGGCTCGCGGGGCTCGTGGTTCCCGGCCCGCTCGCCCGCACGGTGGCCGACGCGGCCCTCATGCTTGACGCTCTCACCAATGCGGCGCCGTGGGAGTTCGCGACGCGCGCCCCGTCTCCGCACGACGGGGCGTTTCTGGGAGCCGCCGTGCGAGGCGAGGGTCGATTCCAGCTGGGGGTGCTCACCGACTCGCCGTGGCAGGGTTTCACCGAGCTCGTGCTCGAGCCGGAGGCCCGCGCCGCACTCGACGCGGCTGTCGAGGGCTTCGCGCGCCTCGGCCACGGCGTTGAGGAGATCTACCTCGAGGCCGAGCCCGACTACGCGCGCCACTTTCGCACCGTGTGGATGGCGGGCGCAGCCGGCATTCCCGCGCACACGGCGGCCGAACTCGCCTTGCTCGAACCGCTCACGGCGTGGCTCGTTGGCCAGGGTCGCGCCCTGCCGGCCACGGCGCTCACGGAAGCACTCTCGTGGCTGTCGGGGTTCGAGCGCCGCGTTATCCGCCGCTTGGCCACGGTCGATATCGTCGTGACGCCGGCGCTCGCGATGACGCCAAGGCCTCTGGGCTGGTTCGACGCTGAGGATGCCGAGCGCAATTTCGCGCAGCAAGTGCAGTTCACGCCGTGGACGAGCTTCGTCAATGTCGCCGGTCTTCCCGCCCTCACCCTGCCGATCTGCCTGACGGGCCCAGAGTCGGCCACTCCCGGGGTGCCGATGGGCGTTCAGCTCATTGGTCGGCCGGGCGGGGAGGCTGCTCTGCTGGCACTGGGGGCGCAGTGGGAGCGGGCCCATCCGACGGTGACGCACCCTCCGCAGTGGTGATGCGCGCGCGGGAGGGTGCCCGCCCGCGGTAGCCCCCGTCCTCCAGCCCTGCCTCCACCTCGAAGCGATTGCGCAGAGGGTCGCGGCCCGCGGCGAGATACAGCGGAATGAACGCCAGCCCCCATCGTCGCCACTGCGCTCGGTGCACGGCCTCGTGCTTGAGGACTCGCTCGCTGAGGTTGTCACTCGTCAGGTAGACCGCGCCGATCGAGGTTCCCCCACGGCCAAAGGCCCAGCGCGGCACTCGGGAGCACACGATGACGCCTCCGCGGCTCTCCACGTGGAATCGACCGAGCACGGCGCCCCAGGCCAGCGCGAGTGCCGTGACGAGCCAGTAGCCGGGTAGCGCGAGGATCGCGCGCACGACGGCCATGGCTCTACCGCGTCGCTGTGGGGCGGCCATACTCTTCGAGCAACCGCAGCCAGATCTCACTCATGGTGGGGTAGGCGGGCACGGCGTGCCAGAGCCGATCGAGCGGCACCGCACCGACGATCGCCACGGTTGCTGCGTGCAGCAGTTCGGCGATGTCGTCACCGACGACCGTGAACCCGACGATGACCCCTCGGTCCTCATCCACGACCATGCGCGCGGTGCCGCGGTAACCGTCGGCGTGCACGGCTGCCCCGGCAACGTACCCCAGCTCATAGTCGACGCACCGCACGGTGCCTAGGCGCTCCTCCGCCTCGGCGAGGGTGAGCCCCACGCTCGCGACTTCGGGCGAGGTGAAGGTGACCTGGGGCACGGCGTCATGATCGGCCGTCGCGACGTGCGCGCCCCACGGTGCGTCATCGACGGATGCCCCGCTCGAGCGCGCTGCGATCGCATCGCCGGCCGCTCGAGCCTGGTACTTGCCCTGGTGCGTGAGCAGTGCCCGATGGTTGACGTCGCCCACGGCGTAGAGCCACTCGAGGGGCGTCCCGTTCGCGTCGAGGGCGCGCAGGGTGTCATCCACCGTGATCCACGCCCCGGGCTCGAGCCCGACGGTCTCGAGGCCCACGTCGGTCGTGCCGGGGGTGCGTCCGGTCGCCACGACGAGCTCATCGACGATGATCGTGCGCCCCTCGGGCAGGTGGATGCTCACGGTGCCGTCGTCGAGGCGATCGACGCGCTCGGGGCTCGTGCCGGTGAGCACCTCGGCGCCGTCGGCGCGCAGTCGTTCGGCGACCGCCTCGCCCGCGAAATTCTCGACGCCCGTGAGCAGGGCGCCCCGGCTCAGGAGGTTCACGCTGCTGCCGAGTGCCGTGAACGCCGTCGCCATCTCGCAGCCGACGACCCCGCCGCCGATGATGGCGAGTCTTGCGGGTATCGTCTCGGTGCTCGTGATCTCGCGTGAGGTCCAGGGGCGGGCGTCGCCGAGACCGGGGATGTCGGGAATCGCCGCTCCGCTACCCGTGCAGATCGCGACCGCGTGGCGAGCGGTGACGGTGCGATGCCCTCCGTCGGGGTCCTCGATGATGACCCGACGCTCGTCGTCGATGCGTGCTCTGCCGCGAGCGAGCGCGATTCCCGCTTTCTGCAGCCAGCGCACCTGGCCCGAGTCGTCCCAGTGGCTGGTGAAGCCGTCGCGCCGCGCGAGCACGGCGGCGGCATCGAGCCCGCCCGTGACGGCTTCGCGTGCACCGCCGACGGCGTGTGCCGCGCGCAGCACGCTCGCCGAGCGCAGCAAGGCTTTGGAGGGCATGCAGGCCCAGTAGGAGCATTCACCGCCGACGAGCTCGCTCTCCACGATGAGCACACTCAACCCGCCCTGCACCGCCCGATCGGCAACATTTTCTCCCACCGCGCCCGCGCCGATCACGATGAGGTCGTAGTCGTCGCGCTGGGGGTGATCCGTCGTGGCCGAGGTTGTCGTGGAACGCATGTGCCTACCGTCCTACAAATTCGGGTTCCGTGCGGTTCAGGAATGCCTGCATGCCGATACGGGCATCCTCCGATTGCGCGAGCGCGACGAGTTCGGCCGGCAGTCGAGCCTCGGCAGCGGCCTCGCCCTCGCGCACCGCGAGCCGGGCGTTCGCGAGCGTCGCTTGCACGGCCAGCGGAGCCTGCGCGGCGATGCGCTCGGCCAGCTCACGAGCGCGAGAGAGTTGCGCGCCGGGTTCGACGACCTCCTGCACGAGCCCCATGCGGTGGGCCTCGGCCGCATCGAAGCGGTCTCCCGTGAGCATCCACCGCATCGCGTTGCCCCAGCCCGCCGCGGCGGCGAACCTCGTCGTCGCGCCCCCGAAGGGCAGAATGGCGCGCGCCACCTCGAGCTGCGCGAAGACCGTGTCGGAGGCCGCGATCGTGATGTCGGCGGCGAGAGCCAGTTCCACTCCGAGGGTGAGGCATGTGCCCTGCACGGCGAGCACGACGGGCTTACGCACGCGAGTGCCATCCATGCCCCACGGGTGCACACCACCCTCGGGCACCATCGCGAGACCTTCGGGGCCGATGCGCGGTGCGACGTCGGCAAGGTCGAGGCCGCCCGTGAAGTGGTCGCCGTGGGCGTACACCACGCCGACCCGCAAGGAATCATCGCGATCGAGCTCGCCGTACGCGAGCGCGAGCTGCTCGAGCATCGCGACGTCGGCGGCATTGCGCTTCTCGGGGCGGTTGAGGCCGATGAGCAGGAGGTGGCCGTCGCGGTCGACGGTGACGCGCTTCTCAGTCATGCTCGCCAGAGTACTGAGACTGCGCGCTCAGCGGGTCATCGCGCCGATGATCCTCAGGATCGCGGCGCTGTCGTCTCCGGGCGAGTCGTCGTCCCGCGACGCGGGCGGCGCATACTCACACAGGCCGGCTCCCGCGAGGGGCAGAGCGCTGCGTGCCGCCGCGAGTGCGTCGCACAGTTCGTCGAGCTCCAGCCCAAAGGGTGCGGGGAACCCGACGCCGGCGAAGACTGCCGGGTCGAGCACGTCGAGGTCGACGTGCAGGTAGAGCACGGCGGGCGCGCCGTCGGCGGCACGATCAGCGACCGCCGTGGCCACCTCACTCGCGTCGATGCGGCGCAGACCGAGGGTGTCGATCGCGCGCGCCTCGGCGTCATCGAGATCTCGCACGCCGAGCAGGAGCACGTCCTCGGCGGCCACAATCCCGTCATCGATAAGCGCGCGCAGCACCATGCCGTGGAACGCTCCGCTCGGTGAGGACTCCGCCGTGTTGAGGTCGGCGTGAGCATCCGCCCACAGCAGCACGGGGCGTCCGCGGGCGGCGGTGGCATCGATGCTCGCGTACTCGACGCCGCAATCGCCGCCGATGACGATCGTGGGCGGCTCGTACTCGGCCAGAGCTCGGCCGAGCCGCTCGCGTACGAGGCGGATCGAGCTCCACCGGTGGATGCCCGTGCCCTCGGCATCGCCTGCTTCGAGGGGTACCTCCACTCGGTGGGTGGCCGCGCTGGGCAGGTCGTTCAGGATCGCCTCCGCACCGTCCACGAGTCGCATGGCGCGGTCAGAGCCGGAGCCCTGCCACTGCGGAACGACAAGAAATCGAGCGGCCATGCGGTCAGTCTTTCACTCGAGGAGTCTCGGCGGGAAGCGCGGGTTCGGCAGAGCGACGCCGGGCGGCCCGGGTGGCCGCGCTCAGCACGGCTTCGAGCGGACCGTGGAGCCGCGCAGCGGCGCACGCGAGACCGAGCAGGACTCCGCCGAGCAGGATCGCGACGGTGAGCACCTCGCCCACGGGCGTCGAGAATTGCCCGGCGGGGCCGAGCCCCGACAGGAAGGCGATGATGACCACGTGGGTGACATAGACGGTGAGGGCGACGCGACCCATCGTGCTCAGCGGCGCGAGGAGCAGGCGCGGAACTCGGGCCCTGCCGCCCGTGGGGTCCGTCAGCGGGTCGAGCACCAGAAGGAGTGCGCCGAGGATCGCGAAGGCCAGGCCACCGGAGCCGAGCAGCTCGGCACTCGTTCCGCTGTGCGCTTCGGCAGAGATGCCGGGAAGAACGGCGGCGGCGCCGTACCCCGCGACGGCGGCGACCGCGCCTCCGCCCACGAGCGCGATGCGGGTGCGGGCACGATCGAGCCCGCACCGCGCCGCGAGGATTCCGGCCGCGATGAGCGGCACCCACAGCACCGCCGGGTAGAACCCGGTGAAGAGGTAGTCGCCCAGCGTCGCGAGTGGCTCGCCCAGAGTCGGCCCCGCGACAATCGCGTCCCGCACGAGAGGGCCGGCGACGAGTACCGTTGCCGCCACCACCGCGAGCACCCAGCGCGCCGCGAACAGCAGCGGAATAGCGAGCACGAACAGCACCCCGTAGTAGTCGAGGATGACGGCAATACCGCTGGGGAGCATCCAGAGCAGCACACCCAGAATGAACAGGATCACGGCTCGAACGAGCATGCTGATGCGATGATCTGCCCGCGCGGTCGGCGCGGCACCCGGTGCCTGCGCGGGTGCGGTGATCACCCCGAGCGTCACGCCCGCCACCACGACAAAGAGCACCGAGGGGCGGCCATCGACGAGGAGCTCGTCACTGCTGCCGTTTCTCGGCCACGCATGCGCGACGACCATGCCGACGATCGCGAGCCCACGTGCCGCGTCGAGACCGAACCACCGCCGAGTTGTCCCGGCGCTGAGCACGCCGGGACTACGGGAGGCGGATGCGTTACTGATCGATAGCCTGCGGCCGGGCGCCCTGCTTGAGGGCGGCGAGTCGCGCCTCGACCTCGGTCTGCACGCCGACGTCCTCGAGCGCCTCGAACTGCGCGTCGAGGGACGACGAGGCGAGCTCCTGCTGGCCGAGCACCTTGGCCTCTTCGCGGCGAATCTTCTCCTCAAAGCGACCGAGCTCGCTCGTAGGGTCCATGATGTCGATGCTCCCCATCGCATCGATGACCTGCGACTGTGCGTCGGCGATCGTCGAGCGGGCCACGAGCTGGTCGCGCTTGGAGCGCAGCTCAACAAGCTTGCCCTTCATGCCCTCCAAACCGCTCTTGAGCTTGTCGACGACCTCGGTTTGCGAGGCGATCGTCGGCTCGACCGACGTCGCCTGTGACTCGGCGGCGAGCTGCTTGCTGAGCGCGACCTTGGCGAGGTTGTCGAACTTGTCGGCGTCGACGG
>Ga0136600_1000789_pt1 | contig 16017 bp, 15 predicted proteins | sample AntRauMFilla2698_FD_104634 | JGI IMG/M metagenome (GOLD analysis project Ga0136600, IMG submission 104634) | Saline lake microbial communities from Rauer Islands, Antarctica - Metagenome Filla 2 #698 | ecosystem: Environmental > Aquatic > Non-marine Saline and Alkaline > Saline | place...
CCACCCAAAGACTTCAGAAGTCGCCGTATAGAAATTTACCAACTCTTTTAAATGGGAAGAAGATTATTAGAATGACTTCGGAAGTCGTTGTTTATTTTTGTCTTGTATGTGTATTTGACTTCCGAAGTCGCTTCGGGAAATTATGATCAGAGAAAAAGTATTTAAAGCTTCGTTACCATGACTTGGGATGTCTAAATCCAAACTCAATCAATCGGCTCTGCCGTCCCGCAATAATGCCTAATAATTACAATAAAGTGAAGAAAGTGATTAATCTATAATAGGGCAGCGTTTGTCGCAAGATGACCCAATTGTTGAATCTTCTATATTCAGCAAATTTTGTATTTTCCTTCAATAAAAAACAGATAATTTAAAAGATGTTGATAGAGTGAAAGATACAGCGATTAAAAATTGGTTAGTTGAAAAAGGAGCGCCGGAAAAATGCGATGCAGCCATCATTCTGGGAAGCGGACTTGGTGGATTTGAAGAGCGATTGGAAGAGAGCTTTTCCATTCAATACAAAGATATTCCGGGAATGCCTCAAACGTCAGTAGTAGGACACAGCGGGTCATTACACATCGGCCAATTAAAAGGAAAACGACTACTGGTTTTCTCCGGGAGATTTCACTACTACGAAGGCCATTCCTTCGATAAAACGATTATTCCGGTTCAGCTTGCGCACGATTTTTCCTGCAAACAGTTACTCGTTTCAAACGCCGCCGGAAGTATCAACACGCGTTTTAAAGTTGGGGATTTGATGATGATTGATAGCTTACTTTATCCAAATGTGAAGCTGAGTCCGGCTAATGAACGCTTTTTCAACCGCTATAATCCTGAAAATATGATGCAGCTTGCCCGTGATGTTGCGTTGAGTCAGGGCGAACATCTCCAGCAGGGAACCTATCTGTACGTAACCGGACCTTCGTACGAAACCAAAGCTGAAATTCGCGCTTTTCGAAAAATGGGCGGCGATACCGTGGGAATGAGTACGGCTGCTGAACTTACAGAAGCCTCCCGACTCGGAATTGAGTCGCTTGGAATTTCTCTGGTTACCAACATGGCATCGGGCGTAAGCAAAAACAAACTCGATCACAGTGAAGTGAAAGATGTGGCAGGTAAACGCACTATAGTGTTTCAGAATCTGGTGGAAGGAATTGTTGAGCGACTGTGATGTCGTGATCGTGATTTATGTATGAACTGAACTACAGGTAATCAGAAAATCCTATTCAAAACTATATCTAAAATCTTGAGAATAATTTTTGAGTCAGTCATACAGCCTAAACCATCCTGATCCGCCAGGCTGCGGAGAGCCATAAAGGTGAGCAGTCGAAGGGGTGATTTGGCGGATCCGGTAGCTTTATATCTTGGAATTACGATTTAATAATTAAGTGAGATTGAAAGAAAATAAGCTTTGGAACTCATGAAACATCAACAACTTGAACTCGACCTTGGGAAAATAGATAAAGCGGCAGATGAAAGAGAGAAAGAAAATCTGGCCTTTATCAATTTTATAAAGTTTGAAAGCGATCTGACTAACTTAGAGGTAGATAAGGAATTTCATAAACTGAATGAAACTATTTCATCTCGCATCGACTGTACACAATGCGCAAACTGCTGCAAAAAATTGCATCCTGAAATATTGGATGAAGACCTGCCGCGAATTGCATCTCATCTGAATGTTTCCGCTAAAGATTTTGAGGAACACTATACGAATGATTTTCAGGGAGATCGGTGTATGCAGCATTCTCCTTGTGTGTTTTTAAAGGATAAAAAATGTTCCATCTATGAAGATCGACCATTGCCCTGTGCAACGTATCCAAACCTCGATGCTGAAAATATGATCTCCCGGTTAAGAATAGTGATCAGTAATTATGGAACCTGTCCTATTGTGTATAACGTGGTTGAGACGTTGAAAGAAGAGTGGGAGTTCAGTAAGCCGGATAAAGAAGAAAACGAAGATTGGGCTTAAAAAGCGTATATTTCATCGCAAAAAGACACAGATTAAGAACGATTTATGATTGAATTAGGAAAGCAGCAGGAATTAGCGGTAAAGGACAAATTTGTAGATGGCGGTTATAAGCTGACTGATGGAGAAGATAACACTGTTGTACTTCCGATTCGGTTTGTGACCAAAGGGTTAAAAACAGGCGAAAAGGTTTCTGTATTTGTCTATAAAGATGGAGATGATCGCCTCACAGCTACATTTCTAAAGCCCAAAATTCAGCTAAATGAGATTGCTCTTCTTGAAGTGAAAGAGTTAACCAATCACGGAGCATATCTTGAATGGGGAATGGATAAAGATCTGTTTGTACCGTTCAAGGAGATGTACGATGAGTTTGAAACCGGCCACGCATATCTTGTGCATATGTATCTCGATAGATTGACCGACAGGTTGGTGGCATCGGCAAAGTTAGATCGGTTTTTAGATCAGGAATTGCACGATTATAAGCGAAAAGAGGAAGTTTCTGTACAAATTTGGGATCCCACTGATCTCGGATATAAGGTTGTCATAGACGGAAAGCATGAAGGGCTTGTCTATTACAATGAAATCTTCAAAGATATTCAGTATGGCGATGTTTTACCCGGTTACATTAAAAAGGTGCGGGATGATGGCAAGCTTGATGTTTCGCTGCAAAAAATCGGTTATCAAAAAATTGAGCCCAATGCAGATAAAATTTATGAGCTGCTTGATAGTCGTGGCGGTTTCCTGGATCTGCACGATAAAAGTGATCCCGATGAAATTAAGCGCAGATTGAATATGAGCAAGAGAACATTTAAAGACGCGATCGGGAATCTGTATAAAAAAGATGTGATTCGAATTGAAGACGACGGAATCTATCTGGTGTAGTTAGTAACGGGATTCCCCCTGATTTTTATACCGGAATTGTTTTTTAATGGGACCTAAAACTTCCTCAATGCCGTTTGTTTTTATCTCATACATGGTGGAGAGATATTGCCCCATTTGTCCCTCGGGAAAACCCTGTCTTTTAAACCATTCCAGATAATGAACGGGGAGATCAGTGATAAACCAGCCGGAATACTGCCCGAATGGCATTTTTGCCTGAACCAATTTGATAAGAAATGTTCTGTCGTACACGATGTGTTCGTATTCTGTTGATGAAAATTTAAAGTGTCAAAATACAGAAAATCTGACTTTCAGGAAGATCTCAAAATACCTTTTCAATAAAGCACCAACCAATGAAATGCATTCTTTGTAATTCTCCGACCAATTTCTTTGCTGAGGAACGTGAGATATCATATTACCAGTGTGAAAACTGTGAAGCAGTGGTCATGGACAAGGCAGATTATGTTACTAAGGCAGCAGAACAGGAACGCTATGAAGAGCATAATAACGATGTTACAGATCCGCGATATCAGCGCTTTGTTCAACCCGTGGTTGATGCGGTTCTGAAGTACACTGACACATCAGCCCGCGGATTGGATTTTGGCGCGGGAACGGGTCCGGTGATTACAAAAATGCTCAGAGAACAAGAGTACGAAATGTTTCTGTACGATCCGTTCTTTTGGAATAAGCCAGAGAATTTGGAGAAAAAGTATGAGTTTATCGTCTGCTGTGAAACGATGGAGCATTTTCATCAGCCGCGTGAGGAGTTTGAGAAACTACATTCGTTGCTTGAAGAGGACGGATATCTGTTCTGCAAAACCAAACTGTATTCAGATAAAGTACTCTTTTCCGGGTGGCGTTACGCTCATGATCAAACACATGTAATTTTTTATACAAAGAACAGTCTTGAATGGATTTCGGAAAACATCGGTTTTGACTTACTTTACGCCGGAGACGATGTCATTATCTTCAAAAAACATAATATATAACACATAACAGACGATCAACCATGAGCACCGATCTTGAATTAATGAGAATTTCGCGCAACAATGTGAAAGAGCTAATTTCAGATTTGACGCAAGAGCAATTAAATAAGATTCCGGATGGATTTAACAACAATCTGATTTGGAATATCGGCCACCTGATTTCTACTACAGAGCTGTTGATTTACGGGTTAACAGGCATTGAGGAAAAATTGGATAACGATGTTATAAAAAAATACAGAAAAGGAACTGCCCCCGCCGGTGTAGTGGACGAAGCAGAAATCACCGTATTATTGGAGAAGCTTGAGGCGCAGGTAGATGAGTTGGAAGAAGATTTAGATTCAGACCTTTTCACCAATACCTCATTTCAAAAATATCCAACGAGTTTTGGATACACGCTTACCAATGTTCACGAAGCTGTTCAGTTTAACTCCATGCACGAAGCCTTGCATTTAGGTTATATGATGGCGATGAAAAAAAATGTGTAAATCGAAAATCCCGTAGGGATGGCCCATATCCTAACCCCGGAATTAATTCCGGGGCTTAGAAAAACAAAAAACTTGTGTGAGGAGCCTAAAAATCTCCCCAAAATGTAAACTAATCGACGAACATCTGATCTGATCTGATCAGAATAAAGATCGGGAAGGATTCAAAGCCAAGCATCGTCCAGCCTTAAAAAGCTACTCTACGAAGCTCGAACCTTCGATTTCCGAAGCCTACTGCTGTCAAGCCGTAGCTAAATTTTCAGGTTAAGAAAATAAAAATTGACACTGCAAAAGAAGCTCCACAAAGCCCGAAGGCCTAATTGCGACAATTGAATATTGCCATGATAATCGGGTATCAAGAAAAATCCCGTGGGGATGGCCCATATCCTAACCCCGGAATTCCGCAACGCGATCCCGTTGGGGCATTCCGGGGCTTAGTAGGCCAATAACCTTGTGTGAGGAGGCTACAAAATCTCCATAAAATACAAACTAATCGACGAACATCTGGTCAGAATAAAGATCGGGAAGGATTCAATGCCAAGCTTCGCACGACCGTAAAAAGCTACTCTGACTTAGCTCGAACCTTCGACTTCCGAAGTCACTTCGAAACGTGTAAAAACGTAAAAAATAATTTCCAAACGCTGTTAACGGCGACTTCTGAAGTCTTTTATTGTCAAGTCAAAGTTATATTGTTACAAAATATTCAGTTTTAGAAGCTAAAAATTGACAGTTTAAACAAGCTCTAAAAACCTGACAGTCATATTGCGGCAAATGAATATTGGCAGGACAATATATTACAACATCTCAACAACCATAGCTGAGGCGCCGCCGCCGCCGTTACAAATTCCCGCGCAGCCTGTTTTTCCACCGGTGCGTTTTAACGCGTGTAACAGTGTTACAACAATGCGTGCTCCGGAACATCCGATGGGATGTCCGATACTTACCGCACCACCGTGAATATTAACTTTTGCAGGATCGAGTTTCAGAATTTGATTATTGGCAATTGTGACGACAGCAAACGCTTCATTGATCTCAAAAAGATCGATCTCATCTGTATTCAACGCAGCTCGTTTTAAAGCGATAGGCATTGCTTCGGCCGGAGCGGTTGTGAATCTCTCGGGTTCTTTAGCCGCAGAAGCCTGACTTTTTATAACTGCTAATGGTTTCAATCCAAGCTCTTCTGCTTTCTCACGGCTCATCACCAACACTCCGGCAGCCCCGTCGTTGATGGAAGAAGCGTTAGCCGCAGTTACGGTTCCGTCTTTTCTGAAAACCGGTCGTAGTTGAGGAATCTTCTCGAATTTAACTTTGCCGAGCTCTTCGTCCTGTTCAACCATGGTTACATTCCCTTTTCGGTCCTGCACTTTTATTTTGAACATTTCGCCTTTGAAAAAACCTTCTTCCGTTGCTTTGATTGCTCTTTTATACGACTCGATAGCAAAAGCATCCTGATCTTCACGGGAAATTTTACATTCTTCAGCACATAGTTCGCCTGCATTTCCCATATGGTAATCTTTGTACACATCCCATAAACCGTCTTTAATGATGCCATCTTCCACGGTATCGTGACCTAAGCGGGCGCCATTTCTGTGTTTGGGGAGATAATAGGGCACGTTGCTCATGCTCTCCATTCCGCCGGCTACAATAATATCCGCTTCGCCAACCTGAATCTGGTTTGCAGCGTACATAATTGCTTTCATTCCTGACGCACATACTTTGTTAATTGTAGTACAGGGAGTTTTATCCGGCAATCCGGCTTTTAATGCAGCCTGTCGAGCCGGGGCCTGACCTTCTCCGGCTGTAAGAACATTTCCCATGATAACCTCATCAACCTGATTAGGTTTTACTCCGCTTCGTTTCAGGAGTTCGGTGATGGTCATTGCGCCGAGTTCCGGTGCTGAAAAAGATGAAAGTGCTCCGCCAAAAGATCCGATCGGAGTTCTGGCCGCTTCAACAATTACTACTTCTTTCATGATAAATGGTGGTTAGTGTGATTTAATGTTCAGTTTTATTAAAGATCTGATTGATCCCGCCAGCGATAGATGCGCCAGGGAAGTGTGGAGTCAGCCCGCTGAAGAAAGAAATTGGCTGATCCATCGGTTCTGAATACTTCTGAACCCTCTAAAAAAACGGTAAGATCGAATCGGCGAATAACCTGACTCTCCGTTTTTTCATCATTCTGAAACCGGGCTATGATGTTATTCCAGGTGAGATCAATATCCTGAGAAAATTGAAACAGATTGTAGGTTGAGGTCATCTCCTGACTTCGTCCCCAGCTCACATCAGCGTTCTGCTCATAATTTCGATAGGTAAATAAAAAAGACGGAGCGATGAGTGGTCCATACAGGGAAGTATCACGCAAATTATACGCGTTCTGAAACCGTTTATAAAATCCGTTAATGGTAGATGGGTCGCCGAGAAGATCAACGGTTAAATCGCCGGGACGTTCTTCAGGGGCAAACGGATTACATCCTCCGGCAGTAAATACCAAGCCAATATAAATGGATCCTGTACACAGCAGTATGGAAAGCGTGCTATGTACAGAGGTTGATTTCATCAGACAGTTAGAAAAGCGCTTTCAAGATCTTCGATGAGATCATCTGCATCTTCAATACCTACAGAGATGCGGATAAGAGAATCTTTGAGTCCGGCTGCTTCACGTACTTCTTTAGGAATTGAGCCGTGTGTCATGCTCGCGGGATGAGATATGAGTGATTCAACGCCGCCCAGACTTTCAGCAAGTGTGAAGAATTTTGTGTTCGACATAAACGTAGCGGCTGACTCCTGAGTATCTTGTTTGAGAGAGAAAGAGATCATCGCTCCGAAATCGTTCATCTGCCGTTTGGCGATCTCATGACCGGGATGATTTTCCAATCCCGGATATTTTAAATCTCCCACCTTGGGGTGATCTTTCAGAAATTCAACAATCTTTTTCGCGTTCTCAGTTGCTTCTCTTACGCGCAGAGCCAATGTTTTAATCCCCCTTAAAACCAGATAGCAATCCATTGGACCGGGGACAGCTCCCGTTGTTTTTATCTGAAAAGTGATTTTTTCATGAAATGCTTCATCGTTTGTAATTACCGCTCCGCCGACAACATCGCTGTGTCCGCCAAGATATTTAGTTGTTGAATGAACAACAGCATCGGCTCCCAGAGCGAGAGGCTGTTGCAGGTAGGGAGAGGCAAATGTGTTATCAACTACGGTGAATATGTTTTTTTCGCGCGCAAAAGTGGTAATAGCCTGAACATCAACTATGTTGAGCAGGGGATTGGTGGGAGTTTCAATCCAGATTAAGCGTGTATTTTCTGTCGTTGCTTCTTTTATAAGCTCAGGATTGGTCATATCCACAAATGAATATGAAATACCGAAAGGTTCAAAAACCTGAGTGAATAATCGGTAAGAACCACCATAAAGATCGTTAGATGCTATTACGTGATCGCCGGGACGCAGTGTTTTCATTACGGCATCCATGGCGGCACATCCGCTGCCAAAAGCTGCGCAGTATTTCCCGTCTTCCAATCCGGCTAACATCGCCTCAAGGGCAGAACGTGTTGGATTTGAAACCCGCGCGTAGTCGTGACCCTTATGAACGTTAGGAGCACTTTGAACGTAGGTGGATGTTTGAAAAATCGGGGGCATTACGGCTCCGCTCGTCTCTTCAGGAGCCTGACCGACGTGAATAGTTTTTGTATTAAATCGCATGGTGGGTGGTGATCAGTTTAATCGTTTTAAATCGTTTTTAATGGATTGAGCTCTGTCCTCGTCTTCAATAACAGTATAAATATTAGCGAGCGTTCTCCAGTAATCAGCATCCTGATAAATAGTGGGGGCGTAAGAGAGTAAAAAGGGTACGGCTTGCCGGAAATGATAGAGCGCGGCGTCTTTGTATGCATCTTGTTTACTAACCTGGAAAAAGTCATTTGATCGTTCCAGAAGTATTGAGCCCGCTTCCTGATGGTAAAGTCCGTAGAGTTTATTAATTCTGTTTGTGATAGTGCGTGATTTTTCGATCCAGTAGAGTCCAAACGAAAGCAGATCTTTGGTTTCTGAAGAAAGAGATGTTGCACCGGGAAGCATATTTCCCAATCGTACACGAGTTGGGCCATCCATCCAGAAGTTCTCTTCTTTCATATTTTGCAGAAAAGTCTGAATATCTCTCGACATAAACTCAACCTGTCGGACCATTTCAAGATTATTTTTCATTACAATTTCAAACGTTCGTGGCTGCATCTGCTGCTCACCGGTTGCCCGGTCGATAGTTATAGCGTAGCGGTCCCAGTCTTCAAGTTTGAAGTAGAGCGTAAGCATATTGGCCAGAACACCGGCATCCATTTCGGTTGGCATGAGTCCTAACAGTTCGTTGTAGGCTGAATAAGCCGCTTCTTCACGTCCTGTTTTTAAATGTGCTGTTGCCAAACGGGAAAGATGGCGTGTTTTGAATTGTTCATCTTCTCGTGAGAGTTCTAACAGAAGAGGTTTGGCTTCTGAGTAGCGTTCTTCGGCAAGAAAAATATCAACTTTAATCGCTTTTGGTTTCAGACTGTCGGGCGCGAGATCCTGAGCGGCAGAAATATAAGCCAGAGCAAGCGAACGTTTCTTTTGATTAGCAATCTCGGCGGTCAGATTGATGGAGCTATTGACGAGCTTGCGATAGGTTTCATGATAAATATCGGTGATTTTCTTCAAAGAGGCATCGCGTTCCTCTCTTCGTAACAAACTGTCGGCTGTTTTGTAGGCTTCGTTAAAAGCATTTGAGTAGAACGGAACCTGGGATTGATCAGCATTAACCAGCTGGTAGTGTCTGCCAAGCACCAGCTGATAATGTAAATCAGCATTGGTGGGTGAACCATTCAGGTCTTCCTGCGTTTGCTTCACAGCTTTAGCGTAATCACCTTTATTGATGAGTTCTGCGTAACGTAGCTGATCTTTAGAAGAACCACATGAAAAAAAGAACCCGAGGGCCACAACAAGTGTAGCCGCCCGGGTTAATAGTGAGTTAGACATTGGTAAAGGATTAAATTCCTGCTTTTTCCATCGCTTCAGCAGCCTTGTCATTCATGCCAAGACGCGTATAAACCTGGAACAGTTGATTCCATAAGTTGGTGTTTTCACCATCAATTGCAACACCTGCTTCAAGCGGCTCAAGAGCCTGCTCATAAATCTCAGATGCTTGTGCTCGTAATTCATTCGATTTTTCAATATCGCGCTCATAGTTTGAACGGATAATCAGAATGGCGGCTTTGTTGGTGTACACTTTTCCAAGAATGTAATGAGCGTTAACATTCTCAGAATCGTATTTGATTGCCAGTTTAAGCTCTTCAATAGCAGTATCAGTAAGAGTGCTGATGCGATCAACTAAATCCTGAGCATCTTCTTTGAGTTCATCCTCTGTTTTTTCACCAGCGTAATCATCTATTTGATCGAGATTGTCGTAGGTGGTTTCCAGCTCATTTACAAGATCAACAACCGAGTTGTATACTTGAGAACCGTACACTAAGTGATAGGTAGCGTTCTCAGGATTGCGACTGATCAAATCTTCAAGCAAAGCAAGAGCTTCACGGGTTTTGCCGCCGGTAATGTAAGCATCAGCTAAAAGCTGAATAAGGTTGATGTCATCGTCAACGCGCTCAATTCCTTCTTCAAGAATAGCTGTTGATTTGTCTGTTTCGCCACGGGCAGTATATAATGTGGCAAGGCGCTGATATGGATAAGGATCAGGATTGTTGTCAACCTCAAGACCCGACTTAATAAGTTCCATTGAACGGTCTTCCTGTCCACCTAAATAGAAAAGATCAGATGCCAGGTAATAATAGTTGGATGAATCGGGATAGATATAGGTTGAGTTTAAAAAGTGATGAGCACCTTTTACCAAAGCTTTGGTATCGAGTGAGTCACGGCCGTTGTAAACCTGTACACCGGCAGAATATTCACTTCCCAATGTACTGCGGTGAAACTGATCGACAAGTAGTTCTTTTCCACTTCCGTCTGCGCGCTGATATTGAGCGATAGAACTGTCGATAGCCACAACCATGCGGTTGTAATAATCTTCACGACTGTCAACCGCCTGCTTTTTGGCGAGATCTTCTAATACCTGGGCTTTGTAATAATAGCCTTCAGGAGATACACCCTGATTGGTTGTGATAGCGGTTTGAGTAGCTTCTAATGCTTTATCGAGATCGCCACTTTGCATAGCAAGTTTAGCGGTTTCAATGTTTGGGTCACTTGCAGCGCATGCGTAGAAAAGTACCGCAAGCAGGGAAAACGTCAATCCCTTAAATATGCCATTCTTCATGAGTTTATATGGGTTTTTTATAAAATGAGTTGTGAATGCGAATCACGAAAATATACAATTTTTAGTACAAATGTTTAAGCGTGAACCGATCTTATCTCAATAAAATACCTCGGAGTCTTAATAACGTCAGTATGATTCCGGCTCAATTATTTAGGTTGACAAATTGCTGCAATACTTTTTGGATAATAAATTCTGATTGTGAAGTGGGGGCGGGATGTTGTTTGAAAATAAAAATACAGCAAAGTCGAACAATACTGGAATGAGAAAAAGAGGGCTAATCTGAACTCAAATCATTAATTTAGGTAGATTCAGATTTAAAACTTGAGAAGGCAACCGGATTAAATAGTCCGGAAAACTAAATATATAAATGCAGAATTTAGCAACAACAAACCTCTGAATGTTTCGAGATAGCTTTTTTACGATTGAAAACGATGCTGAAAGTTCGTTTGTTTGGCTGGGGAATACAGATAGAAGAGAATTCGATACGATCCCGGTAGTTACCTGTCTGCATGGTTTATTTGGCGGAATCAGTAATTTTGACGGAATTGCAGAACGAATTCATAACCAGTTTCCTGTATTTATCCCTGAGATCCCATTTTGTCACGCCCGTGAAAAGAGGATTGTGTCGATTCGGGAAATGAGCGACTGGGTGATTGCAAGAATGGATGTGCATGGACTCAGGGAAACAATTGTTGTGGGTAATTCATTGGGCGGACACATCGCGCTCGACCTTGCTATTCGTTATCCCAACCGGATTTCATCGTTGGTGTTAACCGGAAGTTCAGGCCTGCACGAACATCTGCACGGAGCAAGCATGCCGAAGCGTTTCGACCGTGAATATACGCGCTCAATTGCCAATAAAACCTTTACTAATTATGCGATAACGGAGTCTGAACTTGATCAGATTCAATCTGTATTTGAAGATCGTAACCGGTTGATGAACATGCTTCGGGTAGCCCGTTCGGCTCGAAAATATGATCTTCGCCATCGTATTTCAGAGATTACACAGCCGGTACAGCTGATTTGGGGGATGGATGATATCATAACTCCTCCATCGGTTGGAGAAGAGTTTTTAGTACGGTTGCCACAGGCAGAGTTACATCTCATAGAGCACTGCGGGCATTCACCTATGCTTGAACAAGCTGAAAAATTTGCTACTTTATTGAAAACATTTTTATTCAAAAACTTTCCAAAAGTGAACACATTATGAGTAAAGAAATAATCCATTCTGATAAAGCTCCCGAAGCGTTAGGTCCATATAGTCAGGCTGTTGCAGCGGGCGATACCGTTTATTGTTCAGGTCAGATCGGCATCAAACCTGACTCAGGTGCATTTGCCGGAGATGACGTAGTGACCCAAACCGCGCAGGTTATGGAGAACCTGAAACAAGTTTTGGAAGAAGCGGGAAGTTCATTCAGTCAGGTTGTGAAGTGCTCTATTTTTCTGGCCGAAATGGACGATTTTACGCACGTAAATGAAATTTACGGCTCCTATTTTGAGGAAAATCCACCCGCACGGGAAACTGTTGCGGTAAAAACCCTTCCCAAAAATGCCAAAGTAGAAATCAGCTGCGTGGCTCTGCGTGATTGGTAAAAATTGAGGCCATCCATCCTGATCGGCCAGCCGGCGGAGAAGGGTGGCGGGATGGGGCATGAATAGGGAATAAAGCACTGCCCCGTTGAGCTTTGCGGGTTTTGGCGCAATAAGATTTTGAATCGTGGTTGGCTTCATCCCGTGAATCTTTCCGTCCGGTAGGCGGACTCAGGATAGATACTTCATTCCTTAAAACCCTTTGCAAAACGTCAATCAATTCAAGTTGCCATTTCTCCACTTTCCCCTTTGCTCAATATACACCTGTTGATATATTCCGTCGCGTTGTAAAATGTAGTGGGTGAATGGAAAGAAGGAGTAGGGATTTCTCACCCGCTCAAAATAAAATACCCTGTTAGGTTCGTATTGATAGCGCTCATACGCCCAAACGACTCCATCGATGCGGTTTTCTGTCAAAATCGGGCGACCAAAAAGCACATATATCATTCCCATGTCGGTTTTCCACCCTTCTTTATAGGATGGAAACAGCTGATTGGCTTCCTCCAGACGGCTTACATAGGTTGAGAGCATATTCTGAGCTTTTTGTTTATTTCCATACAGATCGATCCAAAATCCATCAAAAGCATCACGTAGAAGTGAATCCGGAGTTTTGGACCGCAACATGGAGTATTCATCGGGATACGCGATGTAGCGAAGTGCTTTTACCATTTCATCAAGCGAACGAATATTGGGATAGCGCTGGTTTCGAATCGAAAAATCCCTGCTTTGCTTGTTTTCTCTCACTTCCGGCTCCATCAATTCTAAACTCAACCGATAATTACCATGAATTGAGATGGAGGGCAACGAAATCTCCATTACAGAAGAGCTGTCCGGTGAAATTCTAAATTTCTTTGCCAATAATGTGTCAGCCTGAGTGTAATCGATGCCTTTGTAGATAAGCGAGCCCTTCGATGGCGTGTTGTATTGGGGCGGACGAGCGATAGATGAATCGGAGCGAAAACGCAACAGTTCTACGGAAACGCTTGTTGGTTTCTGAGTGATTACCTGAAACCTCGCGGTTAGAGGATCAACATTATCCGGGATGACATAACTTGAAAAAACCTGCCGTTCTTTACTATTTCCACCGTCGGATGTTGCTAACTCAGACCAGAGAATGCCCGCGTTTGTTTTCGTTTGAGGTAAATAAATCTCCTCGGTTAACTCTTTCGAGATTCCGGAGGTTTTATCAGTCAGTCTTACCGAAATTGTGTGAGCTCCTTGTGACGCAGGAATTGAGAATACATAAATGGATTCAAACCCCGCCTCAATCTCTTTGTTATTGACGTAATAAACAGAGTCGGATGTGGAAAATTGGCGGGGAGCTTCTTCCTCCTGCTGAGTGTAAACGGTGCCGTCAAGCTCGAATGCGGCTGCTGAACGGCCATCTTTTTTAGTGTAGATGAGGGAGTTGTGAAGCACAAAAGCACGGACTCTGACAAAAAACTCCTGCTTTTCATCATCATAAAAAGGAAAAGCGTGAACTCTGAGCAAAGGTTCACCCGAAATCTGCTGTTGCATGTCACCCGCATCAATGTGAGAAAAATCGGGAACTGAACAGGAGATCGAAATCAGCCCAAACAGACTAACGAGAAAGAGTGCCTTCAATTTCGGTTGAATTTCCAATACGATCTGATACAATAATGTGATAACGATTCTCCTTTAAAGGTTTAAAATCAGGATGCAGATAGATGAGTTCATCCAGCTCGGGATCGTACTCAACAATGCCACGTTCATTATTTATAGTAAATGTGGCTCCGGAAAAATCAACTCCTGAAAGATCATCTCTTGCAGTAACTTTAATCCGCCACTCACCCCGAGTGTTCCGGTACATGCGCGGAGTTGACAGCTTTGGAGCGGTAGTATCCGCTACAATGTGATACAGCCCAAAGTCAGAAATATAACCACTCAGCTGATGTCCGTTTTGTCGTGCGGGAATAAAATTAAGCTTTTTATACCGTTCATTGTAGCGATAAAATGCATAATGCTCAGGGTTCTCAATCTTGTCCGGTAATTGATAATGAAGCCCCAAAACAGATTTCAACGGAGCGTGGTTGGGACCGATAAAAATCTCCGCAATAGCTTTTGATTCAGCATTATCAGAAGATGATGTGTTAGGTGATTGGTTGTTTGAATGATTTAATTCCCGCGAAGAAAATGAAACCGACAGCGTATCAAATACAGCCCTTTTCCCGGCTGAAACAGAGAGTGGTTGTGTTGGATGATGCCAGGTACCGGATTGTTGCGGAAAAATTCTGAATAGCGGAAACCAACCGGAATCGATGATTGCAAAATAGGACTCATCACCAAGTTCAATACCTTCGTTTGCATTGGGGGGAATGTAATATTTAACTCCATTTGCGCCTGGTTTGAAGGGACGAAGCGTTAGCTCGAGCGTATCATCAGCAATAGGCCTGAACCATTCGTTATTCCAGTCCCAGGTATCAATTATTGTCCGGTGGTCCTGATATGAAAGAGCCGGGAGGAGATAAGGCTGAGCCGGATTCAATACAGTTTCCCTTCTAATATCCGTTTTGGCCGGCGAAACGCGGATGGTGCCTCTTAATTCTGACTGGTTTCCGTAAAAATCGCGTGCCACAACTTTAATTGAATGATTTCCCTCTGTTAAAGCCAGCTTTCCATCGGTAGAATTGGTTTCGTAAAAGGGGAGCTCATTGCCATCTTTTACAAATAAGCGCTGAAATCCACGATTACTTGACTTGAGAATGGAATAAACGCGGTCGAGAAACATCATTTTGGCCTGCGGATAGGAAAAACTGTCCATTCGGGTAGTAAAATAGTGGTGGTCATCCACAAACATGGAGAGTTCGTACGCAGCGTACACATTTCCAACATCATTGGCCATATCAAAAGCATCAACAGAAAGCCCGACTTCTCCCGCCACATCAATAGTTCCAAATTGATACACGCCATTTCTGCGCCAGGTATCGCGAATGAAGACGCTTTTTTTGTCCTCAACAGTGGCATTACTGCCGAGTGGTTCCAAAGCCATGGAAGAAAATCGTGGAGAAACCCGATCTTTGATATTAATATTTGTGATCAATGGATTGAAGGGGGATTCTGTGGGCGTTCGAAGCTCAAAATGCAGGTGCGGCGGACCAACACCGGAAGCCCCCGTATAACCAATAATATCACCCTGTTTTACGCGCAGGTTATACTTTTGGACATATTCGTTAACGATGAAATCAAAGTTGGCCAGTCTGAGGGAATCAACCAGTTGATTGAATTTCGGGATGAATGTTTCCAGATGCGCATACACAGAGTAGGAGCCGTCATCGTGTTTAAGATAGATGACATTTCCGTAGCCCCACGGACTTCTTCCGAGCCGGTGCACAATTCCATCGCGGGTTGCATAAACATCATACCCTTTTCTGCCCCACGTTTTAACATCAAGTGCAGCGTGAAAATGGGACGAACGTGTCTCTCCAAAAGAAGCCGAAGCGTAAGAACTGGCGTTGGTGGGCCAGAGATAGTCAGCCGCTGAGGGATCAAAAACGGAAGATTGTTCAGCAGTTGAGTCTGCCTGTCCGACAATGGCCGGAGAAAATAAAAAGCTGAGAATACTGAAAACCAGAATGGTTCTGAAATATGGCATTTAGGTGATGCTCTGAAAGTAGATGATAAAATAGTTTGTTCTATGAAACAGAAACTTCAAGTTCTGACTTGGGATTGTTCAGTGTGGCACGAAGCACATCGCCGGGTTGAATCGGACCGACACCTTCAGGCGTTCCGGTAAAGATCAGATCTCCCGGATAGAGTGTGAAAATTTCTGAGAGATATTGAATCAGAAAGGGAACGGGAAAAAGC
>Ga0136600_1000792_pt1 | contig 15991 bp, 6 predicted proteins | sample AntRauMFilla2698_FD_104634 | JGI IMG/M metagenome (GOLD analysis project Ga0136600, IMG submission 104634) | Saline lake microbial communities from Rauer Islands, Antarctica - Metagenome Filla 2 #698 | ecosystem: Environmental > Aquatic > Non-marine Saline and Alkaline > Saline | place...
CAAACTCCTATTGTAAAACAGGGAGACCGTATCACCAAAGGTCAGGCATTGGCTGATGGTTGTGCAACTCAGGGCGGTGAACTTGCTCTCGGACGAAACATCTTTGTGGCTTTTATGCCGTGGAGAGGGTACAACTTTGAGGATGCTATCGTAATTAGTGAGCGCGTTGTGCGTGACGATATCTACACTTCTATTCACGTAAGTGAGTATGAAATGCAAGTGCGTGACACTAAGCGAGGCGAAGAAGAACTTACACGTGAAATACCTAACGTAAGCGAAGAAGCTACCAGAAATCTGGACGAACGCGGAATTATCCGTATCGGCGCAAAGGTACATCCGGGTGATATAATGGTTGGTAAGATTACTCCTAAGGGAGAAACCGATCCGACTCCGGAAGAAAAACTGCTTCGCGCAATTTTTGGTGATAAAGCCGGTGATGTAAAAGACGCATCGCTGAAAGCTAAGCCGGGCGTAAGCGGAACTGTTATTGAAACTAATCTCTTCAGCCGGAAGAGAGAAGAAAACTACTCTCGCAAGCAGGAGAAAGAGCTTGTTGAGAAGGAAAACGAAAAGTTTTCAGGCAAACTTGCAGATCTGACTCAGGATTGGGTCGATCGTATGTACAAACTGCTTAAAGACGAGAAATGTCCAGGTGTTGTAACACGTCAGGGTACAGAGCTTGTTAAGAAAGGCACGAAGTACACAAAGAAATTATTAGAGGAGATGGATCCTTCCAATCTCAGTCTGCTACTTACATGGACTGAAGATGAGAAGATCAACAATCTCGTTATTACACTCTGCCGCAATTATCGACTTAAACGTCGTGAATTCGAAACTGATCTGAAGAGAAGAAAATATCAGATTCAGGTTGGAGATGAGTTACCACCGGGAATTGTTCAAAAGGCAAAAATTCTCATCGCCAAGAAGCGTAAAATGCAGGTTGGTGATAAGATGGCCGGACGTCACGGTAACAAAGGTGTTATTGCCAAAGTTGTACCAATCGAGGACATGCCGTTTACCGAAGATGGTCAACCGGTTGATATTGTTCTCAACCCGCTTGGTGTACCATCACGTATGAACCTCGGGCAGATTTATGAAACCATTCTCGGCTGGGCCGGAAAAAAGCTGGGCGTGAATTTCGCGACTCCAATTTTTGACGGAGCAACTGAAGGTGATGTAGTAGATAAATTAAATGAAGCCGGATTACCTAAAGACGGCCGTGTGTATCTGTATGATGGCCGAACAGGACAACGCTTCAAGCAAAAAACTACCGTCGGGTATATTTACATGCTTAAACTCAACCACCTTGTTGAGGATAAGATGCACGCCCGATCAATCGGACCATACTCGTTGATTACTCAGCAACCACTGGGCGGTAAAGCGCAATTTGGTGGTCAGCGTCTTGGTGAGATGGAGGTTTGGGCACTGTATGCATACGGTGCAGCCAACATCCTGCAGGAGATGCTCACTGTTAAGAGTGATGATGTAAAAGGCCGCTCTAAAATCTATGAAGCCATAGTAAAAGGTGACAACCTGCCTGAAGGCGGAACACCGGAATCGTTTAACGTTCTGGTTCGCGAAATGCAGGGACTCGGTCTTGAAGTTACGCTCGACTAAGTTCGCGTACTCCCATGGTAATGCAACGTATTGTAGCTACAAACAATTGATATTATGAGTAAAGAAGTCAATCAAATCAGAATCTCACTCTCATCCGCTGAGCAAATTCTCGAGCGTTCAAATGGTGAGGTTCTCAACCCGGAGACCATCAACTATCGTACGTTCAAACCTGAAAAGGATGGATTGTTCTGTGAGAAAATCTTTGGTCCGGTAAAAGACTATGAGTGCCATTGCGGAAAATACAAGCGTATCCGCTATAAAGGCATTATTTGCGACCGTTGCGGTGTTGAAGTAACCCGTAAGGCCGTTCGTCGTGAGCGCATGGGACACATTCAGTTGTCTGTGCCCGTAGTTCATATCTGGTACTTTAAATCTATGCCGAGCAAAATCGCTTACCTGCTCGGACTATCTTCCAAGAATCTTGAGAAGATCATTTATTACGAAAACTTCGTAGTTATTCAGCCCGGACTCGCACGTGACCTTGGTTACAAGATGGGCGATATGATTACAGAAGAAGAATATTTCGATATTCTGGCTCAGCTCCCCGAAGAAGCACTTGACCTTGATGAGGAAGATCCGGATCGTTTTGTTGTAAAAATGGGTGCTGAAGCTATTGAAGCCTTGCTTCAGAGTATTAATCTTGATCGCGACGCGTACAAATACCGCGAAGCTGTTAAGAATGAAACCTCAATGATGCGTAAGAAAAAGCATCTGAAGCGTCTTCAGGTTATCGAGTCGTTCCGTTCAGCTCAAAAGCGTACGGTGAATAACCCCGACTGGATGATTATGAAAGTTGTTCCGGTTATTCCTCCTGAACTACGTCCGTTGGTCCCACTCGAAGGTGGTCGATTCGCGACATCAGATTTGAATGATCTTTATCGTCGTGTAATTATCAGAAATAACCGTCTGAAACGACTTATTGATATTAAAGCTCCTGATGTGATTCTCCGAAACGAGAAACGCATGCTTCAGGAAGCTGTTGACTCATTGTTTGACAACTCGCGAAAATCAAACGCTGTACGGAGCAATAATCGTCCGCTGAAATCTCTCAGTGATATGCTGAAAGGTAAATCAGGACGTTTCCGTCAGAACCTACTTGGTAAGCGTGTCGATTATTCAGGCCGTTCCGTAATTGTTGCCGGTCCTGAGTTGAAAATGCATCAGTGCGGTCTACCGAAAGAGATGGCTGTTGAGCTGTACAAACCATTTGTAATTCGCAGACTCATTGAGCGCGGATATGTAAAAACTGTTAAGAGCGCCAAGAAAGTTGTCGATCGACGTGATAACGTTGTTTGGGAAGTACTTGAGAACGTGATTAAAGGGCATCCTGTGATGCTTAACCGTGCTCCCACACTTCACAGACTTGGTATTCAGGCCTATCAACCCGTATTGATTGAAGATAAAGCGATTCGTCTTCACCCACTCTCATGTACTGCGTTCAACGCTGACTTTGACGGTGATCAGATGGCCGTTCACCTTCCTTTAAGTGATGATGCTATTCTTGAGGCATCAACTCTGATGCTGGGATCACACAATATTATGAGTCCTGCCAGTGGCGGACCTATTGCGGTTCCTTCTCAGGATATGGTTCTCGGTATCTACTATCTCACCAAAATGGGTGATGGTAAAAGAGGAGAAGGAAAAACGTTTGAGTCAACTGACGAAGTAATTATTGCTTACGATCAGGACAGAATTGACATGCACGCAAAGATAAATGTGCGTATCAAAGTTGAAAAAGACGGCGAAGTTCAAAAAGAAGTAATTAAGACATCAACGGGACGTGTTCTCTTCAACGAGATTATTCCCGAAGAGATGTCGTATAAGAACCAGACTTTTGGCAAGAAAGAGCTTCGTAAGCTGATTAGTGAAGTATTTAAAACAGCCGGTACACAAGGCGCTGCCAAATTCCTTGATGAAATGAAAGCCCTCGGGTATGAAACAGCTACCATGGGTGGTATTTCTTTCAGTTTGGCTGATATTATTATCCCTGATGAAAAAATTAAGCTCATTGACAACGCTGAATCGGATGTAGCAGAAATCCGTGAGCGTTATGAAATGGGTTTCATTACGGATAATGAGCGTTATAACCAGGTAATTGACAAATGGACCAGCGTAACAAACCGTGTTGCTGAGACATTGTTCAAGGCACTTACCGAAGATCGGGAAGGATTTAATCCGGTGTACATGATGGCCGATTCCGGTGCCCGTGGTTCTAAAGAGCAGATTCGTCAGCTCGGCGGTATGCGTGGACTGATGGCCAAGCCTCAGAAAAGTTCCGGATCATCGGGTAACGAAGTAATTGAGACTCCGATTCTGTCTTCATTCAAAGAGGGATTGACCGTACTTGAGTACTTTATTTCTACTCACGGTGCGCGTAAAGGTCTTGCCGATACCGCTCTGAAAACAGCTGATGCCGGTTATCTTACACGTCGACTCGTTGATGTTGCTCAGGATGTGATTATTAATGAGGATGATTGCGGCACATTGCGCGGAATTAAAATGCGAGCGCTCAAAGACAATGAAGACATTGTGGAGAGCCTCGAAGAGCGCATACTCGGACGTACTTCAGTACATGATATTTATGATCCTCTTACAGATGATTTAATCTGTGAGGCGAATCAATTAATTGATGAAGTTGTCGCGTCCAAAATTGCTGAAACTTCTATCGAAGAGGTCGAAATTCGTTCTGTACTTACCTGTGAATCTCCACGAGGAGTTTGCGGTAAGTGTTACGGACGTGACCTTTCCCGCGGAATTGATGTTCAGACGGGTGAAGCCGTTGGTGTTATAGCAGCTCAGTCAATTGGTGAGCCTGGTACACAGCTTACACTCCGAACATTCCACGTTGGTGGTACTGCTTCCCGTATGGAGCAGGAGTCGCAGCATAAAGCGAAGTTTGAAGGAAAAGTTGAATTTGAAAACCTCCGCGTAGTTGAACATGACGACGGTGAAGAGCTTCACAACGTTGTGTTAAGCCGTGCAGGAGAGGTTAAAGTAGTTGACGACTCCGGTAAAACTTTAATTACCTACAATATTCCTTACGGTTCAGAAATGTTTGTAACCGAAGGAGATGTGGTTCCTAAAGGAGCTCAGATCTGTAAGTGGGATCCGTTTAACGCACTGATTATTTCAGAGCAGGAAGGTGTTGTTGAGTATAAAGACATTATTGATGGAATTACCTTCAGTGATGAGACAGATGCTCAAACCGGTCACAAAGAGAAGGTTATTATCGACTCTAAGGACAAGAATACCATTCCTACCGTTGTTGTTAAGGGCAATGACGAGCGTGTTAAAGAAACAACACTACCGGTTGAATCTCACTTGATTGTAGAAGATGGCGAGCAGGTTGAAGCCGGACAAATTCTGGCTAAAATCCCACGTTCTGCCGGAAAATCGAAAGATATTACCGCTGGTCTGCCTCGTGTGACCGAGCTGTTTGAAGCTCGTCCGCCAAGCGATCCCGCTATTGTGTCTGAAATTGCAGGTGTTGTTAAGATGGGAGCACGTAAGCGTGGTTCTCAGGAAGTTATCGTTACAACTAAAGACGGTTCCGATTCCAAAACATACCTTGTTCCGCTTTCAAAACTTATCCTTGTACAGGAAAATGACTTTGTGGAAGCAGGACAACAGTTATCTGACGGAGCAGTTATGCCACAGGATATTCTGAACATTCTCGGACCATTCGCGGTACAGTCATATCTCGTGAATGAGATTCAGGAAGTTTACCGTCTGCAGGGTGTAAATCTGAATGATAAGCACATCGAGATCATTGTTCGAACCATGATGCAGAAGTCTGAGATCACCGATCCGGGCGACACCATGTATCTGGAAGGCGACAAAATCGACCGCTTTGAGGTTAACCGAACTAACGATGGACTCATCGGGAAGTTTGTGGTAACTGATCCGGGCGGAAGCGATGTCGACCATGGCTCACTACTCGACAGACGAGAAATTCGCGAAATTAACGGTCAGTTGATCGCAGATGGCGAAGAAGAATTGAAATCACGTGAAGCCAAACCGGCTATTTCACGACCAATCCTGCTCGGAATTACCCGTGCCGCCCTCTCAACGGAGAGCTGGTTATCAGCGGCTTCCTTCCAGGAAACAACAAAAGTACTTTCACAAGCAGCTATCGAGGCAAAAGAAGATCGCCTGATGGGACTGAAGGAAAATGTTGTGGTTGGACAGAAAGTACCTGCCGGTACAGGACTCAAGCGTTACCGTAATCTTATTGTTGGTTCAAGAGCCGACATGCAGGAAACAGAAGCTGCCAGTAAAGTGTTTGAAGCACTTGGCGCTGAAGGCGGAAGCTCTGAGTAAGAGTTCTTCACACGATAAAACAGTTATAAAACTGAATTCAAAAAAGCCTCATGCACTTGTGTATGAGGCTTTTTTTGTTGGCTGAGTTTCCTTTACATTTGAACTGGATTATTCTGAATAATCCGGGTTAAACATCAGAAACCTACATTGCCACATTTTTAACGCATTAAGCCGAAAATATATGGAGTCCATTTCCCGATCAGCAATACCGATATGGCGTATATCCGGTACATTTTACGCGCTTTTTTTGCTTATTTCAGGCGGAGTGACATGGTTCACGTTACGATTTCCCAACCTTGAATCATACTGGATAGACGCCGGGGCGGGAATGGCAATCTTGTTCATCATTGGAGCGATGGTTTGGGTTATCCCGCAAATAAGGTGGAGTCGGTGGAAATATCATATCCATGAGGATTATGTTGAGATTCAGCATGGAATTGTCATCATTGAGCGAACATTAGTACCTACTAAAAAAGTACAGCATGTTTCAACTGAGCGTGGACCTATTCAAAGAATGTACGGAATGGCAACAATATCGGTACATACAGCCGCTACAACGCATCAGATACCCATTATCCCCGATGAAGAAGCGCTTGAAGTAAGAGACCGGATTGCAGCGCTGGCAAAACTGGGAGATGCCGATGTTTGATTTCAGGCGTCAGCATCCACTGGCTATTTTGTTGCTTTCTCTGAAGGGAATAGCAAATTCATGGCGGGAAATGCTGCCTTTGATCGTGGCGGTGAGCTTTACCGGCGTGTTTGAATATTTGGAATACGCTTGGGTATTACTTTTTCTGATTGCGGGCTACGGCGTGGGATATTGGTGGAATTTTACTTACCGGGTTGAGAACGGACAGTTGATTATTCAACGCGGGATATTCTCAAAGAAGCTGACACAAATACCGAGAAAAAAAATTCAAACAATTGATATTACCTCGGGAATATTACAGCAATTATTTCGGCTAAAAAGGGTGAAAATTGAAACGGCTGGTTCGGATGAAAACGCTGTTCTTCACGCTGTTACTGAACATGACGCCACTACTCTGATAGATGCACTTTCACTTGATGATAGCGACGTTAAAAGCCATACTGAAGAATCTGATATAGATTTAGTAACAACAAGTGAATCCCGGAAACAGGATAAAGAAAAGACGCTCATCTATGAAATGAATGTCAAATATCTGCTTATTCAGAGCGTGACTTCACCCAGTATTTTAATTCTGTTTGGTGGATTTTTCTATATCATCGATTTAGTTCAGGATGTAAACGGAGGCTCCGGTTCTTTTGCCGCAGTCTTTGAAAAGCTTTTTGATGTTGCCAGTCTTTTTCCGCTCATCAGCTCGTTATTGCTTATGATGGCTTTGTTTATGATTGCGGTATTCTATACGCTAATCAAAATGGGGAATTTTGAGTTGTGGAGAGAAGGAGATCATCTGAAAATTACGAGAGGAATACTGGAAACGAAACAAACCAGCGTGCCTATTAAGAGAATACAGTGCGTAAAAATGAAGAGAAATATCCTGTTTGAGCTGATGGGACTTGCCAGGGTAGAAATTGAGTCGGCCGGGAGTCAGGAAGAAGCAAATAATATGGGGACGATTCAATTGCTTCCGGTTGTATCGTTTAAAGACTTTAAAAAAATGTTGCCGGAATTGAATTTAGGAGAATATCCGGAAGATGATCTTTTTAAATACCATGCTTCTGATCGTTCCCTGTTCCGATTTACCTGGCACGCGGTACTTTTTCCGGGTCTTATTTTAGCGGGACTTCTTTGGTTTGAAATTATTAACTGGCCGTGGCTGCTGATGTTGCTCCCGTTTTTTCCTTTAGCGTGGTGGCAAAAAAAGACGAATAAAATCGGAGTAAATGAAACAAAGGTTTTTCTTCAAACCCGGTTAATAGGAATACAACTGGCTATTATTCCGTGGAGAAGAGTACAAACCATGGAATCGCGGGCAAGCATCTTCATGCTGAGAAATAATTTTGAGGATGCCGTGGCTCACACCGTAAGTGGTTCGCGACAAAGTGCACACAGAGTGATGGGAATGGAGCGTGGTACGACAGACGAAATTTACGCCACTATTCAAGAGCATTCTAAGACAACCTCCAATAAGGAAACGGGATAAATGAAAGCCCGCAATAAAAAAGCCCCGAAAAATATATTTCCGGGGCTGAATCTCAATCAGAGGATTTAATTTATTTCAGAAATAAACCTTCCTTCCTATTTCAGGGATTCCTGTAATTTATCCCAATCGGCTAAAAAGCGCTCTAAGCCAAGATCTGTTAATGGATGCCTCAGTAGCTGCTCAATTACTTTTAACGGCATTGTGACCACGTCAGCTCCCAGCTGGGCGGCTTGTGCCACGTGCATGGGATGACGGATGCTGGCAGCAAGTACTTCTGTTTCATATCCATATTGATCGTACAGATTCACAATTTCAGCAATAAGCTGCATTCCGTCGGTAGAGATATCATCCAAACGGCCTATGAATGGCGATATATAGGTTGCCCCGGCTTTTGCGGCTATAAGTGCCTGCGTGGGAGAGAAGCAAAGAGTACAATTGGTTTTAATTCCTTCATCAGAAAATGATTTAATTGCTTTAATCCCTTCTTTAATAAGTGGAACTTTTACCACTACATTGTCGGCGATTGCCGCGATCTTTCTTCCCTCTTCCATAATCTCATCGTATGTGGTTGAGATTACTTCAGCGCTTACATCACCATCAACCATATCACAGATTTTCGCGATATGTCCTTCAAAATCGGAAACGCCCACTTTCATACAGAGGCTGGGATTGGTAGTAACGCCGTCGAGAACACCAAGGTCGTTGGCTTCTTTAATTTCGTCGAGATCGGCTGTATCAATAAAAAACTTCATAAATTGGTAGTATTACGTGTTCTTGATAGTTGTAGTTTTGCTCGGGCTTTCACCAAATTTTTCTTTGTAGCTGCGGCTAAAATACGATAATGAATTGAAACCTGTAGCCAAAGCCACTTCCGAGACATTCAGATCTGATTCGGTGATCATTTTCCGGGCTTTATTTAACCTAAACTCCTGAACCACGCCAGTGGGGGAGAGTCCGGTTATCTTTTTGAGTTTGCGATAGAGTTGACTGCGATCTATGAACAGTTGTTCAGCTATAGTTTCAACAGTAAGCTCGCTGTCGAAATAGGTTTGCTCGAGGAGTTCAGAAATCTTGTCAATAAATGGATCATTATAGGGCAGAATAGTGCCGTTATTTTCTGAATTAGATGAGGGTGATTCTTCCTTCTGTTTAAGATAATGCTCTCTGAACAGCGTAGAAATGTGCTCAAGAAGTACACGCGCATGTACAGGTTTATGCAGCACGATATTAGCTCCTGCTCTCAGACTATTGCTGTGTATGGCTTCTTCGGTTGCGCCGGTAAGCAGTATAACCGGAACATTGAGACCTGTTTCCTTAATTTTTGAAAGGAGTTCGATACCCGACATTGCAGGCATGTAGTAATCTGTTATGATAAAAGATGGCGGCTGTTTTTTTATGTGATCCATCACTTGGGTTGGGTCGTCAAGGCTTATAACGTTGTAATAGGGTGAAAGCACGGATTTAAGAAATGTGCGGGTTACAAGTTCATCATCAACGATAAGAATACTGGCTTTTTCTCCTGTTTCTTCGCCGTTTTCTAAGGTTGGGGAGAAAACATCGATATCCTTCCGGTCAACCGTGTTTTGAAACGAGGAATAAGTCTCAGACTCAACTAATGGGAAGATACTTCTGATAATCAGTTCGTTGGCGGAATCGAAAGCGGAAATGTGTGTATTAACAGGCTGCATAAATGTGATGAATTCTGAAATCTTGTCGAGCACAACATCGGGAGCAGGACTTGCCTTGTGAACAGGAACTGAAAATTTCAAAATGACTTCATCAGATTTGGTTTGAACCTGAATCTGAATGGTGGTATCAGAAAAAGTATGTTGGGATAGCAATGAAAACAACCCAAACATTGTGATATCAAAGAAGACCGGATCGGTTTGAATGATAAGTTTATGTTCATTTCCTACTTCAACTATAACAGGAACACCGGTATTATCAGCCCACTGCTTAATGTGGCGTCCAAATGGTAAAAGAACAGTGTTTACGTTGATTTTGATGGGTTCCCATTGTTGATCAAACTTTTTGGGATAGGCATTCAGTCGATTGGTGATATAATTAAAAAAAGCGGTTCTGAGCTGAAAAATTCCATCAATAAGTTGTTTACTGGTGTTCTTATCAATATTTGGAATATGTAATGAATCGGCCAGTGGGCTGAGTATTTGGGAATATCTACTCCGAAGCTCCAGGTATTCTTTCTTTAAATCTTGTTTCTGAAGCTCAACCTGTTTCTCTAAACTTCTATTCTTTTCAAGCAGCGTGCTTTCTAATGCTTTGGTATCGTTTTGATATTTTTGGAGAGCCATTTGCAGCTGATATTCCCGTTTTGAGTGGTCGCGATAGACTATGAAAATGCCACTTCCGGAAAGTCCGAGAAACAGAATTATTCCGAGTAGCCGCACCCACCACAACTCGTACCAGTAACCCGGAATTAAAACTTCAACTGATGCCTGATTATTTTCCCAATTCTGTCCGTTTATGCTCGCCTGTACCTGAAATTGCAGATTTCCGGACGGAAGATTGGATAAGAGAGCTTCACGACGGTCGCCGGTATAAATCCAATTTTCCTGGACCGGTTTGAATCGATATCGAAAACGAACATTCTCCGATTCCCGAATATTGAGTGATGTATATTTAAATGTCAGAGTACGGTGGTATTTATTCAGGTTTATCTGTTCGGGTAAAAACTGATAAAGGCTGTCGGATGTCTTTATGCTTTCAATTTTAACCGGAAGTTGAACCTCAGTAAGCTCAATGGAACCGGGATCAATTTTTACAGGTCCGCCCTGAGTTGGAAACCAGATATTGCCATTTCTGTCAACCATGCCAGCCGGTTGGACTCCGCCGTTCACCTCACGATTGCTTAAACCGTCTTTTTCCGTATATGCTACCGATGAGATGCTTTTGCGTTGTCCATTGGCAAATTCCCCCAACTCATTTTCCCGAATCCAGAAAATCCCCTTATTAGAGCCCATCCAGAAGCGCCCGAATTCATCCTTAAATATTTGATGAACGCCGTTACTGTACAAACCATCTTGTTCGGTAATGCGGGTGATTTCTGTAGGCTTATTCTCATTAAACCGAACATGATTTAACCCATTATTCTCGGTGGCAACTAAAATTCGTTGTGTTTTTCCATAGCTCACAGAGTCGATATAAATATCGCGAACAAAATTACTGCTCAAGCCGTCGCCTATATTCAGATGCTTAACTTCTCCGCGATTGATGAAATAGAGACCGTCTCCGTTGGTTCCCATAAACATGGTCCCGTCACTGCTTTCCTTAAAAACACGCACAATACGCGTAGTTGGAATTGGAATGAAGCCAACATTTTTCCAGTCTTCGTCCGAAGATTTAAAAAAGACCCCTTTATCAGTCCCCACCCATATGTTTTGGTCGGTATCTTCGTACAGAGCGTAAACAGAAAGATTATCGTAGGAAGTAAAAGTGATTGGCTCGTATTTATCATTCACATATTCAAACAGCCCGTCCATGTATGTTCCAACATAAAATCGTTTAGTATAACTCTCGAGAAGTGAGAGCGTATAGGCACCGGGATCTATGCTGTAGGGCTGAACTACAGGTTTTACGGTGCCATCTGGATAGATATATGTAATAAAATCCCCGTATGATCCTGCTACTATCGTTCCGTTTGAACGTTCGGTAATTGGATAAGTATTTGTATTGATGAATCCATCGTTGTGAGTAAACGTCTTGAATTTATTTTTCGTAAGGAGGTAGATGCCGCTGTTTGATGTAATTGCCCAGATGTTGTCCTGATCATCGGTATGCAATGTTCTTATATAATCGTTCTCGGGCGCAAAAATAAATTCGTTGGCTTCAATGCTCAGCCCATTATAAAACCCCATCAGGATATCACCTGCGGATGTGACATTTATAGGGTTTCCGGAGGTTGTGCGTCCGGTATGAGCCGGAAGTTTTTCAAGTTTTTGACTATCTGTGTGATAGATGAAAAAACCGTCTCCCTGTGAAGAGAGATAAATTTTATTATCAGCGTAATGCAGATCGGTGAGAACAATGGATTCATTATTAAAGATTGGAATCCGTGTAACCTCTTCTCCATTAACACGGTAGATGTTGTTTTTCCAGATTGTATAATAGGTTTTACTTGATGGAACAGATGCAAATTTTAATATAGTAAATTCATTTCGAGGCGATACATCGATCGTTGAAATACCTCCGTTATAAATCCGGCCGATTCTGGAACGCAATCCTTCATACCAAAAGTCATTTTCGCCAACCTGTATTGCATTGATAATATTATCCTTCACAAGGTTAGGGAAGACCCTTTTGAGCTCTCCGTTTTCGTAGTTCCATATTCCATCATTGGCGGCGATGATGGTGTTGTCTCCGGTTCCTTTTGAAATTTGATTGACAACGGATGTGGAAAAGCTTTCATCCGGAATAAGCAGCTCAAACTCCCCGTCTTTAAACAGAACAAGTTGCCCCTGATCGGTATGAAGTAGTAGTTCGCTTTTGCCGGTCTCCGTGAGATAAATAAACCGGTTGCTGATGCTTGCATTATCTGAGCCTGCATTAGGCTTGAAAGTAGTGAATTCATCTCCATCAAAACGCACCAGGCCATCGAAGGTTGAAATCCACAAATAGCCGTCCCTGCCGCGCAGCAGATCACTCACCGAATTTACGGGCAAACCATTACTGTTATCCCAGTGCTGAACTACATAGGATCCTCTCTCAACCAGTATTTCTGATAAGTCTTGCGCCTCTGAATTCTGAAGTCCTGCTGACCAGAAAATGAGCGCCAGGTAAACAATAAAACGCATTAACAGTAGCTAAAATGGCGATTTGCATCATGTGTGCAACCTGATGCAACATAAGTTAAAATGAATATACAACAAAATTGAAAGCATCTGCACTGCTTGTTAAAACTCCGTGATCATAAATGTGCTTTATTTGTATTGTATTTCACTAAAAGTCGATGGCAGGCTGTAAATCATGCATGTTTGTTAATCGATGATGAACTAAAAACACAGGTCAAGCAATGAAAAAAAAGACTATGAATGCAGGTAAAAGTGCCTTTTGGATGGCATGGGCAATTGCCTCAGTTATGCTGATGCCGGCTATGGCTTTCGCTCAAAATGGCGAAGTGCAGTCGCGACTAACCGTACAGAAAGTAATTGTTTCTGATAGCGGAGAAGAACTGGAAGCTGTTAGTAGTGTAAAACCCGGAGATACAGTTGAGTATCGATTGGTGTACACGAACGAGCGGACAGATCAAATTTCAAACTTAAAACCCGTTCTGCCAATTCCAATGGGCATGAACTACCTGGCTGAGACAGCGAGTCCTTCTCTGTACGCTGCAAGTCTTGTATATGAAGGCGGCTTTGAATCGGCACCGCTGATGAGAAGAATCACCCTCGAAAACGGTGAAAATATTGAAGAACTGGTAGATCGTTCACAATACAAGCAGCTTCAGTGGCTGATATCTGATCTCGATCCCGGTGAAACCGTTGAGATTAGCGTGCGCATGCGCGTTGCCGATACAAACACTGCTATCCGGCCTGACCTGGGTAACAAATAATTTTCAGAAGATTAACTAACTAAACCAAACCAAACAATAACATAGACATGAATGCTATGAAACACACATATAATACATTGACATCTGCTCTTATGCGGATGTTTGTTGGGTTGTTTGTGGTAGCCGCTATCGGGATGTTTACTCCTGATAACGCGTTAGCCCAGACAGCACCGGATGCGGGTACCTTAATTGGTAACCAGGCATCTGCGACTTACGATGATGCCGGCGGGAATTCCCGTACCGTTACATCTAACGTAGTTAATACCATTGTTCAGCAGGTTGCCGGCGTAACAGTCGCAACGGCTCAATCCAAGCAAGTGAGCCCGGGTGGACAGCTTTCCTTCCCGCACAGCATTACCAACAATGGTAACGGATCAGACAGTTATACAATGACTGCTGTTTTAGGTACAACACAGGATTTTACTCCGACCTCTATTAAAATCTACGCTGATGCAAACAGTGACGGGGTTCCGGATGATTTTATTGATCTTGCCGGTTTAAATACTCCTAACATCGGCGCTGGTGACAGGTATGATGTTGTAATTGTTGTTCAGGTTCCAGGAAGCGCAACTTCAGGACAATCAGCTGACATCGATTTCACCGCTACGAGTGTTTTTGATAATGGCGTATCTGATGCCCTTACAGATGCTATCACAGTAAGTGACAACGCTGTAATTAACGTTACTAAAAGTATGAGTCAGAATTCCGGTGCACCAGGAAGCGGACCTTACACAGTAACGCTGACGTACACCAACTCTGGTAACAATGCTGCTACAGCCCTTTTATTAACTGATCAGCTTCCATCCGACATGAACTATGTTGCCGGAACAGGACGCTGGAGTGAAACCGGATCAACAGCTCTCTCAGATGCTGATGATGTCGATCAAGCCGGTATTGCGTACGATTATAACATAACCACAGCAGGTGAAGTTACAGTAACCATCGACGATGTTGGTGCCGGTCAGTCTGGTACTCTTACCTTCGACGTAAATATTGATGCCGCCGCAAATCCCGGAACACTGCAAAACACAGCCGGATTTGAGTATGATGACGGAACCGGAACCGCGGGACCGTTTAATTCAAACACGTTCAACTTTACCGTGCTTGAAGATTATGGTGTAAGTGGTACAGGTGATACAGTTGCCGATGCAGCTCAGGGTGCAACGGTTTCGTTCACGAACACATTTACAAACGATGGAAATTCAACCGATTCGTACAACATTACTGTTGCTAACGACGGAACAGAGGGATTTCCTGCAGGATCAAGCTTTATCCTTTACAAATCGGATGGCGTGAGTCCATTGCTTGATACCAACGCGGATGGTACACCCGACACAGGACCTGTAGCTCCGGGTGCCGACTATGAAGTTATCCTCAAAGTTACGCTGCCAAACGGCGCAACAGGAAGCGGACCTTACAAATACAACAAAACCGCTACTTCAATCAACGACGGAGCAACAACCGTAACTGTAGTTGATGAGTTGACAACCATTACAGGAAGTACAGTGGACTTGACTGCTGACGATGTTGTGGGCGGTGGAAGTGTTCTCGGTGAAAACGCAGGACCTGAAGGAACTGCCGTTAAAACAAACACTGAAAATCCGGGAGTAACATCCACGTTTACCTTGTTTGCGAATAACACAAGCGCTGTTTCTGATAACTATGACATTGCTGTAAGTACCGATGAGACGTTTGCTACAACTGTACTTCCAAGTGGAGTTACAGTAACCTTTAAAGACGCCGGCGGATCTGTTATCGGTAATACCGGAACTATTAATGGTGGGGGCGATAAGCAGATCACCATGGAAGTAAATCTTCCCGCGAATGCTCCTCCCGCAACGAACTCTTATTACGTTCGCATTAAGTCGCCGGGCAGTACTGCGGAAGATATTATCCATGTAGCTATTGAAGTGAACACTGTTCGTGAAATTACGATTTCACCAAATAACAGTGGCCAGATCTTCCCCGGTGGTTCTGTAACTTATACTCATACCGTTAAGAATAATGGTAACGTGAGTGAAAACACAGGACCTTCAGCAGTTGCGTTAGCGCTAACTAATTCCAACACTGCATTCAGCGCTACAATGTATCTGGATAGCAACAATAACGGTGAAATTGACACTGGTGAGCCAATTATTTCCAGCGCTGCCGACCTTGGTACATTAACAGCAGGACAATCCAAGCAAATTATCGTGAAGATAACAGCATCTCCGGGTGTATCTGACGGATTGAACAACACCACAACTGTTACCGCTACTACAACAGGTGATGTAAATGGAATTACTCCTCCTGCGGCAGTAACAGCTAATGATGTTACCACTGTAATTGGAAGTAACGTATCGCTTGTAAAACGTCAGGC
>Ga0136600_1000794_pt1 | contig 15966 bp, 18 predicted proteins | sample AntRauMFilla2698_FD_104634 | JGI IMG/M metagenome (GOLD analysis project Ga0136600, IMG submission 104634) | Saline lake microbial communities from Rauer Islands, Antarctica - Metagenome Filla 2 #698 | ecosystem: Environmental > Aquatic > Non-marine Saline and Alkaline > Saline | place...
CATAACCCGCGCCGAAGGTGAATTTAACGCTATCGCCGCCTATGATTTCGGTGGTTTCCACCAGCCGATAAATCTGCCGCATATTGGGGCGGCCATGCTCTTTGAGCGTTTCGAAGGAGAACATAACATCGGCGGGCGTAATCGGCGCGCCATCTTGAAACTGCGCCGCCGGATTAAGCGTAAAGCTTATCCAACTGCGGTCTTCGGCCATCTTATAGCTCTGCGCAATTTGCGGATACATGGTGAATGGCTCGTCCCATACACGCGCCATCAACCGGTCATATACCAGATTCAAACCCGTCGGGGCCTTGCCTTTGATGTTATAGGGGTTGAGCGTATCGAACGTGCCAATCGCTGCCATTTTGATTTTGCCGCCCTTGGGCGCATTCGGGTTGGTGTAATCCAGATGCGTTTCGGCGGCGCTGTATTTGGCCGTCCCGTGCATCGCCAGCCCGTAATTATCCGCGTGGGCGGTGAGGGGCAGGCAGAGAAGCAGAAGAAAAACAAAAAATCTCATATGATGGTTAAATCACAGGATTAAGGCAGAAAAAAGCGCTTCTTTATTTTCCGGGGTTCAGAGGGGCGCCGCCTAAGCCTGGGAGCGTGCCTGTGCCTTTTTGTACTGGTGTTAAGGAAGGCGTAGGTTTTTCTAAAGCAAAGGTGCCGCGGATAGCATCTGCTGTTACGTTTTGCGCAATAACAAGCCCATCAACCAATTTTCTGAATTCTTCAATTGAGTCTGGCGCTACAAGAAAATTGTTTTCGCCGTTTCCCTTTTTTACTTTGATAGCATCTAACGGCATAACAGTCTGCCCCATACGGACGTACTCTAGGGTAGTAGCGCCGCCAAGCGGGACAGATTTTATATCTTTGGGCTCATAAATTTTACCACCAAGCTTCTTTCTGAAAATAGTAGCATGTGTTTTATAATCTTTCGAATTTTGAATATAGCGTTTGAAAAAATCTTGTTCTAAATCTCTAATTTTATCAATGATATATGTCAGTGCATTATAGGAGTAAGCCATTTGATCAAAAGCAGATTTATCATCTTGTCTTTCAGCCCATAACCTGCTCATTGATATAATGTCTTGGGGGGCAGGAATTTCAAGCTGCATATCCTCATAAAAAGGATGTGTAATGCGCAATTTATCTGGGCCTTTGTCTGTTTTAATTAGCTCCGTTTGAAATCCATATTCTCCTGCCAGTTCTCCACTGAGATGTTTCGGCATAGAAATATGCCCCACATCAATATTAAAAACGTCATCAACTATTTTTAGGCAATCTTCTGGCTTTATTCTGCCTGCAGGGCTGGTAACAAATGTTATTTCGTGTTCTTCGTCGGTTAGCAATTGCTTGTGGGGCAAAGTCCATTGGATGTCGCCATTCGGCAGCGCTTCTTTTGTTGCTGTATCCGCATATTGCTCTAGAAAGCTTTGGAAGAAATTTTTAAAGTCTTCGTCCAGCGCTCTAATTTGGTTTAGGAATAGACCAAATCGCGGACTTGTTCGTTCTGTAAGGGTTGCAATATTAAATTCTTCTGATAGACCGTAATGTGTCTGCGTTACTGTATAAGTGCCGTCATCATTATCGCTATATGATAGCTCAAATTGCCCGGTAAAGGCGGCAAAGGCCGCATCAAGCTGCAAGTCTTTTTTAGGCATATGCTTCTCTCTTTATATAAGCGAGGTAGCGTACTATCCTAATTTTACGAAATCAATATAAATATGAAAACCTAGCTTGTGACGATCTTCGCAAGGTCTGCCAGGCTGGTATGGGGGCGGGGGCCGATATGCTGTATCACCTCGGCGGCGGCCATCACGGCAAGCTTTCCGCATTGCGCGGGGTCCATATCATGGGTAAAGCCGTATAGGAATCCGGCGGCAAATTGATCGCCTGCGCCGGTCGTATCGACGACTTTTTCAACGTGGTCGGCCTCAATAAGGGTTTCGCCGTCTTTGCTGATAACAACGGCGCCTTTTTCTCCGCGTGTCAGGCAGGCCATCTCGACATTCTTGCTGAGGTCGACGCGCGCCTGCGCATGGGTTTCGGTCTGGAACAAGGCTTTGATTTCTTCTTCATTGGCAAAAAGAATATCAACATGGTTTTCCACTAGCTTGAGGAAATCCGGGCGGTGGCGATCAACGCAAAATTTATCGGAAAGCGACAGCGCCACGCGGTGTCCCGCCTCGTGGGCGAAATCGGCGGCGGCAATAAACGCCATTTTGGCTTGCTCTTTATCGAAGAGATATCCCTCCAGATAGGTGACCTTGGCCGAGGCGATAATATCCTCGTCAATATCATTGGCGTTGAGCTCAACGCTCGCGCCCAGATAGGTGTTCATGGTGCGCTGGCCGTCCGGTGTGACCAAAATCATGCAGCGCCCCGTCGGCGCGCCAACCGCCAACGGATATGTTTCATGCATAATATGTTGGGATTTCATATCCCCTTTGAAAATATCGCCCAGCTCGTCCTTGGCGACTTTGCCGATAAACGCACCTTTGCCGCCGAAAGAGGCAATACCCGCCATTGTATTGGCCGCCGATCCGCCCGATGTTTGAACAATCAAATCATCCGACGTCGCATTTTCGTTTAGCTGTGCATATAGCTCCACCGCGCGCTGCTCGTCGATTAAAGTCATCGCGTTTTTGGCCATGCCGTATTTATGAACTTGCTGCTGGAGAAATTCCTCGCTGACCGGTGCCAATACATCGACAAGGGCGTTTCCTACGGCAACAACATCATAGCTAGGTTCGGACATGGGCGGGTTTCCTTTATGTTTACGGCGGTGACAGGTCTTGATAAGGCTCGCATTATGCTTATCTTTTTGATATACGGTTTTTATCTTAAAGGACGAATTGCCAATGGCCAAGCCGGAAAAACATGAAAAGCACGTTGCATCCCCGCATATTCAAATGCGCGAGAAGATTGTGGCCGCGGCCTTGACGCTGGCCGCGCAGATGGGCTGGGATATGGTAACGCTTGGCGATATCGCCGATGAGTGCGATTTATCTTTGGCGCAGTTGCACGAGCATGTCGAGGATAAGGCCGATGTGCTGGCCGCGCTGGGGCGTATGATTGACGCGCGCGTTTTGGCGCAGACCCAAGCCCCCGATAACGAAGCCAGCCCGAAAGAGCGCCTGTTCGATGTGTTTATGGATCGCTATGAAATTATCAATGACCATCGCGAGGGCGTGTGCGCAATTATCGCCTCGTTTCGTTATGAACCGGGGCAGGCGCTTATTTCCCTGCCGCATTTATGCCGCTCGATGAGCTGGATGATGGAGGCGGCGGGCCTGTCCGTGCGCGGTTATAAGGGCGCGCTGGCGCTGGCGGGGTTATCGGCGCTGTATATTAAAGTGCTGAATGTGTGGCGGGAGGATGAAAGTCCGGATTTATCAAAGACTATGGCCGCGCTGGATAAAGAGCTGGATCGTGCGGAGCGTCTGGCCGATATGCTGGGCTTTTAAAAGAGCGCTAAAAGCTGGCTTGCTCGGCTTCGGGCAAATTCGCCATTTGCTGTTCGATATCATCTAGATAAGGCAATGCTTCGTGGATGCCCTTTTTCGTGCATGTTAGCGTGGCGGCAATGCTGGCGCGTTTTAGGGATGAGGCGATTGGCAGACCGCTTTGGATGCAGGCCGCAAATGTTCCGCAAAACGCATCTTCCGCGCCCGCTTTATCGGTAACCTCTTCAAGATTAAGCGCAGACATCGACCAGCCCGCGCCCTCTTTTGTCACCGCAATGCAGCCCTTTTCCCCTTGGGTTAAAATACATGTGAGCTTGCCTTGCTTTGACAGGCCATGCGCGATTTTCAAAGCATTTTGCGTGGCGCTAATATCCATTTTTCCGGCCAGCTTGGCGGCCTCGTCGCTATTGACGATCAGATAATCCACCAAATCCAGCATTTTTTGTTTCATCTCAATGGAGGGCGAAAGATTGAGAATCGTTGTCGCGCCGGATTTCTTTGCCTTTTGCAAAATCTCCATATTTTGATCAAAGGACAAATCGGTTTGCAGCAGCACAAGCGCGCCTTCGCCCAAAACCTCACTGGGCGCCTGATCGGCGCTTACGCCCGTATTCGCGCCGGGGGTGTAAATACGCTGGCTGTTATCCGCGCCGCGCCGCAGATGGATTTGCATACCCGTTGGTTCATCGCCCTGCGCCACGCCGGAGGTAATAACGCCCTCTTTGCGGATATTTTGCAAAATATTTCCGGCGAAAATATCATTGCCGATACGGCCAATAAGGCCGGTTTTCGCGCCCGAGCGCACAGCAGCCAAGGCTTGGTTGGGCGCGCGGCCACTGGATTTAATGTGATATTGATCGGCCTGAAGAAATGCACAATCCATCGCGCTACCGCTTGAAATTTCAAACTCGATATCAATATAAATAGAGCCATAGACGATGATCATAAGGTGATTAATCTCTTATATAAGGTGAATTAACGCTGGTTTTATCCTGCCGTAATCTTCTATAATTGTAAATCTCGCGTTTGTATCTGCGTCGCCATTAATGCCTTTGAGAGGGAAGCTGAAAACTCAATGTTTGATTATAATAAATTTCTGGCAGGATGTCTGGATGAAATTAAGCGCGAAGGGCGTTACCGGACTTTCGCCACGATGGAGCGCATCGCAGGGCGTTTCCCACAGGCAATTTACACAGACCCCCACGGCGCGCAAAAAGAAATTACGATTTGGTGTTCCAACGATTATCTAGGCATGGGCCAGCACCCCAAAGTTATGGCCGCCGCCAAAGATGCGATTGACCGCAGCGGCACGGGGGCAGGGGGTACGCGCAATATCTCCGGCACAATGAGCTATCATGTGCAGCTCGAGGAATCCTTATGTGATTTGCACGATAAAGAGGCCGCCTTGGTGTTTTCCTCCGGCTATGTTTCCAATGAAGGCTCTCTATCGACGCTGGGGCGCCTGCTGCCTGATTGCGTGATTTTTTCCGATGAAATGAACCATGCCTCGATGATTCACGGTATCAAAGAATCAAGGCAGGAAAAGCACGTTTTCCGCCATAATGATCTGGATCATCTTGAGGATTTGTTGAAAAGCGTGGATATAAAACGCCCGAAAATTGTTGCCTTTGAGTCTGTTTATTCCATGGATGGCGATATCGCGCCGATTGCCGAGATTGCGGCGCTGGCCAAAAAATATAACGCGCTGAGCTATCTTGATGAAGTGCATGGCGTTGGCATATACGGCGCGCGCGGCGGCGGCGTCGCCGAGGAGCGCTGCATTATGGATCAGATCGATATTATCGAGGGCACGTTCGGCAAAGCCTATGGCGCGATGGGCGGCTTCATTACAGGATCGAAAGAAATCGTGGACGCGGTGCGCTCGTTTTCCTCCGGCTTTATTTTTACAACCAGCCTGCCTCCGGCTGTGCTGGCCGCGGCGCACGCTTCGGTCGAGCATTTAAAGGTAAGCGATATTGAACGCGCGAAACACCGCAAGAATGTGAAATTGTTCAAGGAGCGTTTAGAAGCGCCCAACCTTCCTTACATGCAAGGCGAGAGCCATATTGTACCGCTTATTGTAGGCGAACCAAATTGCTGCCGCGAGGTGTCGGAAATATTGATGAGCGCGTATGATATATACGTACAGCCGATTAATTACCCTACGGTCCCCAAAGGCACAGAGCGTTTACGCCTGACCGCCACGGCCGCCCATTCCACCGATATGGTGAATAAAATGGCCGATATTCTCGAAGATTTGTGGGAAAACCACCACGGCCTTGTGCGGGCAGTGGCTTAGGGCTGTGTTTTATCCATAGCTCCGGGATCAGGTGATTGTATAGCTCTTTGCCAATCTTTTAGCGCTTTTTCGCAGTTATCAATCGCCGGCTTGATTTGCTGAGCGAATGTTTCGAGGGCATCTAACTGAGCTTGTTTTTGATCTCCCCATGCAGTTTTATGATTTGAAATGTCGGTTTGAATTGTTTCATAAAAATCTTTTAAATATTCTAATATTCTTATGTCATCGGTTTGTGTGGCGCTTTTGATCCAATCAAGAGACTTTGTGTAGTCCTTTCCTCTTCCATAGCCATAGTAATAGTGTTTTGCCAAAGTGACTTTTGCAAAAGGATGCCCTTGAGAAGCACAAAATTCGAATAATTCAAACGCCTTATCGAAATCCTGCTTAACCCCTTCGCCAGCGTAATAGAGAACGGCTAGTAAGCAACTTGCCTCAACATGGTCTTGTTCAGCAGCTAACGTGAAATAATGGGCGGCGGCCTCATGATCTTTTTCTACTAAATTGCCATGGTAATGCAAACAGCCATATATATATTGCGCCTCCGCATCCCCCGTGGCTTCTGCATCTGCGTATAATTGAAATGCTTCTGGAGCGTTAATAGGAACACCGTTCCCGCGGGTAAAAACCTCGGCCAGTTTGATCATGGCTGCCGGATTGCGGTTTCGAACTTCCCGTTTTAATTGATTAATTTCTTCTTTTGATAAGATGCGCATAATTACTCACAGTTAGATTAACAAACTAATCTAACCGCAATTAAAGTTATGTCAATAAAAATTTAAGCGGAGATATTTACATTGCCGCCGCGCGAAGCGGGGCTGATGGCTTGCTCAAGCATATTCGCGATTTGCTTATCGGCTTGTGCGCTTTGCTTGATCACAGACAGCGCAACATTTTGCTGTGTGGTGGCCATTTTCGCGCCGATACTTGATGGAATATCCATGAAACCTCTTTTGTTTATCTAATCTTTATTATATCACAAAAGGCATCACAAATGAAAATATAAGATAAACAATATATTGTATCCCCGTGAAAACGGGGTCTTTGAAAAAGCGATAGAGATTCCCGCTTGCGCGGGAAATTCAAAAAGTGAAAGACATTACGATGACACAGCATGGCGGGAAAATTCTGGTCGATACATTGGTGCAGCTTGGCTTGAGCCGCGCCTATTGCGTTGCGGGGGAGAGCTATCTTCCTGTGCTTGATGCGCTGGTTGATTATCCCGATTTCGAAGTGATTACCTGCCGTCAGGAATCCGGCGTGACATTTGCCGCGGAGGCGGATGGGCAGTTAACCGGCAAGCCGGGCCTGGCGATGGTGACGCGCGGCCCCGGTGCCTGTAATGCATCCATCGGTGTGCATACGGCCCGCCAGTCAAGCGTTCCGATGATCATACTGGTGGGGCTGATTAACACCGCCGACCGCGATAAAGAGGCGTTTCAGGAATTTGACCTGCCGCAAATGTTCGGCTCGATCAGCAAATGGGCCACGGTGATTGATAGCGCCGCGCGCATTCCCGAATATATTACCCGCGCCTATCATGTGGCGATGAGCGGCCGCCCGGGGCCGGTTGTGCTGGGCTTGCCCGAGGATATTTTGTTCGGCGAAAAACAAGCCGCGCCCGCCAAGATGATTACGGTGCGTCCCGTTACCCCCAATAAAAATGACGTGGACGAGATTATTGCGCGCCTGTCCAAGGCGCAAAAGCCGCTCATAATCGCGGGCGGCTCTATGTGGAGCGATGAAGCCTGCGCCGATCTACAAGAATTTGCACAAATCTCCGGCGTGCCTGTGGCCTGCGCGTTTCGTCGTCAGGATATATTTAATCACCGCCATACCCATTATATCGGCGAGCTAGGCACCGGCCCCAACCCCGACCTTGTGGCGCGGGTGAAGCAGGCGGATGTGATCCTCTCGCTCAATGGGCGCCTTGATGAAATGACAACTCAGGAATATAGCCTGTTTGATGCAGATATTAATTCTGGGCAATCCGTGATCCAGACATATCCCGCGCCCGAGGAGTTCGGCAAAGCGCTGCAGCCTGATTTGGCGGTGGTGAGCGATATTGCACCGCTGATGGAGGCGCTTAAGGCGCGCGCCAATACGGTAAGCGGCGATTATAGCGCGTGGCTGGCCGAAGGCCGTGCCGATTTCGAGGCGTGGAATAATATCGACGAAGCCGCGTTGCATGAGTGGGATGGCGCAGATATGAGCGCGATTTTCAAATTCCTGCAAGATAATTTGCCCGAAGATGCAATTGTTACAACCGATGCCGGAAATTTCAGTGGCTGGTGCCAGCGCCATTTACGCTATGGGCGGCCGGGGCGTTTGCTCGCCCCCGTGAGCGGCGCAATGGGCTATGCGGTTCCTGCGGCGGTGGCGGCATCGATCGCGCATCGTGATCGCGTGGTTTTGGGTGTGTGCGGTGATGGCGGCTTTATGATGACGGGCCAAGAGATTGCGACCGCCATGCAGCAAGGCACCAAGCCGATTATCATGGTTTGCAATAACGGCATTTACGGCACGATCCGAATGCATCAGGAGCGCGAATATCCCGCGCGCCACAGCGCAACCACGTTGAGCAATCCTGATTTTGCAGCGCTGGCGCAAAGTTACGGCGCGTTTGGTGCGGCGGTCGAAGATGCCAAGGATTTCCCCGATATATGGGCGCAGGCATTGGCGGCCGATGGCCCCGCGCTGATCGAAATTCGCATGGATGTGCGCCAGATTACAACGCGGGCAAAGCCATAGTCGTTGCCCTAGCTTAAATCTGTAGATGTATCAGTGCGCCCTGATTGTGTGGTGCGAATGCGCTCGATGGCTTGGGCCAATTCAATATCGCGGGCGGTAATGCCCCCCGCATCATGGGTTGTTAATGTGATATCCACCGCATTATACACATTGCGCCAATCGGGGTGATGGTTCAATTTTTCGGCCATCACGGCAACGTCATCCATGAAATTCCAAGCCGCATTAAAGTCTTTAAATTCAAAGCGTTTGTGGATGGCTTTGCCTTCGTGGGTCTTGTCCCAATCGGGCAAATTTTCCAGAGCCTCAATGACCTGACTTTCAAAAAGTTTGGTAATCATTCTATCCACCTGCCATGCGCCATGTTGCGCCAGCGTTTCCTTATCAGGTAGAATAGCACCAGAATCATGAAATCACCAAGACGGGCCTTCTATCAAGATGGATGCAAAGCGAATCATAATGAATTTTTCTGTGCCGCCCAGCGCCGACGATCTGGTCGAGATGGCGGCCGAAATCATTGAAAACCTCCCCGATGAGTTGGAGGAATATTGCGATGATATCACCGTGATATGCGAGGAATTACCCGACGAAGCGCTGGAGCAGGAATTTGATCTTGATGATCCGTTTGACCTGTTGGCGCTCTATCGCGGGGGCAATGAAATATCGCCGGGGGTTCGGAAAAAAGTCACCAATGATGATGATGTGTTGATGCTGTTCCGGCGCCCGATTTTGGATATGTGGTGCGAAACGGGCGATGATCTACTCGGCCTTGTTCGCGCGGTGATTATCGAGGAAATCGCGCGTTATAATGACTTCGCCGATGACGAGATCCAGCAAATCGTCAAAACGCTTAATCAGGTTATGGTCTAAATTATATCCTCAAAATTATGAAACCCCGTAAATCCTGTGCTACAATGAAGGTTGAGCGAATTTTAGGTTTAAAGCGGTGGCACAGCGAGTGGTAAGGCAAAGTTTTATAACATTAATGATGGTCGGTTTTGCGCTGTTTTTGGCGCAGGGCGCGTCTGCGCAAAGCGTGTCCAAGGGGTGCGATATCGAATTTTATAATCAGTTGAAAGGCGCCGCCAAGCTCAAGGGTTCGCGCGAAATGGAGGCCGCACAGGCCATTATCCTCAAGCCCGATAGCGTGCTGCATTATAGCTGCTTTTTGCAGCAGGCGAATAGTTTGCGTCAGGAGTTACCCTTTAAAAAGAGCATGAAGGGCATGAGCGAGGCGGTCATAAAGCCGTTTGATAAATATCTTGATAATTACGCCCATAATATGGATGGCGGGCTTATTGCGCCGCCGCCCAATGCGGGCGGGCCGTGCAATGTAATGGGCATGATATGGCATACGGCCAAATGTAATGATTTTGATCCCGCCTTGTTTGCGCCATTCAATGAAGCGGGCGCGGATATGCGGACGTTTCCCCAAAGCTGCGGCGGGCGCCGCGCTGATATCGCAGGGCTGCAGCTCGATGCAAAAGTCCCTGCCGGTGGGCCGGGGGCAGGGGATGCAATGCCATCTTACCATGGCGATTTAACGGTTTGCGGCGCGCCTGTGCCAACGGGGCTTAAGGTAACGATTGACGGGCAAGAACATGACGATGTGGTGTGTTTGGCGCCGGGTTGTTATTATGACGGCGCAACATGCAGGGCGTCACCGTAATTTAAGGGTAAAGGCGCGTAATATCCCAGCCGCCATTATCATTTTTAACATAGATAAACCGGTCATGCAGCCGGTCGGGATTATCCAGCCAAAATTCAATTTTACGCGGTTGCAGCAAATAACCTTTCCAGTATGGCGGGCGCGGAATGGGCGTGCCTTCGGGGTATTGGGTTTCAATATCCGCAATCTTGTCTTCCAGATGCGCGCGGCTTTTCAGTGGGCGTGATTGCGCGCTGGCCCAGGCACCGATTTGCCGTTTATAGGGGCGGGTTTTGAAATACTCATCCGCTTGGTCTTCGGTGACAAGTTTGATTATACCTTCGGCGCGCACTTGTTTGCGCAGGGATTTCCAATGGAAGCACAGCGCCGCATGAGGGTTTTCGGATAACTCATTTCCCTTTTGGCTGTCGGCGTTGGTGTGGAATTTAAATCCTGCCTTATCAACGCTTTTGAGCAGCACCATGCGCACAGAGGGGTGCCCTGTGGCCGTGCTGGTGGCCAGAGCCATGGCACCGGGGTCGTTAATTTCCTGCGCTTTGGCCTTGGTAAGCCAATCCTCGAACAGTTCTAGCGGGTCGGCGGGTAAGTTTATATCATCCAAATTATTCATCAAAACACCATATTTCGGTCATATTTGCAGTTCAGCTTTGTTATCGTAAGAAACCCCTATAAGATATCCTTTATTCTTCTAACAAGAAAGGTTAAGTCGGATGAAAAAATTTGGATTAATGATGAGCGTTTTGGCGCTATTTGCGCTGACGGCGTGTGAAACAATTAATGATCGCGGCAATAAAGAGCTGGCCGGCGGCGCGACAGGCGCGGTCATTGGCGGTATTTTAGGCTCGAAAGTCGGCGGTGGCTCAGGCGAGAAATGGGCAACCGGTGTCGGCGTTCTGGTCGGTGCCATATTGGGCAGCGAGGTCGGGCGTTCTTTGGATAAGGCCGATATGGTCTATGCAAAGACGGCGAATGTGAAAGCTCATAACGCGCCCCTTGGCGAGACAATCACCTGGAATAACCCCGAAAGCGGAAATTCCGGCGCTGTTACGCCTGTACAAGACGGGTATAGCTCGGCAGGGCGTTATTGCCGCGAGTACCAGCAAACGATTTATGTTGGCGGGCAAGAGCAAACGGCCTATGGCACAGCGTGTCAGCAGCCTGATGGAAGCTGGGAAATCATAAATTAAACGCTGCCATCGCTCACCTTCGGGCGTTGCTACCGTAAATACAAAAGACCCTAGTCAATCGCGGCGGGGTCTTTTTTCATGTCTGTTTTTATATCTTCGGGCATCTCCAGATAGTCATCTTCGGTGAGAACCGCGCTGGGGTCGTGCGCGGAGAGTTGCTCCAGGCTTTGCGCTTGGGGGTCTTCTTCTTTTACCCCCTTCAGTATCTTGTCGAGACGCTCTGCGTACGGCGCGAAAGCCTCGATCTTGGCCATGAGCGGCGGTAAATCAAGCGCGCCCAGCTTATCTTTCTTGCGCTTCACGCTTATAATCAGCCTTAGCAATTTTTCAATATCGCCCCATTTAACGGATTGGGCGCTTTGCAAATAGGCGTTCTTCAAGGAATTACCCGTCAAATCAGGGTCATCGGCGTCGCGCTGCATCAGCAGCATCGTATCGGCGCAGGCCATGGGCGCCCATCCCAGCGGCTGCCCCGCGATTAAATCATCACATTGTGCGCGCAGCGCATGTTCGTAAGCATCCTGCTTTTCATGCAGGGCGCATTGCTCGGCCAGTTTCTTCGCATCTTGCTCGCAGCGTTTTGCGTGTAGATGCGCGTTGACCTCGCTCTCCGTAAAGGGGTTGTAGCTGGTGAGGTTGGTAATCATTTCCGGCTCGAGCGCTAAAATCTCCGAGACAATATAGGCTGCGGCCTTCACATATGTATCTTCGCTGGTATAAATCGAGGTGCTGATAACATCCTGCGCGGAAGACCCCATCCATGCCATGTTTTGCGCGCGGCTGGCAAATTCCCACCATTGCTTGATGCTATCATCACCCAGCGTTTCGGCGACCTCGCGCGCCATGTTCAGCGCCAGCGATAGCGGTTTGTCGCGACCCATTGTTTTGAGGTCTTGAAATACAATGTCTGTGGCCTCAAGGGCAATGGGGTAGGGGCTTTGCTGGGGGTGATTGCCGCGCAGGCACGACACGCTCTCTTGCGCGCGTTGGGCGCCCAGCCGTTTAATCTCGCCCTCATGGCCTTGTAATTCCATCAGCGCCGCTGTGAAAATATCGGCCATCATATTCTGGCGCGCCTGATTCATTTTATCCTGCGGGTGGAGCAGCACGCCGTCATTATCCTGAATTTGCGTGTTTTGCGTTGAAAGTTGGCCTCGCCGCGAAATGGTTTGCCGCGCGATATCAAGCGCTTGCCACAGCAAGTTGTAAATGCGTATGCGCGCCATATCGGCATCGGGGTCTTGGTCGCTATTGATAAAAAACAGGCAGACATAGCTGGGTTTTTGAAAATAGCTCAACGCGCCTTTGGGGTCGCATTTTAAAAAGCCCGCAAATTTTGAATCGTTATTGGCGGCGTGGCGCTGTAAAATCTCGAAAGCCGCCTTACCGTATGGCTTCGCGGATAATTGCTCATGGCTGCGTTGCAAGACTTCATTGCGCTTGCCTGCCGGATGCACAATAAAAACGAGGTTCAAATCCTTGAACTCATCGGCCACCTGACGGCGGGCAATGTTACAAAGATGTTCAATATTCAGATGCTGGTTGCTCATAAGACTAGACGTATTTGCGTAAATGTGTAGGATACACGGGATTAACGAATAACCAAAATACCATTAAAAGTGTGAAAAAATGAATAACGACTTTCTCAAAGGAAAACGCGGCCTGATTATGGGGGTTGCCAATGACCGTTCTATCGCGTGGGGCATTGCGGAAATGGCGGCCAATGCGGGCGCGGAGCTTGCTTTTACCTATCAGGGCGATGCGCTGGCCAAGCGTGTCAAACCGTTGGCCGAGAAAATCGGCGCCAAGATTGTGGTGCCTTGTGATGTGTCGGATGACGCCAGCGTTGACGCCGCCTTTAGCGAGATTGAAAAAGAATGGGGACAAATTGATTTTGTCGTCCATGCCATCGCATTTTCCGATAAGAACGAGCTTGATGGAATGTATCTGGATACCAGCCGCGATAACTTCCTGCGCACGATGGATATCTCGGTTTACTCCTTTACATCTGTCGCGCAGCGCGCCGTGCCTCTCATGAGCGAGGGCGGCTCCTTGCTGACGCTGACCTATTATGGCGCCGAGCGCGTGATGCCGCATTATAATGTCATGGGCGTGGCCAAGGCGGGTCTTGAGGCATCCGTGCGTTATCTGGCCGCCGATCTGGGCGGTAAGAATATTCGCGTGAACGCCATTTCCGCCGGGCCGATTAAAACGCTCGCGGCCAGTGGTATCGGCGATTTCCGCTATATCTTGAAATGGAATGAGCTGAATGCACCGCTGAAACGCAATGTGACAATCGAAGATGTGGGCCGTTCGGGGCTGTTCCTGCTTTCTGATCTGGGCAGCGGTGTGACCGGCGAAGTGCTGCACGTGGATAGCGGCTATCACACGGTGGGCATGGTTTCCATCGACAGCGCCGCCGAAACCGCCGCGCTGCTCAATGCTGTCGCACCAAAAAAGTCCGAGGACGAGGCGGCTTAAACCACGAGGCTTTTCCCGCGACCTGTCCTCCGAAGCCTTGGCGAAGGGGGAAAGCGGGAATCTCTTTTAAGCGCTCATATTTAAGATCCCCGTTTTCACGGGGAATGCACAGGGTAAATAAAATGATCTGGTTTAAAGATTACGATCTCAAATTTCTCGAAGAATTCCGCATTGCCAATATGGGCACGCATATCGGTATTGAATTTACCGAAGTCGGCCCTGATTTCTTAGCAGCGAAAATGCCCGTTGATGAGCGCACAACCCAGCCCTTTGGCATTTTGCATGGCGGCGCGAGCTGTGTGCTCTCCGAAAGCCTTGGCAGTGTTGCCGCATGGATGACCATTGACCCCGAAGTTTACCGCGCGGTGGGTATCGAAATTAATTGTAATCACGTGCGCGCAGTGACAAAAGGCAATGTAATCGGCACTTGCACGCCCATGCATACCGGCCGCCGCACGCAAGTCTGGCAGACCGATATCCTAGAGGAAGCAACAGGCAAGCGCGTGGCAATCTCCCGCCTGACTGTGGCCATCATCGACCACGGCACGCTATCCGCACAAAAGGATAAGGTTAAGGTTGGCTAGGGTTTTCTAGGAGTGTTTTTGCGAAACCACTAATGACTCTATCGGCGTTATCATATTGCCCGAATTCAATATCGCCCCTGTGAAGAGCTAAACTTGTTTGGCCGAAACTTAGGGTTAAGCGATCACTAACGCGTTCAACACTGGCGCCAGCGGCCTTGCATGCATCCACGAAGTGGTTCCGGGCAATAGGCCCCTGTTTTTCGGAGGCTTGCTTTAAGATATATAGATGTTTTTTACTCAAAGGCATGCCGAAAGATAACAGAAAACTAAAGTTATGAAAATATTTTTTCAATAAAAAATATCCGCTGCCAGAAATGCGAAGAAGAAGCCCACTGCGTATATCAATACCGAAAATATCAATATCCCGACACTAACCCGCCGCAGCCGCGTGCAGGCTTTGGCCTGCGCTGGATCAGCGGGGCAGGGCGCATTACGTCCGCGCCACTGCATAAACGCCGCGCCCGCCAGCATGATGCCCGCCACGGCAAAGACAATCTCCTTGTTATCCGACAGCGCCACCAGCCATGGCGCGGTGGAAACAATCCCCGCCAGCGCCGCGCCCATCCCCAAACTCACCAGCAGCGCCGGTAGCGCGCAACAAATGAGCGTGCCGAAGCTGGTGAATAGGCTGAGTGTCGGGGCGATGATTTGTTTGTTTAAATCACTCATCGGCAATCATGTCCGTTTCAGGAGCCTCGCCGCGCTCAATCGCCTCGACATTATAACCCGCATCGGTGACAAGCGCTGTAATGGCTTCGTTATCCAGATTTTGCTGCTCATTAAACGTCACAGTAATGATTTTAGTGTCGAGATTAACGTGGATATCGCTGACTTCTTCGCGCTCGCCGAACACTTTTTCAAGGGCGCGGGCGCAGAAATCACACACCAATCCGTTCACATTCACGAAGGCGGCTTGCGCGGCCATGGCGTTCACGGGGAAGGTTAAAATTAACGCGGTTAAAAGTAATGTTAGTCTTTTAGTCATAGGTGTCTTCATAGGTTTTCTCCTTAATATCGAATGACATAGTTAAATAAAACGTCGCCATTATCGCTCATTCCGGCCTCCAGCAAATGCACGCCTTTGAAAAAGCGCACCAAAGGGGTCACGGTGAAATGGTCATCGGCCTCGGGTTCATGTTCAACCTCCAGCATCAGCCATGTATGAATATCGCCGTAATCCCCGATATAGGGGGCTATGCCCACGCGCGCAGATTGCATATAAAAATCGTCAATGTCTCCGGCCTTGGTATAGCGGTTTTGGTATGAGGTGAAATAGCGCCTGTCTTCCCAATCCAGCGCAATGCCGGTAAAGGCCGCCGCATCGGTCTCGCCGTCTTTGGTGGCGGCGCCGATACCGGATTTGAGATAGAAATTGGCTTGGGAGTCCGGCTTGTTCCAACGCTTGAGCAAATTATTCATCTGCACGGCGTGGATATTAAGATCGCTCTCGCGCCAATGTTCGTATTTATATCCCAGCGAATATTTGGCGGTGGGCGAGTAATGTAGATGCACGCTATTGCGATCGCCGTTATTC
>Ga0136600_1000795_pt1 | contig 15937 bp, 14 predicted proteins | sample AntRauMFilla2698_FD_104634 | JGI IMG/M metagenome (GOLD analysis project Ga0136600, IMG submission 104634) | Saline lake microbial communities from Rauer Islands, Antarctica - Metagenome Filla 2 #698 | ecosystem: Environmental > Aquatic > Non-marine Saline and Alkaline > Saline | place...
CGCGAGAAAATCATCGAGACCATCCCGGTGGGCCGGCTTGGAACGTCTGAGGAAATCGCGCGATGCGTGGTCTTCCTGGCCTCTGATGAGGCGGGCTTCATCACCGGTGCCACCCTGACGGCCAATGGCGGCCAGTACATGCTGTGACGGCCCTGCTGCGCCAGGCTCAGGCCGGACGTGCGCAGCCGCGTTCATGACGGCGCCGAAATTGAGGCGGATTGGCGCCGTATAATCGCCGTGATGCGGAGCGATTTTGCCCGTCATGTACAGGGGAATCACAGCCCTGTTCGTGCTGGTCGCCGGGGTCTGGGCGTTGCTGAGCACGGATGGGGCCACGCAACCAAACCCGTTCCAGCAGATGCTGGGCCGCGACTCGCAATCAGAGGCGCCGCAATCGGTATGGTTTGACCGCGCAGACGGGCGCGGCCGCTTCATACTGGACCGCTCCAGTCAGCCCAATCTTTTGTGGACCGAAGGCTCCATGGAAGTTCACGCCGCGTATCGCGGCCGGGCGGCCGGCGGTGGTGAGGTCTGGCGATCCGATACCGACCGGATCATCCTGCGCACCTCCAATCTGGGCGGCTGGACCTATTTTCCGCCAGACCGGCCCGACGGCGTACTCGTCGATCCGGTGGGGGCCGCGCGCACGCTTGTGGCCGCACCCGCCGGCGCCGACCAGCTGCAGGACGCCGCGCGCGACATGGCTGATGAGCTGGCGCGTCTGTCGCGCAACGATGTGAGCGCCGAGCTGACCAGCCTCACTCCGGACCAGAACCCCTACATTATCGACGCCATGCTCATGGTCGCCTCCGGCGCCGAGGCTGCGCCGCGCCGCGATCTGCGCAATCTGGAGATTGTCCGGATCGGGGTCGGCGAGGCGCCGCGCGCCAGCTTTGATGGCCGCACGCTGGACGTTTCGGTGACGCCACGCATGGGTTATGCTGGGCGGCCAAGCTCCGAAGCGATCCGCCTGATCATCGAGCGCGGTGCGCGCTAGGCTGACCGGACAGGCCGGCTACACCGGATCAAAGCCGCCCGCAGGCCGCCGCGCGACGCGGAACACCGTCCTCAGGATCTCTTCAGTCAGAGCCTCGCCCGCTGGTGCGTCGGCGACGATTCGCCCGTCATCCATCACCACGATGCGGCTGGCGAAACGCTCGGCCAGCGCCAGATCATGGAGCGCAGCCACCACGGCGGCACCACGGCCAGCTTCGCCCCGCAGCACCGCCATGGCGTCCAGCTGATGGCGCGGATCCAGCGCAGCGCCCGGCTCATCAGCCAGCAGCAGCGGTGCCTCGGCGGCCAGAGCCCGCGCCAGATGCAGGCGTGATTGCTCACCGCCCGACAGCGTATCAAGGCGCCGATCCTTTAAATGTTTGGCATCTGAACGCTCAAGTGCGCGATCCACCGCCGCCCGGTCCCTGCCATTCAGCTGGTCATAGGCCTGGCTGCCAAACGCAAAACGGCCAAGTGCCGCCAGATCGGCACCGCTGATCGACCAGGCGGCCACGCGCTCCTGGGGCAGATAGGCCGCCCGGCGCGCGCGCTGGACCGGGGACAGCTCCTCCAGCGCATCACCGGACAAGCGCACCGATCCGCTGGCCTGAACCAGAGCCAGCGCCGCTTTGAGAAGGCTGGATTTACCCGCCCCGTTGGGCCCAACCAGGGCCACCATCTCGCCCGGCTCTACCGTCAGGCGGACACGCGACACCACCACGCGCCCTGACAGCGTGACCTGCAGGTCATGAAGGACGAGCGCGCTCATCGTCCGAGCCTCGCACTGGTGGCTGCAATCCACACAAAAGCCGGCGCGCCGATCAGCGCCGCTGCGACGCCCAGGCGCAGCTCCTGATCCAGCGGTGCCAGGCGCAGCACCAGATCGGCGGCGGCCAGGATCAATCCCGCCAGCAGGGCGCTGGGCAGGATCAGGCGCGCCGGATCATGGCGCACAAAGGGGCGCATCAGATGGGGCGCGACAATGCCGACAAAGCCGATCACCCCGGCCACCGCCACCGCTGCGCCGGTCATCAGTGCTGCGCCGGCCACCACAAGAACCCGAAGGCGCGGCACATCCAGCCCAAGGCTGGCGGCGGTATCCTCGCCCAGCGTCAGGGCCCGAAGCCCCGGCGCCGCAACCGCGCAGCAAATGGCCCCGGCAATCCAGAACGGTGCAGCAAAGCCAAGATCGGGAAACGAGCGATTGGCCACCGAGCCCAGCATCCAGGTCACCATATCCGACAGTGCGAACGGGTTGGGCGACAGATTGATGGCGAGCGCCGTCAGCGCGCCGGCAAAGCTGGACAGCCCCACCCCGGCCAGGATCAATTGTACCGCTGTGACCCGGCCGGCACCGATGACCGCGAGGACCGCTGTGGCCAACAGTGCAAACGCAATCGCCAGCGCTGGCACCGCAAGGGCACTTACCGCAGCGAAGCCGAAATAAATCGCGATCACCGCGCCCAGTGACGCGCTGGCCGATACGCCCAGCACGCCGGGATCAGCCAGCGGATTGCGCAACAGGCCCTGCAGCAGCGCGCCGGACGCGCCCAGCGCCGCGCCGGTGAACAGCGCCGCCAGCGCGCGCGGAATCCGGATTTCCCAGACAATGGCAGAGAACGCCGGATCGCCCCGAAACAGCAGTCCGCCAACGGTTTGCCCGGCGCTTAAAGGCGCACTTCCCAGAAGCGCCGAGGCCAGCAGCACAAGAAGGCAGGCGGCGGCGAGCCCGGCATTGAGGCGCGCGCTCAATGCCGCGCCCTCATTGGCCGCCGGCTCCAGCCTGGATCAATTCAGCCCGGACCAGTTCAGCCTGGACCAATTCAGCTTGAGCGGTTTCGGCGTACAGCGCATTGGCCTGCTGGCGCGCGGCGAGCGCTGCATCGGCCATGAACCAGGCACCGCAGGCGGTCAGCGCCCCGTCCAGAGCCACTGGCGAGACACGCCCGGCCAGGCGCTGAAACACCGGATGATCCGAGATCGCCCAGCTGTCCCTGGGGGCCGAGCCGTCATCAAAGAAGGCGGTGACCACAAGCTGCGGGCTTTCCAGCGCCAATTGCTCCAGCGGCAGGGCGCGCCAGCCCACCGCGCCATCTTGCGCTGCGGCGTTGGCCAGATTGGCGGCGCTGAGGATTTCATGGACCATGGTCCCCGCCCCGCTGGTGACGCCCGACGGGGTGAGATAGAGCGCGTTCAGCCGCGGCCCGCGGGCTGCCGCGTCCAGCTTGGCGTCCATCTCCGCGATCAGCGCTTCGCCGCGTTCAGGATGGCCCAGCGCTCCTGCGGTACGCCTTATGGTGGCTCGGATCGCATCAAAATCATTGGCGTAGCCCAGATCGAAGACTGGAACTCCAAGGCGGGCGTAAAAGGCCTGGGCCCGCGCGCCGCCACCATAGCTGCGCAGCACAAGATCAGGGTTGAGCGCAAGCACGTCCTCGGCGGCATCGCGCACCTGACGATACCCGGTGGCGCGATCACGCAGCGCCGAATGGGCGTCATCAGCCTGCACCGACACCGCGAGGATCTGCTCAGGGTCGGCCAGAGCAAGCACGTATTGATCGGCGCAATAATCCAGCGAAACCACGCGCGGCGGCGGCGTCCCGGCGGGCTGGGCCAAAGCCGCACCCGCCGGGATAAAGGCCAGAAGGCCGCTTATGATCGCGGATCTGATCACGGCGTGAATCGCACCCCGATCGTGACCGCGCGCGGCGCACCGGCAAAGGCGGCGGGCTGCTCATAGGTCTCGTCAAACAGATTGCGCGCCGTCACGAACAGCTTGGCCCGAGCCCCCAGATCCAGAACGCCGGAGACGTCCACCGTCTGATAGGCGTCTGCGGTCCCGCGCGCGGACACGAAAAACCCGTCATCGTCATAGGTCACATCCACCCGCTCGCCCACATGGCGGCCGGTGACGGTGAGCGCGGCAATCTCGATCGGACGCCACGTCGCGCTCACCGATGCGGCATGCTCGGGCCGGCGCAAGAGACGCTGGCCGGTGTCAGCGTTCAGCGCGTCTGTATAGGTGTAGGAGCCAGAGACTGTGACCGTATCGGCGGGCGTCCAGGCCGCGTAGCCCTCCCAGCCCGACAGCTCGGCCGCGCCGATATTGCGGTTGGTTCCGGTGAAAGTGGTGAAGTCGAACACGGTCTCGATCAGATCTTCGATCTCGCCGTCATAATAGGCCGCGCCAAAGCTCAGCGCGTTCTCGCGCCCGGCGAAGGCCAGCGCGGAATCAAATCCGATCTCGAAGGTCTCGCCCGTTTCCGGCGACAGGCCTGGATTGGGCGTGATGAAGGCCGAGCTGGCAAAGCGCTCCGACAGGGTCGGCGCCTTGAAGCTGGTCCCGAAGCTGGCGCGAAGGCGCGTGTTCAGCGGCGCAAGGGCGTAGACCGCGCCGATATTGGCCGTGGTCTCGTCGTCAAAGCCCTCATGGGCGTCATGGCGCGCCGAAACGGTGAGGCTGAACGCCGCGGTGAGGTCAGCCTGCGCTGCGCCATAGGCAGACGCCACACCTTCAGACACGGCAAGGGGCGCATTGAAGGCGGTATCAGTCTCGATGCGCTCCTCGCGCCAGTCGGCGCCGAAGCTGAACACCACGCCTTCAAACAGGTCGGCGCGATAGCTGTTGGAGAGCATCACAAAATCGCGCTCGGCCTCATAGGTATCGGTGAGCGTGCGATTATTGAAGCTCTCGAGATCATAGGTGAGACGCCCGGCGCGAAGGCGGCTTTCGCCGGCACCGGAAAGCCATCCGGCGGTGAGCCCGGCAGCCAGCAAGAGCTGATCGTCATGGCTTTCAAGATCGCGGTCGTCGGCGCGCTGGAAACCGCTGGGCCCGCCGGAGAAGGTGTCGAACTCCACCTCCGCTTCGCGCAGGCGGGCCAGCACATCCACCGAAACTGTCTGCGTAAGGTCCAGCGAGCCGTTCGCCGAAAGGGTGACAAAGCGCGCGCCGTCGGGATCTCCGGTGGCGGTGGAGATGCGCGCCGGCGTCACGTCAAAGCCGTCCGTGTCGTAAAATTCCGCGCTCACCGCGCCGCGCATGCGCTCGCCCCCGGCGCCCGCGCCGGCCAGCACGCGCGCGGTGTTGAACTCACCCAGCGAAATCGCCGCAAACGGCTCAAACCCCTCCTCCGGCCCGGTGCGCGGCAGGATGTTGATCACACCGCCGACGGCGTCCGATCCGTAAAGCGAGGACAGCGGCCCACGCACCACTTCGATGCGGCTCGCATCACCCAGCAATTCAGAACCGAAATTGAACACGCCGGTGGCGGTGGACGGATCGTTCAGGCGGATACCGTCATAGAGTGCCAGGGTGTGCTTGGCGTTGGCGCCGCGAATGAACACGCTGGTCAGCGATCCGGCGGGGCCGGACTGAACCACCTCGACGCCCGGCGTGCTCGCGAGGGCGTCTGCAAGGGTGGCCAGCCCCTCAAGCTCGATATCTGCGCGGTCGATCACGGCCACGCTGGCGGGCGAAGTTTTAGCGTCAGCCTCGGCGCGCAGACCGGTGACGAGCACGGTCTGATCATCGCGGGTCTGTATCTGGGCATGGGAGGGAGCAGCAAACCCGGCCAGGCTCAACGCCAGGGCCGGCAGAATTGGAATACGAGTCATCATTGGATCGGGTCTTTTCCGTCCGGCCCGGCGCGAAAGCAGCGCAGGGCGCTAAAGCGAGACAGGGCGCCCCGCCGGCCCAAGGGGACGACGATGCTTCACGCGCCATGACTGTCGCTTCAAACGGAAAACTTCCGCGTCCGGCCGGCGTGCTCCCGCACCACGAACGAGCGACCGCGACGGCAGGTCTCCTGGCTTGCAGATCACCGCGTTCGCGCCGCCTTCCCGGATCGCTCCAGTGGCATCGTGGCGCTAACGCTCCCTGCTCACAGTAGCGGGCACTGCCCCGGACTAGAAAGGTTGACCCTTCCTCACCGGTGTTCCCTCTTCACTTCCTCGCGGAAGAACCGTCGCGAGAACTTGGATAGACCCCGCATGATTTGGGGTCAAGCGCGCCAAACCAGCGCGGCTTTTACTTGATGATCATTTTATAGATTTCGACGCTGGGCTAATCGACAAGCCGGGCGCGAAGCTGATCGACCAGCAGTCCCTGATAATAGTCCGAGGCCCGCGCCTCGGCCTCATCAAGAAAGCCAAGCATTTCGGCCCGGTCGATTTCGGGACCGGCCGTGCAGGCGTCAAACTCACCCATGAGCGCGTAATGGGGAAACCCCACCAGGCCGGCATAGCGCCCGGCATGGGCCGAGCGCCGGATCAGCTCGCCGCCATAGCACGGGTCTGCGCCGCGCCCGTCCCAGTTTTCCACCCGGATATAGCCCACCACAAACAGCGACTGGGGATAGCCGGCGCGCAGCGCCACATCACGATAGGACTGGCCTTCTTCATGGAGGCCCGAATAGCCGTAGGCGCGTGCCAGCTGATAATTCAGGCGCGGATTGCCAGGATCGCCCGCAACCGCCTCGGTGCAGGCGAGGATTGCCGCCGGCAGATCGGCGTCGGCTCGGCTGACGCCTTCGCCCACGCGCTCAGGGTCGCTGGGATGGGATATCAACACGTCGCACTGCGTAGGCGTGCGGTCAAAATCCGCGCGCACATAAGTCTGGATCGACTGAAGCGGAACGGACTGCATCAGCAAGGCTGCGGCGAGGATCATGGCGGGCTCCCGGTATGATTTGTCCGGACACATTAGCGCAAGCCTGGTCAGGCCGCCAGATCGCGCGCGAGCGATCCTGACGGTGCTCCAGATGTGCGAGACCCCCGTCTCACCGCTTTTTCATTTGAAGGCGGGGACCGGGGTGCCCATTTTGCCGGTGTGACGGTTGCAAACCCCTCTGTGTCCCACTCGCCGGACTGGCGCGCTCTGGCGCGCGATCGCGCCCTTGCGGGCCGGGTGAGTGCCTACGCCGTCGCCGCAGTGCTTCACGGCGCGGCGCTCGCATTGCTACTCATGGCACCGCCGGTGGTGCTTGATCCGGTGCGCCGGGCCGTAAATGCGGTGGAGGTGCGCCTTTACACGGTGGCCGGCGGCGAGGACGCGCAAAGCGATGCACCGCTGTTCGAACCCCCGATCGCAGACGCACCAGACGACGGCACCGGCACCGCGCCAGCCCCGGTGGTGATCCAGCCTGCCCCCGCAGAACCGGAGGCGCCCGGCGAGGCCGACGACGACGCCGCGCCGGTACCACCAGAAACCAGCCAGACCGATGAGGCCAGCTCCCCCGACACCCCCGACACCACCGAGGCCGATACGGCTGAACCGCCTGAAGTCACCGCCGACGCCGCGAATGACGGCGCGCCGGCCGCGGCTGGCACGCCGGGCGCGGCTGCCAGGCGCGCCGGTGAGGCCGCTGAAACTCCGGCCGCGCCGGCACCGGGCGCGCCGCTGGCCACCACCCAGCGCACGCCAGGCGAGCGGGGAACGCGCCGCGCCCGCCCACCCAGCTTCGCCGAGATTCTGGCACGCGCGGAAACCCGGCTAGATCCAGCCGACTTTCAGGTGGCCCGGCTTCTGGGCGAGGTGCGAGGTGCGGCGCGGGAAAGCTTCTGCCTGTCCTCGGCATCGGGAAATCGCGACGCCATGGACTGCCCCGACACGCCCAACGCGGCCAGCGCGGAGCTGGCCCGCTACGGTCTCATGGGTCTGGGCGAAGAGGGGCCGGAGTTCATGGAGGACATGAGCCGGCTGGAGTTTCAGCTCCGCTCGCTAGGCGCCGATGACAACGCGGTGACGCGCATCCTCACCGGTCTGCGCGAGGCGCGCCGCGACGCGATCAACGCCCCGCCGCTCAGCCGCCAGATGGGGCGGGACACTGGCGAGCGCGATATTGATAATCTGGGCAATCCGCGCATGGGAACGCCCATGCCGGGCAATCCGGGCGGCTAACACCCCGCCCGCTCAAAACTCAGACAACCATGGCAGAAATGACCGGACGCGGTCGCCACGCCCGGTCATGCCGGCTCCGCATTCCAGATCAGAGGCCCGGTTCTGGAGTGGTTAGTCCCGAGGAGGCTGGGGCGGCTCAGGCGCTTCGGGCGCACGGTGCGCAGGCTCGCGCGGTGGCTCGCGCGGTGGCTCGGGCGGGCGGGGTGCGCCGGCCAGGCCCGCCTCGTCCTCGGCGAGCAGGCGGTCAAGCTCGGACCCCGTGGCTTCCTCTCCGTTGACCCAGGCGCGCACCTCACCATCGCGGCGCACGATGCGGATCTCGCGATGAATGTCCTGTGTGGTTTCAGCCGACCGCCCACGGGCTTCGGCCAGCTGGGCGCGCATCTCTTCAAGCCCGACAGCAAGACCGGCGCGGGCCTCCTCCAGCTCCTCGCGGTCTTCATCGGTCAGCGCGCGGCGCTCCCCGGCCTCATCGGCCCAGCCGCGTTCCAGCGACCGGTCAATCCCGGCAAGCCCGGCGCGCAGGCCCGCCAGCCCGGCTTCCAGCCCCGCGAGCTCCATGCTGCGGCCATGGACTTCGGCGCGGCGTGCCAGACGTTCGGCGTGGCGCGCCATCCGGTCTGCATCACGAGCCATGCGATCATGATCACGCTCATCAAGGCCGCCCTCGGTGTCGAAATCAAAGTCAAAGGTCGCCCCGTTGCTGAAAGCAACAACCAGCGCATCTTCGGCGAGGCCGGAGGCCAGCGCGGCCATGGCGCTGGCGAAGGCGTCCCGCCGCGCCTCGCTCCAGTGATCGCCGTCTTCCAGCTCAAGTTCTATGTGCACCCGGTCGTCACCCGATCGGGCCAGCGCCTGTTCAATGGCGGCAGCTGCGTCGCCGCCGCGGTCAAGCGTGATGCGCTGACCGTTGACGATCAACACCTGCGAGCCGTTGGCGCTCGAGGCGTTGGCGGTCTCGGCGATTTCGCGCGCCTCGACAGACGCGCAGGCGATCAGAAGCGGCGCCATGGCCGCGGCGCAAAGCCAGTGTTTCATGATGATGTCCTCCCGTTTCAACATCAATCATGCAGCGGCCAGGATTACCCCGGCACGACCGGCGGCTTAATTCGCCGTCATGGTCTGGTAAGGCTGGACGCACCCGCTTGCCCCGGCGCGGCGGCGCAGCTAGCACTAAAGACGGGCCGGGACACACGACCGGTGGCGACGCCGAGCAAGGGATGATGGTGATGAACAGCTTTAACCGGCGCGCCCTTCTGGGCGCTGGCGCGGCGGGCCTGGCTGCCTTGGCCACGGGCGCGAAGGCCGCAGCATCAGACCTGACGTTGCCCGCACGGCGACTGGAGGATCTGGTCGGCCCGCTTTTGATCCTTGGATTTCTTGGCGATGAGCCCGGCGCGGGCACCGCCCCTGCGCTCACCGAGGCGCTGGGCGCGGGTCAGGTCGGCGGCGCGCTGCTGCTGCGCCACAATGCCCGCACAAAAGCGGGCGCGGAGGGCCTCGCCGCCGAGATGGGCGCAGCGAACCCGAACGCTTTTCTGGCCATCGATCAGGAGGGCGGCTTTGTTCAGCGCCTGACCGAGGCCATGGGCTATTATAAGATCCCCACCGCCGTAGACCTGGCCGAGGCCGGACCGGCGGCGGCTGCCCAAAGTTTTGCGCGCGCTGCATCGGAGTTGCGCGCCGCCGGCTTCAATCTGAACCTGGCGCCCATTGCCGACCTTCATCAGGAGGGCAACGCCGTAATCGGGCGCTGGCGGCGCGCCTTCGGCGATGATCCAGCTGTCGTGGCGCAGTATTGCGGCCTCTTCATCGACGCCATGGAGGCTGAAGGGATCGCCTGTTCGGTCAAGCACTTCCCCGGCCATGGCCGGTCGCAGGGCGACAGCCATGACGGCTTTGTGGACCTGACCCAGACCTGGAGCTTTGAGGAGGTCGAGCCCTTCGCCCGCCTCATCGAAACAGACCATGCCCACCTGATCATGGGCGGGCATCTGATCAATGAGCGCCTGGATCCCTCCGGCGCGCCGGTGACGCTGTCAAAACCAGTGCTGACCGGGCTGTTGCGCCAGGCCATGGGCTATCGCGGCGCGGTGATCACCGACGATCTGGACATGGGCGCGATCCGCGACCACCACACCCGTGAGGACGCCTTCATCCAGGCCCTGCAGGCTGGCAATGACCTGATCCTGATCTCCAACTCAGCCAACGCTGATCCTGATCTGCCGCGGCGCTGCGTCGACTGGGCCGGTGCCGCCATCGAACGCGGCGACCTCACGCTTTCGCGCCTGATCGAGGCCAATGCGCGGGTCACGGCCCTGAAAGCGCATATCGGGCTTTAGGGGCCGGGCATGAGAGTGCAGCGCCGCGCCAGACGGGCACGGCTTCCGCCTGCGCCGGGAGACATCAGCACCTTGTCTTACGCCTCCGAAATCATCGCGGGGCAAGGTCGTCACCGCGGCGAACGAGGGTATCGAAGTCTCTGACATCGGCGAGAGCTGGAAGGAAACCGCGAGGCGCGATAGACGAACCCTTGTGTCCTTCTCGGTCGCCAGCCGCAAAGGTGACCTGCGATGCGCGGTGCCAAAAGAAAAAGGGCGGCTCGGTTGAGCCGCCCTTTCCCGTAAGCCGTTGAGAGGCTGAGCCTAGAAGCCCATGCCGCCCATGTCGGGGCCTTGCTGGCCGCCGCCGGACTCTTTCTTCGGCTTTTCGGCCACGGCCGCTTCCGTCGTGATCATCAGCGACGCCACGGAGGCGGCATCCTGAAGCGCGATACGGGCCACTTTGGCCGGATCGATGACGCCGGCTTTCACCAGGTCTTCGTAGGTTTCGGTCTGAGCATTGTAGCCAAAGTTGGCGTCTTTGCTCTCATTGACCTTACCAACCACGATGGAGCCTTCGACCCCGGCGTTCTCGGCGATCTGACGGATCGGGGCCTGGAGGGCGCGCGCCACGATGGCAATACCCTGGTCCTGATCTTCGTTCTCGCCGGTGAGGCCAACAAGCGCCTTGGCGGCTTTCAGAAGTGCGACACCACCGCCCGGGACGATGCCTTCTTCGACGGCTGCGCGGGTGGCGTTCAGGGCGTCGTCGACGCGGTCCTTGCGCTCTTTCACTTCGATTTCCGAAGCGCCGCCGACCTTGATCACGGCAACACCGCCGGCGAGTTTCGCCAGACGTTCCTGCAGCTTCTCTTTGTCGTAATCCGAGGAGGTGTCCTCGATCTGGCGGCGGAGCTGGCTGACACGGCCTTCAATGGCCGTCTTCTCGCCGGCGCCATCAACGATCGTGGTGTCGTCCTTGGTGATGTTCACCTTCTTGGCGGTGCCCAGCATGTCCAGGGTGACGTTCTCCAGCTTGATGCCGATGTCTTCGCTGACAACGGTACCACCGGTGAGGACCGCGATGTCCTCAAGCATCGCCTTGCGGCGATCGCCAAAGCCGGGCGCTTTCACCGCAGCGATCTTAAGGCCGCCACGCAGCTTGTTGACCACCAGGGTCGCCAGCGCTTCGCCTTCAACATCTTCGGCGATGATGAGCAGCGGGCGGTTGGACTGAACCACCGCTTCGAGGACCGGCAGCATGGCCTGCAGCGAGGAGAGCTTCTTCTCGAACAGCAGGATGTACGGGTCTTCGAGATCGGCGACCATCTTGTCGGCGTCGGTCACGAAGTAAGGCGACAGGTAGCCGCGATCGAACTGCATGCCTTCGACGACTTCCAGCTCGGTTTCGAGGGATTTTGCTTCCTCGACCGTGATGACGCCTTCATTGCCGACTTTTTCCATGGCACGGGCGATCATTTCGCCAATGTCTTTTTCGCCGTTGGCGGAGATGGTGCCGACCTGGGCGATCTCCTCAGAACCCTTGATGGGGGTGGAGATCGACTTGATGTTCTCGACGACTTTCTTCACGGCCAGATCGATGCCGCGCTTCAGATCCATCGGGTTCATGCCGGCCGCGACCGACTTCATGCCTTCGCGGATGATCGACTGGGCGAGCACGGTGGCGGTGGTGGTGCCGTCGCCGGCTTCGTCATTGGTGCGCGAAGCGACTTCGCGGACCATCTGGGCACCCATGTTCTCGAACCGGTCTTCCAGTTCGATCTCCTTGGCGACTGATACGCCGTCCTTGGTGGTGCGCGGCGCGCCGAAGGAGCGCTCGATGACCACGTTGCGGCCTTTGGGCCCCAGGGTCACCTTCACGGCGTCGGCGAGGATATCCACGCCCCGGAGCATTTTCTCGCGCGCTGAGGCGCCGAATTTCACGTCTTTGGCAGCCATGGTTCGTCTCTCTATTCAAACTTTGAGTATTGGGGGATTAAGCGGGTATCCGGAGCGAATTACGCGGCCTTGGACGCCGCCTTGCCGTCAAGAATGCCGAGGATGTCGGATTCTTTCATGATGAGGAGTTCTGTCCCATCAACGGTGACCTCGGTGCCCGACCACTTGCCGAACAGCACCCGGTCGCCGGCTTTCACGTCCAGCGGACGCACCGAGCCGTCTTCCTTGATGGCACCGCCGCCGATGGCGACGATCTCGCCTTCCTGGGGCTTTTCCTTGGCGGTGTCGGGGATGATGATCCCGCCCTTGGTTTTGGCTTCTTCCTCGACGCGCTTTACCAGCACGCGATCATGGAGAGGACGAAAATTCATTGGTTTAACTCCGTGTCTGAGCAATTTGCTCGTTCAGGATTTCATTTGGTTTAGCCAGCCGGACAGGAGGCCTTGGCACTCGAAGGACCCGACTGCTAACGATGCAGCAGGTAAGGCCGGTGCGATGACGCGTCAAGAGGGCGCACCGGGCGCCCAGGCGAAAAATTTTCATTCCCGGTTCATGGCGGAACCGGCCGATTACCCCGGACTCGCCTTACTTACGCCACGCCCCTGGAGGCAAAGATGGAACCGGAGCAAAAACGGCGTTCTTGCGTTTTCCCGCTTCAGCGTGCGTTCATAGTGGCGTCGCTCAAATGAAATACCATCTGGAGCGGCCGGACAGGCTCTGGTGATCAACCGGACCCGCCGCTCTTGCTCTTTAGGAGGCTTTGCCCATGTTCATCCGTTCAATCACCGCCGGCGCGCTGGCCCTTGGCCTGGCTGCCGCTTGCACCACCACTGACCAGTACGGAAACGTTTCCCAGAACCGCACCGGCACCGGCGTCCTCGCTGGCGCAGCTGCGGGTGCCCTGCTCGGCACGCTGGCCGGCGGCGACGACCGCCGCAACGCCATGATCGGCGCGGGCATCGGTGCCCTCGGCGGGGCTGCGGCCGGCAATTACATGGATCGCCAGGAGGCCGCCTTCCGCGAGCGCCTGCGCGGTTCTGGCGTTTCAGTGCGGCGCATCGGCGACGAGCTTGTGCTCACCATGCCGGGCGACGTTACCTTCGCCACCGATTCCGCTCAGGTTTCCCCGCGCTTTGGTCCCGTGCTCAACGATGTGGCCGACGTGCTGATGACCTATCCGGCGACGTACGTAAACGTGATCGGCCATGCCGACTCAGTGGGCGCCGACGACTATAATCAGCGTCTGTCGGAGCGCCGCGCCAGCGCGGTGTCTGCCGACCTGATGGCGCGCGGCGTCATCCGCGATCGTCTCTACGTGGCGGGCATGGGCGAGACCCAGCCGGTGGCCGACAACTCCACCGACTCCGGACGCGCGGCCAACCGCCGGGTGGAGATCCGCCTCGCCCCGCTCACCTCGTAAGCACACCGCTCACGACCATTGACGATGACGGCGCGCCCCGACCCGGGGCGCGCCGTTTTCTCATATACCCTTCGTCAACCTGTCTTAACGCAGGTTAGGATCAGGCGTAGCGCGTCCTGATTCGAGGCGTTTGGGGAGACACGATGCCGAAGGCCGGCGACATACTGGTTGTGCTCACCTACGCCATGGTGGCTGTGGTCGCCGCGCTTGTGTTCGACCGGCTGGGCCTGATGAACACCCAGATGGCCTGGCTCATGGGAGCGCTGGTATTCCTCATCGCCGGCCAGGTGCACGCCGCCGCGTCACGCGCGCAGGAAAAGTCGATTTTCCAGGACGAGCTTCATCAGCTCAAAGCCGCCAATCTCTCCATGCTTGAAGAGCTTGAATCCGCCCAGGCGCGGCTGGACACCCTGTCCCCCTTGTCCTCCGCCCCGGCAGGTGCGAGCACGGGGCTGGCCAGCGCAGACCACAGCGAGCGCGAGCCGGCGCGCACGGATGACCGGCTGGTGGCCGAGCTGCTGGCGCGGCTCGAGCAAGCCGGTGCCGGGGGACCGTCCTCCACTGCCGCGTCCAGTACGCCCGCCGCTGGCCACGTGGATGCGTCTGTCGTACGCGACGCCCTGGATGCCAACCGGGTCGATCTCTACCTGCAGCCGGTGGTCGGCCTGCCCCAGCGGCGCACCTATTTCTACGAGGGTTACACGCGAATCCGCGACGCGGACGGGCGCGTTCTGACGCCGGCGGAGTTTCTAGCCGCAGCCGAAGAAGCCAATTTAATCACTGATGTGGACAATCTTCTGCTGCTGCGCTGTGTGCAGATCGTTCGCCGCTTGACCAAGCAGGACCGGCGCATCGGTGTGTTCTGCAATGTCTCCATACGCAGCCTGGCCGATGACGAGTTCTTTCCCGCCTTCCTTGATTTTCTGCGCCGCAATTCTGATCTGGCCGGCGCCTTGATCTTTGAAATGCCCCGCGCGGCGTTCGATCAGCGTTCAGCGACGGCGGCGCGCAATATGGCGCGCCTGGCCGATTTCGGCTTTCGGTTCTCCCTTGATCAGGTAAGCGATTTCAATCTGGACCTCGCCGAGCTGCAACGCGCCGGCGTGCGTTTTGTCAAAGCCTCGGGCCAGCGCCTGATCGAAGCCGCGCGCGGCCAGGAACCCATTGCGGGCCGGGAGCCCGGCGCCCTCGCCCCCGAAGACATGGCAGGCCTGTTCGCGCGCTACGGCGTCGATCTGGTGGCCGAAAAGATCGAAAACGAAGCCACAGTGGTGGAAGTCCTCGATCTCGACATCGCCTACGCCCAGGGCCATCTGTTTGGCGCGCCGCGCCCGGTTCGTGACGATGTGCTCGACGCCGCCGACAAAGAGGTGCGGCGAACGGGATAGCGAGGTTGGTTGACCCGCCCTCGCCCGGCCTCTACGCCGCAGCCATGACCGATACACCTCGCCTTTCCGATCTCGCCGCCGATTACGACGCCCTCCTCTGCGATGTCTGGGGGGTGATCCGCGACGGCCGCTCCATCGTGCCCGAGGCGCTGGATGCACTGGCCGGGTTCAGGGCCCAGGGCGGTACCGTGGTGCTGCTCTCCAACTCGCCGCGGCGCGCAAGCTCGCTGAAGACGTTTATGGGCGAGATGGGCGCCCGGCCCGACGCCTTTGATGATGCGGTCACATCCGGCGACGCCACCCATGCTGCGCTCAGCGCCCGCGCGCCAGGGCCCGCTTTCAAGCTGGGTCCCGAGTGGGATGATCCGCTGTATGAGGGGACCGGGCTGGAGTTTGCCGCCCTGAAGGACGCCGCTTTCATCTCCTGCACCGGGCTGGTGGATTACGAAACCGAGACGCCAGAGCAGTACACAGATTTGCTGCGCGAGGCGCAGCTGCGCCGCCTGCCGCTGGTGTGCGCCAATCCAGACATCGTCGTGCAGGTGGGCGACCGCCTGCTGTATTGCGCTGGCGCGCTGGCGCAGCTGTATCAGCAAATGGGCGGTGAAGTGATCCTGGCCGGCAAACCCCACCCGCCAATCTATGATCTCGCCTACTCAAAGCTCGAGCAGATCCGCGGCACCCCGGTAGACAAGGCGCGCATTCTTGCCATCGGCGACGGGCCGGAAACCGATATCGCCGGCGCTCAGAGAGAGGGCGTCGACGCGCTCTTCATTGCCGGCGGGATTATCGCAGACCGCTTTGAAAGCGGCTTTTCCGCGGAAAAAGCCCGGGACGTGCTCGCCGAAGACCAGCTATCGGCGCGCTATTGCGCGCCGAAGCTGATCTGGTGAAGCGGGTTACTTTTTTCTGATGCTCAAGCCGGTGCGGGCTTTCGCTCCTCCCCTCAGAC
>Ga0136600_1000796_pt1 | contig 15933 bp, 13 predicted proteins | sample AntRauMFilla2698_FD_104634 | JGI IMG/M metagenome (GOLD analysis project Ga0136600, IMG submission 104634) | Saline lake microbial communities from Rauer Islands, Antarctica - Metagenome Filla 2 #698 | ecosystem: Environmental > Aquatic > Non-marine Saline and Alkaline > Saline | place...
CGAAAATCAATCTGGCGCCCCACAAGGCGGTGGAGAAACGGATCGACGCGGTCTTGTCCAACTCGTTCGGCTTTGGCGGCACCAACGCCTCGGTCGTTTTCAAACGCGCCGAATAGCGCCAGGGGGCCTCCGCGATGGACGGCGACTCCAATTCTTCCAAAAAGAAGTCGTCCGGTGCGCTGGGCCGCATTCTCGTATGGCTCGCCGGTACGCTGATCGCGCTGGCGCTGATCGCTGGCGTGATGGCGTGGGGCGGCTGGACCTGGCTGAACACGCAGTTTGAAGCCGCAGGCCCCGGGGGCGCAGAAGAAACTGTACAGCTGCCGCGCGGATCCGGCCTTATCGCCATTTCCAACCAGCTGGAGCGCGAGGGCCTGATTTCCGATGCGCGCATTTTCCGCCTGATGGTGACGGTTGATGGCGGCGACCGTGATCTCAAGGCCGGTGAGTTTGCAATCCCCGAGGGCGCGTCCATGGCGCGGATCTATGAGATCCTGCGCGACGGCGACACGATCCAGTATCCGGTCACCGTCGCCGAAGGGCTCACCAGCGCCATGATCGTGCGCATTCTGGACGCTTCGCCCGTGCTCACCGGCGAGATCGCGGCGGTCCCGGCCGAAGGCTCTCTGCTGCCGGAAACCTATATGGTGGATCGCGGCACCAGCCGCCAGGCCGTGCTGGACCGCATGGCTTCTGCCCAGTCCTCCTTGCTGGACGAGCTCTGGCCCCAGCGCGCCGACGACCTGCCTTACGAGACGCCGCAGGAGGCGATCACGATTGCCTCCATCGTGGAAAAGGAAACCGGCGTGGGTGCCGAGCGCCCGCTTGTGGCGGCGGTGTTCGTAAACCGTCTGCGCCGGGGGATGATGCTGCAATCAGATCCCACCATCATTTACGGGATCAGCCAGGGCGAGCCGCTGGGCCGCGGGATTTTCCGTTCGGAACTGGATAACGATGCAAACCCCTACAATACCTATCATTTCACGGGCCTGACCCCGACGCCCATCGCCAATCCGGGTGAGGCCGCGATCCGGGCCGTGCTTGATCCGCCCGATAGTGGCTATCTGTTCTTTGTGGCCGACGGCACGGGCGGTCATGCTTTTTCTGAAACCTATGCCGAGCATAATCGCAATGTCGCCAACTGGCGCCGGATCGAGCGTCAACGCCGGGCGGGCAATTAATGGCCGCGCCGCTATCGGGGATGACCGGGTTTGGCCGCGCCGACCGGTCGGGTGATTTTGGACGCATCGAAGTCGAGGCACGCAGCGTCAATGGCAAGGGCCTGGATGTGCGCCTGCGCCTGGGCCCCGGGCTTGAAGCGATTGAGCCGGCTCTGCGCGACATGATCAAGGCGCGCTTTTCGCGCGGCTCGGTGAATGTCAGCGTCAGCTATGCTGCCCCCGAAGGCGCGGCTGGGGTCGTCATCGACCATGATCGCCTCAACGCCTACGCCGAGGCGGCCAGGCGCCTGTCCGACGCCGGGCTGGCAGCACCGGCCACCGCCGGTGAGCTGCTGGCGCTGAAAGGCGTGATTGGATCCGAAGACGCTCAAGCCCTGGTGGAGCCGGAAACCCTTGCCGCCGCAGCGCTTGAAGCCGCTGGCGAAGCGCTGGGCGGGTTGCAGGCGGCGCGCGAGGCCGAAGGTGCCGCGCTGGCCGAGGTGCTGGAAGACCATGTCGCGGAGATCGAAACCTTGCGTGAGGAGGCCGCCGCCAGCGCTGCCGCGCTGCCCGAGGCCATTCGCGACCGCGTGAAGGCGAAGTTCGACGAGCTTCTGCCCGGCGGCCTTGATCCGGATCGCCTCGCCCAGGAGGCCGCGACCCTTGCGCTGAAGGCCGATGTCCGCGAGGAGCTGGACCGGCTCAAAGCCCATATCGACACGGCGCGCGGCCTTCTGGCCGGCGGATCCCCGAGCGGGCGCAAGCTCGATTTTCTCTCCCAGGAATTTAACCGGGAGGCCAACACGCTCTGCTCCAAGGCGGCCGATCCTGCGCTCACGCGCGCCGGTCTCGCCATGAAAGCGGCCGTCGACCGGCTGCGCGAGCAGGTCCAGAACGTGGAATAGTCATGAGCGAACACCTTTCCGGGCCCGCCTTCCGGGGTCAGCGCCGCGGGCTCATGCTGGTGCTCTCAAGCCCGTCCGGTGCGGGCAAGACCACACTGTCCAAGCGCCTGATCGCCCAGAACCCCGATCTCGTGCTTTCGGTCTCGTCCACCACGCGCAAGCCGCGTCCGGGCGAGGAGGACGGGAGGGATTATTTCTTCCTTGAAGAAAACGACTTCAAGGCGAAGGCCGACCGCGAAGAGTTCTACGAATGGGCCAAGGTGTTCGACCATTATTACGGCACCCCGAAAGCGCCGGTGGAAGAGGCCCTCGACGAGGGCCGAGACGTGGTGTTCGATATCGACTGGCAGGGTGCACGGGTGCTGGCTGCAAGCGCGCCGCGTGATGTGGTGCGGGTCTTCATCCTGCCGCCTTCGGTCAAGCTCCTTCGCGAACGCCTGAAGAAGCGCGCTCAGGATACCGACGAGATCATCGATGGCCGCATGAACCGCGCCAAATCCGAAATCGAGCACTGGGCCGAGTACGACTATGTCGTGATCAATGACGACTTCTCCCGCGCCCTGGAAAAGCTCACCGAGATCCTCCACGCCGAACGCCTGAAACGCTCCCGCCATCCCTGGCTTGAAGGCTTTGTCGACGCGTTGATGGAGGAGTAGGGCGCGGCTGCTTTACCGTGCCTGCTCGACACCGCGTTGCCCGGTGCTACGCTGTTCGCAATCGGGTGTTTTGGGAGAATCTGGCATGAACCATTATTGTCTTTTGGCGGCCTTGGGCGCGGTCGTGATCGCAGGCTGTGAAGCGGCGCCGGTCGCGTCGTCTGAGGGGTCAGATGGGCCAGACGTATCAGAAGCCGCCGCCTACACCCCCGAACTCGGCCACTCGGCGGAGGTCTTCTTCAACACCACCTCGTTCAGCCTGGCGAGCGGTGCCGGCTATGCGTTCTCCAGCACGGACGGCGATCTTCTGATTTCGTCTGATGAAACCGGCGTGTTTAACGCCTATGCGCTTGACCCCGAGACCGGTGAGCGCGCGCCGCTGACCCAATCGCAAACCGACGCCATTTTTGCCCTGAGCTGGTTTCCCGACGGCGAGCGAGCGCTTGTCACCGCCGATGAGGGCGGGGACGAACTCAATCATGTCTATGTGCGCGAAGCGGACGGGACGCTCACCGACCTGACGCCCGGCGAAGCGGTGAAGGCGAGCTTTCTGGGCTGGCCTGCGGATGGATCGGAGATCTGGATCGCCACCAATGAGCGCGATGGCGGGGCTTTTGACGTCTACGCCTATGATCCGGCGAGCTATGAGCGGCGCATGGTGTTTGAAAACACTGCAGCGCTTCAGCTTGCCGCCGTCAGCCCGGACGGAGAGTGGGCCGCGCTGGTGCGTCCGCGCACCTCGGCCGACAGCGACATCCTGCTGGCCGACCTCACAAATCCTGGCGCTGAGCCGATGCTGATTTCTCAGCACGAGGGCAATATCGCTTACGGCGTCTATGACTTCACCGCCGACAGCGAGACCCTGGTCTATGCCACCAATGAATTCGGCGAATGGAACCAGGCCTGGACCTATGAGCTGGAAACCGGCACCGAAGCCGCGCTGATCGAGGCGGACTGGGACGTTTCCTACGTGTCCTATTCACCGTCAGGCCGCTACCAGGTCAGTGCGATCAACGCCGACGGCTTTACCGACGTGACTTTGCTAGACACGAGGGAGGGCCGGGAGATTGAACTTCCGGGCAGTGTTCCCGCCGGTGATCTCGCCTCGGTGCGGTTCAATGAAGACGAGAGCGAGATGGCGTTCCTGGTCACTGCCTCCACCGCGCCGGCCAATGTGCACTGGGTGGATATCGCAACGGGCGATCACCGTCAGCTTACCCAGGCGCTAAACCCGGAACTCGATCCGCGCGACCTGGTGGAAGCGCAAGTCGTTCGGTTTGACAGCTTTGACGGCCTGACCGTGCCGGGCATCATGTACCGTCCGCACAACGCCAGCGCCGACACACCGGTCCCGGCGCTTGTCTGGGTCCATGGCGGACCGGGTGGACAAAGCCGGGCGGGCTATTCGGCCGCGATCCAGCATCTGGTCAATAACGGCTACGCGGTCTACGCGGCGAACAATCGCGGCTCCTCAGGCTACGGCAAGACCTTCTTCCACATGGATGATCGCCGCCATGGCCAGGAGGATCTGCAAGACATTGTGGCTGCCGGTGACTATCTGCGCTCGCTTGACTGGGTTCAGGATGACGCGGTGGGCGTCATTGGCGGGTCCTATGGAGGCTACATCACTGCCGCCGCGCTGACCTTTCACCCGGAGGCGTTCGATCTGGGGATCAATATTTTCGGGGTGACCAACTGGGTGCGCACGCTTGAATCCATCCCGCCCTGGTGGGAGAGCTTTCGTGAGGCGCTCTATGACGAGATGGGTGATCCGGCCACCGACGCGGAGCGCCACCGGGCCATCTCGCCACTCTTCCACGCCGATAGAATCGTTCGGCCCATGCTGGTGGTGCAGGGTGCCAATGATCCGCGCGTGCTGCAGGTGGAGAGCGATGAGCTGGTCGCCGCGGCGCGCGCGAACGGTGCCGAGGCAGAATATGTACTCTTCCCCGACGAGGGCCATGGCTTTCGCCGGCGGGAGAACCGCATCACCGCATCCAACGCCTATCTCGACTTCCTGGGCGTCCATATGGGCAGCGACGGCTAGAGACCCCATCCGGGCGGTGGGGCCTCAGGCTTCGCCGCCCGAATCGGCCCGGCCTGTTCACGTCGCAGTGCATCGCCAAGCGGAACAAAACCGGCGCTGGCGCGTCACAAACGGGGGCTATACTGCGCCTCGACACAAGGCGCCCGACAATGCTGTTTCGATTAAAATTTTATTTCATGAAGACCACAAGCTCGCTCTGGTTCCGACCGGCGGCCTATGCTTGCCTTGCGCTTCTGGTCTTGGGCGCACCGACCCTGATCGAACCGTTGATGCCCTGGCAATGGACGAATTTCGTCTCTGCAAACACCAATCAGACGGTGCTCAGCATTTTGGCGTCGAGCCTGCTTGCTGTGGCAATCTTCTCGCTGTCGGCCATGGTCTCCGCCCTGAGGGCGGCGTCGGACTCGGCAACGCCCCGTGCGCGCCCGCTGCTTGTCGAGGACGCGGCGGCGCAGAACGCGATATCCACCTTTATCGGCGCGTTCCTTTTCAGCCTTCTGGGCGTGGTTGGAACGCTTCTGGACGTCTTCAGCCCCACCGGGCGTGTTCTGCTATTCGTTGTGACTCTGGTTCTGGTCTTCATCGTGGTGGCCACGCTCATCCGCTGGCTGCAGCGCCTGTCCAATCTCGGCGACGTCATGGAAGCGATCCGCAGGGTGGAGCAGGCGACCGTGAAGGCGCTCGACTGCACCAAGGCGCCACAAGCGGCGGCCCAGGATATGCCAGGGTTTGAGACCGCGTTTGAGAACGGGGCGGCGGTGTTTTCGCAACAACCCGGCTATATTCAGGCGATTGATCTGGAAGCACTCAAAGAGATTTGCGGCCGAAGCGGTCTCCGGCTTCGAATCACTGGGCCCGTTGGCGATTTCGCAGACGCTCATGCGCCGCTCGTCCGGCTCGACACCGTGGTGAACGACGATGTGGCGGCGAAGATCCGCGCTGCTTTTACGCTGGGTGATCAACGCCTGTTCAGCGGCGACCCGCGACTTGGATTGACGGTGCTGTCAGAGATAGCCTCGAAGGCTTTGTCGCCGGGGATCAATGACCCGGGCACTGCAATCGCAGCCCTGCGGGCGGCGCAGCGCTTGCTGGACCAGTGGGCGCGCCGACACCAAGCCGAGGAGGCGGCGGAAGTGAACGCCGACTCTTGCGTCATCGACCCGCCCTTGAGCCCGAAGGAGGCCTTTAAGTGCGCGTTCGCGCCGGTTGCCTTTGACGGCGCACACCGCCCGGAAATCGCATCGACGCTGTTGAGTATTTACGCCGGATTGCGCGACGCGCACGCGGGCGTGTTCGGCTCAGCCACCCGTGATATGGCCGCTGACCTGACGGCGCGCGCTGAGACGGCGATGTCCTACGATGGGGATATTGAACAGGTCTTCGCCAAGGCGCGACGGCTGAACTTCACGTCGGCCGACCGCAAGCCCTAACCCCTGGCCGCGCGCCACGCCGTAGCCAGCCTGAAGAAGCCGTCTGGCGGGATGGTTTCTGCACGCGCGCCGCCATCAATGCCGGCGGCGTCAAGAAGGGCTTCGGTTTTCACGCCGGCCTTGCCAGCCGCCACGCCCAGCGATTTGCGCAAGGTCTTGCGGCGCTGGCCGAACGCGCTCTCGGTGATGGCGGAAAGCGCCGGGAGGTCGGCGAATTTTTCGGCGTCGGGCAGGGGCTCCAGCACCACAACTGCGCTGTCCACCTTGGGCGGCGGGGTGAAGGCGCGGGCGGGCAGGGTGAACGCATAGCGCGCCGACGCCACCGCTGCGGTGAGGATCGCAAGGCGGCCATAGGCGTCATCGCCGGCGCGCGCCACGACACGCTCGGCGACTTCCTTCTGGAACATCAGCACCAGGCGCGACCACCAGACCGGCTCGGCCTCCAGCCATTTGATCAGCAGGGCTGTGCCCACATTATAGGGAAGGTTGGAGGCGAGCATCCGGGTTTCAAAGCGTGTCTGGATCGCACGCTCATCCACCTTCATCGCATCGGCCTCGACCAGGCTGAGCCGGTCCTGCGACGCTGTGCGGATTTCCTCCAGCGCGGGCAGGAAGCGGGCGTCTTTTTCGATCGCGATGACTTCGCCGGCACCCTCGCTCAGCAGCGCCCGGGTGAGGCCGCCGGGGCCGGGCCCGACTTCAAAAACGCTCGTCTCACGCATATCGCCGCACAGGCGCGCGATCTTTGCGGTGACGTTCAGGTCCAGCAGGTAATGCTGTCCAAAGCGCTTGTCGGCGGCCAGGGCGTGCCGGGTGATCACCTCGCGGAGGGGTGGCAGGTCTTCGATACTCACGCGGCTTCTCCCGCGGTCGCGGCCGTCCTGTTTCTCGCCAATTCGTTGGCCAGACGCAGTGCGGCAATCAGGCTGTCGGGGCGGGCGACGCCCTTGCCGGCGATATCGAAGGCGGTGCCGTGATCAGGCGAGGTGCGCACGATGGGAAGGCCCAGCGTGATGTTCACCCCGCCATGAAAATCCAGCGTCTTGACCGGGATGAGACCCTGATCGTGATACAGGCAGATCGCCGCGTCATAGCTCGCGCGCGCCTCGGCGTGGAACATGGTGTCCGGTGGCATGGGGCCCATGACGTCGATCCCCGCCTTGCGCAATTGCTCCACGGCGGGCGCCACGATCTCGATATCCTCAGTGCCGAGTGCGCCGTTCTCGCCGGCATGGGGGTTCAAGCCGGCAATGGCGAGGCGCGGGTGGGCGATGGCAAAATCGCGCTGCAGCGCCTCGGCCGTGACGCGGCCAGTGTGGACGATTGCCTCAACGCTCAAGGATTCGATCGCCGCTTTCAGCGCAATATGAATGCTCACCAGCGCCGTGCGCAACCCGCCGCCGGCCAGCATCATGACGGGGCCGCGCGCCCCCCTCATGGCGGTTTCGGCGGTCAGGTAAGCCAGATACTCGGTATGGCCGGGAAACGCGAAGCCCTCGTCATAAAGTCTGGATTTTGAGATCGGGCACGTCACGACCCCTGCCGCCTCACCAGTCAGCGCGGCATTGACCGCGGCGTCGATGGAGGCAAGCGCCGCGCCCGGCGCGGTGGCGCTGGGGGCGAGGGCGATCACGGGTGGGGCGTCCTGGAACACCCGCGCCGCTTCGGTAAAATCTGTGACCGGTTCGGGGCGCGGCAGATCAAGAAGATCGGCGGCCGACTGAAGCCGGGCAGGGTCGGCGGTAATCGCAAAGCGCGTGTCGCCATCGCGCAGGGCCGCCCAGGCCTTCATCGCGATTTCCGGGCCTATCCCGTCCGGATCGCCAAGCGTCAGGGCAAGGGCGCGAGCGGGCTTTGCCTGGATCACCGGATATCGATGGTGGCTTCGCGGCGAAGATCGCGCAACCAGCGCCGTGCCAGAAGCGAGAGCTGCTGACCGATGAGCTGCTGCTCGATTTCATCAATGGACGGGACACCGGGGCCGCCAATCGTGCGTGAGCACAGGATGAACACCTGCAGACCCACCTGACCGTCGATCACGCCAGTGGCCTCGCCAGGCTCCAGCGGCGAGAGTTCTTCGCGGATATTGGCCACCAGGGCGTTGGCGCCCAGCGTGCCCAACGGCGTGACGATGGCGCCTTCAATGCCGCCAAACGCAGCCTCGGCATCATCGCAGCCGGAAACGCGCGAAGCGGCGCGCTGAAGTTCGGCGCGGTTCTGATCGGTGATGCGCGAGCTGGGAATGGTGATCTGGGTCAGGCCCAGCTGTTCCACCGCCTGGCCTTCACGCTTTTCAACGACCGCCAGGATCTGGAAGCCGCCAGGAACGCGGATCGGGTTGGTGATGGAGCCCTCGGGCACTTGCTGCACGATTTCCAGCACCTCTTCACTGAGCGCAGAGGCCGGAACCCAGCCCAGGAAGCCGCCGCCGGACGCGCTTGGCGCATCCGAAAACTGGTTGGCGATATTGGGGAAGGGGGTGCCTTCGCCCATCATCTGGTAGAGCGCCTGAACCTGTTGTACCGCAGCCTCTTCACCCCCTTCATTGGGGCGAATCTCCACAAGGATCTCAGCCAGGCGATACTGCTCCTGCGACGCGGCGGCCGCTTCGCGCTGAAGCGTAGTGTTGATCTGGGTGTCCGAAATGCGGATGCGGGAGCGGTAGCGACCCGATACAAGGACCTGCCAGGCGATCTCTGCACGCATCTGCCGGCGCAGGGTTTCGATGGAGATCCCGCTTGCGGCCAGATCGCTCGTGACATCCTCCACCGTAGCGCCATTGCGCGCGGCCAGGTCGGCCATGGACTGATCGACCTCGGATTCTTCTACATCCAGATCAAACTCACGAGCTTGCTGCAGCTGCAGCGTTTCCTCGATGAGGCCGCGAATGGCCTGCTCCTGAACGCGGATCAAGGTCTCATCATCGGGCTGTATCCCGGCAGAGGAGATGATCAGGCGCATGCGGTCGCGCACGTCCAGCGTGGTGATGGGCTCGTCATTTACAACCGCGGCGATGCCCTCGACCTGCTGGGCCGGGGCGGCCGGTGCAAACAGGAGCGAAACGCTCGCGGCCAGGAAGATCAGCGCGTGTCGAAGGGCCATGGGGACTCTTATGTCTCTGATGCTTGCCGAAAGATACCCATCAAGCGCGTTGACGCAACGATGGTGCGCCGCGCGGGCGCATACATTGCTCATCCGTCCTCGGTGGCGGCCACGAACACGACCCCGCCAAGCGCAAACAGGGCGGGGGCTGTCCAGGCGGCAGTCATCGGATTAAGGGCACCCGATGCGCCAACGCCAAGCAGCAATTCCTGTGTAAAATAAAGAAGAAACCCGGCCAGAGCGCCGACGGCCGCAAAGCCGGAGGCGCCGCCAAGCCGGTGCAGGCGGAACGTCGCCGCACCCGCCAGCATCGCTGCAGCAAACAGCAGGAGCGGCTGAGCCAGCAGGCTGTGCCAGCGCAGTTCATAGGCGCGGCTTGAAAGTCCGGCGGCGCGCGCCGACTCAATTACCCCCGGCAGCGCCCAGAAGGCGGTGGCCCCGGGCGAGCGCACGCGCTCGAACAAGGCCTGGCGCTGGGTCTGGGTGGGTAGCGCCACATCGCCAAGTGCGCGCGTGGCCTCGCCAGGCTGAAATTCCACTGCTGCGGTCAGGGTCCAGAAGCCACCGCGCAGGGCTGCCCGTTCAGCGGTGATGCGCCGATCAATCAGCGGCGCGCCAGTCTCATTGCGCACATAACGGCGAAACAGGGGGCTGATCAGCTCAGCGCTATCAGGATCAATGCTGGCGGCGGTGATGATGGTGAACCCGTCCGCATCGGTTTCGCGCAGCCATACATTATCCGAGGCGCCGCCTGTCGTGCCGGTGCGGCCCTCGAGAAGCTGGTCGCGCAGAATTTCAAAGCGGGCGTTGGCCGCAGCACCGACCGGGTTCAGGACGCCGGCACTGAAAACGCCCAGCGTGATCGTCAGGGCCGCCGCAGGTGCCATGATGCGCCACGCTGAATAGCCAGACGCACGCATGACGATGAATTCGCTGCGGCGGCTGAGCCTGAAAAACGTGAACAGGACGCCGAACAAAACGATGAAGGGCAAGGTTTCCTGAGCCAGTAGCGGCGCTTTGAGGAGGGTCAGCTGCAGCACGCGTACCGCAGAGATCCCGGCGCGCGTGGCAATATCGCGGGACGTTTCCACGAAATCCACCAACACGATGACCGCCAGGATCACCGCTGCGGCGCCAGCGATGCCGATCAGGGTTTGCCAGAGCACATAGCGGGACAGGCGCGACATCATGATGAAGCCCTCAGCGATCTGAACTGCTGAGCCACGCGCTGCTTGAGACCGGGACGCACGATCAGGTAAAGCGCCGCCGCGCACCCGCCCAGGGGCAGAATGTATTGAAGCGGGTTGAGCGCACTGTCAGAGGCCGCCGCCGCCTGAACCGCAAATCCGACAAGGCGCAGCACTAGCGCGGCCGCGCCAGCCATGATGATGAACCTCGTATAGCCAGTGCGCCGATGCTCCACGGCCATGAAGGCTGCCATGGCAAACAGCGCGAATGCGAGATTATAAAGCGGGGCTGACAGCCGGTAATGACCCTCAGCGTAAAGATCGTCGCGCGATCTCGCCCGTGCGATCTCCGACGCGCTGGGATCGAGCAGTTCAGGCAGGTATTTGTCGCTTTCCTTGAATGTGAAGGCCGCCGAGGAATCCACGAAGACCGACAGATCAAACTCGGTGGAATCAAAGGTGACTGCGGTCTGGGAGCCCTGCTCGTCGAGCCAGGTCCTGACCCCTTGTTCCAGCAGCATGACCGGGCCGTTCTCGGCGCGCGCCACAACGCCGCGCTGGGCAGAGTAGGCGACCGCGAGGTCCTCGCTGCCGTCCTCAATGAAAACGTCCGACATCACTCCGTTATCGCTGATATCGCGGGTGTAGAAGGTGACGTTCTCACCAAGGCTGACAAACTCGCCCTCGCGCATGAAGCTGGCAACGACGTCGGTGCGGATCTCATAGAGAACTTCACGCATCTGCCGGAAACTGGCCGGCTGGACGAACAGATTGATCGCAAGATTGATGATCACCGCGTAGATCGCCAGGCGCATGAATGGCGACAGCCGCTCGCGGCGGCTGAGGCCCGCGGCTGCGCCGACGGTGAGTTCTGAGTCTGATATCATGCGGTTCATCGCAATGGCGCACGCCAGAAACACCGCGATGGGCATGAGCAGGGCCATTACCTGGGGTGTTGCCAGCAGGGTTATCTGGAACAATGCCAGCGCAGACCCGCCGTCTTCGGCCACCAGATCAATGTTTGAGAGCGACTGGGTGAGCACCGCCAGCCCGGTCAGAGCCGCCATTGTGGCGAGGAACGGACCGCGGACCTGGCCGAACGTATAGCGTTGAAACAGATTCATGGAGGCTTGCGAATCCCGGACACGGAACGGAGTCTGATGACGCTGCGACTTCTAACGCGGGTTTTGATGCGATACCACTGCCTGCGTCGACCGTTTTTTTACCGGCGCGGGCCGCGGGTCATGCGCCGCCATCCTCAAGAGGACCACCATGAAGATCAAATTTGCAGAATCTGCGACCGGCGATGTCATCGCCGCACCGGTCTATTCTGGCTGCGCGCTGTCCGACGCGGCTAAGTCGCTGGACGCCGAAGCGGGCGGCGCGCTGGAACGCGCAATGAAAGCCTGCCGCTTCACCGGCGATTCGGGCCAGACCCTGGAGATCGCGGCACCCGCAGGCGTGAAAGCGTCCAAGATCGTCCTGTTCGGCCTGGGCGAGAAGAAGGCGGTGGACGGTAATGCGCTGGAGAAAGCTGCCGCAACGGTGGTGAAAGCCTTGCTGACGTCTGGCGCCAAGACCCTGTCGCTGCGCCTGGACGGCGCGGCTGATCTTGAGGGCGTGGGCCGGGCCGGGCTCGGCGCGACGCTGGGCGGGTACCGTTTCGATAAATATCGCACCAAGCTGTCTGACGATAAAAAGCCGTCGCTCACCAGCGTCGAGATCGTGGTTGAAGATGCCAAGGCCGCCAAGAAGGTCTGGGACGACTGGGAAGGCGTTGCTGACGGCGTGGTCCTGGCGCGCGACCTTGTCATGGAGGCGCCCAACGTGCTCGGCCCGGAAGAATACGCCAAGCGCCTCAAGAAGCTCGACAAGCTGGGCCTCGAGATCGAAGTGCTCGGCGAAAAGGAAATGAAGAAGCTTGGCATGGGTGCGCTTCTGGGTGTGGGCCAGGGCTCGCGCCAGGAATCCCAGATGGTGATCATGAAATGGTCCGGCGGCGCCGAAGGTGATCAGCCTGTGGGCTTTGTCGGCAAGGGTGTGACCTTTGACACGGGCGGCATCTCGCTGAAGCCCGGACAGGGCATGGACGAGATGAAGGGCGATATGGGCGGTTCGGCCGCTGTCGTGGGGGCCATGGCCGCGCTGGCTCAGCGCAAGGCCAAGGTCAACGCCATCGGCATTGTTGGCCTGGTGGAGAACATGCCCGACGGCAACGCCCAGCGTCCCGGTGACATCGTCACCTCCATGTCGGGTCAGACCATCGAAATTCTCAATACCGACGCCGAAGGCCGGCTCGTGCTGGCTGACTGCCTCTGGTATTGCCAGAAGGAATACAATCCCAAATTCATCGTCAATCTGGCGACGCTTACCGGTGCCATTCTGGTGGCCTTGGGCCAGGACCATGCGGGCATCTTCTCCAACAATGACACGCTGGCGGAGAATATCTTCAAGGCTGGCAAGGCGTGTGATGAAACCGTGTGGCGCCTGCCGATCGGCCCGGAATATGACCGTCAGATCGACAGCCCCGTTGCCGACATGAAAAATCTCGGCGAGGGCCGCAATGCCGGCTCCATCACGGCGGCGCAGTTTCTTCAGCGCTTTGTCAACGACAAGCCCTGGTGCCATATCGATATCGCCGGCACGGGCATGAACGCCAGCTCCAAGGATCCGCGCAATCCCGTCTTCGGCACCGGATATGGCGTGCGGCTTCTGGACCGCCTGGTTCGCGACTTCTACGAAGCGTAGCAAGGCCCATGACCTCCCCCTTGATGGGGGAGGGGTCCCGGGTCCCTGATCCGGGGCGGAGGGGGTGGAGGCGCAGGCTTTTCAAGGCTGCTGCACCTCCACCCCACCCGACCCGGCGCTCTGCGCCGGCCCACCCTCCCCATCAGGGGAAGGGACAGCGCTGCGGCTCCGCCATGGAAGTTCACCTTGGGGGTCGCGGATGGAGGAGATTTTGGCCGAGCTCTGGTTCTACCATCTTGAACGCATGCGCGTGGAAGATGCTCTGCCCGAGCTTCTGGGCAAGCTGCTTGCGCGGGGCGGGCGAGCGGTGGTGACCAGCGGCGAGGACAGCCGGCTCTCCAGCCTGGACCAGCATTTATGGACCTTCCGCGAGGACAGCTTTTTGCCTCACGCCATGGCCGGGGGCGAGCATGACGCCGATCAGCCGGTTCTGCTGAGCCCCGAGCCGGCCAATCAAAATCAGGCGACCATGCTGTTCTGTCTAGACGGCTGCGATCCCGGCGATGTGACCGTCTGGGAGCGCGTGGTGGTGATGTTTGAAGCCAGCGACGAGACCGCCATCGCCAAGGCGCGCGCCCTCTGGGCCGCACAGAAGAAAACCGATACCGTCATCAGCTATTGGCGCCAGAACGAGGCGGGCCGTTGGGAGAAACAGGGATGATGCGCATCGCCGCTTTCGTGCTGGGCGCTGCTTTACTGAGCGGATGCCAGACCATGCCCGGACAGGACACACCCGAAGACGCGCCGGGCTACACCCTTGGTGGTGAGCGCGGACCGGACGCTGGCCCGCAGAGCGGGCCGGAGGCTTCATCTGATACTGCGACTGACACCGGCCCCTCCGGAGGCCCGGACGCCAGCGACGGCGCGCCGGACTGCCCGGCCGCCGCCTATCAGGTGCTTGTCGGCCAGCCCATCGGCGAAATCCACACAGGCAGCCTTCCCAGCCCCCGCCGCATCTATGGAGAGGGCGATATGGTGACCATGGATTACCGCGCCGACCGCCTGAACATCGTCACTGGCGATGATGGCAGGGTGGTCGAGGTGAAGTGCGGGTAGGGGATAGTCCCGCTCACATGAAGTCCCGGCCAAGGGCGAAGCCCGCAGAACCGGAACCTTTAGCCTGATAAACGCCAAGTCTTGAACCAGGTCCCGGATCGGCACCCGGCAAAGCCGGGCTTGTCCGGGAATTCACGCCGTTCGGCGTCGCCGGCTAAACCCCCGCCTCCACTTTCGCGCTCTCATAGGCCTCCTCGGCCTCCAGCCATGCGTTTTCAGCCGCTTCGATCATCTCGACGCATCGGGCGCGTTTCTTGGTGAGGTCGGTGGCCATGGCGGGGTCTTTCTCCCACAGGCCGATGACGGCAAGGCCGGCGTCGATTTTTTCCAAGACGCCCTTGAGCCGTTCGATCTCGCGCTCTTGCTTTGCCGCCTCGGCTTTCAGCGGCTTGAGCTTGTCGCGGGCCTGGGCGGAGGTGCGCCGGGTTTCGGTCTTCTGGCCGCCGGTGGGTTTGGATTTGTCGCGTGGCTTGGTTTCGCCCTGCAGAAGCTCGCGGCGGTAATCGTCCATATCGCCCTCATAGGGGCGCACCGTGCCGGCTTCCGCGATCCACAGCCGATCAACGCAGGATTCAATGAGATTGCGGTCGTGGGAGATCACGATCACTGCGCCTGCAAACTCGTTGATTGCTGAAATCAGCGCTTCGCGGCTGTCCATGTCCAGATGGTTGGTGGGTTCGTCCAGGATCAGCAAGTGCGCGCCATCGAACGTGATGAGGTTCATCAGCAAGCGCGCCTTCTCGCCGCCGGAGAGCTTCTCAGCCGGAGTTTCCTGGCGATCAGCTGGCAGGCCAAAGCGGGCCAGGCGTGCGCGGCGTTCCGCCTCGGTGGCGTGGTCCATGCGCTCCACCACATGGGTGTAGGCGGAGTGTTTGGGCGACAGCGCGTCGATCTGGTGCTGGGCAAAATGAGCCACCACCGCCTTCTTGTGCATGCCCATGCGCCCGTCAGTGACCGATAGATCGCCGGTGAGCAGCTTGGCGAAGGTGGATTTGCCCGCGCCGTTACGGCCCAGCAGCCCGATCCGGTCATCGGTGTCGATGTTCAGATTAAGCCCTTTGAGGATCGGCTTGCCGTCGCCATAGCCGGTCTGCGCTTCGTCAAAGCGCACCAGCGGATTGCCCATGCGCCGCCCGGCATTGGGAAATTCGAACGGTGCCACCGGATCGGCCACCACCGTGGCGATGGGCTGCATCTTCTCCAGGCGTTTGACCCGGCTCTGGGCCTGTTTCGCCTTGCTGGCTTTTGCCTTGAACCGGTCCACGAAGGCCTGCAAGCGGCGTTTTTCGTCCTCCTGGCGCTCGATCATCTTCATCTGCAGGCGCTGGCGTTCGGAAAGCTGGCGCTGGAACTGGTCATAGCCGCCCTCCCACACCGAGATCTTGCGATCTTTCAGGTGGGCGATGGCATGAACGCTGGCGTTCAACAAATCCCGGTCGTGGGAGATGATCAGCGCGGCACCGGGAAACTTCGCCAGATGGTTCTCCAGCCAGACCGCACCTTCCAGATCGAGATAGTTGGTCGGCTCGTCCAGCAAGAGCAGGTCTGGATTGGCGAACAGGGTGGCGGCCATGGCCACGCGCATGCGCCAGCCGCCGGAAAATTCGGCGCAGGCGCGCTGCTGATCCGCGCTGGAAAAACC